>Ga0180215_1002124_pt1 | contig 20471 bp, 14 predicted proteins | sample eDN3rd37CBELigBY_FD_128871 | JGI IMG/M metagenome (GOLD analysis project Ga0180215, IMG submission 128871) | Enriched backyard soil microbial communities from Emeryville, California, USA - eDNA 3rd pass 37_C BE-Lig BY (version 2) (version 2) | ecosystem: Environmental > Terrestrial > Soil >... | reverse complement strand
GCGCTCGCGGATACCAATCCTCTGACTGCATTCAATCCATTTGGCGATGGCGCGAATACCAATCCGGAAACGATCGGGCGGATTCGTGGCTACAACAATACCGTTTCAAAGTTCGTGGTCGAGTCGGCCTCGGCCACCGTCAATGGACCCATCGCCGCTTTGGCCGGCGGTGAGATCATGCTGGCGGCCGGTGCCGAGTATCGTGACGAGTCGTTGTCGAACGCCTCGACCGCCTTGCAGTCCGGTCTGCAGCCGACGCACAGCCGCCTGCTGTTCGGCCGTTCGGTGAGCTCGGCCTTCAGCGAACTCATCGTACCGATCATCGGTGCAAGCAACAGTATCCCTGGAGCGCGCGAGTTGCGGTTTTCCGCCGCTGGCCGTTATGAGGATTACAGCGACTTCGGCTCCACCACCAATCCGAAGTTCGGCGTTACCTGGATTCCCCTCGACGATCTGAGTATTCGCGGCAGCTATGGAACGTCTTATCAGGCGCCGCTGCTGCGTCAACTTTCGACGCAGAGCGCAGCGTACGTGCTGGTTCCTCTGCCGGATCCGCAAGCGCCTGGCGGCCAGACGCTGTCATTGCTCTATTCCGCGCCGGGCAACCCCGATTTGGAGCCCCAGAAGGCAACGACCTGGAGTGTCGGGGCGGACTTCAAGCCCCGCGGCATGCCTGGATTCATCGCGAGCGTGAATTACTTCGACATCGAGTACAAAAATCTCATTGGCTCGATCGGATCGGATGTGCTCAGCGCGTTGCAGCTGGAGCATATCTATGGGTCGCTCATTACCCGCAATCCCGCGGCCGATTTCGTCCAGGCGGCATTCGACAGCGGAATTTATCTCGGCCCGCCCGTCAATCCTTCGCTGGTGGGCGCGTACGTGAATTCGGCGCCCACCAATTTGGGAATGCTTCGCGAAAACGGCTTGGATGCATCCGTGAGCTACCAGAGCGTGACTTCCCTGGGCCGCATCGGATTTCAGGCCGGAGGGACGCTGATCCTGGACTACGACGTGGCGCAAACGCGGACGGCGCCGCTGATGGACCGCCTGGACACAATCAACAATCCGGTGAGCCTGCGCGGACGCGCCAGTGTCTTTTGGGGCGCTCAGGCGTGGAATGCGGCGCTCCACGTCAACTACGTCGATGGTTATGAGAGCAACCTGACCGGCAGCGTCCAGCCGGTGGATTCCTGGACAACAGTGGACCTCAGCCTCGCATACACCGTGAGCGCAGCAGCAGCGCCGCGTTCCCTGGCGGACGGATTGATGCTGCTGTTGTCTGCCCAGAACGTCTTCGATTCTTCGCCGCCCTTCGTCGACAGCCCCAGCTACGGATACGACCCCGCCAATGCAAGCCCAATCGGGCGCTACGTGAGCGTACAGCTGCGCAAGACGTGGTAGGCGGTTCGGCACGCGGCTTCATGTACCTCGCGGCGTAGTGAGGCGATGGCTGACGGTCGCATTTTGGTTCCTTGCTGGAGTTTTCATGAACCTCGTTAGTTACGTACTGAAGCGCGGCGCGCTGGCGCTTTCCGTATGGCTATTCTGGGTGCCGGTTGCGACTTCAGCGCCGGCGTCACGGCAGGCGTTCACTGTCGAGCATTCCATTGAAATGACGGTGCTGAACGATGTCGATCGCAATCTGCTGAACGGCGAAACAGTGCCCCTGTCGCCCGATGGCCGACACTTCTTTGTCGTCACCCGCAAGGGGAATCTCGCCACCGGGGTCAATGACTATACGATGTGGCTATACGAGTGCGAGGCAGTGCGCAGAAGCATCCCGAAAGCAGATCTGCCGCGCGGATTGCCGATCGTGAAGTTCAGCGCGTCTTCGAACCGAGCAGGCATCGCGCGCGCTCGCTGGATGGAGGACAGTCGGACCATCGCATTCCTCGCCGAGAATCCCGGGCAGACGCCCCAGCTCTATACATTCGACATTCAGACCAAGGTGCTGACCAGAAAGACCGACCATCCGAGCGCCATCGTCGATTTCGATCTGAATCTGGCAAGCAGCGAATTTATCTACTTCGCGGAATATCCTGCCGACAATTCCGAGCGGATTGCCCACGGATACGAAGTAGACAACACGTTTGTGCTCGATGTGATGAAAGGCGGCAGCGCATTGATCAAGCGCGGCGCGTTCTATATCGGCGGCACAGCGGATTCACCCGCGCGAGAGGTGAATATCGAACCCTATCAGTTCAACGGATCGCGCGGCATCTGGCTGGCGCCGCAAGGCCGGTGGGCCATCGTGACTCGCCTGGTCACGGCAGCACCGAAGTCGTGGTGGACGGATTATCGGCCGGTCAATCACCCGCCGTTCAACCAGGCAAGCTCGGCGCAACTCGAGAGCTTCAGTACTCCGAACCCGGCAGTTTTCCTGCAGTACATGCTGGTGGATGTGCGCACTGGAGAGGCGAAGCCTCTGCTGGATGCGCCCACCGGGTTGCTTTTCGGGGGCATGGCGCTCGATGCGCAATGGCTGCCCGATGGTGTTCATGTGATCGTTGCCAACACCTTCCTGCCCCTGCGTGGCGTGGATGGCGAAGAGCTGGAGCGACGCAAGGCATCGCCGTCGGTCGTGGAGCTCAACCTCGAGACGGGCAAGATTCTGCGGATTCGCGATCTGCTCGTCGCGACTCCGGAAGATTCGCGGCCGATGCGCCCGTTCGTCGGTACCGACCTGCAGGCGAATGGTGATCTTTCACTGACGCTGCAGTCCGGCGGTCGTGAGCGTTCGGTACTCCTCCGCAAGATTCGCGGCGCGTGGCAAGAGATCGGCGTTCCGAAGGATCAAAAGCGCTCCGGCCCGCGGCTGACGGTGAACGTCGTTCAAAGTTTGAATGAGGCACCGGAGTTGCGTGCCACCGATGTAATCAGTGGACGAAGCAAGGTGGTAACCGACCTCAATCCTCAGTTCCGCGGCCTCGAAATGGGACAGGCCGAGGCGTTTCACTGGACGGACGCGAACGGACGTCCCTGGATGGGCGGATTGCTCAAACCCATCGGCTATGAGCCAGGCAAGCGTTATCCGCTGGTCATTCAGACGCACGGTTTCGATCCAACGAAATTCCTGATCGATGGACCGTTTGGTTCGCCGAGTGGATATGCGGCGCGCGCGCTGATCAATCGCGGCATCATGGTGCTGCAGGCGCAGGATGCACCGCCGCCGTATGGGGTTCCAGAGGAGCCCGTCAACCAAGTCAAAGGATTCGAAAGTGCCGTGGCCACGCTGGCTCGGGCGGGGCTCATCGATCCCGAACGGGTAGGCCTGCATGGCTTCAGCCGAACGGGATTGGCCGTGCAACACGCACTGGTGTTCTCGACCATGAAGATTGCAGCGGCCAGCGTCGCGGACGCGAATTCAGTCGGCATGCTCAACTACTTGTTGAGCTTCGGTGGCGGCTATCCGGCGATGATGGATACCGAATGGATCGTCGGCGCCCCGCTGTGGGGTGATGAGAACGCCCAGCGCTGGCAGGAGCGCGATCCGATCTTCCATTTGGATCGCGTTCGAGCACCACTGCTGATTCATGCCTACATGGCGCCCGGGTGGTTCGATGCCTATGCCATTCTGCGACGGCATCGGCGGCCCGTCGAATATTGGGCCTATCCGGATTCCGCGCATAATCCAGTCAAGCCGTGGCACCGGCGCACCACCCAAGGGCTGACCGTCGACTGGTACGACTTCTGGCTCAACGGACACGAAGATCCGGATCCGGCCAAGGCAGATCAGTACGAGCGATGGCGTGAGCTGCGCCGGTTACGGGACGACACAGTTTCCGGCGGTTGAGTTCGCAACGCCGGGCATGACTCTGCCATGGCCTCACGGGCTGGGATTACCTGGCTGACCACATCGCCAACGCTCGCCATCTCTAGCCACGGGCGGTGCAATCCCGTTGCGCTGGAGGGGCAAGGTACCCGAATGGGCCCAAGGGGTTGGCAGACAATGTGCTGCACCAAACACCCAGCGAGGGTCAGGGCCAGCAACATTCGACTGATTCGATTCACGATACCGGTTGTGGATGAAAGGCCGAGACGTGCAGGTCCAAACAAGCCGCGCTCTAGGCTCGCGAGTTGAAGATCGGCTTGATCGCCTAACGCCGTCGCCAGAAGAGCTGCATCGGCGAGCCAAATCAGTCGGATCTGCCGGATGAGCAAGTCAGCGAACTTTCCTGGCGACCAAGCCGCCGGGGGTGACGATGAAGCCGGTCACGCGGCCTTTACTGTCCAGCTGTGCGCGCAGGCTCACGTCGGAATCACGCACGAAGAATGTGGTGTCGCATTCCGGCAGGATTTCGATTTCAGCGTGGGGTTCATTCGCGTGCGAGAAGAGGCGGCCGTTGTTTGCGCGCATCGTCCATATCACCCCATCAAGCTCGTATTCACCCTCATAACGTTGCAACTTTTCCGCAGCGATGGCGGCCGGTTCGCGCACGAGCGGAGAGACATAGGGCTCGCCGAGTGCGATGGTGCTGAGTCCACGAGCCAGTCGCATCGCGTCGCTAGCGACATTGCTCGTGAGCACGATCGCCGTCAGTTGTTCATCCGGCATGAGGCTAAAACTGCTGCTGAAGCCGGGGACACGTCCGCCATGTTCGATGATACGACGCTGCGGTGTGTGGGCAATTCCAAATGGAACCAACCAACCATAGCCGTAACCGGCTTTGACCGGCTGCCACATCCGCTCCAGCGTGTGTCGCGGCAGCAGAGTGGAACGCCTCAGCGCTTCGCTCCACCTTTGCAAGTCTTCAACTGTGGAATACATCGCGCCGGCCGAGAACGACCATAGTGGATCCAAAGGCCGGGCACTGTTCTTAAACTCATTCTGGGCGTCCGATTGATAACCGCTTGCGCGGGCCGGCATCAGCTGCTCGCGTGAAATGAGGCCGGTATCGTGCATCCCAAGCGGTTCGAGAATGCGCTCCTTTAGCACCGTCCCATATGGATGCCCGGTAACTCGTTCGATGATGAGTCCCAAGAGATAGTAGTTCGAATTGTTGTATTCGAATTCGGCGCCGGGAGCGAAAGTGGGCGAGCCGATGCGGATCCGCTCCGAAATCTCTTCTCGAGTTCGTGGAATCGTTCTTTCGGTCTCGAAATTGGCCGCGCGTTGCACATTGAAAATGCCGGACGTGTGCGAGAGCAGGTGATGCACGGTGATCGGTGCCCATTCGGCAGGGCAGGGTGTCAGGTATTTGCAGATCGAATCGTGCAGCGCGAGCCGCCCTTGATGTTCCAGCTGCATGACCAGGACGGCCGTAAAGGGCTTGGTGATCGAGCCGATCTCGAATTTGGTGCTCGTCGTATTGGCAATGTCCCATTCGGCATTCGCGAGACCGTAGGCTCTCTCAAACAGGATCTTTCCGTCACGGCTGACGAGCACAGCGCCGCTGAAATGCGCGCGCGAGATTTCCAGTTGGATGAGCTTTTCCATCTCGCGTCCCATCTGGCCGGCCGAGTAGAACCATAGCGAGGCACTGCACGCCGCTACGGCCGCCAACAGGAAGGCTACGCCGCGCAGTAAGGGCGTCACGATGCCGACCTTAAGGTGCGATCCGGGCGGCACATCGTCCAGTCGATGCTGGACCAGCGACGTTTCGCCAGGTGCCTGTAGCCCACTGCGAAGATTGCCAGTATCGATTCAAGGACGATCACGACCCCAATATCGGCCGTTCCCTCAGCGGCATAAGCGGCCGTGCCCATCAGCAAGGTCATGGTGGTGATTGCGAGGAATGCCTCCAGCGCGCCTACGCCGCGCGTCATCATCAGTCCAAGGTAGGTACTGGCTCCCGTACCCAAGGCCAACAATGGAAGTCCCATGGCCAGCGGGACAATGTCAAACTCAGAGCGAATGCCGATCGCAACGAACAGAAGCAACAGCACTCCGATTGCATAGCAGTTGTTGCGCCAGAATGCGGCTTCGACTCGGGTGAACAACTCCGAGCGACTCCAGTCAGTTCTGAGCCACAGCGGCCGGCTGCGTGCAGCGGCAAGACTGGTGATGGCGCCGGAGATTGAGCTGAACAGTGCGAAGTAGAATAGCCAGAGGCTCGGCCGGCTGATGAAGAAGATTGCGATGACGATCGGAACGACCTGTCCCAGCGCGAGTACCCAAGGTCTGTCTACCCCGATAAGCAGATCGACTTCGCGCCCCGGCTTGTAGAGTTTCGCTGCTTGTGTACGTGAGTTGCCCAGCGTCGCGCGACGGCCGAGCGCTAAGCAGGCGATTTTGAAGTGAGAGGCGAACGCCGAGCCAGCGATGACAGTGCCCCATATGAGAAGCGTCCCTAGCACGGGCCAATGCAGTGGTGTCGTTGGAGCGGCAATGAATTGCACCGGCAGCGACAATGTTGCGATTGCCAGCATTGCTCCGCCCAAAACACCAATCGTGTTCCGGGTTTTGCCGATCCAAAACACGATGATGTACAGCACGGTGTAGGTGAAGAACATGATGCTTGTGGCCCGGATGAATATCGTCCACGGACTCACTGGGAAATTCAGGAAGTGCACCACGGTAGCCAGTCCAGATATGACGGTTACCACTGACAACGTCGTGAACGCACTGGCGAGTATCTTCAGCCGTCCACGCGGCAGTACGCCAATGATATGGCTGGCCGCTAAGTGGGTGACTATGCGGGGTATGAGCGCGGTGCCGAAGAAAAACAGCAGTACTCCCACGATCGGCAGCAGCAGCAACATGACTTCCTGGCCGAGCGAAAAAGACGAGGATTGGCCAATGCCCGCTCGAAGAGGCGGCAGATACAGCAAGCAGGCAGAACCGGCCGCGATCAGCAACAAGCCTGTGAGCGATACCCAGCGCGAGGCAGGTGTGCCGGTGAGATACGTGAGCATCAAGCGCCCGATGGCTTTCATCTGTGAAGTTCCAAGAAGATGTCTTCCAGGCCGAGCGACTCGATCTCCACGGGGGCTCCCAGCTGGCTCTCCACGTCCTTGAGGATGTGCGGCTTCCAATCGAAGAGCACCGCGGTGGCATGGCATTCCTCACGATTTATGGACAATGCATTTGGCAGAGTGAAGTCCGGTGCTAGCGGAGCGGCGCTGCGGACGTGTACCCGCACGATGGACTCCTTGAGCACGTCGAGCTCGCCCTGCCAAGAGAGACGACCATCCTTGAGGATCCATATCTTGTTCGCCAGGCGCTCCACGTCCGATACGATATGTGAGGAAAAGATCACCGAGCGTGCGCCGTCGGCGGCAATGCTTACGATCTGCTCCATGAATTGCCGCCGCGCAATGGGGTCGAGGCTTGCCACAGGCTCATCGAGGATCAGCACATCGGGGCGGTGGCCGAGGGCGAGCAGGATGGAGAGCTTTTGCCGTTGGCCCACCGAAAGATTCTTGACGCGTTCGGAGAGATCAATCTCCCACTGCCGGCTCAGGTTATCGATAAGCTCGCTGTCCCAATTTTCGTAGAAGGAAGCGATGACCCGCAATTGATCGAGCGCGCTGAGTGGATTGAGCAGTTCGTCCTGTTGGGGCACGGAACCGATTCGCCTGCGGGCCGAGCCCGGCATGCGAAAGCTTTCATGCGAGAAGATCTGAACTGAGCCACTGCTTGGCGGTGTGAATCCCAATATCAACTCCAGGAGTGTCGTCTTGCCTGCCCCGTTCTTACCCAAGATACCGACCACATCTCCTGGCTCGACGCGGAACGACACGTCATCCAGGACCCGCTTGCGACCGAAAGTTTTAGCGAGCCGCTGTGCGGCGATGTATGGTGTCATTGCTCTTCTCCCATCTTTGCCGCAAGGCTCTTACGACTTCGGACTCTGACAACTCGAGCTGGCGTGCCGCGAGCAGCAACTGATCAAGGTGCGGCTCGAGTTGCTGCAGCCGTTTCGCTGGCAGCGAGCGCACCCGAGTGCGATTGGCAACTGTCATTGGCTTTCCCCGGCGCCGCTCTAGCACCCCCTCGGCTTCGAGCATGGCGTAGGCCTTCGAGATGGTCATCGGGTTGATGGCGTGCTTCACGCCTAGATCGCGGATCGAAGGTAACTCCGTGCCGGGCGGGAGTTGACCGCTGGCCACCATTCGGCGAATTTGCTCCAGCAATTGCCGATAAATCGGCACGCCGGAGTGCGGACTCAGAATGAACATGACCGTATTCTGCGAATCGAGTGAATTAGTGAAGTAATGCACATGGTACAGAGGCCAGTAACTATGCGCAATGGAAGGCGTCTTCCGGTGATACGTGGTCGTGGATGAGTGGATCGAACGTCGGGGAGTCGCCCTCCGTGTTCGGCACGCACGGCATGCCGCCATACACCAATGTTCCTTTCACGTCGATCGGCCGTCCCGGCGTGGACCCGACGTCAAGCACAGATGAGTTCGATCGACCAAGTGTTCGCTAATTCATGATGAATTGGGTGTGAGTGTGCTCTCGGCGACGCAGGCAGCACATTCGACGGTGGGTCGTGCTGCCGTTATACGAGGCCCGCACCTTGTCGCGTGGCATGTGTGCCAACTGCAACTCGATTGCGTCCTTGTTCCACTGCTGTTCGTTGAGCAGGGTGCTGGCCGAGCCGCGAAAGCCGTGCTAGCAATGTTGCTCTCGGGTGAAGCCCATCGCGCGCAGCGCCACGTTCAACGTGTTCTCGCTCAGCGCGCGGGAGGCGTTGCGAGTGCCTGGGAAGACGTGACCTTGGCCATCTGCGCCGGTCAGGGGCTGAATTTCGCGCAGGACGGCGGCGGCCTGCGAGGAAAGCGGGACGATATGATCCTCGCCGCCCATCTTCATCTTCGCGGCCGGAATGCGCCACACGGGCTCGTTGGTGTCGAGCTGAAACTCTGGCCACTCGGCGCTGCGTAACTCACCCGGCCGCACGAAGGTCAGGGCGATCAGCTGAAGCGCGCACTTCACTACGAAGCCACCTTGATATCCGTGGATCGTGCGCATGAGCGCGCCGAGCTGCGCTGGATCGGTGATCGCGGCCCGGTGGCGAACGTCAATCGATGGCAACTGCTCTCGCGGCTCGATGTGAGCTGCTGGGGCTGGCGGCGAAGACGCCCCGACCGATGGCCCAATTGAACACTTTCTTCAGGATCTGGAGCACGCGCCTGCCCGTATCGTAAGCCCCACGCTGCGCGATCCGATCAACGCCAAGCCAGGATGTCCAGCGGATGTCACATCGCGCACAGCCTTCGCGCCGAGCCACGGAAAGACATTGTCTTCGAGCCGCTGAAGGACGCGGTGAGCATGGTGGGCGCTCCACTGCGGTGTGAACTTCTCATGCCACGCGATGGCGACGGCTTTCAGCGTGTTCGTTTTGACGTCGATGAGTGCGGCCGTCTTCGCCTTGCGATGCTCTGAAGGGTCTATGCCCTTGGCGACATGCTTTCGAATCTCGGCGCTGCGCTCGCGAGCGTCGGGGAGAGTGATGGCGTCGTATACGCCGAGGCTCAGCAACTGCTCGCGGCCGGCATACCGATAGCGTTGCCGCCACCACTTCGAGCCGTTCGGATTGACGATGAGGAACAGGCCGTCTGTGTCGTAGAGCTTGAACGACTTCGCGCGCGGCTTGCTGCTGCGGATCTTCGTGTCCGTGAGCCTGGGCATGGGGTAACTCCTGCCCGTTTGCCCTGAGAAACCGGGTTACCCCATGAAGTTATCCCTAGCCATGGTAAGCTGTCCACGGATGTCAACGGCTGAGTTCAGCCTGACTTTTCCGGGGTTTTCAGGGATTTTTGGCGGAATCTGCGATGCTGGCGGATGCCGTCAGAGCGTGCGTTGAGTCCGTGGGTGCTACGCCATGCGCGGCCGGTCACGCTGTGCGAGGGAAGCGAACTGCCGCGCCGTGAGCTGCATACGGGCGCCACCATTCTTTCCGATCGAGCAACGAACGGTGGACTGGAGATTACCTCCGTGACCTTGCTTCCATTCCTTCTCGCCGGCAGGGCGCAGGGGCTCGTTGCCGCTTCGAGCAAAGGCCGCGCGCTCTTTGCCGACGGGCTGGCCTCTTCTTTCGAGGCCTACCTGGAGACTCGCACCGGTAGCACTGGCGTCGACGAGGACGCAGACACGGACACTGTCAGTGCGGGCGATGTCTCCGAGCTTCAGTGGTATCTCGGCCACCTCGACAAAAGGAAAGTCGGGACGCTCGCTCTGCGCACCCGAAGATTCATGCGACCACGGAGCGCGCCATCCAGCTGTGGAAGTCAGGCGCAAAGGTCCTGATCTTCTGCCACTACCGTGCGACCGGGCGGGCGCTGCGACAACATATCTCTGCACGCCTGCATCAGGAGGTGCTCGCTCTCGGCGCGCAGAAGGCGCCTGGGCGTAGCCCTGCGGAGGTCCAAGATCTCCTCGACGAACTGGGCAACAGGTTCTTCAAAGACGATGACCTTCGCTCTTCCATCACTACCGCCATCGAGGCGGTGGTTGCCCCGTTCGAGCTTTCCACCGAGCATCGAGAGCAGACGATCGAAGTCGTGCGCCGCTTCGTGCGCACGCCGTCATTCCTCGTGCGCTACTTCCCCCTGGAGGGCGCCGACCTTGCGGCGGGTATGGCTCACGCGCTTCAAGCGCAGGAGAGCGGCGAGTCGCTGCGCGAGCGCATCGAGAGCTTCTGTCGGTTTCTGAGTGAGGGCTGCACTGACGCGGAGCGCGCCGAATTTCTGAGCGCTCTTCTCAAAGTCCAGACGGGTACGCATTTCGGCAAAGAGGTCCGCTCGGCCCTGGACCCTGCCGAAGGCGACGCCGAGGATGAGAGCGCGATCCTTCTTCCGAACGTACGCCTTGCGAACGGCGAAGTTCGCCCGGACACTCGCCGAACATTGCTCCTCACATTCAATACGCCGCTGTTTCCTGAGATCCTGATCGCCAGCAGCGTACTCGCCGAAGGCGTAGATCTGCACCTTCATTGCCGCTACGTGATTCACCATGATCTTTGCTGGAACCCATCGATGCTCGAGCAGCGCTCCGGGCGCGTCGATCGGATCGGCTGCCTTGCAGAGCGCGTCCGCCGGTCCATCAATCTCTATCTGCCGTATGTTGCGGCGACGCAGGATGAGAAGATGTTCAACGTCGTTCGGGATCGTGAGCGCTGGTTTCAGATCGTGATGGGTGAGCGCTACGAGGCGGATGAAGGAGCGACAGATGGGCGTGCGGCTCGCGTCGCATTACCACAAGCCGTGCGCAATGAACTCGCGATGAAGCTGCACGACTGAGGACGGTGCTTGAGCAGATCCCCAGGCGAGTGTGGTGCTACCACTCGGGTCGCGAACGGAAGCTGGGCGCAACGTTCTAGCACTCAAAGACCAGTTTCGACCAGACCCTAAGGCTGTTGAGCGGGCAATTGCCGGCTCGCCGCCGTGGGCAAAACTACCGAAGGAGCCGAGTCCAGGCAATGGTGCCACCGCGAGGCCGCCTGGCTCGTCGAAGAAATTTACATTAAAACAAATTGATTGCGGCGACGTGCGTCGGCGTCGACTCCCGTTATAAGATTTATACGCGGACCGAGCCTACAGACGAATGGCCGTCAAACAACCTTGCGGGAGGGCAACATGGAAAGAGTTCGAGCAACGGTGGCCGCCATCAGTGTGGTGGCAACAATGGGCTTGTCGGTCGAGGCCAACGCCACGATCGTGTACGACGCACCCGGCAACTACTTTATAAACACGACCGTCAATGACGATGTGCTCACCGAGAATCGCGACGCCAACCTGGTGGTCGGTAACGGCGGAGTGATTCGAGGGCAAGACTTCGCCGGCAGTTATGCATTCCCTGGAGCCGTGAAGACACGCTTTGGAAGCCTCGTCGTCGAAGGTAATGGCCGCATCATTGCCGGGGCGAATCAAAGCGCAATCAACATGACCGGCGGCGGATCCGTCGTGACGCTGCGTGACCGCGCATCGATTACAGGTGACATCAGCTCCGCCCAACCAGGCTTCGGCTCCGAGTCGAGCGGCCTTGCGCGGCTGTTCATTCAGGACCGCGCGGTGGTCAACGGTAGCGTGATTTACGGTGGTTTTGTCCGCATCGAAGATCAAGCACTGATCTTGGGCGACGTCCGTGGCTATGGTAATACCAACGTCAACCTGGACATGCGCGATGGCACCGTGGCCGGTGCGTTGCGGCTCGGCGGGTTGGATGATCATCGAGTCAACATAAGCGGCGGATCGATCCTGGGTGGGTTCCGCGGCGCGCCGAGCTATGTCGAGATGACGATGACGGGCGGGTATCTGGGTGATGGCCTCCGGACGATCGGGAATATCGATGCGAGCATCCGTGGCGGTCAGATCGACGGCGGAATCTCCATCGACCAGTACTCCATCGGCCTGAGTGAGTTCAGCATCACCGGTGGCATCTTCGATACCTACAGTGGCGACTGGTTGCTCGCGTTCTCCGACTCGCACTCCTTTGGCGGCGGCACCGCCTTTTCGACGCTGGATATCGCCGGCGGCCAATTTGGGTATGCGAATGCGGGCAACGGCTTCTTCATCGATGAATGGGTCAATTTCAATATCTACGGCCGTAATCTTGCCTATGCCGATGGCTGGCTCACGGGCTATTTGCAGGATGGCAACTGGTTTAGCAACCAGCTCACGTTTGGGAACAACTGGCACGGCAGCTTTACGATTCACAACGTACCGGAGCCAAGCAGCTGGGCCTTGCTCATCTTGGGTTTGGTCAGCATGGGGTTTGCGCGCCGTCGCCGGGTGTGATGCAGCGTTGCCCCTCGATGGGGTTATCGAGTCGGCGACTTGCTGCACCGGCGGTCGCTCGATGACGCGGTGCTCAGTCGAAAGCCCGAGTTGCCATGACTTTAATCATCTCGGGCTGTTCTGCAGTTGACGCCTTTCAGGCTTCCGACCGCCTGCTATCCCGCGGGACGCGACCGTTTGATCCCGAGTCGAACAAGACGATTGTGTTGTCGCTCGCGGATGCAGTCGTCTCGTTGTCATATACCGGTCCTGCGTACGTCACTCACATCCCCACGGATCAGTGGCTTGTGCAACATATGATTCGCGCTGAACTGGGCGCGGCATTTGATGGCTCAATTGCGAACCGTCTTGGCCGGAACCACCTCGCCAGCAACTCAAAGATTGGTGTTGTGCTCGCTGATCTTGGAGCCGCGATCGAAGCAGCGCATTGTGCTGGTCAATCGCATCCCCTGCGCATCATTGCCACCGGCTTCCAATCGATGAAACGGCGTTGGCGCGTATGGCGTCCGGTAATGTACGTTCTGGAGAAGACGTCGGCCCATGTGCGACCTTGGATCAGTGCAAGCCCCCGCTTCTTCGGGCGGAGCTGGTGTCTCGATCATTCCCCGCGCGGCTACGTTCTGCTGGAAGAAATCGAAGGCCTGATGCGGGAGGACCCGGGATTCACGCATCCCGATCAGTGGATCAATCGTGTCACCGACACCATGCGATGCGTGGCAGGCCGACACAGTGCATATATCGGGCGAGATCTGATGTACGTTCGAATTCCGCCTCCACCGCATCGTGTGGTTTTCGTCAATTTCCTCGAAGATCCAGACCGGAGCGAAACCGTTCAACTGGATCAGCGCCCGGCCATCTTCTCACCTTGGATTGTCGATGGCTGGCACATCATAGCCCCCTCGCGCGCGGTCGGGTTTTCGAGCATTCGTCTACACAATTGCCTCGTACGCCTCAGCACGCCGAGTAATCCGTTATTCGGTGCGCTCTATGGACAGATTCGTCCGAGAGACCCCTACGATAGGAAGCGAAACTAAGGTGCTGGCGCATCTGACAGAATAGGTCGCGAAGAGATCGAGAATACCCCGGCGAACCAAGAACGATGAATCATGACGCCATGTGAGAGCCGAAGTTTGATGAGTCACTGCGAAGCCTGTTCGATGATGAAGCAGAGGGTAGCATTGACTTGGCGGTGACCTATCTCTGGCCGCACCCAGCACAGAGCTTCGATCAGTCGAGTCTGTTTCTCGGGCTCACTCCTCACTTGTGGGGTGTAGCACCGCTACTTGGCTATATCACACAGTTCCCTGCAGGTGCGGTCGAGCCCTACCTTAGGGAATCTCTGATTTATTCACCGCTTCGCATAGAATGCGACGAACGCAGGCGAGTGGGACGGATCGATGAAACCTACGCAGCAGACGTTGGCCACGGCAGGATTCGAGCGCCACCGCAAGCGCACCCGGCGAGATGAATTTCTCGCTCAGATGGATCAGGTGGTGCCGTGGGCGAAGTTGTGCGCCCTGATCGAGCCGGTGTATCCGAAGAGTGAAGGCGCTGGCCGGCCGACGATCGGCCTGGAGCGGATGCTGCGTATCTATTTCCTGCAGCAGTGGTTCAACCTGTGTGTGGCGAATTAGAATTTATCCCATAGATTGCGCGACGATCCAAGTCTTGCGCCGCCGACCCGGATGGTTAGCATTGCTGGATGCGTGATCTGGCTATTCTCGCCATCCATCTCATTGCGACGATTGCCAACCTGTTGCTCCCCGGCGGCACTCGATCTGTCGTCTCGGAGTCGCTGCTGCTGAAGCACCAGCTATTGATCTTGAGTCGGTCGCGGGTCAGGGCACCGAATCTGCGACCCCATTGACCGCATCATCGCGAGCCTCTGCGCGGGGCTGATGCGTCCAGCTCGCTTGCTGCGTTCGGCCATCGTGCTGAAGCCGTCGACGCTCATGGCGTTTCATCGAGCGTTGGTGAATCGTAAGTATCGATTGCTCTTCGCGCCGAGGCGGCGGAAGCCGGGGCCGAAAGGGCCGAGCCCAGAGCTGATCGCAGCGATTGTCGAAATGAAGCGGCGGAACCCTCGCTTCGGCTGCCGGCGTATCGCTCAACAGATAGCCTTCGTATTCGGTGTTGAGATCGACAAGGATGTTGTGCGACGTGTGCTCGCCAAACACTGTCGACCGACCCGCGGCTCCGACGGTCCGTCCTGGCTTACCTTCCTCGGACACACCAAGGACAGTCTCTGGAGCTTCGATCTCTTTCGTTGTGAGTCGCTGATTCTGAAGACGCACTGGGTGATGGTGGTGATGGATCAGTTCACCCGGCGCATCATCGGCTTTGCAGTGCAGCCGGGCACGGTCGATGGTCCCGCCTTGTGTCGAATGTTCAATCAGGTCATCGCGGGCATGCCTACACTGCCGCAGCATCTCAGCAGCGACCACGACCCGCTATTTCAGTTTCATCGCTGGAAGGCCAATCTGCGCATTCTTGACGTGAGCGAGATCAAGACCGTGCCCCATGTTCGGCTTTCGCATCCGTTCGTCGAGCGGCTGATCGGAACCGTACGTCGCGAGTTGCTGGATCACGTTCCCTTCTGGGGTGCCCGAGATCTCGAACGGAAGCTGCGGCACTTCCATGATTACTACAATCATGGCCGGGTTCATGCGTCGTTGAACGGCGTCTCTCCGGTCTGCTCAATCGATCGCAGCGTGATCGCTCTCGACGATTTCAGGTGGCGATCTCATTGCCGCGGTCTGTATCAGTTGCCGGCCGCAGCGTAACGGTCAATTCGCCACACACACGATCAGGGAAATCGGGAGGTTAGGAGCCGGAATTTTATAGAAACATGCCCAAAGAGTCTGGAAGCAGGGCGGGTTTGATGTTTCATTTTATAGAGGCTGCGGGGCGCGATCATCGAGGCGCGGCCCGAAGCGGTGAAGTTTCGCCGAATTATCGGCGATACCGACTCTCTCCATGGTGGTTGGAGTTTCGCCGGGAAAGCGGCGAAACGCAACCGGGTCGCATGTTGGACATTGCGGGATACCGAGAAGAGCCAGATCCCGCATTCGGTCATCATATCGATCGGAGTGGCCTAGGCAAGACTTGGGTCATTGCGAGGTCTATGCGACAAATTCGAATTCGCCACACACAAGCGCCTCAGTTCAGAGAAATCCTGATTCTGTGGTCATTGATTTGATTTCGTAACAAAGGCTCGCATAACATTGCGAGCGCACAACTGCTCAGCTCGTTTAACTCGATCTCCAGGCAGTGGATTCGGGGAACATCAGGGACCAAGGAAGGCAGATGACGAGACGCGGAGTTTCTGCAGCGCTCATTCTGCTGCTGGCGATAGCAATCCACGATCCAATACTGGCGACAGCTGGCACCTCCTGGGGCAACGCGTGACCGCGAGCGCACGCGAATTCGCCGGTGTGTCGACCGGTTGCCCGTGGATTGGGATACTGAAAATCCGTGGATGGACCACGCACCGATGTCGCCCATATGGCTACGTTCGAGTACGACACTCAGGGCGATCTTATCGAGCGTCCGGTGCACCTGGCCACGTCACCACTACGATGCCTACAGCGCGCACCGGGGTTACTCGGCTCTCCTCCCTAGATTCAAAAATGGAATGACCACCAGAACTCACGGATAACTCGGCCTGAGTTCAACAACACTAAGGATGGTAATGCCCGTGCCGAATAGTACTCGCTTGCTTTGGATTCTGATCTGCTTCTGCGCGGGCTTTTTATCGAATGCTCATGCGTACACGCAATGGGAATGGCGTGTCGTGTACGTAGATCTTGGAAATCGAGTTTACGGTAGCACAATCTACGCGACATTGGCGCAGGCAGAAGTGGCGATGGACGCGATGATTCCAAATCCAAACTATCGCGGCTGGGGTTACTTTCGACCTGATGGAGCAGAGACGTTCTCTAATAGCAAGGTGATCTACAAATACGTCAACAGCCATGTCCCGGTGGATCCCATCACCACACCTTTCGTTTACTCAGGGCTCGTCGCCACGCAATCCTTCCCAGGATACGCATCAGAGGATGCATTGATAGCCGCGATTCGTCGGGATGGCCCGGCGAAGTGGGCGCCGCTGCTCGGTTGTGAAGCGACGTCGACGGTAGAGGCGCAGGGTGACTGGTACGAAGCTTCGCCAGACTCAATTAGGCACGAGCCCACCATGACCGTTGGAAAGCGGCTTTACTTGATTCGCCGCCCGAACGGCATTGAATGCCATCGATTCATCATTGACAAGCGGCGGTCGGTCGAATGTCCTGGATTTTTCAATAAGTACATCTTGGAGCGACGAGAGCCGTCGCCCTACTGCAAGCCGGCGATTCGGGGTGGTGCGCGCATTGAGGGCAGGCCAGTAGAGTGCTCGGCAACCGGTGCCAGCACGATGGTCGGCAACCCATGCGATACGGCTACTGGTAACAAATCTCAAAGAGAGACGGACTATGTCGGCGTGGGCATCGACTTTGTGCGCCACTACAACTCCCTGGCGTTGCCGGCTGATGCAACGTTGGGTGCGGCTTGGGGGCACAACTACAGCTCTCGGCTCCTACTGAGTACCAGCGGGTCGCCGCAAGCTGCAATTACTACCGGGGGATCGCTCGATCCGCTCGCACTAGCGACCACCGGCGTATATGCCACCCGGTCAGGTTCAGGCATGCAGGTCAGGAAGGTCGGAACTGAATGGCATGCTGTAATGAACGATGGTAGCGCCGATGTCTACGGCGCTACGGGGACGCTCCTGCGCAGAGTTGATAACGCCGGGCGCGTGACCTCGTTGATCTATGAGACCGTTGTGCAGACCGTGAGTCCGCGTCTCGCGCGGATTGTCGGGCCGTTTGGGCACGAACTCAACCTTCAATACGATAGCAATGCGCAGCTGGTCGCACTTCTTGATCCGGCGGGAGAAGCTATTCGTTATTCGTACACGGGTGCGTTGCTGACGGGGGTGATCTATCAAGATGGCCATTCCAAGACGTATCACTATGAGGATGTGACTTTACCAAGAAACCTCACGGGAATTTCGGACGAGAGCGGGGTGCGATTCGCCACCTGGGCGTACGACGCTAGCGGGCGCGTTCGACTCTCAGAGCATGCCGGTGGCACCGAACGGCTGAACATTGCGTACAACGGCGACACAACTGAAGTTACTGATTCGCTAGAGACCACGAGCGTCTACACGTTTGCAGACGATTACTCCAGGCCCCGACGTCTTACTAGCGTTAGGCGAGGCGCGTCAACGCACACGTACGTGTGGTCAAACTCGGATTGGCAGGAACGCATGCGCGAGGTGCATGATCCTAATGGCGGCATCACGAAATATGAGTATGATGACCATCACCTCACGAGGCGGACCGATGCGTACGGAACTGCTGACGCGCGGACCACGTCCTTCGAGTATCTCGGGGTGCAGGACGACTTGGTCACTCGCGAGGTACTGACGGCCGCAGGGACCACTGTTCGCGAGATCGAGACTGCGTATAACGCATCACGTCTGCCGCAGACCCGCACCGTAAAGAGCGTAGATGGCAGTGGGAATCCAATCTCAAGAACGACGACCTACTCCTACAGCGCCCTGGGCTATGTCGCCTCTATCGATGGCCCAAGAGCGAACGTCGATGTCTTGGATGTGACCAGCTACACCTACTACACCTGCAATACGGGAAATGGGTGTGGTCGGCTCCAGTCGGTAGTCAATGCGCTCGGTCACACGACAACATACGACAGCTACGATGCTCACGGCCTGCCCCTAACTATCGGCGACGCGAATGGTGTAGTTACGAAGTTCACCTATGATTTGCGCCAGCGACTGACTTCACGCGCGATCGGTAGCGAGACGACTTCATTTGAGTACTGGGCGACCGGCTTGCTCAAAAAGATGACGCTGCCCGACGGCAGTTACCTCAAGTACACGTACGACGAGGCTCACCGCCTGACTGACATCAACGATGCCGCGGGCAATCGCATTCACTACACGCTGGATGCGATGGGCAACCGCACCGGCGAGCAAGCGTACGATCCGTCGAATGCCTTGACTCGTACTCGCACGCGAGTGTTCGATTCGCTGAGTCGTCTGCAGAAAGAAATCGGCGCTGCGGGCACTGCCAATGTCACAACGATGTACGGCTATGACAACAACGACAACCAAACGAGCATCGCCGCACCGCTGGGCCGGAACACCAACCAGAGCTATGACGAACTGAACCGGCTGACGCAGATGACGGATCCGCTCTCGGGTGTCACTCACTACAGTTACAGCGCGCTCGATCAGCTGATCGCAGTGACCGACCCGAGGGGCAAGGTCACGAGCTACACCTACAATGCCCTGGGGGACTTGACCCAGCAGGTGAGCCCGGACACGGGCACGACCACCAATACGTATGACGCTGCTGGGAACCTCGCCACCAGCACGGACGCACGAGGCAAGATCGCCACCTATGGCTACGATGCGCTCAATCGCGTGACGAGCCTGTCGTATCCCGACCAGACGATCAGCTACACCTACGACAGCGGCGTAAACCAGAAGGGTCGATTGACGCAGGTCACTGATGGTTCAGGGGCCACCACTTGGACCTACGATCCCCAAGGGCGGGTGCTGTCCCGCCTGCAGAGCATGGGTGTGACGAAAAGCGTGGGCTATGCCTACGATCTGAGTGGTTGGCTGCAGACGCTGACCTTGCCCTCAGGCAACACAATCAACTACGGCTACACCGATGGCAAGGTGACGAGCCTGATGCTGAATGGCTCGACGACCATCCTCTCGAATGTGCTGTATCAGCCGTTCGGTCCCACGCAGGGCTGGACGTGGGGCAATGGCTCCTTCGCGATTCGCGAGTACGATGCCGACGGATTGATCACCGCCCTCGACAGCGCGGGGCTGAAGTCCTACGACTATGACGATGCCTTCCGCATCACCGGTATTGTCGATGCGAACAACGCGGCCCTCTCGCAGAGCTACGAGTATGACTTGCTGGATCGCCTTACCAGCGCGACCGGCGCCAGCCTCAGTCAAGGCTGGACCTACGACGCCAATGGCAATCGACTCACGCAGACGGGCGATCAGCCTTCGACCTTTACCGTCTCAGGCACGAGCAACCGCCTGAGCAGCATCAGCGGCGCGTTGACGCGGAGCTACGCGTATAGCGCAAGTGGCAGTGTCACAAGCGACGGCGCGGCGACGTTCACTTACGACGATGCCGGCCGGTTGGTGTCGGCGACGAAGGCGGGCGTCACCACGACCTATGGTTTGAATGCACTCGGCCAGCGGGTGCGCAAGGCCAGCGGCGGAGCAACGACGTACTTCGTCTATGATGAGGTAGGGCATCTGCTTGGCGAATACGACTACACGGGTGCGCTGATCCAAGAGACGGTGTGGTTCGGCGACACTCCCGTGGCGACGATCCGGCCCAGTGGCGTAAGTGTTGATCTGTTCTACGTCCACGCCGATCACTTGAATGCGCCCCGCCGTATTAGCCGACCGAGCGACAACGTGATCGTCTGGCGGTGGGACTCGGACCCGTTCGGAAGGAGCGCCGCCAATGAGGATCCGGATGGGGATACACAGGCGTTGGTGTATGCTCTGCGGCTTCCAGGCCAATACTCGGACACCGAGACTGGGCTGCACTACAACTACTATCGAGATTACGACCCAAGCACTGGGCGCTATCTGCAGAGTGACGCTATTGGATTGAGAGGTGGAATAAATACATACTCGTATGCTGGTGCGAATCCACTGACGTTCACTGACCCGCTCG
>Ga0180215_1002123_pt1 | contig 20477 bp, 19 predicted proteins | sample eDN3rd37CBELigBY_FD_128871 | JGI IMG/M metagenome (GOLD analysis project Ga0180215, IMG submission 128871) | Enriched backyard soil microbial communities from Emeryville, California, USA - eDNA 3rd pass 37_C BE-Lig BY (version 2) (version 2) | ecosystem: Environmental > Terrestrial > Soil >... | reverse complement strand
GGTCGTGGTCCCGGCTTTCGGCGACCAGGTGGCGGTGGACGTCGCGGCGGCGCTGAACGGTGTGGACGCACCGCGCATCGTCGAATCCGGTGTGGAACTGGCGGTCTTCGGAGCACACCTGCGCGGTCAGCCGCTGCACTTCCAGCTCGAGGAACTCGGGGCGCGCTTCGTCGAAGAGGTGCACACCTCCGACGCGTACCGTCTCACCGCACTGAACACGACGCCGCCGAAGCCGGGCCTGGTGCGTCACGCACCGGGCGAGGGCGCCGCGATCGTGGGCGAACTGTTCCGGCTGTCGGAGGCCGGTCTGGGCCGGTTCCTCGCCGCGCTGCCCGCCCCGATGACGTTGACGAGCGTCGAACTGGCGGACGGACGGTGGGTCGTCGGTTTCGGGTGCACGCAGGACGCAGCCGCCGACGCGGTGGACATCACCGGGTTCGGCGGCTGGAAGGCCTATCGGGCGTCCTGACCCCGGGCTCCGGAGTGCAGTTCTCGTCGGCGATCTCGCGCATCGTCGACGAGAACTGCACGCCGGATGACGGTCAGCGGGGCGGCGGATCGACCTTCACGCCGCCACCGGCGTGTTCCGGTCCGGCGTCGGGATGGTCGGCGGGCAGACGGTCGCGGAACCGTGCGGCCTCGCTGGGGATGGGACCGCCGGTGGGGTCCTGCGAACGACGATACGGTCCGGGCTTCGGACGGGGCTTGCCGCCCGGGAACGCGAGCCGGGCGATGGTGCGGTGCACCATGAACCACTGCTTGCCCAGTCTGCCCGAGTTGTAGGGCAGTTCGTAGCGCTCGCAGATGTCCTTGACCTTCGGCGCGACCTCCGCGTAACGGGTGCTCGGCATGTCGGGGAACAGGTGGTGCTCCACCTGGTAGCCGAGATTACCGCTGAGGATGTGGAACAGCGGGGTGCCTTCGATGTTCGCGGCGCCGACGAGCTGTCGCACGTACCATCCTCCGCGCGACTCGTTCTCGACCTCCTTCTTCGAGAAGGTGTAGGTCTGGTCGGGGAAGTGCCCGCAGAAGATGATCGCGTGCGCCCACACGTTGCGGATGATGTTGGCCGTGATGTCGGCGAGAACCGTCGCGAGGAAGGTCTTCTCGACGCCGGGCAGATACCGGTCGGCGAGATGGGCTGCGGTGCGGAACTTTCCGGACCGGCCCCTACCCATCGTCCCCTTGCTCATCGATCGCAGTCGCCGGCCCAGACGCGAGGTCTTCGGCTGGGGCAACCGGCCCTGCAGCGCGACCTGCGCGAGACCGAACAGCGCGGCGCTCACCAGCGGCCAGCCGACGTAGTCCTTGACGAACTGCGCGCGGGCCTTGCCGAAGATGCCCTTCAGCTCCTCGATCACCTGACCGGCCGACTTCTCGCCGGCCCACAATGCCTCGAGGTCGAGGTCGTGCAGCGCCACACCCCATTCGAAGAGCACGGTGAGCAGCGCGTTGTAGAGCGGTTGCGCCAGGTAGACGGGGTGCCACTTCTGGTGCGGGTCGATCCGCATGATCTCGTAGCCGAGATCCTTGTCGAGACCGCGGATGTTCGTGAACGTGTGGTGGATGTAGTTGTGCGAGTGCTTCCACGCCTCCGCGGTGGAGGCGGTGTCCCAGTCCCACACCGACGAGTGGATGTCCGGATCGTTCATCCAGTCCCACTGGCCGTGCATGACGTTGTGGCCGATCTCCATGTTCTCGAGGATCTTCGCCACTCCGAGACAGGCGGTCCCGGCCACCCATGCGGGCTTGTACGACGACGCGAAGAGCAATACCCGCCCCGCGACGACCAGCTGACGCTGCGCGGCGATGACGTTCTTGATGTACTGCCGATCCTTGTCGCCGAGACTCGAGTACACCTCGTCGTGGATGGCGTCGAATTCCTTGGCGATCTGCTCGAGATCGTCGTCGCTCAGATGCGCGAGCGGGCTCTGTGGCTCCCGCGTCCCGGTGTCGGTCCTGTCGATGCTTATCGTCACGACGCCCCCTGCTTCGAAGCCGGTTGCTTCACAGTTCTATTTCGATGTCGCCCTCCGCGGTGTGGATGCAGGTACGCACCGCAGCCCCGGTGGGCTCGCTCACCTCGTCGGTCCGAAGGTCCCGGAGTTGCCCGGATTTCAGCGTTCCGACGCACGTGTGGCAGATGCCGATACGGCAGCCGTACGGCAACTTCAGGCCGGCGTTCTCGCCTGCGACCAGGATGGGTGTTCCCCCGTCGCACTCCACCTCTTTCTCGCTGTCGAGGAAGTGGATGGTGCCGCCCTCGCCGCTCCCGGCATTCCCACCGATGATCGGCTGGAAACGTTCGAGGTGGAATCTTTCGGGATCACCGTGTTCGTCCCAGTGTTCTTCGAGAGCGTCGAGCAGGTCGCGCGGGCCCGAGCAGAAGGTGTCGCGCTCGCGCCAGTCGGGGCACAGATCGTCGAGGTCGTCGGGGGTGATGCGGCCGCGGTCGCCGCTGAGCCACAGCTCGAGACGCATTCCGGGATGCCGCTCGTCGAGGTCGCGCAGGGTCGAGCCGAAGATCACCTCGTCCTCGGTGTGGGCGGAATGCACGACGACGACGTCGTCGAGGCGGTCGCGGTGATCGAGGCTGCGCAGCATGCTCATGATCGGTGTGATCCCGCTGCCCGCGCTGATGAACAGCATCTTCGCGGGCAGCGGGTCGGGCAGGGTGAACACGCCCTCGACCTCACCGAGCCGGACGATGTCGCCGGGCTCGAGTTTGCGGACCAGGTACGGCGAGACCACACCGTTCTCGACGAGCTTGGGTGTGACGCTGATGAGCCCGTCGACCGGATCGGGATCGGAGGTGAGCGAGTACGCCCGCCAGTGGTAGACCCCGTCGATGATCACCCCGAGCCGCACGTACTGGCCCGGCTCGTGACCGCGCCACTCGTAGGCCGGGCGGATGAGCACCGATGCGGCGTCGCCGCCCTCGGGGACGACCCGTTCCACACGGCCGCGCAGTTCGCGGGTCGTCCAGAGCGGGTTGATCATTTCGAGATAGTCGTCGGGCCGCAGAGGTGTGAACAGGTGCCGCACCGTTCGCAGCAACCATCTCCGAACTGGGTGCACGTGTGGGCGAGCGCCGCGTTCCGCCATGACGCAACACTACGCGGGCATACACGCCGCACGTGCGAATTCCTTGCCGATGTGGGATCGGTGACAGCTCAGCGCAGGATCGTCAGCTGCACCACGGAATCGGCGTTCGCGACGAGGCGGTGCACGATGCCGGCGTCGACGTGGACGGCGGTGCCCGGCACGAGCGACACGGTCTCGTCGGCGGTGCTGAACGAGATGTCCCCGGTGACGGCCTGCACGAGGATCGGAGCGCCGGCCTTGTGGTCGTCCATCGTCTGCCCGGCAACGAAGGACAGCCGCACCACGGTGGCGCCGGTGACCGCCGCGAGCTTCTCGATGCGCGGCCCGCTCCCCTCACCCGCGTTGAGCTCCGCGAGACCCTCGATACGGGTGAGCCTGCCCTCGACCTGCTGTGTACTCATCACGCTTCCTTCTTCGTGGCGACGATCTCGATCGCGACCAGATGCTTCTTGTACTTCGTGAACGTCGACCGCATCTGGAGCACCCGGCTGCGGGCGTCGGAGTCGCGGAGGACGTTGCGGACGAACTTCAGGGTGCCGGGCAGGCCCTCGTCGGCGAGGATGCGCCTGGGTTCGAGCAGCGCCATGGGCGCGAAGCCGACCTTCTCGACCTCGAATCCGTTCTCCTCGAACAGGGTCCGCCATTCCTCCGCGGTGAGCGGGCGGGCGTTGACCTTGATCGAGCGCGCGAGCGACTTGCGGATCTCGGTCTTGACCTCGTCGTCGACCTCGTCGGGTTCTATCGCGAGTTCGTGGATGGCGTACCGGCCGCCGGCGCGGAGCACCCGGCGGGCCTCCTGCACGATCTCCGCCTTGTGCCTGTCGGTCTGCATGGTGAGCATCGCCTCGCCGACCACGACGTCGGCGACCTCGTCGTCGAGTCCGGTCTTCGACGCCTCGCCGCTGACCACCCTGCCGCCACCGGCGATGGCCTTGCGCGTCAGTTCGGCTGCCGTCTCGTCGGATTCGACGCCGGTGTAGCTGCCGGGCGAGTACGCGAGGATCTCCTGTGCCGTCCGGCCGAGGCCGGGCGCGAATTCGACGACGTCCGCGCCGCGCAACCGCGCGTCGGCGAGCACGCGTGCCGTCAGTTCCTTGCCGCCGGGCCGCAGCACACGCTTGCCCAGGCGGGCGAGTAGCCAGTGCCCCGGCAGGTGGGCGGTGTCCCTACCCGCAAGGGGCAGAGCGTCTTCCGATGCGCGCTCATTCGTCATGTTCTGCACTCTTTCTCGCGAGGCCAAGGGTAGCCACAGTTCCGAGGCCTTCCGGACCGGTCGTAACGTGGACGGTGAGCCGGTCGTCGCCTCCATGACGCCGACTATAGAGGATTTTCTTCCTTTTAATAAGGTGACCCTCACCTAAGGGGCACCCCGGGCGCGACGGGAGAGCGGACTTGGCACGGCGGGTGAAGCAACGCGAGCGGATTCTCGGACTGCTGCGGGAGTCCTCGGGCCCGGTCGACGCCCATCACCTCGCCGCCGCGCTCGCCCTGCACGTCACGACCGTCCGCTTCCATCTCGCGGGCCTCGAGGACGAAGGTCTCGTGCGTACACAGCAGCTTCCGGCCGAGCGGGTCGGGCGCCCGCGCCTCGGCTACGTCGCGGTGAAGGAACCGTCCTACACCGATCTCGTCGCGCTGCTCGCCGCGCGGCTCGGGGGCACCCCCACCGAGCGCGAGGACAAGGCGTTCGAGGTGGGCTCGGACTGGGCGGGCATGCTCGCCCTCGCACCCGCACCGACCGTCGACGCCGGCACGCTCGTCATCGACGCCCTGCAGCAGTTGGGTTTCGAGACACAGACCGCGACGAACGCCTTCGGCACCCACAGCCTCACGTTGTGCACGTGCCCGCTCGCGGAGATCGCCCGCACGAATCCCGAAGTGGTGCGCGGCATCCAGCGCGGATTGATCCAGCGCGTCCTCGACGACCACGCCGACCTGCTGCGCAGCCGCTACGCCGTCGACGTCCGGCCCGACCCGCAGGACGGCAACTGTCTCGTGCAGCTGGTGCTGCGCCCGGAGAAGGGCGGAACGACGTCAGCCCGCGACGACGGTCGAGTCGTCACGGGCTGAGCCGGTACATCCGAGCGGGGATCCGCCCACACGGAAGAAGGGTGAACGCGGGGCCTCGGGTCGGCCCCGCATCCTCAGAAGTTGATCATGTGTCCTGCGAGACCGTGGATGGCCTCCTGCAGCGCCTCGCTGAGCGTCGGGTGCGTGTGGACGTTGCGCGCGAGCTCGTTGACCGTGAGGTCCCACTTCTGGGCCAGGGTCAGCTCGGGCAGCAGCTCCGAGACGTCGGGGCCGATGAGGTGACCGCCGATGAGCTCACCGTGGGTCTTGTCGGCGATGAGCTTGACGAAGCCGTTGGGATCACCCAGACCGTGTGCCTTGCCGTTGGCGGTGAACGGGAAGGTCGCGACCTTCACGTCGTAGCCCTCGGCCTTCGCCTGCTCCTCGGTGAGACCGAAGGAGGCGACCTGCGGCTGGCAGAAGGTCGCGCGCGGCATCATGCGGTAGTCGCCGAGCTCGAGGGTCTCGGCACCGCCGATGGTCTCGGCCGCGACCACGGCCTGTGCCTCCGCGACGTGCGCGAGCTGCAGCTTCGCGGTGACGTCGCCGATGGCGTAGATGCCCTTGACGTTGGTGCGCATGCGCTCGTCGATCGCGATGGCACCGCGGTCGGTGAGCTCGACGCCGGTGTTCTCGAGGCCGTAGCCCTCGACGCGCGGCGCGAAGCCGACCGACTGCAGCACCTTGTCGACCGTGACGGTCTCGACGTTGCCGGACTTGTTGTCCTTGATCTCGACGGTCACCTTCGAGCCGTCGTCCGAGATCTTCTGCACGGCGGCACCGGTCTTGATGGTGATGCCGAGCTTCTTGTACGCCTTGGCGATCTCCTTGGAGACGTCGGCGTCCTCGTTGGGCAGTGCGCGGTCGAGGAACTCGACGATGGTGACGTCGACCCCGTAGTTCTTCAGGACGTAGCCGAACTCCATGCCGATGGCGCCGGCACCGACGATGACGATGGACTCGGGGAGGTCGCGGGTGAGGATCTGCTCCTCGTAGGTGACGACATTGTCGCTGAGCTCGGTGCCCGGCAGCAGCTTCGTGACGGAACCGGTCGCGATGATGACGTTGTCGAAGGTCACCTGTTCGGTGCCGCCCTTGGTGAGGGCCACCTCGATGGTCTTGGCGTCGACGAACGAGCCCTTACCGTCGTACTCGGTGATCTTGTTCTTCTTCATGAGGAAGTGCACGCCCTTGGTGCGCCCGTCCGCGACCTTGCGGCTGCGGTCGTAGGCGGCACCGAAGTCGAAGGACACGTCTCCCGAGATGCCGAAGGTCTTGGCCTCTTTGTTGAAGAGATGTGCCAGCTCGGCGTTGCGGAGAAGTGCCTTCGAGGGGATGCAGCCGACGTTCAGGCAGACACCACCCCAGTACTTCTGCTCGATGATGGCGGTGCTCAGTCCCAGCTGTGCCGCGCGGATAGCAGCGACGTACCCACCGGGACCGGCTCCGAGGACAACGACGTCATAGTGTGAGGTCACGGATATACAGGGTAGTCCCGCCCGATTCCGGTGTCTGCCGATGGTCCGGTTACCGGCCGGTAGCTACCGGATCCGGTGATCGGCCGTGTATCGGCGCACCGCGAGCGGGACCGTCACGACGAGCAGCACGACGCACCAGCCGAACGCCGACCACACCGGATGGTGCAGCGGCCACGCCACATCCGCGGGTACCGGCGCGGACGCCGAGAGCAGCTCACGCAGCGCACCCACGACGGCACTGACGGGATTCCACTCCGCGATCTGCCGGACCACCACCGGCATCGTGTCGGTGGGCACGAAGATGTTCGAGAACATGATCGCGCCGAAGATCATCGGTGCGCACTGCTGCAGGACCTGCTCGTCCCGGATCGAGACGCCGAGCCACACACCCACCCACGAAAGTGCGAACCGGAACAACAGCAGCACCAGCACGGCGAGGGCGATCTCCCCGGCGTCCGCCTCGATCCGCCAGCCGACGAGATATCCGATGCCGACCATCGGCGCCAGCGTGACCGCACACGTCAGGGTCTCGGCGAAGACAAGGCCGGCGGGTGCGGCCACCGGGGAGGTGGGCAGGGTCCGGAAGCGATCCGACAGTCCGCTGCGCATGTCGGCGTTGGCGGTGGCGGCGGTGGTCGCGAGGCCCATGGCCGCCACGAGGACGAGTACGCCCGGCATCAGATACGCGCGGTAGGTGGCGCCCTCGCCACCGGACAGGGCGCCGGCGAAGACGAATCCGAAGAGCAGCATCATGCCCAACGGTGCGGTGAGGGTGACGAACAGCAGGGCCGGCGAATGCCGGTAGGTCAGCAGGACGCGGTGCAGCAACGTCCGGGTGCCGGTGAGGGCAGAACTGCCGTGGCCGGACTCGTGGATGGTGGTCATGCGGACTCCTCGATTCGCTCACGTCCGGTCAGGGTCAGGAACGCCTCGTCGAGACCCACGCGGCGTCGGCCGATGTCGTCGACGGGGACACCTGCCTCGCCGAGGGCGCGCAGCACCGGCAGCAACGGCACCGAGTGGGCCTCGGTCGTGAACGACAGCCGGACCGAGTCGTTCGCCCCCGGCGTCCGGACGCCGGTGTGGCGCAGGCCGAATGCGCCGATGACGGCGACGGCCTCGTCGACGTGGGCGGCACCGGGCAGGACGAGGTCGAGTCCGGAGCCGACCGCCTCCTTGATCTCGGCGGGAGTGCCGGTCGCGATCGTCCGGCCCGCGTCGAGGATGGTGATGTCGTCGGCAAGCCGGTCGGCCTCGTCGAGATACTGCGTGGTGAGCAGGACCGCGGTGCCCTCGGCGACCAGTTCGCCGACCATCCCGTAGATCTCGTTGCGACTGCTCGGATCGAGACCGGTGGTCGGTTCGTCGAGGAAGAGCACGTCGGGTCGCACGAGCATCCCGCCGAGCAGATCCAGCCGCCGGCGCATGCCGCCGGAGTAGGTGCTCGCCTGCCGGTTCGCAGCGTCGGCCAGACCGAAGCGGTCGAGCAGTTCGACCGCGCGGGCGTGGGCGGCGCGACCGGCCAGACCGTGCAGGCGAGCGACGATCGTCAGGTTCTCGACACCGGTCAGCCGCAGATCCACCGCGTGGTACTGGCCGACGAAGCCGATGCAGCGCTTCACGCGGGCCGCATCGCGCACCACGTCGAAGCCGCGTACGCGGGCACGACCGGCCGTGGGCCGCAGCAGGGTGGCGAGCATCCGCACGGTGGTGGTCTTCCCCGATCCGTTCGGACCGAGGAGCGCATGGACGCGTCCCGGCGGGACGCGCAGCTGGACGTCGTCGACGACGGTGCGATCACCGAACGTCCGGGTGAGGCCTTCCGCCTCGAGTGCCATCTCGGTCACGATCCGCCTCTCGACTGGGAACAACGTTCGCAGTTCGAGGGTACTCATCTGCGAACATCGTTCGCAACCCGTTCGAGGAGGCATGCTGTCCTGCATGACGGTCTCCGACTCGATCTGGCTGCGGTCCGACACCGGGCGTCCCGGTCCGCGACCGGCCTACACGCTCGACCAGCTCGCGGACGCGTGCGTGCGGATCGCCGACGAGGACGGCATCCGCGCCCTGTCCATGCGCAGGCTCGCCGACACCCTCGGTACCGCCCCCGCGTCGCTCTACCGCTACGTCTCGGGCAAGACCGATCTCGTGGACCTCATGGTCGACCGAGCCGGCGCCGAATACCGCTTCGCTCCACTGACCGGCGACGTGCGCGCCGACGTACTCGACATCGCCGAACAGTCCCGCGCGATCCACCGCCGGCACCCCTGGCTGAGCCAGGTCACCGCATCGACGCTCGGCCCGAACTCGATGCGGTATCTCGACCACCTCGTCGGCGCCCTCGCCCCCGCCGGACTCGACCCGACCGCGACGATGACCGGAGTCGCCCTCCTGTCGGGGTGGGTCACCAACTTCGCCGCGCAGGAGGCCGCCGGGATGTCGGCAGGGGCGGCCGGCGGCGGAGCCGCGCACATCGCCGCGATGCTCGAGCACGGCGACTACCCGCATCTCACCGCCCTGATGACCGGCGCGGCCGCCGGAGGATCCGCTGGTGATGTCGCAGATGCGGACAGCCGCAGCGGTGCGGACGACGGATCCGATGCGAACGACCGTGCGTTCCGCGCCGGCATCGACGCGCTCCTGTTCGGCATCGCGCCGACCCGCTGACCTCGGCCGCCGGTTTTCGGGCCGGATCGCGGGGCCGGATCGCGGGGCCGGATTCGGGCTCGTTCTACGCGGGTCCTGTCGACCTCACGCTCGCCGAGACCACGGTGCTCACGGGCGACACCGATGGCACTGAGACGGTACAGAAGCGTGGGAGTGATGATCACGGACCGAGCGTGCGGAGACATTCTTGGCGACCACTTGGTGCGCGACGATCTCCGGCGCCCGCTCGGCACCAAGTCGGTTCCAAGTCCGGCCGCGCACGCTACCGACATGACTTCCGCATCCATCACCCCGCGCCTCACCACCGACGACGACCTGCTCGGAATGCGGCTCGCGCACCGCGTGATCCTCCGCGACGTCACCCGGCTCCGCGAACTGGCGGACCGGATGCTCGCAGATCCGTCGAGCTTCGACAGGGCCCGCTACGCGGCGACCGCCGACTACGTCGGACTGTTCGTCGCGAGTCTCCATCACCATCACAACGTGGAGGACCTCGCACTCTGGCCGCTGATCACCTCGTCGGCCGGACCCCACGTCGACTTCACCGAACTCACCGACGACCACGACGAACTCGACCCGCTCCTCGACGAACTCGGCGAATGCACCCGCGGGCTCCCCGACCCCGCGGCAGTGGCCGGCTTCGCACGCACCCTCCGCACGCTGAGTGAGCACCTCCACGAGCACATCGCGGACGAGGAGCGGACGGTCTTCCCGCTCATCACCGGGCACGTCTCCGCCGACGCGTGGCAGCGGTTCGAGAAGGACGCCCAGCGCGGTGGCCGGGCCGACTTCGACCTCACCCGCTTCTTCGCCGTGATGACCGAGGACGAGACCGAGCGGGTCCGCCGCGAACTGCCCCTTCCGGTGCGACTGATGGTCGCGGTCTTCTCCCGTCGGCAACGACGCCGCGAGCGCGCGGTGTTCGGCTGACCCTGCTGTTCGGCTAACCCAGGATCCCGCGGTCGTAGGCGACTGCGACCGCGGCCGCCCTGTCCTTCACCTCGAGCTTCGCGAAGACGTGGGTCAGGTGGGTCTTCACGGTCGCCTCGCTGATGAACAGCTCCTGGGCGATGGCCCGGTTCGAGGTGCCCTTCGCGACGAGCGCCAGCACCTCACGCTCCCGGGCGCTGAGCGCCTGCGGGGCGGTGGGTGTCCGCATGTGGTTCATCAACCGCGACGCGACCACCGGCGACAAGACGGTCCGTCCCTCCGCCGCAGCCCGCACCCCGGCGAACAGGTCGTCCCGCAGAGCGTCCTTGAGCAGGTAGCCGGTCGCGCCGGCCTCGATCGCAGGCACGGTGTCGGCGTCCGTGTCGTAGGTCGTCAGCACCAGGACGCGACTACGCGCACCTCGCGCGACGAGTTCGGTGATCGCCTGCACTCCCCCGCCTCCCGGCATCCGCAGGTCCATGAGCACCACGTCGGGATCGAGTTCGAGCGTGAGGGTCACGGCCTCCGGACCGGAGGCGGCCTCCCCGACCACGTCGAATTCCGGGGATGCGGCGAACATTCCGCGCAGGCCGTCCCGCACGACGGGGTGGTCGTCGACGATCAGCACGGTGATCTCGTCCGCGTCGGTCACGACATCCTCCCCGTCGGTCACGACGTCCTCCCGGCCCTGATCAGCGGCACCCGCACCGAGACCGCGGTCCCCACACCCGGTTCGGACTCGACGTCCACGACGCCGGCGATCCGGTCGGCACGGGACTGCATGCCCCGCAACCCGAATCCGTCGCCCGGTGTCGCGCACGGATCGAAACCGCATCCGTCGTCCCGGATGTCCACACTCACTTCGTCGTCCATGTAGGACACCGTGACACCGGCACGGTGTGCGGAGGAATGCTTGGCGACGTTCGCGAGGGCCTCCTGGGTGATGCGGAACAACGTCACTCCGATGTCGTCGTGCAACGGTTCGGTGGTGCCCGTGACCGTGAGATCGGCCCGGATCCCGTTTTCGGCCGACCATCTCTCCACCTCGTGGGCCAGCGCGTCGTCGAGCGTGCGGTGCTCGAGTGCCTCGGGAGCGAGATTGCGCACCGAGCGGCGGGCATCGCCGAGGCTGCGTCGCGCAAGGTCCGTGGCCCTCTCGACGTGGCGCCGCGCCGCCTCCGGATCGGCGGTGTCCTGCGCCGCCTGCAACTGCGTGACGATCCCGGCCAGGCCCTGGGCGAGGGTGTCGTGGATCTCGGCGGCGAGCCGGCGGCGCTCGTCGTCGATCCCCGCTTCCCGGGCGTGCACCAGCAGCTGCGCGTGCAGGGCCTGGTTCTCGGACAGCGCGTTCTCGAGTCGGACGTTGGTGCGTTCGAGTTCGGTGATCGCAGCGAGCCGTTCGAGACTTCGCTGCTCGTCGCGTTCGGCGAGCCTCATCATCAGCATGGAGATCGAAGCGTTGAGCACGACGAGGAGCCCGAACGCGATCCACATCGTCGTGTCCTCCGGCGGCAGACCACCCGCCTGCGAACCCGCCACCGTCACAGCGGTGACGAGCAGCCCGAACCGGATCCAGCGATCCGGCAGCATCGCGTGGGCATCGAAGTAGCCGGAGGCCGCGTAGATCGCGAAGAACGGGTTGAGCCAACTCAGGACGAACGCCAGGGCAGACCGGAGCAGGTAGTAGACCGCGTCGCCCTCCGGCATCGACCGGCGGCGGCGACCGCGCCACAGTTCCAGACCCACCGCCACCGCGGTGAGCACCGCTGCCGTGTACCGCTCGGCGGGACTCATCAACAACGTCGCGGTGCCGACGGACAGGACGGTGCCGGTGGCGAGCATCCCCACCGGCGCCCATCTGTAGGTCCGAAGCCACGGATCGTCGGTGGTCGTCGGTGCCGTCATGGCTTCCAGGATGACGGTCGACGCGGTCACTGCCAACGGAACCACCGGATCGCCACGCCGGTCAGGACGACGGTCCAACCCACCACGACCGCGATGCCACCGAGGTTCGGCAGGCCGCCCGCGGCGGTCTCGTCGAGCAGTTGCGCTGCGGCACCGAAGGGTGTCAGCTCCACGATCCGTCGCAGCAGCTCGGGCATCGCCTGCACCGGAAGCCATACGCCTGCACTGAACATCAACGGGAAGAACACGATCGTGCCCAGCGTCTGGGCGATCCGCACGGACGGTGCCACCGCAGCCAGTGTCGCTCCCGCGCTCAGTGCCGCAGCGAGAGTGACGAGTACCGCGAGTGCGTATCCCCACGGCTGGGCGGGGAAGGCGACTCCGAAGGCCGCCCGACCGACGATCAGTGCGAGGACCACCGACGCCAGGACCGCGATCGCGTGCACCACGATCTGTGCGGTCAGCAGGTGCGACGGACTCGCCGGGGTCACGGCGAGCCTGCGGAGGATGCCCCGTTCTCGGTACGACGACAACACCGCGGGCATCGTCTGGACACCGGCCACGATCATCGCGAGGAGGATCGCCACGGGGACGTACAGATCGATCACCCGCAGACCACCGAGGTCCGGATCCGGTTCCCGGAAACCGGGAATCATGCCGAGGATCACGAGCAACAACGTGGGGAAGACGAGGATCCAGAAGAGCGCCCCGGGTTCCCGCGTGAACAGTCGTGCCTCGGTACGCAGAACGGCGGTCGATGCGGACATCGCCGGGGTGCCCGTCGTCGACGTCTCGACGAGCCTGGTGCGGACGGTCGGGTCGGTCATGACGTGCTCCTGGTGTCGGTGAGATCGAGGTAGGCGTCGTCGAGGGTCGCTTCGGCGATGCGGAGGCGTTCGGCCGTGACGCCGAGGCGTGCCAACAGGCCGAGTACCGCGTGGATCGACTCCTCGCTGCCTTCGACGGCCACCCGTTCCCGGGCGGTGTGCACGGAGACGACGCCGGGCTGGGCTTCGAGGAGCGCGGGGTCGAGCGGACCGGACGGGTGGAACGAGACCACGATCGCTGCGGACGACTGCCCGATCAGCTGGGCCGGCGTCCCCAGCGCACGGATGCGCCCGGAATCGAAGACCGCGACACGGTCGCAGAGGCGTTGTGCCTCTTCCATGAAGTGGGTGACGAGCAGGACGGTGACGCCGGAATCACGCACCTCCTCGATCAGTTCCCAGGTGTCACGGCGCCCACGCGGGTCGAGTCCGGTGGTGAGTTCGTCGAGGACGACGACGCGCGGTGAACCGATGAGTGCCAGTGCGATGAACAACCGCTGTTTCTGGCCCCCGGACAGTTTCGTGAACCGGGTGTCGAGCATGCGGCCGAGCCCGAGGCGTTCGGCGAGCACATCGCCGTCCGCGGGTCGGGCGTAGAAGGCCGTGTACAACCGGAGGGCCTCGCGCACGGTCAGTTTCGGCTGCAGCTCGCTTTGCTGCAACTGCGTGCCGAGCAGTTCGGTGACGGCCCGGTGGTCGCGGACCGGGTCGAGGCCGGCGACGCGGACGGTGCCCTCGTCGGGTTTTCGCAGACCCGAGATGTGTTCGACGGAGGTCGTCTTCCCGGCGCCGTTCGGACCGAGGATCCCGAAGATCTCACCTTCGTGGATCTCGAAGCTCACGCCGTCCACGACGGCGCGACCTCCGTACGACTTGTGCAGATTGCTCACTTCGACGATCGGCATGCATCGAGCGTCGCGCGGAGTTCCGGTCCCGCACATCGTCCGTCCGTCTCGATCGGATGTCCCCCGATCGGATGATGGCGAGGGTCATCCGGGTCGGGCATGATGTCGCCGTGCGTGTTCCCCGTCGAGATCAACCCGCGCGGCGCGAGGCCGCTCGGGTGTTCGACACGGGAGAACCCACATGGAATACAACGCGATGATCGAAATCGACGCCGACCTCGATCGCCTGACCGACGACGAGACCGTCGAGCTCATCGAACCGATCGTCCCGCACCACGGGGCGGTGGGACGCAGCGACAACGGCCGCGCCCAGCTCGTCATCACCGTCGACGCCGTCGATGCGATCCACGCGCTGCGGTTCGTGCGCGACCTGATGCAGACCTCGTACCCGTCGTACCGCGTGAACGCGGTGGACGTGTTGCCCACCAGTGCGTTCGACGCGATCTACGGCTTCGGCGACTACTTCGCCTGATGTGACGGGCCGGTGAGGGTCCGCCCCGGCGCGGACCCTCACGTCACTTCCGGCGCCCGAACCTCCGCATGCCGAGCAGGTAGCCCGGGATCGACCGGAACGGGACCCGCACCGGCCAGTCGTCGGGGCGGAAGTACGCCTCGGTGCCGCCGTCGACCACCACGACGCTGCCCGTCATGAAGTCCGCGGCCGAGGACAGCATGAACTCGACCCACTGCGCGATCTCGTCGGGCTTCCCGAAGCCCCCGAGCGGAACGGGGAAGCTCTCGACCGCCTTCTTGAGCGGGCTCTCGAGCTGCGCGTCGAGCAGCGGGGTGGAGATCGCTCCCGGTGCGAGGACGTTGAGGCGGATGCCGGCACCCGCCCATTCGGGGGTGACCGCGGCGCGGCGCGCCCATCGGGTCACGGCGATCTTCGATGCCGCGTAGGTGAACGGCGGGCCTGCCTGCGGGATGCGCGTGGTGCGCGCGACGCCCTTGTCCATGTCGCCGGCGAGGAATGCCTTCACCGCCGAGTTCGGCACGCCGGGCGTCGTGGTCGTCGAATTCGACCCGAACACCACGACCTTGCTGTTCGCGGAGGCGGCCAGAGCCGGTCGCCAATCGACGAGCAGGTCGATCACGCCCCGCACGTTGACCTGCGCGATGAGCTTCTCCTTGCCCGGGGTGGGGCCCAGGCCCGCGGCGAGCACGGCACCGTCGAGACGGCTGCCCGCCAGCTCGAGCGTCGCCCGGATCGCGTGGGAGCGGCCTTCCAAGGTGGACAGGTCCGCCGTGACCTCGGTGTCCTTCAGATCGATGCCGATCACCGTGTGCCCGGCGGCCCGCAACCGCTCCGCGCTCGCCCGGCCCATTCCCGACGCGGCACCCGTCACCGCATATACCGCCATGTGCCCCTCCATCGTTGGATTCGGGGCACGTTACAGCGAGGCGACCGCCTCGTGCAGCAGGGCGACGTACCGAGCGAGACCTGCCGCGTCGAGGACATCCGGGGAGGTCGTCACCGACAGGGTCACGGTGTCGCCGATCCCGTGCACGCCGTGGGTGAGCGCCTGCACGGGCGACAGGCCCGGGAAGCCGGAGGTGAACCGCACCCGTCCGCCACCGAGTTCCAGGTCGGCCGGCCCTCGGTGGACGCTCGACACGACGGTGTTGCCCGTGACGGTGGGGGGGACGACGGACAGGTCGAGTCGGTCGGTACCGAACCGCAGCAACGGTGCGGGGACGTGGTCGTCGGTGCGGGCCCGGATCGCCATGGCGGGGTGCCGCGCACGGATCCGTTGCAACGCCAGGTCGGCGGCGATCGCTGCGGCACGTTCGTGCGGGTCGCGGATCGCGCAGTGCAGGTCGACGCCGACGTTGCGGTAGCTGTTGCGGGCCGTGCCCGGCGCCACCGCAACCGGCACCTCGGCGGACAGTTCGTCGACGCCGAGGAACTGCGACAGGGCGGCGCCGATGGCCGTGAGCGCGCCGACGGTAACCGTGCCGACGCTGCGCAGGTCGGCGGAGTCGAACACGAGTGTGCGGACCGTCCGCCGCGGCCCGGGTGCGGTGTTCACGGCGACCAGCGGTCTCCCCGGGGTGGGTTGCGGCACCGACGGGTCGGCGAGCTGTCGCGCCGCCTCCACCGCCCGCCGTCCGTCGGCGATCACCCGCGGAATCGAGAACGGCAGCCGCAGGACGGCACGTGTGAGCATCCCGGCCGGCGAGGGGGCACGCGGCGGTGTGGTGGGTGTCGCGGTGCCCGCCAGCAGGTCGCGGGCGAGCGCGGAGGTGCGCACCCCGTCGGCGAAGGCGTGCGACATCTGCAGGACGACGAGGAGGGCGGGACCGTTCCCGCGCGGAGCACCCGTGACATGCGGGAAGACGTGCAGTCGCCACGGCGAGACGGTGACGTCGACGCGGGTCGCGACGAGTCCGGACAGCGTGTCGAGCAGGTCGCCGTAGCTACCGGATCCGTGGACGACGAACCGGTCCTCTGCAGACGTGTGCGCTGCAGGGGTGTGCGCTGCCCAATAGGGATAGTCGAGACCCGCGGGCACCTCGACCATCCGTACCTGCAGCTCCCCCATCACCTCCGCACGCGAGCGCAGCTCGTCGAGCACGTCGGCGACCGGAGCCGCGGGGGCGTCGAAACAGTAGAGGGCGAACAGGTCGCCCGGGATGCGGTCGCCGAGCCATTCCCGGCGCGCGTCCGACGGATGCATCTGCACGAGGTCACAGTCTGCCTGCCGCCCGTGGCACGTGCGGGGCGGGTATGAATGGGTCATGAGCGACGACACGACCGATCCGTACCTGTGGCTCGAGGACGTCACCGGCGAGGAACAACTCGACTGGGTGCGTGCCCGGAACGACCGAACGGTCGAGGAGTACACCCGCACCGAGAGCTTCACCGACCTCGAATCCCGCATCCGCGAGATCCTCGACACCGACGCCCGCATCCCCTATGCGCGTCGGCGGGGCGAGTACCTCTACAACTACTGGCGGGACGCCGAGCACGTGCGCGGCCTGTGGCGTCGCACGACGATGGAGCAGTACCTGCGCGACGAACCCGAATGGGACGTCCTCGTCGACCTCGACGCCGTCGCCGAGGAGGAGGGCGAGAACTGGGTGTGGTCGGGCGCCCAGGTGCTGCGGCCCGACCAGACCCGTGCGCTCATCAGCCTGTCGCGCGGTGGTGCCGACGCGAGCGTGATCCGCGAGTTCGACCTCGTCGAGCGGCGATTCGTCTCTGGCCCGGACAGTTTCGAACTGTCCGAGGCGAAGACGGACATCGGGTGGATCGACGCCGACACCGTCTACGTGGGAAGCGATTTCGGCGACGGCTCGCTCACCGACTCGGGTTATCCGCGACTCGCGAAGAAGTGGCGGCGCGGCACCCCGATCGAGGAGGCCAAGACGGTCTTCGAAGGTGAGCGCACCGATGTCGCCGTCTCCGCCTGGTACGACAACACCCCCGGTTACGAACGCAGCTTCGTCGACCGCGCGATCGACTTCTACCGGGCGCAGCGTTTCGAACTCACCGCGGACGGCGAACTCGTCGAACTCGACGTTCCCGACGACGCGCGGGTGAGCGTGTACCGCGACCACCTGCTCGTGCGCACCCGCTCCGAATGGCTCGGTCATCCCGCCGGCACCCTGCTGGCCGCGAACTATCCGGCCTTCCTCGCCGGGTCGCGCGAGGTGACGGTGCTGTTCGGTCCCGACGACCACACCTCGCTCGAGCAGTACGCGTGGACGCAGAACCATCTGCTCGTCGTCACACTGCGCGATGTGCAGACCCGCGTGCGGGTACTCACGCCGGGCGAGGACGGCTGGTCGGACGAGGAGCTGCCCGGCGTCCCCGATGCCACGTCGACCTCGATCATCGACGTCGATCCGCTCAACGGCGACGACTTCTTCCTCAACTCGAGTGGTTTCACGATCCCCGCGACCCTGCTGTCGGGGACGGTCGGCGGTCCGGTTGAGGCGATCAAGCAGGCCCCGTCGTTCTTCGACGCCGAGGGCATCACCGTCGAGCAGTTCTTCGCGACGTCCGACGACGGCACGCAGGTGCCCTACTTCGTGGTGGGTAGCAACACCGGAACCCCTTCGCCCACACTGCTGTACGGATACGGCGGATTCGAGAACTCGATGGTGCCGGCCTACAGCGGCGGCGTCGGGCGGGCGTGGCTCGAGAAGGGTTACACCTACGTCATCGCCAACATCCGCGGTGGCGGCGAGTACGGGCCCACCTGGCACACTCAGGCCCTGAAGGAGAACCGGCACAAGGTCTTCGAGGACTTCGCCGCGGTCGCGAAGGATCTCGTCGCGCGCGGGATCACGACGGCCGAGCAGCTCGGCGCCCAGGGCGGCAGCAACGGCGGTCTGCTCATGGGCGTGATGCTCACCCGCTGTCCCGAACTGTTCGGGGCGATCGTGTGCCAGGTGCCGCTGCTCGACATGAAGCGCTACCACCTGCTGCTCGCCGGTGCGTCGTGGATGGCCGAGTACGGCGATCCCGACAACCCCGCGGAGTGGGAGTTCCTGTCGAAGTACTCGCCGTACCAGAACACCGATCCGGATGCCGACTACCCGCCGATCCTCGTCACCACGTCGACGCGCGACGACCGGGTGCATCCCGGCCATGCGCGGAAGATGGTGGCGCGACTCGAGGAGCAGGGTCACGAGGTCTGGTACTACGAGAACATCGAGGGCGGCCACGGCGGCGCGGCCGACAACGCGCAGGCGGCGTTCAAGTCTGCTCTCACGTTCACCTTCCTGGCCGACAAGCTCACGAACCGGTGAACTTCGGGGAGGTTGTGTGCGTTTTCGACAATGAACACGCACACGACCTCCCTCATCTCGCCGGTCCGGTGGACTCGCGGACGACGAGCTGCGTCGGGAGCACGAGTTCGTCGGCCACCACGACCCGCTCGTAGGCCTGTCGGGCGAGCATCTCGATGGCGCGCGCCCCGGCGTCCTCGGTGCGTTCGGCGAGCGTCGTGAGCGACGGCTGGCACAGGTCGGAGCCGAAGATGTTGTCGAACCCGACCACGCTCACGTGCTCCGGCACGGACACCCCGCGTTCCCGCATCCGGCGCAGCACCCCGATGGCGAGCATGTCGTTGTGGCACACCACCGCGGTGGCACCGGCGGCCACGGCGGCGTCGGCTGCGGCGGCACCGCCACCGAGCGTCGGTGAGTAGGGGCCGAAGCGACGCACCGCGATGTCGTGGGCCTGCGCCGCGGCCTGCAGACCGGCCCAGCGCCGTGCTCCCGACCACGACTCGGGCGGACCGCCGAGGAACAACAACGAGCGGTGCCCGAGCGACGCGAGGTGGTCGACGATCTGCCGCGTGCCGGCCTCGTAATCGGCGACGACGCAGGAGATTCCGCGGATCGCGCGATTCACGAGAGTGACGGCGTCGAGGTCGGCGATGCGCCGCAGTTCGTCGTCGGGCATGCGGGCGGCCGCCAGGACGAAGCCGTCGACGGCCGGCCCCAACCGCCGGATGATGTGCGCTTCGGTGGCCGCGCTCTCCTGGGTGTCGGCGAGGACGAGGGTCCGGCCGGAGGCGACGGCGGCGCGTTCGGCCCCTTTGATCACGCCCGAGAAGAAGGGGTTCGTGATGTCGGGGACGAGCAGCGCCAGGGTGTTGGTGCGTCCCGATTCGAGGGCTCGGGCCGCGGGGTTGGGGGCGTAGCCGAGCCGGTCGGCGACCTCGAGGACGTGGTCGCGGGTGGCGGCGTTGACGCGGCCGGGGTTGGTGAACGTGCGCGAGACCGTGGACGCCGCCACCCCTGCCTCGCGGGCCACATCGGTGATGGTGGCGCGTTTCCGGGAACGCGGAGAGGCCGACATACGGACAGTATGGCAAAAAATGGCAAACGATTGCCGTGGGCTGCGCCACACCCATAACGTCCGTGTATCCGATACTGAAGACCCACCCCCCGAGGCATCCGATGACTGAAAACACCACGGTGCAGCGCACGCCCCGCAAGGCGGCGCTCGCCGCGTGGAGCGGCAGCGCACTGGAGTACTACGACCTGGCGATCTACGGCACCGCCGCTGCGCTCGTCTTCCCGAAGATCTTCTTCCCCGAGGGCAACCAGGCGGTCGCGACCGTCGCGTCGCTCGCCACCTTCGGCGTCGCCTACGTCGCGCGTCCCTTCGGTTCCGTCCTGATGGGCCACATCGGCGACCGTTTCGGCCGCAAGCTGATCCTCGTGGGCACGCTGCTGCTCATGGGTGTCTCGACCTTCCTCATCGGCTGCCTGCCGACCTACGGGCAGGTCGGCATGCTCGCGCCGATCCTGCTGGTCACCTTGAGACTCCTCCAGGGCCTGTCGGCCGCTGGTGAGCAGGCCGGCGCGAACTCGATGTCGTTCGAACACGCCCCCGACGACAAGCGCGGTTTCTTCACCAGCTGGACGCTGAGCGGCACGCAGGGCGGGCAGGTGCTCGCACCGCTGATGTTCCTGCCGGTGATCGCCCTGCTCTCCGAGGAGCAACTGCAGTCGTGGGGCTGGCGCGTGCCGTTCTGGATCAGCGCCGTGATCGTGCTGATCGGCTTCCTCATCCGCCGCAGCCTCGACGAGACCCCCGAGTTCCACGCCGAGAAGGCGCACGACGAGGC
>Ga0180215_1002122_pt1 | contig 20485 bp, 15 predicted proteins | sample eDN3rd37CBELigBY_FD_128871 | JGI IMG/M metagenome (GOLD analysis project Ga0180215, IMG submission 128871) | Enriched backyard soil microbial communities from Emeryville, California, USA - eDNA 3rd pass 37_C BE-Lig BY (version 2) (version 2) | ecosystem: Environmental > Terrestrial > Soil >... | reverse complement strand
GCCGTTCACCACCGCGACCACCACGCCGGCGACGGCCGAGACCGTGGCGGAAATCGCCCATGACATCGCGAATACGTTCTTGACGGAGATGCCGAGGGATTGGGCCACCTGCTGGTCGAAGGCGGTGGCCCGCATCGCAAGGCCATGCTTGGACGCCTGGAAGAACCAGGCCATCGCCGCCATCATCGCCAAAGAGACGATCAGGCTCATCACATAGACAGTCTGGATCTGGAGCCCGAAGACGCTGACGGACTGGCTGGTGAAGATCGGCGGGAACGGCTGCGGATTAACGCCGAAGATCCATTTCATCGCCGCCTGCAAAACCGTGGACAGCGCAATCGTGACCATGATGACCGAGATGATTGGCTCGCCGATCATCGGCCGCAGGAATACCATCTGGATCAGGATGCCGAAGACGAACATGAAGACCATGGTGATCGGCATCGCGGCGTAGAACGGCACCTGGTACTTGACCATGAGGGCCCAGCACACCCAGGCGCCCACCAGCAGCAGTTCGCCCTGCGCGAAGTTCACCACCTGCGTCGCCTTGTAGATCAGCACGAACGACATCGCGACGACGCCATAAAGCGTGCCGACGACAAGACCGTTGACCAGGAGCTGGATCAGGAGTTGCGTGTTCATGATGGGCAGTCCATCCTGGGCGCACGAGCTTGTGATAACCTCTCCCCGCTTGCGGGGAGAGGTCGGCGCGCGTCGCGCGCCGGGTGAGGGGGACCCGCCGCTTGCGCGGAGCCAACGAGAAAACGACCACGCGCGCGAGACGATTGCGCCGCGATGCGACTGACGCCGAACTGGCGCTTTGGCAACGGCTGCGGTCGCGCTCGATCAATGGCTGCAAGTTCGTTCGCCAGAAGCCGATCGGTCCTTACACAATCGACTTTGTCTGCCGCGAGCGTCGTTTGGTTGTTGAGGTCGATGGCGGACAGCATGCGGATAGTACCGGCGACGTCCTGCGTGATCAGTATCTCACAGGGCGTGGTTATCGGGTTCTGCGATTTTGGAACAACGACGTGCTTAGCAACATCGCCGGTGTACTTGAGACGATAGCCGCCGCCCTTGAGGAGAGGCCCCCTCACCCGGATCTCTGACGCGATCCGACCTCTCCCCGCGCGCGGGGAGAGGTGACCTGAGCCACTGCTTGCGCTTCCTAACTTCTCCCCGCTTGCGGGGAGAGGTCGGCGCGCATCGCGCGCCGGGTGAGGGGGTGAGGGCCGCAGCATCATCACTCCGCCGCCTCTCTCATCGCCCGGCCCGTCAGGTCGATCACCTTCAGCGTGGTGCGGATGCGTTGCGTCGTGCCGTCCTGAAAGCGGATCATGGTATCGACCTTGATGTCGCTCTGGCCGCCATAGATGCCGTCGATGATGTCGGCATATTTCTCGTTGATGACATTGCGGCGCACCTTGCGGGTGCGTGTCAGTTCGCCGTCGTCGGCGTCGAGCTCCTTGTACAGCAGCAGGAATTTCGAGATGCGCTGTGCCGGCGGCAAGGTGGCGTTCACCGCTTCGACTTCCTTGCGCAGAAGCTGGTAGATTTCCGGCCGCGACGACAGATCGGTATAGGTGGTGAAGGCGATGCGATTCTTCTCCGCCCACTTCGAGACGATCGAGTAGCGGATGCAGATGATCGCAGCGAGCTTGTCGCGCCCGTCGCCGAGCACCACGGCCTCGGCGACATAGGGCGAAAACTTCAGCTTGTTCTCGATATATTGCGGCGAGAAGCGGTCGCCGCCCAGTGTCTGCGCCATGTCCTTGATGCGGTCGATGACCACAAGCTCGCCGGCGGCATTGAAGTAGCCGGCGTCGCCCGAGCGCATCCAGCCGTTGTCCATGTCGGCGACGGAGGCTTCCGGATTCTTGTAGTAGCCGAGGAACATGTTGGGGTGGCGGACGAGAATTTCGCCGACGCCGTTGGCGTCGGCATTGTCGATGCGCAGTTCGATATTCTCGGCCATGGCGACGCCGGTGGTATCCGGATCGACGCTGTCCTCGCGGTGCAGGGTATAGGCACCGAGCGTTTCGGTCTGGCCGTAAAGGGTGCGCAGCGGCACGCCCATGGCGCGAAAGAATTTGAACGTATCGGGGCCGAGCGCCGCGCCGCCGGTTGCGGCGGACCGCAGATTGGTGAAGCCGAGGCGGTCGCGTAACGCGCGAAACAGGAGGCCGTCGGCAACGAGTGAACGGTTGCCGTGCTCCAGCGCGGCGAGGCCCGTCTTCATGCCGATGTCGTACAGTTTCTGCTTGAGCGGCGAGGAATCCATCACCCGGGCCCGCACGTCCGCGGCGAGCGATTCCCAGACGCGCGGCGCGAACAGCACGAAGGTCGGCGCGATCTCGCGGAAGTCGTTCATCATCGTCTCGGGTTCTTCGACGAAGTTGATCTTCATCCGTGACAGAAGACCCATGCCGAGCGCATAGATCTGTTCCATGATCCAGGGCAGCGGCAGCACCGAGACATATTCGTCGTCGGGACCTTTGGGATCGAAGGTGAGATAGCTGGCGCAGTGGCGAAGGACCGAGCCCCCCGACAGCATCGCCAGCTTTGGATGCGCGGTGGTGCCGGATGTCGTGCAGAGAATGGCCGTGGCGTGGGCATCGGTCGCGTCCACCATCCGATCGTACAGATCGGGCTGTCGCGCGGCGCGGGCGCGCCCCATCTCCGCCAGCTTGTCGGCGGTCATCAGCCGCGGATCGTCATATTTGCGCATGCCGCGCGGATCGGAATAGACGATATGGCGAATGCTCGGCACCCGATCGCCGAGGCTGAGCAGCTTGTCGATCTGCTCCTCGTCCTCGGCGAACACCACCTTGGCTTCGCCGTAGCTGATCAGGTAGGCCGCCTCGTCTTCCAGCACGTCGCGATAGAGACCGAGGCTCAGCGCGCCGATCGCGTGGGTCGCGATTTCGGCGGCGACCCAGTCGGGCCGGTTATCCCCGATGATGCCGACGACATCGTCCTTGCCGAGGCCGAGCTCGACCAGTCCGAGTGCGAAATCGCGCGTGCGGGCGTGATACTGGTCCCAGGTGAACGGCTTCCACAGCCCGAAATCCTTTTCACGCAGCGCCACTTCGCCGCCGTGCTCGCGCGCATTGAGGCGCAGCATCTTCGGAAAGGTGGGCGCCTGCGCGGCGCGGGCGTGGTAGTCGAAGGCCGGTTGCCGGGTCATGCGCTTGCCTCCAGCGGCCGCGGCGTATCGTCGGGATCGGTCAATGTCTCGTCTTCCTCGCCGAGATAGGCGCTCCGCACATGCGGATCGGCCAGAACGGCGGCCGGATCGCCTTCGGCGATTTTCTTGCCGAAATCCAGCACGACGACGCGATGCGAGATGTCCATCACCACGCCCATATCATGCTCGATCATGACCACCGTCATTCCGAACTCCTCGTTCAGATCGACGATGTAGCGGGCCATGTCTTCCTTCTCCTCGAAATTCATGCCGGCCATCGGCTCGTCGAGGAGGATCAGCTTCGGCTCCAGCGCCATGGCGCGCGCCAGCTCGACGCGCTTGCGCAGGCCGTAGGAGAGGGTGCCGGCGGTCGCCTTGCGCACGGACTGCAGATCGAGGAAATCGATGATCTCCTCCACCTTGTGACGATGCGCGAGCTCTTCGCTGCGCGCGCCGGTCAGCCAGTACAGCGAGCCGGTGATAAAGTTGTTCTTCAGGAGGTGATGGCGCCCGACCATGATATTGTCGAGCACGCTCATGTGGTGGAACAGGGCGAGGTTCTGGAAGGTGCGGCCGATGCCGAGGGCCGGGCGCGCATTGGTGTTGAGGCCGGTGATGTCGCGGCCGCGATAGAACAGCTTGCCTTCGGTGGGGCGGTAGCGCCCGGAAATGCAGTTGACGATCGAGGTCTTGCCGGCGCCGTTGGGGCCAATGATGGAGAACAGCTCGCCCTCGCGCACGCCGAAGCTGACATCGGTCAGCGCGCGAACGCCTCCGAAGCGCAGCGACACCCCGCGCACGTCCAACGCATAGTCCACCGTTGCCCCTCCCTGTCGCGGCGTCTTTGACGCTCTTGTGGGCTGTGCCCAGAACGGAACCGCAGCCTGACGCCGGCGAAGATCGTCCAAGTTGCGGATTTTGCCTGCAAATCCCGACGACGCCAAGTCACGTCCGGATCGCGCCGGACGATTTTGCAAGTTGTCGCACTCCGGTCGTCGCACTAGAGTACGACCCGAGTTGCGTTTCCTGTTGTTGAGTGTCAGCCGCGCCGTCGAAAGCGACGCCTGAACGATTTTGGCCATGTTTAAGGCAAAGCCGATCGTCGGAATGTCTTGCGCCCGACATTTCGACCAGCAATTTGGATGGGCCATCGTCACGCTGCGCCGCGGGCGGATCAAGCCTGTGGACGAATGATCGCGGCCGACCATCTCAAGCGTATCGCGTTGTGGGCATCCGGCTTGAGCGAGCGGGAGATCGAGGTCGCGCGCGCGGGCATGACGGAGCGGGCCTTTGCCGCCAACGAGTTCATCTGCATGCGCGGTGACCAGTTCGAGTACTGGACCGGCGTTGTCGCCGGATTGGTGCGGATCGGAACGGTGTCGCAATCCGGCAAGGCGGTGACCTTTACCGGTCTCACCGCCGGCGCATGGTTCGGCGAAGGCTCGGTGCTCAAGAACGAGACGCGGCGGTATGACGCGGTGGCGCTGCGCGACAGCCGCATCGCCCTCATGGACCGCGCCACCTTCCAGTGGCTGTTCGAGAACAGCGTCGGCTTCAACCGCTTTCTGGTGGCGCAGCTCAACGAGCGCGTCGGTCACTTCATGGGCCTGCTCGAATACGGCCGCATGCTCGATCCCACAGCGCGGCTCGCGCGCTGCATCGCTTCGCTGTTCAACCCGATCCTCTATCCCGACGGCACGCGCCAGCTCGATATCACCCAGGAGGAGATCGGCGCGCTGTCCGGCATGTCGCGGCAGAATGCCAACCGTTGCCTCAAGGCCTTGGAAAAGGAAGGCGTGCTGCGCCTGGAATATGGCGGGCTCACCATTCTCGATCTCGATCGCCTGCGGCGCTACGGGGAATAGGTGATTTTCACGCGCCTCTCCGCACATCATGGCCGGGCTTGTCCCGGCCATCCACGTCTTAGGACGGATATGAAGGAAAGAGGTGGATGGCCGGAATAGATCCGGCCATGACGACAATAGTCGTTGTGCGGCCGTTCGACCTTACGCCGCCCTGGCCTTGCTCTTCTTCGACGTCGCCGTGGTGCCGATCACCTCGTCTGCCTCGAGCCTTGCGATCTCGTCGCTGCCGAGGCCCAGCACCTCGCTGAGGACCTCATGGTTGTGCTGGCCGAGCGTGGGGGCGAGCCGGGTGATGCTGTAAGGCAGCAGCGCGTCGCCTTCGCGGTAGGCCACCGAGGGCAACAGGTGCGGGCCCATATAGGGCCGCACCGCCGGCTGCCAGTGACCGATCTTCATCAGATGCGGGTCGCCGGCGAGGTCCGCGGGTAATCGCGCCACGCCCGCGGCGATGCCGGCGGCCTGCAGCGTGACCATCGCAAGATCGGGGCGAACCGTCATCGTCCAGTGCCGGATCGCGATCTCGATGCGATCCTCCTCCTTGCGGCGGCCGGCGGCGGTCCGCAGGGCAGGCTCGGCTGCGAGGTCGGCGCGGTGAATGATCTCGCAGAGCTTGAGCCATTCCGCGTCGCTGCGGACGGCGAGCGTGATCCATTGATCATCGCCAAGACAGGGGAAGCAACCGTTCGGGACGAACTGCGGATGACGGTTGCCGATGCGGGGCGAGGTGCGGCCGGTCGCGGCCTGCTCGATGATCGATGGTGCGGTGAACTGCATGCTGCATTCGACCTGCGACAGATCGATATGCTGGCCTTCCCCGGTCCTCCGCTGCTGCATGAAGCCGAGCAGCAGCGCCGCCGCGGCACTGACGCCGCCCAGCGGATCGCCGAGCGCGGCATGCAGCATCGTCGGCGGGTCCTCTTCGCGGCCGGTGACCGAAGGCAATCCGGAGGCCTGCTCGAGCGTCGAGCCATAGGCGCGGCAGTCCTTCCATGGGCCGGTGGTGCCGAAAGCCGGCATCGTAACCACCACCAGGCGCGGATTGATCTTGAGCATCGCTGGCGGATCAAGCCCGAGGCGAGGCAGCACATCGGCGGCGTAGTTGTCGATCACGGCGTCGGCCGTCTTCAGCAGCCGCTTGAGCAGATCGAGTCCAGCTTTCGAAGTGAGATCGAGCGTGATCCCGCGCTTGTTGCGGTTCATCATCTGGAACCAGTAGGTTTTCTCGTAGGTCCGCTCCGGATGATATGGCCCGCGCGGATCGGTGCCGCGAAACCAGTCCGGATACTGGCACGACTCCACCTTGATGACGTCGGCGCCGAGATCGCCCATCTGCCGCGTCGCCGTCGGCCCTGCCCAACCCATGGTGAGGTCGATGATCCGCAGCCCCTTGAGCGGCTGGGGATCGTCGGCGGTGGCCGCGCGGCGCGCGAGGCGCGAACGGGGTTTGAGCGGCGTATGATCATACGCGCCCGCGAGCGGCGCCACGCCGTTTGGCTTGGGGCGCGACCGCGTCAGGTGCTGTGGCAGCACCGGCGCATCGAACGTTGCGTCTCCGATGTTGACCGGGGCAAAAACGCCGCGCGCGCGATGGACTTCCTGCGCCAGCAGTTCTGCCATGTCCGGCACGATGGCAAGCGGCAGCCGCAGCGCGATCCCGTCCTCGAACCACTCGCGCGCGGTCTTCTGCATCAGCACCGGATGAATGATCCGGCTGAGTTCGTCGGCGTGGAGATAACGTTCGGCGGTGGACGAATAGCGCGGGTCCGGCCCAAGTTCGGGCAACCCGATCATGATGCAGAATGCATTCCATTGCGCTGGCGTCACCACGGTGACGCCGAGCCAGCCTTGTTTGGTGGCGAAGTTGCCCACCGGAAAGCCGCGGCCGAACCGGTTGATCGCGATGCGCGGCCGTGTGAAGCCCGACTCCAAAGCGAGTCCGGTATCGAACTCGCTGATCTGCAACATCGCCGCGAAAGCGCTGACGGCAAAACGGCGCGCGCCGTGAGCGCGACCGTAAAGCCCGGCGAGGCTCGGAATGAAGGCGGTAAGGCCCGCCATCACCGCGATCTGGCCATCGCGCGGCAGTACCGGCGGACCTTCCGCCGCACCGACCAGCTTCACCAGTCCCGCAAGGCTGCGGCAGACCGAATCCGTCGCCGCGTAATCGCGATAGGGGCCGTGTTCGCCGAACCACGAGATCGCGGTGATGGCGAGGCCCGGATCGCTCGATTGCAGATCGCGATGCCGCAGTAACGAGTTCTCAATCACAGACGGCGGCCGCGCATCGAGCAGCAGGTCAGCATCATGAAGCAGCGCGCGGACGCGCTCGGCATCGGCGTGATTGTCGAGATCGGCGCTGACGCTCTTCTTGTTGGTGTTGAGCCAGGCGAAGCACGCGCTTTCCCGGCCGCCGCCGCCGACGTCGATGGTCGGCGCAATGCGCCGCGCCGGATCGCCGCCGGGAGGTTCGACCTTGACGACCTCGGCGCCGAAATCCGCGAAGAGTTTGCCGCAGTAGGCGAGCGCATCGCCGGAGCCGATTTCCACGACGCGCAATTCCGCCAACGGCAAGTCCGGCATTGGTTTCCGCCCTTGTTTTTTCGTTGCGTCCATAATGTCCGGCAGCGGCGCGACGTCAAGCCGCAGCAGCGCGGCGGCCTCTCGTTACAACGCAGATCACGATCACGATGACGCGGTCGTCGGGGCGTCCATCGGGGTTGGCGCGGCCCGCCTGCGGATGATAGAGCAGGCGCGCCAGCCGATGGCGTGCTTCAAACGGTTTCTCTGATGCCCGATCCCCAATTCGTTCTGACGTTGTCCTGCCCCGATCGTCCGGGCATCGTGTCCGCCGTCTCGACGTTCCTGGCGCATAACGGCCAGAACATCCTCGACGCGCAGCAGTTCAATGACGTCGAGTCCAACCAGTTCTTCATGCGGGTGGTGTTCAATCCCGCCGATCTGACGGTCACGCTGTCGGCGCTGCAGACCGGGTTCGGCGCCATCGCGGAGCGGTTCGCCATGCGATGGCTGATGCGCGACCGGGCGGCGCTCCGCCGCGTGATGCTGCTGGTGTCGAAGTCGGACCACTGCCTGGCCGACATTCTCTATCGCTGGCGCACTGGCGAACTGGCGATGATCCCGACCGCGATCGTGTCCAATCATCCGCGCGAGACCTATAATGGGCTCGATCTCGGCGACATTCCCTTTCACTATCTGCCGGTGGGCAAGGACAACCGCGCCGAGCAGGAGGCCGCGATTGCCGGCCTCGTGGCGGAAACGCAAACGGATCTCGTCGTGCTGGCGCGCTACATGCAGATCCTCTCGGACAAGCTGGCCGCCGAGCTCTCCGGCCGCTGCATCAACATCCACCACTCGTTCCTGCCAGGCTTCAAGGGCGCGCGACCTTATCATCAGGCCCATGCCCGTGGCGTCAAGCTGATCGGCGCTACCGCGCATTACGTGACCAGCGATCTGGACGAGGGGCCGATCATCGATCAGGACGTCGAACGCATCAGCCATCGCGACGCGCCGGAAGATCTCGTGCGCAAGGGACGCGACATCGAACGGCGGGTGCTGGCCCGCGCGGTGCGCTATCACCTTCAGGATCGCGTCATCCTGAACGGCAACAAGACAGTCGTCTTCATGGATTGATCCGCCTGAAGGGCGTTCGTCGCGACGCGACTACGCAATTCATGAGACGCGCCGCATCGGCGCGAAGCGCGCCGGCCTCCCTGAGCGCATTTTACCGCGCGGGCAGCGTCGCGGCGATGTCGCGCACCAGCGCGCGAGGCAGTTCGATACCCGCCAGCTTCCAGGTCAGCGAACTGCGGTGCAGCACGATCGAGGTCGCCTGCTCGGGATCGGCGGCCTTGCTGACGCGGATGCTCAGTTTCACCGGATTGATGAAATGCATGCGGCCGAACTGGGTCACCACGTTGATCCGCTGCAGATCGGTCAGGGACGGCAGCTTGGAGATCAGCGGCTTGCCCGGCGTTTCGCTAAATTGGCCGGAGGTCAGCAGCTGCGTCAGGTTTTCCGAGGTCAGCATCTTCGCGACCAGCACATCGGCGACCGTGGCGCCGTAGCTGCCGACCAGCATGCGCTCCATCGTCCCGACCCGCCGCGCCGCGCTGATGCGGTCGAGATAGGCATTGACGATCTGTTCGCTGAGGGAGCGGCTCAGGCGCGGCAGGTCGGTCCGGGCGACGATGGCGGCGCCATCGCCGGCGCGCGTCGCGGTAAGGAGCTGCGAGAGGCTGTAGAACGCCGATCCATAATAGACCACGATCAACGCCACAGCCACGACGACGATGCCGGAAATCCACCGCATCTCGGTTCAGTTCACTCCTGACAGGGGGTTGATCAGGACTAACCAATTGGCAACCCGCGGGGAAGCCATTTGTTCGCAAGCGCACCCAAACATTCATATTGTCCAATTTTATGCAGCTAAAATCCTGTTGATCGGACCGGGCTTTTATGAGCCATTTCGCCATGGCGCTGGTATCGGTGGGCATACCGGGCGGACCTAAAAAGTTTCGATTGTGCCAGACGGTTCCCGTCGGCCGGTCGTTCAAAAGTGCGCAAGCCGACGGGAGGAAAATCGATGTCGATCCGTGGAAAGTGGATTCAGGCGGCGGCTGCCGGTGCCTTGCTGGCCGCCTCGGTGATCGCCGCGCAGGCGCAGGACACCGTCAAGATCGGTCTGATCGTGCCGATGACCGGAGGGCAGGCCTCCACCGGCAAGCAACTCGACAATGCCGTCAAGCTCTACATGAAGGAGCATGGCGACACCGTCGCGGGCAAGAAGATCGAGGTCATCCTCAAGGACGACGCCGCGGTGCCGGACAACACCAAGCGGCTCGCCCAGGAACTGATCGTCAACGACAAGGTCAACGTCATCGCCGGCTTCGGCGTCACGCCGGCGGCGCTCGCCGCGGCGCCGCTGGCGACCCAGGCCAAGATCCCCGAGATCGTCATGGTGGCGGGAACGTCGATCGTCACCGAACGCTCGCCGTATATTGCGCGCGTCAGCTTCACACTGCCGCAGTCGGCCGCCATCATGGGCGACTGGGCCGCCAAGAACGGCATCAAGAAGGTCGCGACGCTGACGTCCGACTACGCGCCGGGGCACGACGCGCTGAAATACTTCAAGGAGCATTTCACCGCGGGCGGCGGCGAGATCGTCGAAGAGGTGAAGACGCCGCTCGCCAATCCGGACTTCGCGCCGTTCCTGCAGCGCATGCGCGACGCCAAGCCGGACGCCATCTTCATTTTCGTGCCGGCCGGGCAGGGCGGCAACCTGATGAAGCAATATGCTGAGCGTGGCCTCGACAAGAGCGGCATCAAGGTGATCGGGACCGGCGACGTGATGGACGATGATCTGCTGAACGGCATGGGCGACGCCATCCTCGGCGCGGTCACGGCGCACAACTATTCCGCCGCGCATCCCTCGCAGAAGAACAAGGATTTCGTCGCCGCCTATCAGAAGGCCTACAACCAGCGTCCGGGTTTCGTCGCCGTGTTCGGCTATGACGGCATGCACTTGATCTATGAAGCGCTTAGGAAGACCGGCGGCAAGGCGGACGGCGATTCGCTGATGGCGGCGATCAAGGGCATGGCCTGGGAAAGCCCGCGCGGCCCGATCTCGATCGATCCGGAGACGCGGGACATCGTGCAGAACATCTATCTGCGCAAGGTGGAGAAGAAGGACGGCGAACTCTGGAATATCGAGTTCGAAACCTTCAAGGACGTCAAAGACCCCGGCAAGACCAAGAAGTGACGACCTTGCGATCCGCTCGTTGTCCCGATCGGCGGGCGCCAGCTGGTCCCCGCCGTGATGCAAGATCGTCATGACCGCGCTGCCGACCATCCTGTTCGACGGCATCGCCTATGGCATGCTGCTGTTCGTGCTGTCGTGCGGGCTGGCCGTCACCCTCGGATTGATGAACTTCGTCAATCTCGCCCATGGTGCCTTCGCCATGGCGGGAGGGTACGTCTGCGCGGTGCTGGTGAACCGCTCCGGGGTGCCGTTCTTCGTGGCCCTGCCGGCCGCCTTCATTGTCAGCGCGTTGATCGGGGTCGTGATGGAGCGGACGCTCTATCGCCATCTCTATCACCGCAATCCGCTCGACCAGGTGCTGTTCACCATCGGACTGGTGTTCATGGCGGTGACGGCGGTGGACTACATCATGGGGTCGTCGCAGATCTTCATCCATCTGCCGGCGATGCTGGAAGGCCAGTTCAACATCTTCGGCGTCGGGGTCGGCCGCTATCGGCTGATGATCATCGTCATCTGCGGGCTGTTGACCGTCGGCATCCAGCTGACGCTGGCGAATACCCGCTTCGGCAGCCGGCTGCGCGCGGCGGTGGACGACCCGCGCGCGGCGAGCGGCCTCGGCATCAATGTGCCGCGGGTGTTCGCATTCACCTTCGCCTTCGGCTGCGGGCTGGCGGGGCTCGGCGGTGCCTTGGGCGCCGAGATTCTCGGGCTCGATCCGTACTTTCCGCTCAAATTCATGATCTACTTCCTGATCGTGGTGACGGTCGGCGGCTCCTCGACCATCACCGGGCCGTTCTTCGCGTCGCTGCTGCTTGGCATCGCCGACGTCGCGGGCAAGTATTACGTCCCGAAACTCGGCGCCTTCGTCATTTACACGGTGATGATCGTCATTCTGATCTGGCGCCCGAACGGTCTGTTCGGCCGCACGGCGCAGCGGTGAGAGCGGCATGAGCGCGGATCGCGGCGTCGGCGAAATCTCCCTGCGGCGTGGGCGCTGGAATGCGGCGGAAATCGCGTTCTGGCTGATCGCGGTGGCCAGCATCTTCGTGTTCACCGGCCGCTACCTGATTCTCACCGAGATGGCGTGGCTCGGGCTGTTCGCGCTCTCGCTCGATCTGATCCTCGGCTATGCCGGCATCGTATCGCTGGGTCATGCCGCCTTCTTCGGTGTGGGTGCCTATGCGGCGGGTCTGCTCGCGGTCCATGGCCTGATCAAGGAACCGGTGCTGGCGCTGGTAGTGGCGGGCTGCGCTGCCATGGTGCTGGGCTTCGCCACCAGCTTTCTCGTCATCCGCGGCTCCGAACTCAGCCAGTTGATGGTGACGCTCGGCATCGCGCTGCTGCTGCGCGAACTCGCCAACAAATTCTCCGACATCACCGGCGGCTTCGACGGCCTTCAGGGCATCGTCATCGAGCCGATCCTCGGCCTGTTCGCGTTCGACCTGTTCGGCAAGGTCGGCTTCATCTACTGCCTCGTGGTGCTGTTCGTGCTGTTTCTGCTGGCGCGGCTGATCGTCAATTCGCCGTTCGGTCTGTCGCTGCGTGCGATCCGCAACAATCCGCTGCGGGCGGCGGCCATCGGCATCCCTGTCAACCGGCGGCTCGTTGCGATCTATACGCTGTCGGCGTTCTATGCCGGCGTCGCCGGCGCGCTGTTCACGCAGACGACGGCGCTGGCCTCGCTGGATGTCTTCTCGTTCGAGCGCTCCGCGGATCTGCTGCTGGTGGTGGTGATCGGCGGCGCCGGCTATCTCTACGGCGGCCTGATCGGCGCGGTGGTGTTCCGGATATTGCAGGACGTCTTCTCGTCCTGGACGCCGCAATTCTGGCAGTTCTGGATCGGCCTCGTGCTGGTGCTGATCGTCCTGATCGGGCGTGATCGCGTTTACCGCGGCGTCTTGTGGCTGCCGCGTCTTCTGCTGCGCCGCCTGGCAGCGATGCGCGGCGGGCGTGCGGCGGCGACGGATCGGAGCGCATCATGACCTTTGCGCTGGAAACGATAGGTCTCGACAAGCAGTTCGGTGGCCTGCACGTCACCCGCGATCTGTCGCTGAAGATCACGGCCGGCGCGCGCCATGCGTTGATCGGCCCCAACGGCGCCGGCAAGACCACGGTGATCAATCTGCTGACAGGGGTGATCCGGCCGAACGGCGGCAGGATCGTGCTGGAAGGCACCGACATCACCGGCTTGTCGGTCAGGGCGCGGGTGCTGCGCGGACTGTCGCGCACCTTCCAGATCAACCAGCTCTATGCCGATCTCACCCCCATCGAAACCATCGGGCTTGCGGTGTCCGAGCGTCTCGGCCATGGCGGCGACTGGTGGCGCCGGCTGGGCAGCCGTGCCGAGGTCAATGCCGAGATCGCTGACGTCCTGACACGCTTTCATCTGCTGGATGTGATGAACGAGCCTACCGCGATGCTGCCGTATGGCAAGCAGCGGCTGCTGGAGATCGCACTCGCCATTGCCACGCGCCCGCGCGTGCTGCTGCTCGACGAGCCCGCGGCGGGCGTGCCGCAGAGCGAGCGGCAGGATATTCTCGCGGCCGTCGCCGCCCTGCCGCGCGAGGTGACGGTGCTGCTGATCGAGCACGATATGGACCTGGTGTTCAGTTTCGCCGATCGCATTTCAGTCATGGTCAACGGCGCCATGCTGGTGGAAGGTCCGCCGGACGAGGTGGCACGCGATCCGCGCGTCAAGGCGGTCTATCTCGGCGAGGGCGCCGATGCCTGATCTGCTGAGTATCGAGAATCTTCGCGCTGGCTACGGTCAGGCGGTGGTGCTGCCGGACATGACGCTGCGGCTGGCGGACGGCGAGGCGCTGGCCTTGCTCGGCCGCAACGGCACCGGCAAGACCACGCTGATCAATTCCATTGTCGGCGTCACCCGCCGCTTCGCCGGCACGATCCGGCTCGGCGGAACCGACCTGACGTCGCTTCGCTCGGACCAGCGTGCGCGCGCCGGCATCGGCTGGGTGCCGCAGGAACGCAACATCTTCCGCTCGCTTACTGTCGAGGAGAATATGACGGCGGTGGCGCAGCCGGGTCCATGGGATGTCGCGCGGGTCTACGCCCTGTTTCCGCGCCTCAAGGAGCGCCGTAAGAACTTCGGCAATCAACTGTCCGGCGGCGAGCAGCAGATGCTGGCGATCGGCCGGGCCCTGACGCTCAATCCCAAGGTGCTGCTTCTGGACGAGCCGACCGAGGGACTGGCGCCGATCATCGTGGATGAACTGCTGGCGGCGCTCGGCGAGATCACGCGGGCCGGCGGCATCTGCTCGATCATCGTCGAGCAGAATGCCCGCAAGATCCTCCGCCTTGCCGACCGGGTCGTGATCCTCGATCGCGGCACCATCGTGCATGAGGCGGCGAGCGCCGCTCTGCAGGCCGATCCGGCGCCGCTGGAGCGTTTCCTTGGTGTCGGCGGAAAGGTGTAAAATAAAGATGACGTACTTGGATGTATCCGTCAAAACACGAAACGCTCTCGGCCATGCGAGGAGCGCGAGCGACGACGCAATCCAGTTCGTCCTTGTCGCCTCCGGATTGCTTCGCTACGCTCGCCATGACGGTTGAAACTTAAAGTATCGCGAGGAAGAAATGCAAAGAACAAAACCGCCATTCCGCGCCGACGAAGTGGGCAGCCTGCTGCGCCCGCCGCGGATCAAGGAGGCCCGCGCCAAGCTCGAGAAGGGCGAGATCACTGCGGATGACCTGCGCAAGATCGAGGACAGCGAGATCGAAAAGGTGGTGCACAAGCAGGCATCGCTCGGCCTCAAGCTCGCGACCGACGGAGAGTTTCGCCGCTCCTGGTGGCACTTCGATTTCCTGAAGGACCTCGTCGGCTGCGAACTGTTTCATCCGGAGCTTGGCATTCAGTTCGCCGGAGTCCAGACGCGCCATGATGCGGTGCGTGTGATCGGCAAGGTTGACTTCTCCGACAGCCATCCGATGCTCGATCACTTCCGCTTCCTGAAGAAGCACGCGGATGCCGCCGGCGTCACCGCGAAGATGACCATTCCCTCGCCGGCGGTGCTGCATTTCCGTGGCGGGCGGAATCTGATTTCCAAGGACGTCTATCCCACGCTCGATCCGTTCTTCGAGGATCTCGGCAAAGCCTATCGCAAGGCCGTCAAAGCCTTTTACGATGCCGGCTGCCGCTACCTGCAGTTCGACGACACGGTATGGGCCTATCTTTGCTCGCAGGAAGAATTGCAGAAGTCCCGTGAGCGCGGCGACAACCCGGATGGTCTGCAGGAAATTTACGCCCGCGTCATCAACTACGCCATCGCCGAGCGTCCGGCCGACATGACCATCACCACCCATGTCTGCCGCGGCAATTTCCGCTCGACCTGGATTTCGTCCGGCGGCTACGAGCCGGTGGCCGAAACCCTGCTCGGCAAGATCAATTACGACGGCTACTTCCTGGAGTATGACTCCGATCGCGCCGGAGGGTTCGAGCCGCTGCGCTTTCTGCCGAAAGGCAACAAGGTCGTCGTCGTCGGTGTCATCACCTCGAAGACCGGCGAACTCGAGAGCAAGGACGCGATCAAGGCCAGGATCGCGGAAGCCGCGAAGTTCGCGCCGCTGGAGCAACTGGCGCTCTCGCCGCAATGCGGCTTCGCCTCCACCGAGGAGGGCAACATCCTCAGCGAGGAGGAGCAGTGGGCCAAGCTGAGGCTGGTCGTCGAGGTGGCGAAGGAGGTCTGGGGCTGAGCCTCAATGCGACGTCACGGGCGCTGCGTCGAGCAGCGCCGTGATGCGCGCCAGCTTGTCCGGATTGCGCGTGATGTCAACGCGCGTGATCAATCCGTTCCCGATCTCCAGCGCGGTGATCGATCCGTAGCGGCCGGAACGATGACATCGGCGGCACGCGATATTTGCGCATCAGCCCGCGATACAGCCGCGCCACGCGCGCAAGGCCGAGGATCGGACTAAGCGGTGCATGTTTTCAAGGCCGCGATGGCTTTGGAATGCGGGTTTTCATCGTGGGAAGATCGTGATAGAAGAATTCCATCAGATCGTTGCTGCCCACGAATTCTGCCCACTCCGTTCCTGCCCACCGGCCCGCTTATGAAACACGATCAGCTTCTCAGCCAGATCACGGACTTCTGCCGGCAGGCGGACATGGCCGAGTCGACCTTCGGCCGTCATGCCGTCAATGACGGCAAGCTGGTGGCGCGGCTGCGCGAGGGCAAGCGCATCACCATCGAGACGCTGGATCGGATCCAGGCCTACATCGCCGCCAACACGCCGGGCGGCGTGGTGCCGGTGCGCGAGCTCGACGCGCCGATCGAGCGGCGCGACCCGCGCGCCAATTTCCGCTTCTTCGAAAATCGGCAGAAATATCTGCTGTTCGTCCACACCTGCAGCGAGAAGCGCGTCATCGCCGACCGCATCGCGATGGAGCTCGGCAGCATCCATCCGCGTCCGCCGGCGCTGCGGTTGTTCGACGCCGGCTGCGGCGACGGCACGGTGCTGGCGCGGGTGCTGCGGGCGATGCACGGCCGTTTCCCGAGCGTGCCGTTCTACGTTGCGGGCAAGGAGCTGAGTCTTGAGGATGTGAAGCTGACGCTCGACAAGCTGCCGGACCGGCTGTTCGAACATCCCGCCACGGTCTTCGTGCTCACCAACATGTATTATGCCGAGGCGCCCTGGCTGGCGCCGCGGGCGGCGGCGGCCGCCGCCGGCATCGTGTGGCGCGAGGTGGCGCTGCGCGGCAATTCGGCGGGCGAGTTCGAGGCGCAAATCAACGAGCTCAAACCCTTCCTGCAGGAGAACTGGCGCGCCAGCGTCAGCGAGCGGTCGGGCATGCCGATCTATGAGCGGCCGGTGGTGCTGATCCTGTACCGCGAGGACCATCAGTTTCTGCTCGATTCGGTGATTCCGCGGGCCGGCCGCGCCGAGGCCAATTTCGATCTCATCATCGCCTCGCAGCCGTACCGGGCGAAATCCTCCGAGGCGTTTCGCGCCAAGCGAATCGTCGCGCCGCTGGCGCGCGCGCTGCGCTCCGGCGGCCGCCTGATAGGAATTCATTCGCACGGCAGCGATCCGGGGATGGAAATCATCAATGCCGTCTGGCCGGGAGAAAAACCTTTTCCCGTCAACCGGCACGAGTTGCTGCGCGCCGTGCGCTACGAACTCGGATCGGCAGCGCGGGACCTCAACTTTAATGCCTATTCTGATAGCCGTTCGATCTTCCGATATGATATGGAAGCGCTGCCGCACGAGGTCACCGGACCGATCGGGACCTCAACGGCATTCGCAGCCTGGAATGCGGCGGTCTATGTCGCCCAGATCGAAGATGACCGCCTGACGGAGATTACGCAGAGCGGCGGTTATCTTGATGCCACGCGGGACGTTCTGCGCAAGCATAACGGGTTGTGGTTCTACGATGAATCCTACGTCATTTCGCGCCGTCGCGACTGACACTTCAGGACAACATGGAAGAGCCGCCGGGGAGCGGCGGATGACAAGAGGTTGGTTAGATGCGCGCGTCTTATCTGTTCACCAGTGAATCCGTTTCCGAAGGTCACCCGGACAAGGTCTGCGACCGGATCTCCGACGAGATCGTCGACCTGTTCTTCCGAGAAGGGCCGAAAGCCGGCATCGATCCGTGGGCGATCCGCGCCGCGTGCGAAACGCTGACCACCACCAACAAGGTCGTCGTCGCCGGCGAGACGCGCGGTCCCTCCAGCGTCACCAATGAGCAGATCGAGCAGGTGATCCGCGACGCCATCAAGGACATCGGCTACGAGCAGGACGGCTTCCACTGGCAGAAGGCGGATGTCGAGATCCTGCTGCATCCGCAGTCGGCGGATATCGCCCAGGGTGTCGACGCGCTGCAGCCGGGTACCAACAAGGAAGAAGGCGCGGGCGACCAGGGCATCATGTTCGGCTACGCCAGCAACGAGACGCCGGAACTGATGCCGGCGCCGATCTTCTATGCGCACAAGATCCTTCGCCTGATTTCCGAAGCCCGCCACGCCGGCAAGGAGAAGGTGCTGGGCCCCGACTCCAAGAGCCAGGTGACAGTGCGTTACGAGAACGGCAAGCCCGTGGGCGTCCGCGAGATCGTTGTCTCGCATCAGCACCTCATCGAGGACATGACCTCGAACCAGGTGCGCGAGCGGGTCGAGCCTTATGTCCGCGCCGCGCTCCCGGACGGCTGGATCACCGACAAGACCATCTGGCATATCAATCCGACCGGAAAGTTCTTCATCGGCGGCCCCGACGGCGACTCCGGTCTCACCGGCCGGAAGATCATCGTCGACACTTACGGCGGTGCGGCGCCGCATGGCGGCGGCGCCTTCTCCGGCAAGGATCCCACCAAGGTGGACCGTTCGGCCGCCTATGCCGCGCGCTATCTCGCCAAGAACATCGTCGCCGCCGGTCTCGCCGACAAGGCGACGCTGCAGCTCTCTTACGCGATCGGCGTGGCGCGCCCGCTGTCGATCTATATCGATGCTCACGGCACCGGAAAGGTGCCGGAGGACAAGCTGGAGCAGATCGTCTCCGAGGTGATGGATCTGACGCCGCGCGGCATTCGCAAGCATCTCGATCTCAACAAGCCGATCTATGCGCGCACCGCGGCCTACGGCCACTTCGGCCGGACTCCGGACGCCGACGGCGGCTTCTCCTGGGAGAAGACCGACCTCGCCGACAAGATCAAGGCGGCGGTGTAGGCCTTTCACCTCACCCCGCATGCGGGAGAGGTCGCCGCGCCTTTGCGCGGCGGGTGAGGGGCAACTGAATCGATTGAATTGCAGTGAGCGCGGTTTCGGTACTGCCGTTGCCCCTCACCCCAACCCTCTTCCCGCAAGCGGGGAGAGGGAGTAGAGCGCAACCTGAAGGGATACCCAAGTATGACCACAGCCACCGCGAAAGCGCCCGCCGGATTCACCGATTACATCGTTGCCGATATCGGACTGGCGGATTTCGGCCGCAAGGAAATCTCGCTCGCCGAAACCGAAATGCCCGGCCTGATGGCGACGCGCGAGGAATACGGCCCGAAGCAGCCGCTCAAGGGTGCGCGCATCGCCGGCTCACTGCACATGACGATCCAGACCGCGGTGCTGATCGAAACGCTGAAGGCGCTGGGCGCCGACATCCGCTGGGTCTCGTGCAACATCTATTCGACGCAGGATCACGCGGCGGCCGCGATCGCCGCGGCGGGCATTCCGGTGTTCGCGGTGAAAGGCGAGACGCTGAAGGACTATTGGGACTACACCGCGAGGCTGTTCGATTGGCATGGCGGCGGCTATCCCAACATGATCCTCGACGACGGCGGCGACGCGACGCTGCTGATCCATCTCGGCGTCCGTGCCGAGAAGGGCGATACCGCGTTCCTCGACAAGCCCGGCGCCGAGGAAGAGGAGGTCCTGTTCGCGCTGATCAAGCGTCTGCTCAAGGAGAAGCCGAAGGGCTGGTTCGGCGAGGTGGCGGCCAGCATCAAGGGCGTGTCGGAGGAAACCACCACCGGCGTGCATCGGCTTTACGAGATGCAGAAGGCCGGCACGCTGCTGTGGCCGGCGATCAACGTCAATGACTCGGTAACCAAGTCGAAGTTCGACAACCTCTATGGCTGCCGCGAGTCGCTGGTGGACGGCATCCGCCGCGGCACCGACGTGATGATGAGCGGCAAGGTGGCGATGGTCGCGGGCTTCGGCGACGTCGGCAAGGGATCGGCCGCCTCGCTGCGTCAGGCCGGCTGCCGCGTCATGGTCTCCGAGATCGATCCGATCTGCGCGTTGCAGGCGGCGATGGAAGGCTATCAGGTCGTGACGATGGAGGAGGCGGCGCCGCTGGCCGATATCTTCGTCACCGCGACCGGCAACAAGGACATCATCACCATCGATCATATGCGCGCGATGAAGGATCGCGCCATCGTCTGCAATATCGGTCACTTCGACAACGAGATTCAGGTGCATACGCTGAAGAACCTGAAGTGGACCAATATCAAGCCGCAGGTCGACGAGATCGCGTTCCCCGACGGTCATCGCATCATTCTGTTGTCGGAAGGCCGGCTGGTGAATCTCGGCAACGCCATGGGCCATCCGAGCTTCGTGATGTCGGCGTCGTTCACCAACCAGACGCTGGCGCAGATCGAGTTGTTCGCCAACAACAAGGACGGCAAGTACAAGAAGGAAGTCTATGTGCTGCCGAAGTCGCTCGACGAGAAGGTCGCGCGGCTGCACCTCGCCAAGATCGGCGTGAAGCTGACCGAACTGCGCAAGGACCAGGCCGACTACATCGGCGTCAAGGTCGAAGGCCCGTTCAAGCCGGATCACTATCGGTATTGAGGTCGTCGTCGCTCACCATGACGAGCGAAGCGAAGCAATCCGCCTTTCTTCTCCGTCTCCCGCCTGCGGGGGAGGGCTAGGGTGGGGGCTCAGGATGGCTTCGTCGTCGCGTTGCTCCTTGCACTGACGGGACGTCATGGCTCATGGGCAGGCGCCTTATCCCGGACGCGATGTGGCGCACCACGCGGCGAGGCCGCGCGCTGCGTCGCGTCCGGGACACGCAGGCGGACTTGACAAAATCTCCCATCTAGGATTATATTCACATGTATCCCGCCCCGATGAGAGGGGCGTTTCGCGATCGTCACGATCCGCGGGGCGGGACGCGGTGGACGCGGCAGCGTTCGGCGCGAGCATCTGG
>Ga0180215_1002120_pt1 | contig 20494 bp, 17 predicted proteins | sample eDN3rd37CBELigBY_FD_128871 | JGI IMG/M metagenome (GOLD analysis project Ga0180215, IMG submission 128871) | Enriched backyard soil microbial communities from Emeryville, California, USA - eDNA 3rd pass 37_C BE-Lig BY (version 2) (version 2) | ecosystem: Environmental > Terrestrial > Soil >... | reverse complement strand
GAGGTCCCCGACCTCTCGCCCGCCTACTACGCGTACTGGAGCGACCTGCCCTGCGACGGCGTCGAGACGTTCGTCCGGGCCGAGCACGGCCGCGGCTGGGCGGCCATCCCGACGCACGACGGCCTCACCTGCCTCATCCAGGGCTGGCCGCGCAAGGAGTTCGACGCCAACCGCCGCGACGTCGAGGGCACCTACCTGCGGTCGTTCGACCTCGCCCCCGAGTTCGCCGAGCGCGTGCGCGCCGCGCGGCGTGAGACCCGCCTGGTCGGCGTCGGCGACCTCCCCGGCTGGTTGCGCGTGCCGTACGGGCCCGGCTGGGCTCTCGTCGGGGACGCCGGCTACCACAAGCACCCCATCACGGCGTTCGGGATCTCCGACGCGTTCCGCGACGCCGAGGGGATGTCCGCCGCCCTCGACGACGCACTCACGGGACGCCGCCCGTGGGACGCCGCGCTCGGCGACTTCCACCGCCTGCGCGACGAGGACGCGATGCCGAAGTACGGCTTCACGTGCGACTTCGCCACGCTCGAGCCGCCCCCGGCCGAGATGCAGGCGCTGATCGGGGCGATGCAGGGCGATCAGGCCGCGCAGGACGACTTCATCAGCGTCCTGACCGGCACGATGCCCGCGCCCGCGTTCTTCGCGCCGGAGAACATCGCGCGGATCATGGGCCGCGCCGGCGCCGCCGCCTGACGGGCGCCGGCGTCACAGCTCCTCGGCCGCACGCGGCGCCGTGCGGCCGAAGACCCAGAAGCCCAGCACGGTCAGCGCGACGAGGATCCCGCCGGGGATGACGAGCCACTCCGCGCCGCCGATCGCCGACGCGGCGGTCGGCGTGTCGTCCCCCAGCAGCAGGCGCCGGGTCCACTGGATGAGCGTGGCCAGCGGGCTCGCCATGAGCACGTGCGTGAGCGTCTCGGAGCGCTCCTGCACGAGCTGGACGGGATACAGGATCGGCGTCGCGTAGAACAGCGCCTGCAGCGCGACGTCCCAGATGGGCTTGATGTCGCGGAAGCGGACGTAGAGCGCGGCGAGCAGCATCCCCGTGCCCGTCGCCAGCACGCCGACGAGCAGCAGGGGGATCGGCACGAGCAGCCAGGTCCAGCGCACCGCCACGCCGTTGAGTGCGAGGAACACCGCGAGCACGACGAGGTTGAGCAGCAGGTTGAACGCCCCGACGAGCGTGACCGCGAGCGGCACGACCATCCGGGGGAAGCCGACCTTGCGCACGAGCGCCTCGCGGTCGACGAGCGAGGTCGCGGCCGAGCCGGTCACCTCGCTGAAGAAGAAGAACAGCATCATCCCCGACAGCAGGACGATCGGGAAGTGCTCGACGTCGTCGCCCGCGCCGACGACCTCGCTGAAGACGAGGTAGAGGATCCCGAAGAGCAGCAGCGGCCGCAGCAGCGACCAGACGTAGCCGAGGACGGACCCGAAGAACCGGACTTTCCAGTCCATCCGCGCGAGCGTCAGCGTGAGGTGCCAGAAGCGGCGCGGGTCCTCGGAGCCGGTGGCGGGGCCGGTGACGCGGTACGCGACGTCGCTCATCCGAGTCGCTCGGGCGCGGCGCCCGATCGCAGGAAGTCGAAGGCGTGCGGGATGTCGACGACGCCTCCGCCCGCACGCGACCCCGTGACGACGATGGACAACGCCTCCGTCTGCTCGGCCATGACGCGACGCCCCGTGCCCGGATGCAGCACCTGCCATGTCACGCTGTAGCGGCCGGGCGCGAGCCAGTTGTCGAAGCTCACGGCGAGGTCGAGGATCTCCCCGGGGACGAACGCGCCCAGGGGCTCATGCCATTCGCTGGCGGCGACGAAGACCGGTTGACCGTCCGGATCGCTCACGATCGCTCTGAGCACCGGGTCGACCGCGTCGGAGACGAAGCGGATCCGCAGGCACAGCGCGCAGACACCGCCCTGCTCGAACGTGGTCGTGTGCGTCCCGTCGGCGTCCTGCGACCAGGCCTTGACGATGATCGCGCGTCCAGTCCCTCCCGCGCCGGTCGTGAGCGTCGGCCGACCCTCGTCGCCGTGCGACGCGAAGTTGATGGCCATGTAGCGACGAGCAACCTCGCGAGGCTCTCCGACCTCCACGACACGGCCGCGTTCGAGGAGCATCGCCCTGTCGCAGAATCGCTGGACCTGGTCCATGTCGTGTGTGACGAGCAGGATGGTCCGACCGGCCCGCTTGGCGTCCTGGAGGACGTCGTAGCACTTCTGCTGGAACGCCGCATCGCCGACCGCGAGGACCTCGTCGATGAGCAGGAGGTCCGCGTCGACATGGACCATCACCGCGAAGGCCAGGCGGACCTGCATGCCGGAGGAGTAGTTCTTCAGCTTGAGGTCCTGGAACGCGTGAAGCCCGGCGAAGTCCAGGATCGCGTCGTAGCGCTCGCGGGCCTGCTCGGGCGTGAGGCCGAGCATCACGGCGTTGAGCAACACGTTGTCGTGGGCGGTCAGCTCGGGGTTGAAGCCCACGCCGAGCTCGATGAACGGCGCCATGCGCCCGCGAAGCCACATCTCTCCCGCGTCAGCGCTGTACACGCCGGCCAGGCACTTCATGAGCGTGCTCTTTCCGCTCCCGTTGCGCCCCACGATGCCGAAGAACTCGCCCTTCTCCACCGCGAGCGACACGTCTTCGAGCGCCTGCAGCCGCTCGAAGCTTCGCCGCCGCAGGGGGTGGACGAGGCGCTCCTTGAGCGTGTGCACCCGCTCGTGCGGGAGGCGGAAGGCCTTCGAGACGCCCTCGATGGAGACTGCGACGTGTGCGGGCGGTTCCGGCACGGGCGGCGTCGGAGCGCTCAGGCGAGCTTGCGGAAGACCTTGTCGGGCACGACTTCGACGTAGCGTGGATCGGGGCGGACGAGCAGGTCGACGACCATCGCGACCTGGGGCGTCTCGATCTGCTCGGCGGTGTGCAGCTCCGCAGTCTCCGGCAGGACCTCGGGGTTCATCGTCTGCGACGCGGCCAGTGACCAGTCGTAGTCGTCGAAGTCCATATGACCGCCCACGGCGAGGAGCCGGTCGGCGAGGAAGAACGTCAGCGCGTCGAGACCCCACAGGTGCGCCCCGTCGATGAAGACGTAGTCGAACCTGGGTGGCGCCGGATCGGCGAGCAACCGGCCGAGCGACCAGTTGTAGGAGTCCATGAGCTTGCGGCTGTTGCCGTGCGGGATGACGCGGGCGAAGCCGAGCCTCCGCAGGCGCTCGGTCACGGCCTCGACGCGGTCGTCGAAATCGAAGAGGTGCAGTTCGCCGTCGCGGTCGGCCAGGACGCGCGCGAGGCCCTCGGAGGTTGCGCCCTCGTAGATGCCGATCTCGGCGACGACACGTGCGTTCGTCGAGCGGACGAGGTCGATCGTGGTCTCGTTGGGGCCCGGGACGTTGAGCAGGTTGGGGATCGCGTGCTCGCTGTGCGATCGGCGCGGAGCCATGGGGGCGAGTGTACGGCGCGGTCTGCGGGACACAGACGGTCTGATAAGCATCGCGGGTGCCCCCGCCCCCACGCGCGCTTGGCCGGCCGACCGTGTCGGTCGTGTGTCCTACGAGCCATCCCGGCCCGCTCGTACGCGAGGCGCTCGGGCTCCTTCGCGAGGCCGTCGACGAGATCGTCGTGGCGGCAGACGCGCGGGTCGCGGCCGATGATCTCGGCCACTTCGCCGCGGTCGCCGACGTGCTGCTGCGATACGAGCATGCCGGCGCGAACCGGCACTGGCCCTGGCTGGCCCGCCAGGCGCGGGGCGACTGGCTGCTGCTCCTGGACGGCGACGAGGTGGTGAGCGCCGCGCTCGTCGCCGCCCTCCCGGACCTGGTCGCCGACCGGCGGGTCCAGCAGTACTCGCTCCCGATCCACTGGCCGTGGCCCGACCCAGGCTCGAGGCTCGTGGATGAGCCCTGGGCGTCGGATCGCCGGCTGCGGCTCGTCCGCAACGACGGCAGGCTGAGGTTCGGCGCACGAAAGCATGTGCTCGTCGAGCCCGATCACCCGATCCGCTACTTCGACGAGCTCCCGGTGTACCACCTGGATCTGCTGCTGCCCGACCGCGCACGGCGCGAGGCCAAGGTCGCGCGGTACGACACCGAGCTGTTCGGCGTCCTCACGGACGAGGGGCTGCCGTTCAACGAGGCGTTCTACCTGCCCGAGGCTCGGGGTCGCGAGCAGGTCACGGCCCCGCTGCCCGACGCTGACACCGCGGCGATCGCTCGTGCGTTGGGCGCGCGCCCCGATCCGGCCCTCGCCATCGAGCCGGGGACGGTGCCGCTGACGGACCGCGACCGGGTGACGTGGCATGCGCCTCGGGAGCAGCTGCCTGACGACGCCTACCGCGCCACGCTTCGGCTGGCACGGCCGCTCGGGACGTTCACCGCCGACCGTCCCGACCACGAGGTGTGGCTCCAGGTGACCAACGAGGGCACGGGGCGCTGGCCCGGCGGCGATGCGTCCGACCCGCTCGTACGCGTCGGCATCGCCTGGCGAACGGCCGATGGCAGCCGTCAGGAGGCCGGCCGCGCCGCGCTCCCGCACGCCCTCGAGCCCGGCCAGAGCGCACTGATGCCGCTCCAGGTCCGTGCACCCGCGCTGGAGGGGCCGGCAGAACTGATCCTCGATCTCGTCCACGAGCACGTCCGCTGGTTCGACCAGCCGGTGACCGCGCAGGTGTCTGTCGGACCCTCGGTGGTTCAGCGCCTCGCCAGGCTGGCGGGCCGCTACGGCGACCTCGTTCCGGTCGCTGCCGTCCTCGAAGAGCGTCGCGCCGTCGGCGCGCGAGACGCGCTCGTTCCTCGCACACCGGCCGACGAACCGCCATCGGACGAGCGGATCGCGGCGCTGATCGCGGGGCTGCCGATCGGTGGCTGGGCCGTCGACGGCCCGACGATCGACAGGCTCGCCCAGCTCGTCCGCGAGCACCGCCCGCGGACGGTGCTCGAGCTGGGGAGCGGGACGAGCACGGTCGTGCTCGCCGCCCTGCTGACGGAGTCTGCGGGCGATGACTCCACGGTCATCAGCCTCGAGCAGGATCCGGGATGGGCTGAGCGAACACGCGCCGTCCTCGCCGAGCGAGGACTGAGGGCACACGTGCTGGACGTCGGGATCGGCCAGGTCGACGCTGCCTCCCCGCCCGGTTATCTGCTCCCCGACACGGCCGCCGAGCTGCTGCGCGGGTTCCCTCCCGAGCTCGTCCTCGTCGACGGCCCGACGGCGGAGTCAGGCGCGTCACGAGTGGGCGCGGTGACGCTGGTCGAGCCGTTCGTTCATGGCGAGGTCCCGCTCCTGCTCGACGACGCGCTGCGTGACGCGGAGCTCACCATCGCCGCCGCGTGGCATCGCCGCGACGACGTGACCGTCCACGGGATCCGTCTCACACCCAAGGGCCTCCTGGAGGCCACCCTGCGCCCCCGTCCGCGACGCCGGCGGTGGCCACGGCGTCTGACAGCGCGGATGCGCTGACCGATGGGAACATCCGCAGCCGTGACCGCCGTCGGCGTCAACCTCGCGGGCTACCTGGACGCGACGCTCGGCGTCGCCGAGGCCGCGCGCCAGGTGCGCGGGGCGCTGCACGTGGCGGGCGTCGGCGTGGCATCGCTGCCGGTGTCCTCGCAGGGCGCGCCCGCTCCGCCCGGGCCGCATCCGGCGCCGCACCCCGTGACCCTCGTCTGCGTCAACCCGGACGGGCTGCCCGGCGTGCGGGACGAGCTGGGGCCCGAGCCGTTCGAGGACCGCCACGTCATCGGGATGTGGTGGTGGGAGCTGGGGACGTTCCCCGCGGCGTGGGCGCGCGGGTTCGACGGCATCGACGAGGTCTGGGCGGGCTCGCGGTTCGTCGCCGACGCGATCGCGGCCGTCTCCCCGGTGCCCGTCGTGCGCGTCCCGCTGCCGGTCGCCCCGCCGCCCGTCGCGCCCGTCGGCCGCGAGGACCTCGGCCTGCCCGCGGAGGGATGGCTCGCGGGCCTGGCGTTCGACTACGGCAGCGTCGCGGCGCGCAAGAACCCGCTCGGGGCGATCGAGGCGTTCACGCGGGCGTTCGGCCCCGGCGACGGCGCGGCCCTCGTCGTCAAGACGCTGCGCTCGGAGCTCGACCCCGCGGCGCACCGCGCGGTGCTGGAGGCGGCGGCCTCGCACCAGCACGTGCACGTGCTCGACCGCGACCTGCCTGCCGCGGAGAAGAACGCCCTCATCGGCCTGCTCGACTGCCTGCTGTCCGTGCACCGCTCGGAGGGCTTCGGCCTCGCGCTCGCCGAGGCGGCGCTGCTCGGCGTGCCGGTCGTCGCCACCGACTACGGCGGCACGCGCGACTTCCTCACGCCGTTCAACGCCTGGCTCGTCGACCACCGCCCGGTGCGCATCGGCCCCGGCCACGACCCCTATCCGCCCGACGGCGAGTGGGCCGAGCCCGACCTCGACCACGCCGCGTCCCTCCTGCGGTCGGTGCGCGAGCACCCGGAGGAGGCCGCCCGCCGCGCGCGCCGCGCGCGGGCGGACGTCGCGCGCGCTCACGACCCCGCCGCCGCGGGCCGGGCGATGGCCGAGCGGATCGCGCGAGTGCTCCGCGCGCCGGTGGCGCGGGCCGCGACGCCGGTGGACGCGCTCGACCTGTCCGCTGCGCGTGCGCGGGTGCGCGGCGGCCCCGGCCCCGCGGCGCCCGGCACCGCGGGGCCCCGGGAGGCGCTGCGCGCCGCCGTGCTGCGCGTCCTGGCGCCCTACGCGGTGCATCAGCGTCTCGTCGACGAGGAGATCCTGCGCCTGCTGGAGACGCTCGACGAGCGCGTCCGCGGGCTCGCGGCGGGCCAGGCCTCACTCGCCGCGGAGGTCGCCCGGCTGCGGCGAGACGTGGGCGAGGGTCCGCAACGCGCCGGCGCCCGGGGGCGCCGGCGCGGCGGGTCTGGGTCTCAGGAGGAGGGCGTGTAGCCCGCCTTGGTCCCAGGCTCCGAGTCGGGCGCCTTCGCCTGCGCCTGCGCGGCGGCCCACTCCTCGTCGGTGGTCTCGAGGGCGCTGGACCCGTGGTACATCGCGCGGTCCAGGCCCATCTTCTCGTAGTGCACGACGGCCTCGTCCTGCTGGCGGGTCTCCGCGCGCGCCTGCAGGATGTGCCAGCCGAGCCAGAGGACGACGGCGAGGACCACGAAGAGCCACTCGAGCCCTTCGAAGGGATACATCGGCCCGATGTCCTCCGGGTTGCTGAACGAGTCCAGCCCGGTGCTGACTGCGAGCATGGTCAGGTCGTCTCCTTCTCAGCCAGGGACTGCGCCGCGGCGGCCGTCGCGCGGCCGTTGCCGTGGCCGTTGAACGCCCCGACGGCATCCGCGCGCTCCACGACCTCGAACTCCGTGTCGCGGTCTCCGAAGTACGGGTAGTTGTCGCCGACGTCGTGCGCGTCCAGACCCGCAGCCTCGACTGCGCGGGGCACGCGCATGAGCCCGAACTTGTCGAGGACCTTCGCCACGACGAAGATCGGGATGAACCCGAGCAGGAACATGATGATCGCGCCGAGGAAGTTCCCGAGCGGGTTGATCGCCGGGTTGCCCTCGGGTGTCGTGAACCAGGCCAGGCCCTCCTCAGTCGGCGCCGCGGCTGGGTAGCCCCAGAGCATGAAGCCGGCCACGACGACGCCGAAGAAGCCGGCGTACCCGTGCACCGCGACGGCGCCCACCACGTCGTCGATCTTGAAGCGCCGCTCCACATAGTTGTGGAGCTTGTAGGCGATCACGACGCCGACCATGGCGATCGGGAACGCCTGCAGCGGGTGGTACAGGTCGTTGCCCGCGGAGGCGGCGATGATGCCGGCCAGGCCGCCCGAGAACGTCCAGAACAGATCGCCGCGGCTGATGAGCGCGCCTGCGAGCAGGCCGCCCGCCAGCGAGACGAGGAAGTTGAACGTGATCGCCGACAGCGTGGTCGGCATCAGATAGATGTTCGTCGCCGAGAAGAACGTCCCGTCGTCGCTGGGGTCGATGTCGATGATCGGGATGTTGCAGGCGACGTAGAAGCCCCAGAAGCCGGTGATGATCATGAAGATGCCGACCGCCGTCATCCAGACGTTGTGCGGGCGGATCACCCGGGGTGTGCCGTCACGCGCGAACTTGCCGATCCGCGGCCCCATGACGATGACCGCGGCCAGCGCGCCGCCACCGGCGACCGCGTGGATGACGCCCGACGCGTAGGCGTCGTGGTAGCCCATGACCTGGACCATCCAGCCCTCCGGGTGCCAACCCCAGGAGGCGTCGATGATCCAGGCGACCGAGCCCATCACGACGGCGATCGCCGCGAAGCCGGCGATCCGCGCCCGCTCGATGATCGAGCCGGAGATGATGGAGGCCGCCGTCCAGGAGAACAGCAGGAACGCGGCCCAGAAGACGCCGTTGATGCGGTCCTGCATGTTCGGGCCGCTGATGTCCGACCACGGCAGGAACGACGACGAGTCGCTGGCCCGCAGCCCGCCGGTGATGCCGGGCCCGTTCGTGAACGCGAAGTAGATCCACCAGCCGAACAGGAAGAACGTGATCGTGACCAGCGGGATCACGAGCAGGTTCTTGAGGATGGTGTGTTGGACGTTCTTGCGCCGTGCGACGCCGCCCTCGTACATCATGAACCCCACGTGGATGAGGAACATCAGGGCGACCGTCACCCAGTAGTAGAACTCGGTGAAGATGGTGGTGAGTGCTTCGGCCTGGTCTGCCATCAGCACACCTCATCTCGGACCGTCAGGCTCGCTCTCATGAGCTCGCTCCTCTCTCCCGGCCGCCGGACGAGCCGGCGGCATCAGACCCGCAAGCTTTCTACCTAGTGGCGGTCCAGCTTTGAAACGTGCAGATGGCGCACCGTTTGGGGGGCGCGTGTGTCCAATGCGCACACCTCCCGCGCGGGTGGCGGGCGACCGACGTCGCCCGCCGGCGCTGTTCTAGGGTCATTCGCCGTGACCGCCTCGCTTGCCTCCTCCATCGGCGTCGACGTCGCCGGCTATCTGCGCGGCGGCCTGGGCCTCGGCCAGGCCGCGCGCCTGTACGTCGCCGCGCTGCAGGCGGCCGGCGTGCCCGTGCGCACGACGACCGTCGACGTGCGGATGCCCGAGGTCCACGGCGACGACGGCTCCCCCGCCGAGGTCAAGACGACGGACTTCAGCGACATCGACTACGACGGCGACCTGCCGTTCAACCTCGTGTGCGTCAACGCGCCCGAGTTGCCGCAGTTCGTCGCCGAGGCCGGCCGCGACCGCTTCCGCGACCGCTACACGATCGGCGTGTGGGCGTGGGAGACCGACGCGATCCCGCCGAGCTGGGACACGGCGTTCGGCCTCGTGGACGAGATCTGGGTGTACTCGCGCTACGTCGCCGACCTGCTCGGCCACGCCGCGCCGTGCCCGGTGGTGCGCGTGCCGCTGCCGGTCGAGATCCCCCAGCCCGACGGCGACGACGTCGGCTTCGCGTTCGGCTCGGCGGAGTTCACGTTCCTGTTCCTGTTCGACTTCTGGTCGACGCTGCAGCGCAAGAACCCGCTCGGGCTCGTGCAGGCGTTCTCCCGCGCGTTCGAGCCCGGCGAGGGCCCGCGGCTGCTGCTCAAGAGCTTCAACGGCGACTACAAGCCCGACCGCCTGGCGCAGCTGCGCGCGGCGACGGGCGGGCGCGACGACATCGTCGTCGTCGACCGCTTCGTCACCGACCAGCAGCGCGTGAACCTCATGAACCGCTGCGACGCCTACGTCTCCCTGCACCGCTCGGAGGGCTTCGGGCTCACGCTCGGGGAGGCGATGGCGCTCGGCAAGCCCGTCATCGGCACCGCGTTCGGCGGCAACGTCGACTTCATGACGCCGCAGAACTCCTGGCTCGTCGAGTACGAGGAGACGCTCGTCGGCCCGGACGGCGAGAACTACCCCGCGCACGGCACGTGGGCGGAGCCCGACATCGATCACGCCGCGCAGCTCATGCGGCGCGTGTGGGAGGACCGCGACGAGGCGAGGGCGCGGGCCGAGCGCGCCCGCCAGGACGTCGCCGAGCACTTCTCGCTGCAGGCCGTGGGGGACATGGCCCGCGCGCGGCTGCGGCGGCTGTCGTCGCTCTCCCGGCGCCGGTCGACGGCGGCGGCCGACGGCGCGCAGCCCGGGCCCGCGGGCCTGCCGCACTCCTACGTCGAGACCGCGGCCCTGAAGGCGACCTTCGACCCGCTGCGCGACGCGCGGGAGACGGGCGGCGCGAAGGGCGCGGTGCGCCGCGTGGCGCTGCAGGCGATGCGGCCCTACACGTACCACCAGGACGAGCTCAACCGCTTCGTGGTCGGCGCGCTGCGCGAGCTGGACGCGCTGCAGCGCGACCACATCGTCGACACCCAGGCGCAGCTGCGCAGGCTCGCGGCGCAGGTCGAGCGCTTCGAGCGCATCCTCGGCCGCTCGGGGCTGGCGGCGGCGAGCGGCGACGACGTGGCGCGGCTGCTGGAGGGCGTGCGCGCCCGGCCGGCGTCGGCGCACCCGGCGATCTCCTACGTCGACGAGTCCGGGCGGCGCGCGCTGGGCTTCCGCGACGCGCATCTGGACGCGACCGGCTATCGCGGCTTCGAGGACATCTTCCGGGGCGCCGAGGAGGACGTCCGCCAGGCGCAGGAGCGCTACGTGGACATGCTGCGCGACCGCGACTGGGTCCTCGACCTCGGCTGCGGCCGCGGCGAGCTGCTGGACGCGCTGCGCGACGCCGGGATCCGCGCCAAGGGCGTCGACCTCGACGAGACGATGGTCCGGCGCTGCCGCGAGAAGGGCCACGACGTCGAGCTCGCCGACGCGGCGAGCGCGCTGCGCGGCTACGACGACGCGACGATCCCGGCGGTGTTCGCCGCCCAGGTCGTCGAGCACCTGTCGGCCGAGCAGCTCTCCGAGCTGCTGGAGCTGTGCGTGGCGAAGCTCGCGCCCGGCGGCGTGGCGATCCTCGAGACGGTCAACCCGCACAACCCCGCGGCGCTGAAGGCCTTCTGGACCGACACGACCCACCACCACCCGCTGTTCCCGGAGGTGCTTCTCGCGCACTGCCGGCTGGCGGGCTTCGCGTCCGGCGACGTGCGCTTCCCGTCGGAGACGGGCGACTTCGACCGCGACGTCTACGCCAACCGCGACTACGCGGTGGTGGCGCGGACGGCCGAGGCGCCCTAGAACGGCAGGTGCGGCCGCAGCTGCGCCAGCGTGGGCGCGGTGCGGTCGCGCTCGGAGACCTGCAGCTCGAGGTCCGACGGCCACGGGATGCCGACGTCCGGGTCGTCGTAGGCGAAGCCGCGCTCGTGCTCGGGGTCGTAGTAGGAGGACACCTTGTAGGTGACGTCGGCGATCTCCGACAGCACGCAGAAGCCGTGCGCGAAGCCGATCGGGATGTAGAGCTGGTGCATGGAGACGTCGTCGAGCTCGAAGGCCTCCCACTCGCCGAAGGTCGGCGACGACGGGCGGACGTCGACGACGACGTCCCAGATGCGCCCGCGCGCGCAGCGGACGAGCTTCGCCTGCCCGGGGCCGAGCGTCACGTGCATCCCGCGCACCACGCCGCGCGCGGACCGCGAGTGGTTGTCCTGGACGAAGGTGGCGTCGACGCCCGCGCTCGTCCACCGGTCGACGCGGTAGGTCTCCGTGAAGAAGCCGCGCGCGTCGCCGTGGACCGGGGGCGCGAGCAGGACGAGGCCCTGCAGGCGCGTGGGAAGTCGCTCCATCGGGCCGCGCAGCCTAACCTGTGCCCCGCCGCATGCGTCGCCTGCCCCTGCTCACGCCGAAGCAGTACTCCCGCGTCGCGTTCTGGGCGCTGCTCATGCTCATGGGCATCGTGCTCACGGGCGCGGGCGTGCGCCTGACCGGGTCGGGCCTGGGCTGCCCGGACTGGCCGCAGTGCCACGGAGGCGTTGCGCCGCCGCTGGAGACGCACGCGGTCATCGAGTACGGCAACCGCATCCTCTCGGGCCTCGTCGGCATCACCGCGGCGGCGGCCGGCCTGCTCGCCTTCCGCCGGCGCCCGTTCCGCCGCGACCTCGCCATGGTGGGGATGCTGCTGCCGCTCGGCGTGCTCGGCCAGGCGGTGCTCGGCGGGTTCACCGTCCGCTACCACCTCGCGCCGGGGTTCGTGATGGGCCACTACGGGCTGTCGATGCTCCTGCTGACGGCCGCCGTGACGCTCCTGTGGCGCTCCCGCCACGAGCCGGGCAGCCGCCCGCGCTCCACGGACCGCCTGTCGGTGTGGTCCGTCCGCGCGCTGCTGCCGCTCGGCGCGATCACGGTGTTCTTCGGCACCGCTGCGACGGCGTCGGGCCCGCACGCCGGCGGCGCCGGCACGGGCGACGTCATCGACCGCCTCGAGTGGCGCGGCGACGACACGCTGGCGTGGGCCGTCTCGCAGCACGGGCGCCTCGCGACGCTCCTCGGGCTCGCGTCGGTCGCGGTCTGGGTGCTGCTCAAGCGCCGCGGCACGAACCCGCGCGCGCTGCGCTCCATGACCCTGCTGTGCTGCATGCTGGCCGCGCAGGGCGTGATCGGCATCGTCCAGTACCAGCTCGAGCTGCCGAGCGAGATCGTGTGGGTCCACGTCGGGCTGGGCGCGTTCATCTGGGTGTCGATCCTCTTCGCGGCCGCGGCCGCGGGGCGGCTGGCGCCGCGCGAGGTGGGCGCGCGGACCGTCGCGCGCGCACCCACCGGGTCGCGGGCGCCCACGGGGTGAGTGTCCGGTCCGGCGGGCGACGGTCGTCTCTCGGGATGCGATGACGACAGCTGCCTTCGAGACCGTCCTCAGCGAGCAGATCGGCCCGCTCACCCGACGCGCCGCGCGGATGGTGGGCGATCCGCAGACCGCCGAGGACCTGCGCCAGGAGACCCTGGTGCGCGCGTGGCGCTCCGCGCCCCGCGACGCGCCCGAGCCGGCGCTGCGCGCCTGGCTGCACCGCACCGCCACGAACCTCGCCCTCGACGAGCTGCGCCGTAGGCGCCGCCGCGACGAGGTCGCGCTCGCGGACGTGACGGCGCCCACCGCGCCGCACGGCGACGGCCTCGCACGCGAGGCGCTCGGCCGGCTCACGCCGCACGAGCGCCTGGTCCTGCTCCTGCGCCACGAGGCCGGGCTCTCCCTGCGCGAGCTGGGCGCGGTCCTGGACATCTCCGAGGAGGCGGCCCGCAAGCGGGTGACCCGGGCTCGCGACGCGCTCCGCGCGGAGCTGGCGCGCCAGCGGGCCGAGGACCCGCGCCCGACCGTGGCGCTGCTCATGGGCGCCGAGCGCCCCGACGCCTACGTCGCCTGGCTCGAGCGCGCCGGCGCGCGCGTGCGGGTCATCGACCGCGCGACCGTGGGGCTCGACCTCGCGGGCGCCGACGGCATCGTCCTGTCCGGCAGCACCGACGACATCGACCCGCGGCTGTACCGGCAGCCCCGCTCGCCGCGGCTCGGCCGCGTCGACCTGCACCGCGACCTGCGCGACCTCGCCGCCATGCGCGCCGCGCTGCGCAGCGACATCCCGGTCGTCGGGATCTGCCGCGGCGCGCAGCTGCTCAACGTCCTGCACGGCGGCGACCTGCACCAGGACCTCGACGAGGCCGGCCTCGACGCCCGCGGCCATCGCACGGAGGCGCACGGCGTCACCACCGGGCCGGGCTCGCTCGCGCGGCGGGCGCTGGGCCGCACCGAGACCGTCGTGTCCTGGCACCACCAGGCGGTCCGCCGCGTCGGGCGCGGCCTGCGCGTGACGGCCCGGGCCGCCGACGGGCTGCCCGAGGCCGTCGAGGTTCCGGGCCGGCGCTTCGCGCTCGGGCTGCAGTGGCACCCCGAGGTCGGGATCCGCCCGGGCGACGATCGGCTGGCCGAGGCGTTCGTGGAGGCGGCATGCGCAGCGTGACGATCCGCCCCGCCGGCCCGGACGACCGCGACGCCGTCGCCCGCCTCGCCGCGCTCGACTGCGCCCGCGCCCCGCAGGGCGAGGTCCTGCTCGGCATCGTCGACGGCGTCCCCTGGGCCGCCCTCGCGCTCGCCGACGGCGCGGTCGTCGCCGACCCGTTCCGGCGCAGCGGCGAGGTGGTCGCACTGCTGCGCGAGCGCGCCCGGCTGCTGGGCTACGAGTCCTCCTCGAGCCCCTGGAGGATGCGCTGGAGGCGCCGCACGGACATGTCCGGGCGCCCCGTCGCGAGCTCCTCGTCGAGCCACTGGCGGCTCTCGCCGCGGTCGACGCGCATGTAGATCGTCGGCGCGCGCCGGCGGCAGCGGTCGCTGTTGTCGCCCCACGAGACGACGCCGACCTGCCGCCAGCCCGTCGCCGCGTCGGGGATGACGAGCGGGCCGCCGCTGTCGCCGCTGCACGCGCCGCCCGGCTTCACGGGCCGCGCGCAGATGTCGAGCGCGGCGTCGATGACGGGGAGGCCGAGGCGGTTGGCGTAGTGGCCGCGGCAGCCGGGGATGGAGCGCACGATCTCCTCGCCGCGCAGCAGCCCGCTCGCCGGCTGGCGGCCGGACGCCGTGATGCCCCACCCGAGCACGACCGCGCGCTCGCCCGCGGGCGGCGGGGGCGCGCTCGGGTCCCCGAGCGCGACCGGCGGCAGGCGCACCTCGCCGTCCAGCCACAGCAGCGCGAGGTCGACGAGCTCGCCGCGGCGACGCTGCTGGGCGACGGACACGCCCTCGATGCGCCGGTAGGCGAACGCGCCCTCGTCGAAGGCCTGGCGGCCGAACACCGCGCGCGTGCGCGGCTCGACACCGACGAGGCAGTGCGCCGCCGTGAGCACCACGCGCGGGGCGATGAGCGTGCCGCCGCAGAACGTGATCCGCTCGCCGCGCTGGCGCGACTCGAGCTGCGCCATCCAGGGGAAGTCCGCAATGCGCGCGGGGGAGCCGCCGACGACGGCGGACGCCTGCGGGGCAGGCAGCAGGAGGCCGACGGCCAGCACCAGGAGGAGCGCGAGGGGCCGGGCGGGGGGCGTGAGGCGGTGCATGTGGTGCGCAGAGCGTGTCAGTACGGGGCATCGCTCCACAACCGGGAGCGAGCGCGGCCGCGCCAGGGCGCGCGTCGTACCCTGGTGACGCGTGGTGCGCAGAGGCATCGTCCTCGCTCTCGTCGTGGCCGCCGCGCTTGCGGGCTGCTTCGGAGCCCTCGCGGTCGTCCAGACCGAGAGCCGCCTGTCCGTGGGGACGGTGCGCCTGGACGTCGATCCCGGCCACGCCGGCGCCCTGGACGTCTACGTGCCGCTCGTCGACTGGGGCGTGCGGTTCGGCGGCGTGCGCCTGCCCGTGCGGCTGAAGGTGGACGTGCGCGCGGTCGACCGCGAGGCGGTCGTGCGAGTCGCGCAGGCCGGCAACCTCGACGTGGAGGCGGTGCGCGAGGAGGCGACGGACGCCGTGCGCGAGTTCATCATCGTGCTGCTCGTCTCCATGGTGCTCGCCGGGAGCGCCTTCGGCGCGCTCGTCGTGTTCGCCGTGCGCCCGTACTCGCCGCTGCGCCTGCGGGTCATGCTGCCGGTCGCCGGCGCCACGTCGGTCCTCGCGACGCTCGTCGTCGCGCTGCTGCTGCCGCCGTCGCTCAGCGCGAACCCCAAGCCCGAGTACTACGCGAACGGCCCCGACATCCCGCGGGCGCTGCAGGCGCTGCAGACGCTGCGCCTCAGCGCGACGCGCCTGGACGACGAGCTCGACAGCCAGCTCGTCGGGCTGGCCCGGCTCGTCGCCGACCCGGCGAGCCGCGCGCCGCTGGACGGCCTGCCGCGGGTCACCCTCGCGTCGGACCTGCACACGAACGTCCTCGCGCTCCCGGCGCTCGAGCGGGCGGCGAACAACGGGCCGCTGTTCTTCGCGGGCGACGTGAGCGACTCCGGCTCGCCGCTGGAGATCGACCTCGTCGAGCGCATCGCGCACGCCGGGCGCCCGTTCGTCTTCGTGGCGGGCAACCACGACTCCGACACGCTGTCGCGGCGCCTCGCGCGCGCCGGCGCGATCGTGCTGACCCGCCGCGGGCGCCTGCGCGCCGACGGGTCCTACGGGCCCGTCGTCGTCCGCGTCGCCGGGATGCGCGTCGCCGGCTACGACGATCCGCTCATGCGCCGCTCCGAGGACGGCTACCGCGACAACGGCGGCGAGGCCTCCGTGCAGCACCAGGCCGCGTTCCAGGCGTGGTTCGAGACCGTCCGCGACCGCGTCGACGCGGTGATGGTGCACAGCCCGCAGCTCGCGCAGCTCGTGTTCGACGAGCTGCGCGCCGACCCGCCGCGCCGGCCGCTCGTGATCTTCGTCGGCCACACCCACCAGGCGCGCCTGGACCGCATCGGCCCGAACGTCGCCGTCATCAACGGCGGGACCGTCGGCGGCGGCGGCGCGGCGAACGTCGAGGACGAGTCGCCCATCGGGATCGCCGCGATGACCTACCAGCAGCGCCCGGACTTCCTCCCCGTCGCGGTCGACCTCGTGGAGATCGACCCCGGCACCGGGTCGGCGACCGCGAACCGCACGCGGCTGGACACGGCGCCGCCCGCCGAGGAGGACGGCGACGACGGCGAGGGCTAGAGCCCCGCGGGGTGGCGGGCGACGAAGCCCGCGGTGCTGCGCATCTCCGCCTGCCAGCGCGAGCCGGTCACGCGGGTGCCGCTCGTGTCGAAGCGCACCCCTGCGACCTCGAGGAAGACGTGCCCCGGGTTCGTCCAGACGGTGATCCACCGCCCCGGCCCCGGCTCGCCCCAGTGCATGAGCGGCCCGGACGCCAGCGGCCCGCCGAGCAGCCCGGCGGAGGCCAGCGCGAAGGACACCGAGCCCGAGCAGTCGTAGCCGGTGTCCTGCCAGCGGCCGTGGCCGCCACCCCACTTGTACGGCGTGCGGGCGATGGCGTTGCCGGCCTCGATGATCGCCCGGACCTCCGGGGGCGCGTCCAGCGGCGGCAGCGCGATGCCGTTGTCGAGCACCTCGGCCTTCACGAGCGCCGGGTCGGCGCCGCCGCGGCGCGTGGCCCGCGACGCCGCGGGGTCGACGGTCTGGCGCCCCTCCTCGGCCGGGGCGCGCGTCGTACGGGCCGGCCGCCGCGGGGCCGGCGCGGGCTCGTCCTCCAGGCGCTGTGCGGCGCGCTCGAGGACCGGCGGCACCGGCAGCGGGGTGGGCGCCGGCGCGATCCGCGCCTCCGGGGTCGCGGCGGGCGCGCCCGCGACCGCGGCGCCCGCCCCCGCCGCGAGCGCGGCGGACAGGGCGAGCGCCGCCAGGAGCGGCCGAGAGGGGCGATGCGGGCGCATTCCCCCGTAGGATCGGCCGCGGCGCCGCGAGCCTGAGCGCGCGGGCGCTCAGCTCGTCGAGCGGTCGGGCTGCGTGCCCAGCGTGACCGTGATCTCCTGCGTCGAGCCGTCGCGCTGCACCGTGAGCGTCAGCTTCTCGTTCGGCCGGTGCGAGGCGACCGCCGCCGCCAGGTCGTCCCCGCTGTCGATCGCCTTGCCGTCGATCTTCGTGACGACGTCGCCCTCCCGCAGGCCCGCCTTCGCGGCGGGGCCGTCCGGGGCCACGGAGCCGATGCCGGCGCCGTCCGCGGCGTCCGTGATGCCGACGCCGAGGTAGGCGTGCCGGACGTTCGCGCCGTCCTCGGCCGCGTCGAGGAACCGCTTCACCGCGCTCGCCGGGATCGCGAAGCCCAGGCCCGTCCCGCCGGTCTGCTGGCCGGAGGCCGACTCGCCGCCGCCGTAGACCTGCGCGTTGACGCCCACGACCCGGCCCGACGCGTCGAGCAGCGGCCCGCCGGAGTTGCCCGGGTTCAGCGCCGCGTCCGTCTGGATCGCGCCGGCGAGCGTGAAGCCGTTCGGGGAGGTGATCGAGCGGTCCAGCGCGGAGACGACGCCCGTGGTCAGCGTGCCGTCGAGGCCGAGCGGGTTGCCGATCGCGAAGACCGCGTCGCCGACCTGCAGCGAGTCGTCGTCGCCGAGCGGGAGGACGCGCAGGTCGCGCGAGCCCGGGTCGACCTTCAGCAGCGCGAGGTCGCTCGACGGGTCCTCGCGCACGAGCCGGGCGTCCAGCCGCGTGCCGTCCTTCAGCCGGACCGTCAGCTTCTGCGCGCCGTCGACGACGTGCTCGTTCGTGACGATGAGGCCGTCGGCGTCGACGACGAAGCCGGTGCCCGTCGACCCCGAGGAGCCGCCGAACGGCCCCCGCGAGGAGCCGTCGGCGGTGATCTCCACCACGCCGGGCGCGGCGCGCTCGTAGACGGCGGCGGCGTCGGTCGCGCCGGTTCCGGTGTTCGAGGCCGCGATCGGCGAGCCGGTCCGCACGGTGGTGGTCGAGGTGCCGCCGTCGGCGATCGCGGCGATGGCGCCGCCGCTCAGCGCGCCGCCGGCGACGGCGGCGGCGAGGAGCCCAGCGGTGGTCTTGCGGGGGAGCATGTGAGGGTGCCTCCGGGGGGTCGTCCTGGTGTGGCTCCCACCGTGCTCGCGCGCGGTGAACGCGGGCTGAAGCGATCCTGAGGCGAGCCTGAGAGCTTCCTCAGCCGCCGCTGTGCCTGCGCAGCTCCTGCCGCGCGATCGTCATCTTGTGCACCTCGTCGGGGCCGTCGGCGAGGCGCAGCGTCCGGACGTGCGCCCACATCCGCGCCAGCGGGACGTCGTCGGACACGCCCGCCGCCCCGTGCACCTGGATCGCGCGGTCGATGATGCGCAGCGCGACGTCGGGCGCCGCGACCTTGATCGCGGCGATCTCCGTCCGCGCATGGCGGTTGCCGACCGTGTCCATGAGCCACGCGGTCTTCAGCGTGAGCAGGCGGACCATCTCCAGCTCGATGCGCGCCTCGGCGATCCAGTCGCGGATGTTCGAGCGGGCGGCGACCGGCTCGCCGAACGTCACGCGCTCCTGCGCGCGCCGGCAGAGCAGCTCGAGCGCGCGCTCCGCGGCGCCGATCGTGCGCATGCAGTGGTGGATGCGCCCGGGGCCGAGGCGGGCCTGGCTGATGAGGAAGCCGTCGCCCTCGTTCGCGATGAGGTTGGACACGGGGACGCGGACGTCCTCGAAGGTGATCTCGCCGTGGCCGTCCTGGTCCTGGTAGCCGAAGACGGGCAGGCCGCGCAGGACGGTGACGCCGGGTGTGTCGATCGGGACGAGCACCATGCTCTGCTGGCGGTGGCGCTCGGCGCCCGGATCGGTCTTGCCCATGACGATGAGGACCCGGCAGTGCGGGTGCAGCGCGCCGGTCGTCCACCACTTGCGGCCGTTGACCACGTACTCGTCGCCGTCGCGCTCGATCCGCAGGCGGATGTTCGTGGCGTCCGAGCTGGCGACGTCGGGCTCGGTCATCGCGAAGCCGGAGCGGATCTCGCCGTCGAGGAGCGGGCGCAGCCAGCGCTCCTGCTGCTCGGGGGTCCCGAACTGCGTGAGCACCTCCATGTTGCCGGTGTCGGGCGCGTTGCAGTTGCACGCCTCCGGCCCGATCGGGCTGCGGCCGAGGATCTCGGCCAGCGGCGCGTAGTCGACGTTGGAGAGCCCCGCGCCCCACCGCTCGTCGGGGTGGAAGAGGTTCCACAGCCCCTGCTCCCGCGCCGTCGCCTTGAGCTCCTCCATGACCGCCGGCTGGTGGTGGGGGTCGCCGGCCTCGGCGAGCTGGCGCTCGTAGACGGGCTCGGCGGGCAGGACGTGCTCGTCCATGAAGGCCTGCAGGCGCGCCCGCAGCTCGCGGGCGCGCTCGCTCTCTCCGAAGTCCATGGCCCGGATCATGCCGGGCCGGGGCCGCGCTACCGCGTGCCGCTGCGGGGCCGCCGGCGGCGCCCGCCGCCGCGGTGCGGGTCCACCCGCGAGGAGGCGGTGGCGTGCCGGCCGGGCGCGGCGGGCGCGGGGAGCCCGCTGGCCGCGAACTCGCGGTGCAGCTTCAGGCCGTGCGCGATGCGCCCGACGTCGTGTGCCTGCTCGCGGTCGACGAGCGTGATGCCCGTGCCGCTGCGACCCGCGCGGCCGGTCCGCCCGACGCGGTGCACGTAGGCCTCGCGGTCCTCGGGCGGGTCGAAGTTGATGACGTGCGAGATGCGGTCGACGTCGATGCCGCGCGCGGCGACGTCGGTCGCCACGAGCGTGTCGACGGTCCCGGCCTCGAAGCTCGCCAGCGCGCGCTCGCGCTGGCGCTGGGACTTGTCGCCGTGCATCGCGACCGCCTCGACGCCCTGGCGGCCGAGCCGCTTCACGAGCCGGTCGGCGCCGCGCTTCGTGCGCACGAAGACGAGCGCGAGGTCGCGGTCGCCGCGCAGCTGCTCCAGGAGCCTGTCGACGCGGTTGTCGTGCGCGACGGCCACGAAGCGGTGGTCGATCGCCGCCTTCGGCTGCGGCGCGGGCCGGTGCTCGTGGACGCGCGCGTCGCGCGTGTAGCGCTGCGCGACGCGGCCCGCCTCGCCCTCGAGCGTGGCGGAGAGGAACACCGTCTGGCGCTGCGGGGCCACCTGCGCGACGATGCGGTCCACCGCCGGGCGAAAGCCCATGTCGAGCATGCGGTCGGCCTCGTCGAGGACGAGCACGCGCACGTGCCGCAGCGACACCGCGCCGCGCGCGATGAGGTCCTCGAGGCGGCCGGG
>Ga0180215_1002118_pt1 | contig 20497 bp, 20 predicted proteins | sample eDN3rd37CBELigBY_FD_128871 | JGI IMG/M metagenome (GOLD analysis project Ga0180215, IMG submission 128871) | Enriched backyard soil microbial communities from Emeryville, California, USA - eDNA 3rd pass 37_C BE-Lig BY (version 2) (version 2) | ecosystem: Environmental > Terrestrial > Soil >... | reverse complement strand
GGGCCGTCCGGAGGGATCGTCAATGATGTCTTCACTGTTTGTGCAGAGGCAGACCCGCACAAGAAGACTGCCAACAAGAAGCCGAGCCGACGCATGTAGACCTCCACGGAGGAAGAGGTGAAATGGGTGGTTTCGGTGTCGCTTGTGACAGGACCGGAAAATGAACCGCATCGGGCCGTATCGTCTCCCCACCTCGACGTCCCCGCATACTACCTGTGTTGGGAGAGGGCTTCTCGGGAATTGGGTGGTTCGCTGGAAATCCCCGTGAAATCGGACCTGCACCGTGCCCCCACCTGTCGAGGATCGAACGTCGCGGGATCTGGGTGACGCGGCTCCTCGTGATGGCGAGCCTGGATCAGCCGCCGAGCTGCACCGCGCTGAGGACGACGAGGCGCCGAACGCCCCTGGCCTTCATCGCGTCGAGGATGTTTCGGGTGCCGATCGATCGTACACTGGGCGGATACTGCCAACGGCGCGAGCGGCTCCGGCGCCGCCGGAGGATTCTATGCGTCTGATCCTACCCGCGATCTGCATCCTCGCAGCCTGCACGTCCGGTAGCTCCCGCATGGCAGGAGGGGAGGAGCCGTCGGGGCTGCGCCTCGAGGTGGTGGCAAAGGGCTTTCCGGAGGCAACGGACCTGCAGCCGCTCCCCGGCAGCGACGGTGTGATGGTGGTGCTCCAGAAGGGGGGCAAGGCGTCCTGGCTGCGCCTCGCGGATGGAGCGCGGGGCACGATCCTGGAGCTCCCCGTGGTGACGAGCTCGGAGCTGGGGCTTCTCGGCATCGCCTTCCATCCGGACTTCGAGGAGAACCGGAAGATCTACGTCAACTACACGGTGAGGGAGGACGGCCTGCACACGCGGGTCTCCGAGTTCACCCTTCCGCCCGGCGACCCGGCGGGGCGCGCCGAGGGCGAGCGCATCCTCCTGCGGCAGGAGCAGCCCTACTCCAACCACAACGCGGGGCAGCTCCAGTTCGGCCCGGATGGAATGCTCTACGTGGGCTTCGGCGACGGCGGCTCGGGAGGCGACCCGGAGAACCGGGCGCAGGATCCGTCCACCTGGCTGGGCAAGATGCTTCGCATCGACGTGAACGATCGACAGGGCGAGCTGCCCTATGAGATCCCGGCGGACAATCCTTTCGTCGGACGGGAGGGTTTCCGCCCCGAGATCTGGGCGCTGGGCCTGCGCAACCCGTGGCGCTACAGCTTCGCGCCGGATGGGCGGTTGATCGTCGCGGACGTGGGGCAGAACGCGTGGGAGGAGATCGATCTGGTCGCAGCCGGCGACAACCTCGGCTGGAAGGTGCGCGAGGGGAGCCACTGCTTCGAGCCCCGCAGCGGCTGCACCACCGAAGGCTTCGTGGACCCGATCTTCGAGTACCCGCGGGACAAGGGCCAGTCGCTCACCGGCGGCTACGTCTATACGGGCAAGCGGATCCCTGCCCTGGCGGGACGCTACGTATTCACCGACTTCCTCTCGGGGCGGGTCTGGTCGCTCGCGCTCCCCGACGAGGTCGAGCGGGTGGAGGCGAAGGAGCACGGTGTCACCGGCAGGATGGTGGCGACGATGGGCCGCGACGCGGAGGGCGAGCTCTACTTCGCGGACTTCGGCAGCGGTGAGCTGCTCCGCCTCGCGGGGATCTGAGGCGGTGCTCCGGGGCCATGAAGCGGATCCGCTCGCCCCGATCCGCCGAAGACCATCATTCCGGGTGGGGGTTCTCGACGGGCTGTGGCGAAGGTTCCGGATGGGGCTCGGGTCGTGACGACGCGACGCCGGTGTTCCAGACGACCAGGAACATCGCCGCGATGATCGGGCCGAGGATGAGGCCGTTGAAGCCCGCGACCGCGATGCCGCCGAGGGTGGAGATCAGGACGAGATAGTCCGGCATCTTGGTCTCCCTGCCGACGAGGATGGGGCGCAGGATGTTGTCGACCATCCCGATGACGACGACGCCGCAGAAGGTGAGGATGAGCGCATCGACGTAGGAGCCGGTGACGAGGAGGTAGAGGGCGACTGGGACCCAGACCACCCCGGTGCCGACGGCGGGGATCAGAGACATCACGCCCATGAGCGTTCCCCAGAGGGGCGCCGCGGGGATCTTGAGGAGCGCGAAGACGATGCCGCCGATCAGCCCCTGGGCGGCGGCGACCACCAGCGAGCCGCGGACCATGGCGCGGACGACGCTCGCGAACTCCTGGATGAGCTGCTGGAAGAGGGCGCGGTTGATCGGCACCGCCTGCTCCACCCGCTGGGTGAGGGCGCGGCCATCGCGGAGGAGGAAGTAGGTGACGTAGAGCGCGATGCCGAAGCCCACCACCACGCTGAAGGCGGACTGGCCGAAGCCGGACGCCAGGGAGGCAAGCCAGGAGAGGCCGCCGGTCAGCATCTCCGAGAGCGTGGCGAGCGCCTCGGACTGGCTGCCGAGGCCGGCACCCTGCAGCAGGGATCGGGCCCACTCGGGGAGGGCGGCGAGGAGGTTGCCAACGATGAGGCCGAGGTTCACGCTCCCGGCCCGGATGCTCTGATAGAGCGATGCGGCTTCGCTCACGATCAAGCCGGCGAGCAGGAAGACGGGGACGATCACGAGGCCGATGAGGACGACCAGGGTCGCGAGGCTCGCGAGACCCTGACGACCTCCGATCCGCGCGGCGATCCCCTCCTTCAGCCCGATGAAGAGGATGGCGAAGACGATGCTCCAAAGGACCGCCCCCGCATAGGGGGAGACGATCCAGAGGAAGGCCAGCGTGATCCCGGCGGTGAACAGCCGGAACACCCATCGTTCGTAGTCGGTCACGGTGCCCTCGGGGCGGTCGCAGGCGCGTCGGCGGATCAGACGGTGGTGTAGCCGCCGTCGACCAGGTAGTAGCCGCCGGTGATGAAGGAGGCCTCTTCGGAGAGGAGGAAGCAGACCAGGTGGGCGACCTCCTCCGGCTTGCCCAGCCGCCCGAGCGGGTGCTTCGCCTTGAGGGCGTCGAAGACCTCGGGCGGGAGGTTCGCGAGCAGCGGGGTCTGGATGTAGCCGGGGCCGACGGAGTTGATCCGCAGGCCGCTGGGTCCGTATTCGGCGGCGGCGTTCTTGGTGAGGCCCACGACGCCATGCTTCGCCGCGGTGTAGGCACCGTTGCCCAGGGCCGCGACCATCCCGTGGATCGACGCCATGTTGACGATGGCGCTCTTCGCCGCCCCTGCCTCGAGCATCGCCGGGATCTGATAGCGCATCCCGTAGAGCACGCCGTTCAGGTTGATGTCGATGACCCGATCCCAGTCGTCGAGATCGGTCTCGCCGGCAGGTGCGTTCTTGCCTCCGATCCCCGCGTTGTTGACGGCGAGATGGAGGGCTCCGAACGTCTTGACCGCGAACTCGACGGCCTTCTCCGAGTCCTCCCGCCTGGCGGTGTCTTGCCGAAGGGCTGCTGCCTTGCCGCCGGCGTCGTTGATCTCCTTCGCGACCCGCTCGGCTGCCTCTACGTTGATGTCGGTGAGGACGACGCTGGCGCCACCTGCCGCCAGCTCCTTGCCGATGGCCTCACCGAGGCCTGAACCACCACCGGTGACCAGGGCGACTTTTCCATTGAACCGGGCCATCTCTGCCTCCTCGCGTCAGGCGATCTTGTGTTGGGACGTCTTTCGATCAGTAATCGTCGGACCGCCCTGGCGTCAAATGACAATCGCCGATCTCTGTGGGGCGAGGTCGGCCCGAGGCGCTGCCTGCGCGAGGAGGACAGAGGGGGCAGGGGCCCTCTGTCCAATCGGTGCCTCCGAGGGGTCCCGGAGCGATCGTGTGATCAGCTTCGAAGGATGGTCTCCACCGTCCTCTTCTCGCTCTGGAAGGCGAAGTCTTCATAGAAGCGGAAGCCGTTCTCGCGGTCGACCACCTTGGGCCACATCAGCCGGAGCGCCTCGAACTTGCCGCTGGCAAAGTGGAACTCGGCGAGGAGGGCGCGGGCCTGGTTCACGTCGATCACGCTGGTTTGCAGAGCGGTCTTCAGTACCAGCTGTCTCTCATGGTCGAAGGAGGTGCTGGCCATGGTCCGACGAAGGGCGTTGAAGGTCGCGGGGGCCATGAGGGCGGGACCGGCGTGGACCGGCGGACGGGCTGCGACCACCGGGATCGGACGGCTCGTGCGCAGGTTCCGCTCCAGGCGCGAGAGGCGGCTCGCCATGGAGTCGAGGCCCCGCTTCATCTCTCGGCCATCGCGGCCGTTGTTCGTCCGTGCCTGCAGGGCCTGCACCTCGCGTTGGAGCGCCTGGAGCTCGGCGAGGAGCTCGCGCTGGTCGACCTGCACCAGGGTCGGAGGAGCGGGGCGTGTCGGCGCGGGGCGGACGGGGACGGGGACGGGGGAAGCCGACGCCGGCGCCGCGGCGAGCAGCGAGACGGTGAGGATCGAGTAGAGCGGCGTGAGCAGATGGGTTCGCATCGTGGGCTCCTTTCCCATGGTCTGCAGAGTGGGACGGTGCCTCTCCTCGTCGCATTCAATCGAAGCGCCGCGCGAGCGAACGATGGGTCCGCAGGCTGCGCCCCTGTTCGGCCGTTGTGCTCCCGCCGCGCCTGATCTATAACGCAACCAGGAGGTTGCATATGGCATCGGAGCTGGATCGAATCGAGAAGCGGGTGGTCCTGCGCGCATCGCGCGAACGGGTGTGGCGAGCGCTGAGCCGGGCGGAGGAGTTCGGTGCCTGGTTCGGCATGCGGGTGGATGGCGAGTTCGAGCCTCATTCGACGGTGAGGGGGCGGATGGTTCCGACCCAGGTGGATGCCGAGGTGGCCGCGCAGCAGAAGCCCTTCGAGGGCATGTCGTTCGACCTCTTCATCGAGAGGATCGAGCCGATGAGGCTGTTCTCGTTCCGGTGGCATCCGGGCGCCGACCCCGACATGGGGGCGGATGCGCCGACGACCCTCGTCACCTTCGAGCTCGCGGACGCAGAAGAAGGCACGCTCCTCACGGTGACGGAGTCCGGCTTCGATCAGATCCCGATCGAGAGGCGGGCCCAGGTCTTCCGGGACAACGAGGGTGGCTGGGAGATCCAGACCCGGCTCATCGCCAAGTACCTCGCCCGTGCGCAAGAGTAGCGCGGCGAAGACCTGGCAGGTCGCGGCACCCGTCTTCGCCGCGTTGGGTGACGAGCATCGGATCGCCCTGGTGCGGCGCCTGTCCACAGACGGGCCCGCCTCGATCAGCCGCCTCACCGAGGGGGCGGGGATCACGCGGCAGGGTATCAGCAAGCACCTTCGGGTACTGGAGGAGGCAGGCCTGGTCCGCAACACGCGGCGCGGCCGGGAGAGCATCTGGTCGCTCGAGCCGGAGCGCGTGGCGGCTGCGCAGCGCGCCCTGGACGAGATCTCTCGCCAGTGGGACGACGCGATCGGACGTCTGCGGGCCTTTGTGGAAGAGGATTGAACGACCTGGCACCGTCTTGCAGGAGGAGATCCTCGAGCGCATCCTCGTTGACGACGATATGAATTCTTGCTGTTGAGTCGGCGATGGAGCGACCTCGGGGACCAGCGCCTGATCCTGCCGCCCCCGCGCTCGCGCGGGTCGTCGGGCTGTGGGGCGCGGTGTGGATGGGCCTCGGCTCCATCCTCGGCACCGGCGTCTTCGTGAGCCTGGGGATCGCCAGCGGCGTGATCGGATCGGGCATCGTCTTCGCGGTCGTCCTCGCTGCCCTCGTCGCCACGGCGAACGGCCTCTCGAGCGCGCAGCTCGCGGCGGCGCATCCCGTGAGCGGCGGCACCTACGAATACGGCCACGTCTTCGTCCATCCGGCAGCGGGGTTCACCGCGGGCTGGATGTTCCTCGCAGCCAAGAGCGCTTCTGCGGCGACTGCTGCGCTGGGCTGCGCCGGCTACCTCCTCCATGCGCTCGGCTTCAGCGCCGGCAGGATCGAGCGGGTGTCGCTCGGGCTCGCCATCGTCGTCCTGCTGACGGCCCTGGTGGCAGGCGGCGTGCGCCGATCGAACCGCGCCAACATCGCCATCGTCAGCCTGACCCTGATCGCCCTCGTCTCCTTCGTCGTCTTCGGCTGGCGCAGCGTCGACCCCGGCCTGCTCGCCGCGCGGATCGGCCCTTCGAACTGGACGGAGGCCCTCGCATCGCCAGCGGCGCTGCTCCACGCGACGGCGCTGATCTTCGTCGCCTACACGGGCTACGGCAGGATCGCGACCTTGGGGGAAGAGGTCCGCGATCCGGGGACGACGATCCCCCGCGCGATCATCGCCACCCTGGCCTTGTCGATGCTCCTCTACCTCTCGGTGAGCGTGACGGCGGTGGCCGTCGTCGGAGCCGAGGCCTTCGCCGCATCGACCCACGAGGTGGGTGCGTCTCTCGAGGTGGTGGCGCGGTCCTTTCGCCCTCCATCCATCGCCTGGCTGGTCATCGCCGGCGCGGTGACGGCGATGGTCGGCGTCCTCTTGAATCTTCTCCTGGGCCTGAGCCGGGTGCTCCTGGCGATGGCGCGCCGCAAGGAGATGCCGGTAGCCCTTGCCCAGGTCAGCGACGTCGCGAGGAGCCCGGCCCGCGCCGTATGGGCGGTCGGTGCCCTGATCGCGGCGCTGGTCCTGATCGGAGACATCAAGGTCACCTGGTCGTTCAGCGCCTTCACGGTCCTGGTCTACTACGGCCTCACCAACCTGGCGGCCCTCGCGCTGCCGCCTGCCTCGAGGCGCTACCCTCGATGGGTGGCGATGGCGGGCCTCGTCGGATGCTTCGGCCTCGCGTTCTTCGTCGAGTGGAGGGTCTGGGTCGCCGGCGTCGCGCTCATCGCGCTCGGCTTCCTCTTGCGCCGGTGGATCCTGCGGCGCTGAACCCGTCCGGCTCCGACGCCGGCATCCGCTCTCGAACCGGACGGACTCTCCGGAAAGATGCGGTAAAATGACGCCGACCTCCGAGCCGGGAAGGATGGCGATGAACAAGAACCAGCGAGTCTTCGAGATGACCTTCGGGAGCGTCTATCCCTTCTATGTGCAGAAGGCAGAGAGGAAGGGGAAGACCAAGGAGGAGGTCGACGCGATCATCGAGTGGCTCACAGGCTACGGCCCCGAGCAGCTCCAGCGGGTGATCGAAGAGGAGGTCGACTTCGAGGGGTTCTTCGCCCAGGCACCCCGGCTGAACCCCAACGTCGGGCTGATCAAGGGCGTGGTCTGCGGTGTCCGCGTCGAGGAGATCGAGGATCCGCTGATGCAGAAGATCCGCTACCTCGACAAGCTGATCGACGAGCTCGCCAGAGGGAAGAAGATGGCGAGCATCCTCCGGCAGTGATGGGGAGCGCCTTCGGGCCGGTCCAACGGCGTGGGCCTCCGCGCTCGCTCCCCCGGGGCTGCCGTCCCACCCATCGCTCGTGCCGGGCGTGAGCGCCATCGAGCCTCGGCTGCGATCCCCACGCATCGATCTTGAATGAGCAGACATCGTCACCCCTTCCATTCTTCGGTAGGCTGCCGGGCATGAAGACGGTGGACGAATGGAAGGCCCTCCTCCGCAAGCGGATCCGCGCTGCGCTCGGCGCAAAGGACAAGCCGGCGCTCGCGGTGCTGCGCGAGACGCTGGCGGCGATCGACAACGCGGAGGCACCGGCGATGGCGGGATCCGCGTCGCCAGCGCAAAAGGAAGGTCCTTTCGCCGGGAGCGCCGGCAGCCTCGGCGCCGGGGAGGTCGAGCGATTGGCGCTGACTCCCGAAGCGATCCTCCAGCTCGTCGAGCGCGAGATCCGCGAAAGGCAGGAAGCCGCTGCGGAATACACGCGGCTCGGCAGGCCCCAGGAGGCAGGGGTGCTGGTGGCGCAGGCCGAGCTGCTTGCCGCTCTCATCACGGAAGCTGCGTAGGCGACCCTCTCTGGACCACGAACCGGCGGGAACAGGTACGATGGCCCATGCGCATCCGCCCCTACGAGACCGACGATCGGGACGCCTGCCTGGCGCTGATTCGGAGCAACACGCCGGAGCACTTCGTTCCGTCGGATGAGGAGGCCTTCGGGCGCTTCCTCGACGACCTCCCCGGCCCCTACTTCGTGGTCGAAGATCCGTACGGAGGCGTGATCGCCTGCGGGGGCATGGCACAGGAGGAGGAGCCGTCCCTCGCGACGCTCTGCTGGGGGATCGTCGCAGCGGAGGAGCAGCGCAAGGGCGTCGGCACCGCACTTCTCGAACATCGTCTGCGCGAGTTTCTCCCACGGCATCCGGAGATCGAGCGGGTGCAGGTGAACACCACCCAGAAGGTGCAGGGCTTCTACGAGCGACACGGCTTCCGGGCGCGCGAGATCCGCCAAGAAGCGTACGGGCCGGGCCTGGATCACGTGCGCATGGAGCGACAGCTCGCCGCACGGTGAAGCGCGCTCCGAACGCTCGGAGACTGCGGAGCGAGGGGCTGCCTCGAGGTCGATCTTTCTGATTGCACCCGGGTAATATTCTCCGGCATATTACCCTGGTAAAATTCATCGAGTCGGTCCCTGGGACGGCTCGGCGACGAGAGGAGACCCGGGTGTCAGCGGAAAATAATTGTAAGTTCGCATGTTTCAGTGGGCAGGCGTTGCTCCGCCATGGCAGCCTCGCGGAGGTGGCGACCGCTGCGAAGGCGCGGCTGGAGGAGGGGAGCGAGGAGGGCTTGGCGATCTTCTCCGATGAGACGGGTCGGCCGGTCGACCTCGATCTGCGCGGGAGCCTCGACGACGTCCTTCGCAGGCTCGCGAGGCGGGCGGAGGCGGATGGCGCCGAGGCGGCCTCACCAGCGCCGACGCGATCCGGTCCCGGCCGGCCGAAGCTCGGGGTGGTCTCGAAGGAGGTGACCCTTCTGCCGCGGCATTGGGATTGGCTGGGCCGACAACCCGGAGGCGCCTCGGCGACCTTGCGCAGGCTGGTGGAGGAAGCGAGGCGGAGCAGCGGACCGGCGGACGCGGCTCGTCGTTCGCAGGAGGCTGCCTACCGATTCATGTCCGCGATGGCGGGCGATCTCGCCGGGTTCGAGGAGGCCACCCGCGCCTTCTTCGCCCATGACTTCGACCGCTTCCAGACCCTGATCGATCCCTGGCCGAGGGATGTGCGCGACCACGTCAGGCGCCTCGCGGCGATCGCAGCCGAGGATCTTGCCAAGGCCACGCGACCATGAAAGAGGGACGATCAGCTCCCGTTGTCGATCCAGGTGTCGCCGTTCTCGAGGCAGAAGGGCTTGTGGTCCACGAAGGCTCCTTCGTACATGTAGATCACGATCTCGGTGTTCGAGCCGCAGTTCGTCAGGCAGCCGCCGTCGTATTGCGCGCCGGTCCTGTCGCAGGGCTCTGACGAGTAGACGCCTTCATCGTCGTCCTCGCAGGCAAGGCGCTGGCTGGCCTCGTCGAGGGTCCCCGTAAAATCGAAACATGTGGGGAGCTGCTTGTGTCGGCAGCTTCCGCGGATGGGGCCGGGGAGCGAGCAGTGATCGTCTCCACCGGTGCCGCCCGGATTCTGCCAGTCTCCTCCCGTTCCACCGGGATTCTCCCAGGCTCCGCCTCCTCCGCCGTCTCCGCCTCCGGATGAGGTGTCCGAACCACAAGCGGAGAGGATGAGGCTCGAGAGAGCGATGGCGATCAGGGAGGGCAGGGCACGCATGGGGAGACTCCGCAGGTAGACGGACGGGTCGACCGAAGGTGGACGTCCGAGATTGAACGCAGTCTACGTCCCTGCCGAGCCGTTTCCAGTTTTCAACGCGCTTCCCGGCGACGACCAGGATCCGGCCTTCAGGCGCGGCGGTGGACGGGAGAGGCGAGGTCCCGCCCGGAGCGCCACGAAGAAAAAACGCCGTCGGGGTGGTAGGGAGTCATCGATGGAAGTCTCCGCCCTCACGACCCGCCTGCTCGAGGCGGGCCTCGACCTGGTCCAGCCCTTCGACGTGGCCCGATACAACGAGCGGATCGCCGATCGTCCCGGCCTCCCGCCCCTCCCGCTCTTCGGGAGGGCGGGGGCGCTCGGGCTCGTGATCGGGAACTCCCGCGCCCTCTGGCCCCGCTTCATCGCGGCGCTCCGGAGTCGGCAGGAGCTCCTCGCGGACGATCACCCGCTCGATCGCTATGTAGCCGAGTCCATCCGCTCGGCGGCGGCGCTGGTCCCGGCTCGCTTCGAGGTGCGCTTCTCCCACGACGCGGGGCCGAGGTTCGTCTCGATGCTCGACCTCGCAGCGGCGAGCGGTCTCGCGCAGGCAGGGCCTGCCTATCTCGCGGTCCATCCGGAGCACGGCCCCTGGATCAGCCTGCGCGGCGTCCTGGTGGTCGATCGGGATCCGATCGGGGTGCCGAAGGCCGATCCTCCCGTGCCCTGCGACGGCTGCTCCGCGCCCTGCACGGATGCGCTCGCGAAGGTCCAGGGCCTTGGGGTCGAAGCCCATTGGCGGAGCTGGATCGAGGTTCGGGACGCCTGCCCCATCGGGCGATCGAGCAGATATGGCGAGGCGCAGCTCCGCTACCACTACGCGAAGGACCGAAGCGCGCTCTTCGACGAAGCCTCCAGGAATTAAGGTGAATGAATGACATCTAAGGTGCTTTTCTCCGGCGCTCTTGGAAACGTAGGCTGGCCCCCCGGTGTCGTCGTCGGCGGGGGCCCGTGATCGATGAACCGCCGGTGTCGAGCCGGCTTCCAGGGTGGAGCGTGAGGATGTCGAGACGAGTTGCAGTGCGATGGTGGGGCGTGGTGGCCTTCCTGGGCGTGGCCGTTGGGCTGCTCCCCTCGAGCGCTGCCGCGTTCAGCACCATCCCGGACCCGAGCTGCGCCGACGGGGAGTACGTGCGGTGGCGCGGTGGGCCGACCCCCTGGCATCTCAACGAGAAGGGCGCCAAGGACCTGGAGTTCACGCAGGTCGAGGCGATCTTCCAGGGCGCCTTCGCCGCGTGGGCCGAGCCCTGCTGCAGCGGGGCCACGAGTCGCTACCTGGGCACGACGAAGCGAAAGCTCCACGCGCCGCAGCAGGAGAACGTGATCGCGTTCGAGGGAGAGAGCTGGCCACCCGAGGCGGGCTCGAGTCGAGGGGTGATCGGCGTGACCATCTTCTTCTCCAACGGCCGCTGCGGGTTCCGGAACGCGGCGATCCTCTTCAACGAGATCGACTATCGCTACTTCGACACCGACCAGGACCTGGAGAAGATGGACGTCGATCTCCGCTTCGTCGGGGCCCACGAGGTGGGGCATTGGCTGGGGATCGGGCACAGCGAGGACCCCGGCTCGCTCATGCGGCTCAAGTACACCTCCGATCTCCCCTACGAGGGCCTGAACGCCGACGACGTCGAGGGCATCTGCACCCTCTACCCCGGGAGCTGCGAGAGCTGCGGCTCGAACGAAGACTGCCCGGCCGGGAGCGCCTGCAGGGAGAGCGCGTGCGTCGCCTCCGAGTGCAGGGACACGATCGACTGCCCGCTGGGAACGATCTGCGACGACGAGCTCTGCGTGGAGGGTTGTCGCTCCCACGTCGAGTGCACGGGGGGAGGGAGGTGTCTGGAGGGGAGCTGCGTTCCGTCCCTGACGCGCTGCGAGAATCACGTCGACTGCGCCGAGGACGAGTCGTGCGTTGGGAGGTTCTGCCGGCAGCAGCCCGAGGCCTGCTCGACCTGCAAGGTCTGCTGGCTCGACACCGACTGCGGCCTCCACGAGATCTGCATCTCGGCGGACCGCCCGGGCACGCCGGGCTTCTGCACGAACGAATGCGCGACCGACCGCGATTGCGTCGGAGACGCCGTCTGCAGGCGGCCCCAGGGCGCGCCGAATCCGTTCTGCCTCGATCCGATCAGCGGCAACCCCAACGCCTTCTGCAACCCGGGCTATTCCTGCTCGGTGGCGGAGCCGGGGCCGGAGCTCGGCTGCGCCCTCCTGGGGAGCGACTGTACGAATGGGAGCTTCGGCTGCGGAGGCCGCGCGGACACATGCATCGACCTGGAGGATGGTCCGAAGTGCTCATGCACCTGCAGGTCGGACGCCGCATGCGGGGAGGGGGCGCGCTGCGTCGTCGACCCGTCGACAAACCTGGAGAGCTGCTTCCCCGGGGAGACGCTGCTCCCCTGCGAGGACTCCTTCTGCGTACCGGGGCAGATCTGCCTCGAAGACGGCTGCGGACCGGACCCCTGCGCCGGCATCTCTTGTGAGGAAGGCGCGAGCTGCGTCGACGGACAATGCGTCAAGCCGCCGTCGAAGCCCAGGGCGAAGGCCTCCTCCTGCTCGAGCGCAGCAGGGGGGCCGGGCTGGATCGGCTGGCTGATCGGCGCCTCGATGCTCCGGGGGCTCTCGAGGCGCCGCCCGGCATAGGGCGGAGCGGCCCGGGCTGACCATCGGGTGGAATGACTCCTTCGATGCGCTCGAGGCGCTCCTCGATCCGGAAGGCACGAGGTGAAGATCGACGTGGCGGCGAGGCTCGACGCGTCGCAGGTCTCGCCTGCCTCGGGCGGTTGCACAGATGTCTCGGGTGTGAAGCTGGCCCCTTTCTCGGGGTGGTGCCGCCTGGCAGAGATCGGTCATCGTGGGGCCTATGCCCAAGAAGCTTCCCCCCGGACTCGACTGCCGAGCCGCTCGTCCCACACATCTCAGCTCCGATCGAGCACGCCGGCTCGATAGTCGGCGAAGGCCTGGCGGATCTCTGCCTCGGTGTTCATGACGAAGGGGCCGCGTTGTACGATCGGCTCGTGGAGGGGCCGCCCTGCGGCGATCAGCAGCTCGGTCCGCTGGGTGGGGGCGCGCAGCCGGAGCCGCTCGCCAGGGCCGAGGAGGGCGATGGCACCTTCGCGCACGAGGGTCTCGTCCGGACCGATCGCCACCTCACCGCTCCCGACGAAGACGAAGGCGGTGTGTGTCTCGGGTGTATCCATTTCGAACGGGCGATCGTCCTCCAGCACCGAGCTGAGGAGGATCGGTTCGGTGGGCCTCTCGCGGACGGGGCCGACCAGCCCCTGCACCTCGCCGGCGATCACGGAGATCCGGCTGCCGGCAGAGGTGAGCGTCCCCTGTCCGAGCTGGGCGGGGCCGAGATCCTGATAGAACTGGGGGCAGAGCTTCTCTGCAGCGGGGAGGTTCACCCAGAGCTGGAAGCCGGACATCAGGCCCTCCTCCTGCTCGGGCATCTCCGAGTGGATGATCCCCCTGCCTGCCGTCATCCACTGGGCGCCGCCGCCGGCGATCAGCCCGTGGTTGCCGCGGCTGTCGCGGTGCCGCATCCGTCCCTCGAGCATCACCGTCACCGTCTCGAAGCCCCGGTGTGGATGGTCGGGGAAGCCGCGGATGTAGGCGTCGGGATCGTCCGAGTGGAAGCGATCGAGGAGGAGGAAGGGATCGAGGTTGCGGAGCAGTGGCTGCCCGATCACCCGGTTGATCCGGACGCCATCTCCGTCCGTCGTCGGGATCCCGTGGAGGGTGCGCTCGACCCGGCGCTGGGTGCTGCTGAGAAAGCTCGGTGCCTTGCAGCTCGCAGCGGCGAGGGCGAGGCTCGAGTGCACGAGAAAATGGCGGCGGCTCGTTCCCATGGCGCCGATTCTAACCCGACTCCTGCCGCTGCGCAGCCGAAGGGGACCCGGGCTCAGGTGGGGTCCCCTCCCTGCCTCCCCGGCGGGCTGGCGAGCGGGCCATCTAGGGGAGGCCAGGTCGGTCCGGCGCCGCGGGATCGACCGCAGGTGCTCCCATCTACCGAGGGGCGAGGCGAACCGATATAAAGAGGGATTCGCTCTGGAGGTATCGCCCATGGCCACGAAAGCCACCGCCACGAAGAAGACCGCCGCGAAGTCGACCGCTGCGAAGTCGACCGCTGCGAAGGCGACTGCCCGAAAGCCCGCTTCCAAGAGGCCCGTCAAGACCGCGTCCGCAAAGAAGGCCCCGGTCAAGACCCACAAGACCAACGCATCTGTCGCGAAGTACATCGACGCCGTCGAAGGCGACGCGAAGCGCGCGGACGCCAGAGCGATCGACGAGCTGCTGCAGGAGGTCACCGGCGAGATGCCCGCGATGTGGGGGCCCTCCATGATCGGTTACGGCTCCTACACCTATACGAATACGACGGGGGAGGCGGACTGGCCGAAGATCGGCTTCAGCCCCCGCAAGAGCGCGACCGTGCTCTACATCATGCCGGGCTTCCTCGAGTCCGATCCGGTGATGAAGCGTCTCGGCAAGTACAAGATCGGAAAGAGCTGCCTCTACATCAACAAGCTCTCAGACGTCGACATGGGGGCGCTGCGCGAGCTCGCTACCCGTTCGTGGAAGCACATGAGCGAAAAGTACGGCTGAGATCCCCTCTGCCGAAGCGTAGACCTCCGCGCAGCGGCGGCGTGGCTATTTTCCCTCGATACGGGAGGGCTCGCCATGCTGCCCAAGGTCTCGATCCACCGCTTCTCTTGCGCACCCTTCACCAACATCGACAACTATCGACGCATCGTCGGTGACGAGGTCATCGACGAGCTCGACGCGCTCTCCCGGGAGCTGCGGGGGGTGCGGGTCTGTCACATCAACTCGACGGGCTTCGGTGGGGGCGTGGCCGAGCTCCTGGCTCGCCTCGTCCCCCTGGCCCGCGCCCTGGGGATCGACGCGGACTGGCGCCTCATCCAGGGCACCCCGGAGTTTTTCCGGGTGACGAAGGCATTTCACAACGCCCTACAGGGGGGCGTGCACTCTCTCTCGGAGTCGGAGAAGGCGATCTATCTCCACGTGAACCGCGAGAGCGCCAGGCTCCTCGAGGCTCACTACGACCTCTTCGTGATCCACGACCCCCAGCCGGCGGCGTTTCGAGAGGTCTGCGGCCCGATCGGCGCGAAGTGGATCTGGCGGTGTCACATCGACACCTCGGAGCCGAACCACGAGGTCGCGTCCTTCCTCCTCCCCTACCTCCAGGCCTACGACACGGTGGTCTTCACGATGCGGGACTTCGTCCTGCCCGGATTGGAAGACCACGAGATGGCGTTCGTCGCGCCGGCGATCGATCCGCTCTCGACCAAGAACATGGAGCTGCCGTACGGGCTCTGCCGCCAGGTCGTCGCCAACGCCGGGGTCGACATCACCCGGCCCCTGGTGGTGCAGGTCTCCCGCTTCGATCCATGGAAGGATCCGATGGGCGTGATCGAGGCCTACCGCCTGGCCAAGCGCGAGGTCCCCGGTCTCCAGCTCGCGCTGGTCGGCGCCATCGCCGGAGACGATCCGGAGGGTTGGCAGCTCCTCACCCGGGTCCAGCAGGAGACGGTCCACGACGATGACCTCTACATCTTCACGAACCTGGCGGGGGTCGGGAGCATGGAGGTCAACGCCTTCCAGCGGGCCTGCGATCTGGTGATCCAGAAATCCCTGCGAGAGGGTTTCGGTCTGGTGGTCTCCGAGTCCTTCTGGAAGGGGAGGGCCGTGGTCGCCGGTCGCGCCGGCGGGATCCCGATGCAGTTTCCGCCGGGGTTCGAGCGCTACCTCGTCGACGGAACGGAGGACTGCGCCGAGCGGATGGTCGAGCTCCTCGGCGACGAGGAGAAGCGACGCAGCTTCGGCGAGGCTGCCTTCGAGCACGTGCGGCGCAACTTCCTGCTGCCGCGGATGCTGCGCGACGATCTCGCGCTCTTCAAGCGCGTGCTCGACCGGGCGTGAGCGCGAGGGCTCTCATCGATCTTCCCGCCGGGCCTCGAAGCCGACCTCCTCCGGGGGATCGAACGTTCGCGCGGGCCGTCAGGCATCCGCTGCGGGCAAGGTGAACCGAAAGGTCGCGCCCTTCCCCGGCGCTGCCTCCGCCCAGATCCGACCGCCGTGCCGGTGGATGATTCGCTGGACGGTCGCGAGGCCGACGCCGGTGCCCGGGAACTCCTCGCTGCCGTGCAGCCGCTGGAAGGGAGCGAAGAGCTTCTGCGCGAACTGCATGTCGAAGCCGGCGCCGTTGTCTCGCACGTAGAGCTGGACCTCGCCGGTCTCGAGGGGAAGCCCCCCGACCTCGATCCGAGCTTCCTCGACCTGCTTCGTGAACTTCCACGCGTTCTCGAGGAGGTTCTCGAGGACCGCGCGCAAGAGGCTCGCGTCGGCGTTGCAGGGAGGGAGGTCGTGGAGCACGAGCTCGACCCTGCGGGACGGCTCCGCGAGCCGCTGTCTGGACACGATCGACTCGACCATCTCGCAGACATCCAAGGTCCGGGGGTTCAAGCTGACCCGCGAGGCGTGCGCCAGGTTGAGGAGCGCGTCGATGAGCTCTCGCATGCGCTGGGCACCGGAGCGGACGTTCTGGAGGTAGGCGAGGCCCGTCGGATCCAACACGTCGCCGTAGTCTTCGACGAGGATCTGCGCGAAGCCATCGATGTGCCGCAGAGGCGCGCGCAGGTCGTGCGAGACGGAGTAGCTGAAGGTCTCCAGCTCCTGGTTCGCCGCCTCGAGGCTCGAGAGGGTCGCCGCCAGGCGGGCCTGGCTCTGCTCGAGCTCTCGGTTCTTCCGGACCGTGTCCTCGAACATCGAGACCAGGAGATCGAGGATCTGCTCCTTGTCCGAGTTGATCGTGAAGCTCCTGCCCATGAACATCAGTTCGACGCCGATCCCCAGGCCGCTGGCTGCCCGCAGCCGTCGGTTCTCGAGGATCCCGTTCACCCGCGCCAGGAGGTGTTCGGGCTCGTATGGCTTGGTCAGGAAGTTGTCTGCGCCGCACTCGAGCCCTTCGATCACGTCCATGGGGCTCGAGAGCGACGTGAGGAGGACGACCGGCACCCCACGGGTGGCAGGCGACGCCTTGATGGCGCGGCAGAGCTCGAAGCCGTTCAGCTTCGGCATCATGATGTCCGAGATCACCACGTCGAAGCTGGTGTCCGCGCGGATCTTCTCGAGGCCCATCGCCCCATCGGTGGCCGTCTCGACGACGAATCCGTCGGACTCCAGGACGAACTTGAGCTCTTCCATCTGGGTCGGGCTGTCTTCGACGAGCAGGACTCGGGTCATGATCGGGGTCCCCCACGAGCCACCTTCTCGACGATGCGGAAGGCGATCTCATCGATCGGAAGTCTGAGGTCTACCAGGCCGGCGTCGGCGGCGGCGCCAGGCATCCCGTAGACGACGGCGGTCTTCTCATCCTGTCCGATGATGTGTCCACCTTCCTCACGCACCTTGCGAAGGCCGTCCACGCCGTCTCGTCCCATCCCGGTGAGGATCACCGCGACGGCAGCGCTGCCGAAGGTCTTGGCCACCGACTCGAAGAGGTGCGTGGCGGACGGGCGGAAGCCGCCGATCGGCGCCTCGTCCGAGATGCGGATGGTCCTGCGGTCCGGGGCGACCCCCAGGTGCCGCCCGTCGGGTGCGAGGTAGACCTTTCGCGCTTCGAGCGGCTCCCCGTCCTGCGCCACCTTCACCCGCAGGGCACCGGCGGTGTTCATCCAAGCGGCGACCCCTTCGATGAAGCCACGGGAGATGTGCTGGACGACCAGGATGGGGACCGGAAAATCCCCGGGCAGCTCCGAGAGGATCCGGGAGATGGCGGCGGGGCCGCCGGTGGACGCGCCGATTGCGACGACCCGCGGGCGCGCGTTGGCGACGGTGGGAGCGGGAGCTTCCGATCCCGTCTCCCGTCTTGGCCAGCGCCGGACCACCTTCACCTGGGAGAGCGACTTGACCGTCTCGACGAATCGCCGGGTCGTCTCTTCGAAGGCGGGGGACTCCGGGCCCTCGGGCATGGGGACGACGGTGAGCGCCCCCGCCCGCAGCGCGTGCATCGAGGCCTCCACGTCCCGGACGTCGACGCTGCTGGAGACGACCACGATGGGCGTCGGCGACTCCACCATGATCTGCCGCGTGGCCTCGAAGCCGTCGAGCTGGGGCATGCGGACGTCCATGGTGACGATGTCCGGCAGCAGCTTCTTCGTCATCTCGACGGCCTCGAGGCCGCTCCTCGCCTCGCCCACCACCTCGATGTCGGGATCGGAGCGCAGGGCACCGACGAGGAGCGCCCGGTTGGCGGAGGAGGCTTCGGCGACGAGGGTGCGGATGGGCTTCATCTTCCTGGCTCACAACAATCGAGTGATGACCTCGAGGAGCTCCTTCTGATCGAAGGTGCTCTTCTGCAGGTAGGCGTCCGCGCCGACCTCCAGCCCATGGAGCTTGTCCTGCTCGGTCTCCAGGGCCGTGACGAGGATGACGGGGAGGCTCCGAAAGCGCTTGGAGGCGCGGATCTGCTCGGTCAGCTCGAAGCCGTCCATCCGCGGCATCTCCACGTCCGTCACCACGAGATCGGCGCCTCGCTCCTGCAAGAGCTGCCAGGCCTCCGCTCCGTCCGCTGCTGCGAAGACCTCGTAGCCCGCGGCCTCGAGGATGCTCTTCTCCAGGCTGCGCGTCGTGACGGAGTCGTCCACGACGAGGAGACGTCGTCGTGGCGCCTCGATGATCTTTTCCGCGCCCGCCGCCCTCCAGCGTCCGGGCGGGCGGGAGATCGCCGTCTGGACCAGCTCGTTCGGAGCGAGGATCAGCGCGAGGCGACCGGTCGGCAGCGCCGTCGCCCCGGAGAAGTGTCGGACCTTGCGGAGCCTGCGTCCCAAGCTCTTCACGACGACGTCCTGGTCGTCGAGGAGCTCGTCCACCGCGAAGGCGACCTCTTGCCTGCCCACGCCGATCACGAGGAGGGGAAGCTTTCCCGTGCTCCGGGTCGACCCGCTCTCCTGGATCCCCAGGGTCTCGGCGAGCGACACGACGGGGACGGGCGAGCCGGAGCCCAGCAGCACCTCGCGGCCCTCGACGGTGGCGATCTCGTCGGCCCCTGCGCGGACGAGGCGGCGCACGTGGTTCGAAGGCATCGCGAAGGTCTGGCCGCCGGCCTCCACCATCAGCGCGCGGAGGGTCGTGAGGGTGAGCGGCAGCGCCAGCGAGAATCGGGTCCCGCGGGCAGGTTCGAAGCTGACGTCGACGGCGCCGTGGAGCGCCTCGACCTCGTGTCGGACCACGTCGAGGCCGATCCCCCGACCCGAGACCTCGGTGATGAAGGAGGCGGTGGAGAAGCCGGGCTGGAAGATGAGCCGAAGCTGATCCCGCTCCTGCTCCGGGATGGCGTACCCGCGCCTGCGCGCCTGCTCCAGGATCGCGTTCAGGTTCAGCCCCCGCCCGTCGTCGGAGACGACGATCTCGACACCGCCCGATCCCCGGAGCGCGGCGGAGACCTGGATCCGACCTCGGGCAGGCTTGCCCTTCCTGGACCTCTCGTCTGCCCGCTCGATCCCATGATCCGCCGCGTTGCGAACGAGGTGCAGGAGCGGGCCACGCAGGCGCTCGAGGATCGCCCGGTCGAGCTCGACCCGGGTCCCTTCGAGCCGCAGCTCGATCTCCTTGCCTCCCGTCTTCGCCACGTCCCGCACAGCGCGCTCGAGGCCCTCGCAGGCCTCCGCGAAGGGGAGCATGCGCAGGCGCATCACCTCCTCCTCGAGGGGAGACGCCGCCTGGGCGAGGAGGTGGTGATCCCGCGAGAGCCCCTGTGCGAAGCGCTCCAGATCGCGCTCCAGCTTCTTGAGGTGGTCCTTGGTCCGTCGGAGCGCCGCCGCAGCCCGCCTGGGGATCGGCTGGAAGGTCCTCGCGTCCTCCTCCGATCCCTCCGAGCGCAGGTCGCCATCCTCCGCGACGAGGCCGCGGATGGACTTCTCGAACCGAGGCCACTCGGCGAGGCACCTGCCGAGGGTGTCGCGCAGGCCCAGGAGCTCGTCTTGCCGGTTCGATGCCCGCTGGCGCGCGACGAGGAGCTCGCCGCTGCGCGCCACCAAGGCGTCCAGCTTCGTCGCCGGGAGCTTCAGCATCGCCAGGGCGAGGTCGCCGCCCTCCGGGGTGGAGGCGGAAGGGGGCCCGGAGGACGCGGCCCCGGGGCCGGAGGCCTGGAGGGCGACGTTCGAGGTCTTCGCCCCCTCCAGCTTCTCCAGCACGAACCGAAGGGGACCCGCGTCCAGGTCTTCCTTCGCTCGCATCCTGCGAGCTGCGTCGGAGAGCGCATCCGCAGCGGAGAGCAGGGTCTGCACGAAGCCGGAGCCCGTGGGCATCCAGCCGTCCCGTGCGCCCCCGAGCAGCTCCTCGAGCCGATGGCAGGCCCCTTCGATCAGGGGAACCCCCGCCGATCGCGCGGCACCCTTCAGGCTGTGCGCCGCGCGAAAGAGGGTGGCGAGGAGCTCCGCCCGCCCGTCCTCCGGCGCCTTCTCCAGGGCGAGGGCGTTCGCCTCCAGGGTTCGCGCGTGCTCCTCGAGCTCGCCGAGGAAGGTCACGAGCAGGCGCTCTCTGAGCTTCTCCCGATCCACTCGTCAGTCCCCGAACCCCGACATCAGCTCCTTGAGCTTGAGCCCGAGGGCGTTGAGATCCTGTGCGGCGCGCTCCTGCTGCTTCGTCGAGGCCAGGTTCTGGTTCGTCGCCTGGCTCACCTGCTTCATCGCCTGGTGGATCTGCGCCATCCCCGCGGCCTGCTGCCCTGCAGACGCGGAGATCTGCGCCGCCGATCGCGCCGCCTCGGCGATGGTCTCGGTGAGCGACTTGATCGTGTCGCCGGCCTGGGTCACCACCTTCGTGGTCGAGTTGACGCTCTTGGTCCCCTCCTCCGTCAGCATCACGGC
>Ga0180215_1002117_pt1 | contig 20497 bp, 14 predicted proteins | sample eDN3rd37CBELigBY_FD_128871 | JGI IMG/M metagenome (GOLD analysis project Ga0180215, IMG submission 128871) | Enriched backyard soil microbial communities from Emeryville, California, USA - eDNA 3rd pass 37_C BE-Lig BY (version 2) (version 2) | ecosystem: Environmental > Terrestrial > Soil >... | reverse complement strand
TTCATATCGGCCAAAGCGTTGGTAGACGACGCGAAGAAGTTCATTCCGAACGTTGATCCTGGAGCCTACGTCAAGGTTCTGCTCTGGCATCAAGAGGCCAGTCGAGGGGAGCCGTCTGTTGAACCCGAAGGGAAGCCTTCACGGGTCGGATACTGGCTCAACCCTGAGCAACTAGCCGGGGTGCCACGATGACCGACACCGAGAGGTTCCTTGAGCTCCTAGACACTGGGGGCGTCTTCACATTCCAGACATTCCCGGAGGGGGAGGCAAAGGCGAAGGGCGACCAATCCCTCTCAAAGATTCTGCATGGCACGCTGGATGAGCATTTTGACGAGCTCCAGCGGTTGAACCGTCTCGGGGCATGTATCTCTGTGACCGTCAATGAGACGGACTGGAAGGGGCGGAAGTCGGAGAACATTAGGCGTATCCGAGCCATCTGGCATGATGACGACGCGGGGGCGCAGTTGGGGTTCCCGATTGATCCAACGATGACTGTCGAAACCAGCCCGGGGAGGTTTCATCGGTATTGGGTTCTTGAGGAACCGGCTGACGTGTCGTCTGAGTTCGGCCAGATATTCCCTCTGGTCCTGAACAGATTGGTCGGGGAGTACGGGTCGGACCCCAACGCTATAGACCTTCCTCGGGCTCTACGAGTTCCTGGGTTCCTTCATCAGAAGGGCGAGCCCCACCCGGTCAAGCTGGTCGGCACAGGGAGACGATACACCGAGGAAGAGATTCTCGGTGCCTTTCCGCCGATAGAGATCGTCTATTCGTCTAACGGCGAGAGAGATGAATGGGACGATTTCGGTCCCTTCGATGCTGAGAGGGTCGAATCTGCCCTCAAGGTGCTTCCCCCTGAATCTCGTAGCGAGTGGCTCAGGTATGGGGGAGCAATATTCGACGCGAGCTCAGGTAGTGACGAAGGGTTTCGGGTCTGGGACGACTGGTCAAGGTCGACGGTCGCCGGGAACTATGACCCGGATGAGCAAGAGCGCTATTGGCGTAAGGAGTTCGGGAAGCATCAGGGCAAAAAGGCGGGCCTCGGCTCGATCTTTCATGACGCTAAGCTAGTAGGATGGGAAGACCCCCGGCTGACAGCGGGAATGACTCTGGTTCCTGCCGACTTCGGTAACGCTTTCGACCCGCAATCACTGCTGGAGGAGGAGCCTTTGACAGAGGCGACAATAGCCGCTGTCCGCGATCGCTTCCGAGAGTACGGCCATGACCCTTCTAAGGCGCACTGGCAGGGGTTGTCGGATATCGCTCGGGTCTATGAACTGATGGCGACGGGGAAGTGTCCCGAGAAGCTATTCATTTCGTCCCTTCCTCCGGGGATGGGGAAGACCACTGTCGCGGTTGAAGCCACTAAGGCGTTGCTGGCTGATCCTCAAATGTCGGAGCAAGGGGTCATCTATTTCCTGTCGCGGCTGGAGGAGATCAAATCACTGGTCGAGCAGATGGGGATTGATGCCTCTGACTTTGCAACGCTGACCTCCGACGAGGAGATCAATGCGATGGGGAATCCACTCCCTGAGAACGCAAGAGTCCTGTTCACAACCCAGCAGCGTCTTGAAGCCTATGCGAAGGATGGGACGTTGTTCGAGGATATGAAAGACCTTCGGTACAAGGGGAAGCCTCGGGCTATCCGAGTATGGGATGAGGCGATTCTGCCTTCAAGGACCCTGACGCTGGATAAGGACGGTTTATACCGGCTGTTAAAGGATTTAAGGCGGGTCGATCCTAGTCTTACTGCTGTGGTCGAGAAGTTCGCGATTTCCCTGTCGGATGCTCCCGGGCCTACGGTTCAAATGCCTGATGTGGATAGGGCGGGACGGAGCCTAGAGGACTTCAGGTCGATCTTTGACGCTCCATCCGACAAAGATGCTGCCGAGGCTCTTTGGTACCTATCCGGGCGCGTTGTCAGAGTGAGGCGGGACAACCTCAGTGGAATGACCAGCCTGGACTATGAGGATATCTTACCCCCGGATATCGCTCCGATGCTCATTCTTGATGCCAGTGGAGGGCTTCGAAAGACCTATCGCTTTTGGCGGGACTGCAGGACGGGGCTTGAACTGCTGCGTTCACCAGCGAAGTCCTACAGCGGTTTGACAATCCATCATTGGGACAGGGGGGCGGGGAAGAAGGCTCACCGAGACAAGGATACCCTCCGTGACCTCGCTCAGGGAGTAGCCCTCACAATTGATCGGATACCGTCCGACGAAAGCGTTTTGGTGATCTACCACAAGCCCAAGAGCCGTGACCCCGACATTACCGTCGAGATACGGGGGCGGGTTGCCAACCCTGACCGAGTGAAGTTCTGTAACTGGGGGAGGCATACGGCAACGAACGAGTTCGCCGGGGTCAAGCATGTCATCCTTGCCGGGGTCCTGCAGTACAACCTAGCCCAGTACGAGGCTGCCGGAAGGGCTGCAAAGAAGGCCAGCGTTGAGGATGATTTCTCTGATGATGAGTTCTACCAGACTCGGATAGGGGAGGTGTCCCACCACATCTTTCAGGCTGCATGTAGGGGATACGTCCGCAAGACGATAGACGGAGCCTGCCCGGATGGATGCCACCTCTACGCTGTGTTCTCGACACACAAAGGGACTGGGTTCCCGAGAGAGCAGCTAAAGGTGATCTTTCCCGACGCGACGATTGTCGATTGGGAGCCAGTCGAGAAACCCCTTTCAGGGCGGGCGAGGCAGGCTTTTGAGTTCATCCGGGAGAACCTCTCCGAGACTGTGAATCGACAGCTCTTGGCAAGCGAGGTTGCGAAGGGCATCGGAATGGACCCAAGGGATCTTAGAGATGACGTTCTCAAGCGCGAGGACTTCAACGCAGCACTAGAGAGGGCGGGGATCACCAAGGTCCCCCGGAATAACCGACCCGGGACCTACTTCGAGTCTAGGTATGCAGCCTCGCGCCAGCTGTGGTCCATTGATTTTGGGACTTCTAAGCCCGCTAAAGAGGGGACAGCCGGGGCGGCCCTACTGTTTGATGTACGAGGATAAGGAAGGGGATATCAGAACCCTTGGTTCCTCATGCTCAGAACCTCTGCGAAGAGGCTAGGAAACGTGCTCGGAGTTTATGGGGGGAAAAGTCTATAAAGATACCCTATATGGATTCTTCCCCCCTATTCCTATCTCGGTTGGACTCCTAAATCCCCCTTTCTTCTCGTACAGCTACACTCAGCGGCGCGGGAGACTTCCCTCTGTGGCAGAGCCTTCGGCTCCTCAGGAACCTTTGGTTCTGTCCAGCTAGGAACCTTTGGTCCTGTCCAGCGGACTAGGGTCCTGATCGACGGGACGAATCCCTGAATTGAATAATTTTCTGGAGAAATTTTCGAGGGTCGATACCCTTAAATGGCATGGGGGTAGTCCCCCCTGTACCCCCCCCTCTCCTAGCAGGGGCAGGCTGCTCCCGACGCATCGACGCAGTTCCTCGGGCCTAGTGGGGCAGGACGTAACGAATCAGACCGAGCCTCCGGCTCCTAGGAACCTTTGACGGATGAAGCACAGACAGGGCCTCCCGGTCATTGCCCCGTCATTACAACTCGGGCATCTCAGGACGCCCGCTAGCCTAGCTGCAGATGGAATTCTAAGGAAATTCAAAGAGATAAATGGCGCGCCCGAAAGGATTCGAACCTCTGACCCCCAGATTCGTAGTCTGGTGCTCTATCCAGCTGAGCTACGGGCGCACTCGCTACCGGCGTCGCCGGCGCGAGACGTTCCCTAAAGAGTTGATCCGCGAAATGCAAGCGTCCCTTCGCGCATAATTCAGGACATGTTTGCGCGTCATGCTGGCGCAGGTCCGGGGCGGGGGTGCGGGTTCGCGGGCCTGGCTGCCTTCGCCGGGCGGATGTCATGCCGAAAATGCCTGCGGACGCTGCGTCACCGGGTTCCCTGAGCCGGGGAGGCCGCTAACGGGCATGCGTTGCAGTCCTGGCCGGGCGCTTTGTCGCGGCTGCATCCACACGCCCACGCCAGCCGCGTCGCCGGTCAGGTGGCGAATCAGTCTGGGGACCGAGGCCGAGTCGCCAACGGCCGGGATCATGGGGGCGCTTGTGGGGGCGGCCGGTCCACCGGCCGCTCACGCGAGACGGTGTCGGCTGACGATCCAGCGGCGATGGTGGAGCCGGGATCTCCTGCACGGGGCAGTGCGGACTGTCGCTGCGACGTCCGGGAAAGCGGCCGCCGTACCGACCGGTGCCGCTTCGGTCACCAGCCTGCGCCAACCCGCCGGCGAATCAGCTCAGCGCTTGCGCAGGCCGTCGACGAACACGTCGACCATGCGCAGCGCCGTCGGCTGCCAGTCGACCGGACCCTGCGAATAGAAGATGCCGAGCAGGGTGCGCAGCAGGTCCTCGGCGGTGACGTCGGCGCGAATCGCGTCGGCTGCGACCGCGCGTTCGCGGAGGAGGGCGATGGCCTGGGTCAGGCGCTCGAGCGAATAGGCCTTCAACTCCGACGAGCCATGCGCGACGAGCTGCAGGCCCTCGATCATGCCCTTCTTGGCGGCGACGAGACGGACGTTGGCGTGCAGCCATGTCCGCAGCGCCTCGACCGGGTCGCTGCCCGTGGCGAGTTCCTCGGCGAGGTCGGCGAGGTGGTCGACCTCGTGGCGGTAGACCGCCTCGAAAAGGGCCTCCCGGGTAGGGAAGTGGCGGTAGAGCGTGCCGATGCCGACGCCGGCCAGGCGCGCCACCGCCTCCAGGCTCGCCTGGGGGCCGCCCTGGCTGAAGATCTGGGTGGCGGCCTCCAGCAGCCGTTCGCGGTTGCGCAGCGAGTCGGCGCGGGGCCTGCGGGTTGTCTTTCCGGTTCGCGTGTCCATTTTTCCCAGACGGGCTCTTTGCCCTCTTGATAAACGGAGGATGCCTCCGTATAAATAGGTGGTCTTCGGGAGAAACGCACAAAGGAACGCATCTCCCGGTCAGGGGCGGCCAAGCCGCTTACCCGGCCTTCGTGCCTCGCTTCCCGCCGCTGCCTGCGGCGCCAATTCATACATCACAATCCCTGAATGGAGTACGCCATGTCACTCTCCATCAGCCTCACCATCAATGGACGCCCGCAAACGATTGCAGTGGACGATCCACGGATGATGCTGCTCGACCTCCTGCGCGAACGGCTCGGCCTGACGGGCACCAAGAAGGGCTGCGACCGGGGCCAGTGTGGCGCCTGCACGGTGCTGGTCAACGGGCGGCGCATCAATTCCTGCCTCGCGCTCGCCGCCAGCCTCGACGGGGCCGAGATCACCACCATCGAGGGGCTCGCCACCGGCGAGACGCTGCATCCCGTCCAGGCCGCCTTCATCGCCCATGACGGTTTCCAGTGCGGCTTCTGCACCCCCGGCCAGATCATGAGCGCGGTCGGGCTCATCGCGGAAGGCCATGCCGGCACGGATGCCGAGCGCATCCGCGAACTGATGAGCGGCAACATCTGCCGGTGCGGCGCCTACCAGGGCATCACGGAGGCCGTGCTGGAGGCGCAGAAGGTGCTCACCGACCAGGCGGCCGACGACACGCGGAGGAACGCGGCATGAACAGGTTCGACTATATCCGCCCGACGACCGTGTCCGAGGCGGTGGCGGCAGCCGCAGATCCGGGTGCGGCCTATCTTGCCGCCGGCACCAATCTCCTCGACCTGATGAAGATCGGCGCGGCGCGGCCGCGACGCATCGTCGACATGTCGCATCTGGCCGGCCTCGACCGCATCGAGTGGAAGCCTGATGGCGGCGTGCGCATTGGGTCGATGGTGCGCAATTCGGACCTCGCCTACGACGAGCGCTTCTCCCGTACCTTCCCGGCGGTCGCCGAGGCGCTGCTTTCGGGTGCGTCTGCGCAGTTGCGCAACGCGGCGACCGTCGGGGGCAACCTGATGCAGCGCACGCGCTGCGCCTATTTCCAGGACACCGCCAGCGCCTGCAACCGGCGCGAGCCGGGGTCCGGATGCGATGCGCTGAAGGGCGAGAACCGGCTCCACGCCGTGCTCGGCTGGAGCGTGGGCTGTATCGCCACGCATCCGTCCGACTTCTGTGTGCCTCTGGTGGCCCTCGATGCGACGGTCGAGGTCGAGGGACCGCGGGGGTCCCGGGAGATACCTGTCGACGCGCTGCACCTCCTGCCCGGCGACAGGCCGGAGCGGGAGACGGCGCTCGAGCCGGGCGAACTCATCGTCGCGCTGCGACTGCCGGCGCAGGCTGCAAGATTCTCCGCCAATGCGCGCTATCTGAAGCTGCGCGAGCGCACGTCCTTTGCCTTCGCCGTCGTGTCGGCCGCGGCGGCGCTGCAGGTCGAGGACGGTGTGATCCGCAACGCGCGCATCGCGCTCGGCGGAGTCGCGGCCAAGCCGTGGCGGGCAGGCGAGGCGGAGGCCTTGCTGGCCGGCCAGCTCCCCACCGGCGATGTCTTCGCGCGGGCGGCGGAGCTGGCGCTCGCCGGGGCGCGTCCGTCCGGCGCCAATGGCTTCAAGATCGAACTGGCGCGCCGCCTCGTCCGGCGCGCGCTCACGCTTGCCCTGGAAGGCACGCCGGACGAGATGCCGGCGCTGCCGGCCTCACCCTTCTCCTCGAGCCCGGGAGTGAACCATGTCGCCTGAGACCGTGTCCGTCCTTTCCCCGAACCGCCGGCACGGGTCCAATGCCGGCCAGCCGCTGACCCGCCGCGACGGGGTGCTCAAGGTGACCGGCCGCGCCACCTATGCCGCCGACAATCACCCGGTGGGCATGCTCTACGCCGTACCTGCCGTCAGCCGGATCGCGCGCGGGCATGTGGCGAGCCTCGACGTCGATGCCGCCAGGACGCACCCCGGCGTGGTGGAGGTGCTGACGCCGGCGAATACCCCGGCTCTGGCGCACGATCCCGACGAAAGGATCCCGCCTTTCGGCGTGCGCATCGAAGTGCTGCAGGACAGTACGGTCCGCTACGCCAACCAGCCGATCGCGCTGGTGGTGGCCGAGACCCTGGAAGCGGCGACCGAGGGCGCGGCGCTGCTCAATCCGCACTATGAGGTGCGGGAGCCGCGCACCGGGCTGGCTGACGGCGAGCGTTTTGAGGCCGATCTGGTGGCCTTCGGATTCCCCGGGCGCGCCGCCAACGGCGACGTCGAGGCGGGACTGGCGAGGGCCGCGCGGGTCCTCGAGGCCGAGTATCTTACGCCGCCCCAGTACCACAACGCGATGGAGCCGCATGCGGTGGTCGCGCAATGGGACGGCGACCGGCTGACACTCGACATGCCCAACCAGGCATTGGCGCTCAGTTGCGCCTCCTACGCGGCCTATTTCGGCATCCCGCCCGAAAATGTGGTGATCCGCTCGCCTTTCCTCGGCGGCGGCTTCGGATCGAAGGCGATCCTCAACGGTCCGCAGGTCCTGGCGATGATCGCTGCCCGGATGCTGCGCCGGCCGGTCAAGCTGGTGCTGACCCGCGCGCAGATGCACGGCCCGGTGGGACATCGCGGGCAGACCTGGCAGACGCTGCGCATCGGCACCGACGCGGAGGGGCGGCTGACGGCGCTTCACCACCACACCGTGGCCGCGACCTCGAGCTTCGACGAGTTCGTGGAGCCGTCCTCCAACGCGTCCCTGCCGCTCTATGCCAGCCCTGCCATCCTGGCCGACCATGAGGGGCTGAGGCTGGACATCGGGACACCCGGCCCCATGCGCGCACCGGGCGAGGCGTCCGGATCGGCGGCGCTCGAAGTGGCGATGGACGAGGCGGCGGAAGCCTGCGGCATGGACCCACTGGCATTCCGGCTGCTCAACTACGCCGAGACGGAGCCCGTGACGCGCAAGCCTTTCTCGTCCAAGAAACTGCGTGAATGCTATGCCGAGGGGGCGGAGCGCTTCGGCTGGTCGGACCGGCCGCTCAAGCCTGGAACGATGCGCGACGAGAACGGCTTCCTCGTCGGCTGGGGCATGGGCACGGCCGTTTTCCATTGCCCGCAGTTTCCGGCGGAGGCGCGGGCGACGCTCAGGGCCGACGGAACGGCGCTGGTCGAAACGGCCGGCGCGGACATGGGGCAGGGGGCGTGGACGGCGCTTGCGCAGATCGCCGCCGAGGCGCTCGGCCTCGACCCAGACCACGTCGAGCTCCATTCCGGCCTGTCGACGCTTCCTGATGGCGGCATAGCCGGAGGATCGGGGCATACGGCGAGCGCCGGCCTTGCCCTCCACAATGCGAGCGGGGAAGCGATCTCGAGGCTCGCCGAACTCGCCACCGCCGATCCGCGCTCGCCCTTGTACGGGGCGGGGAATGTCGGGGTCGTCGCGCGCGCAGGCCGCCTGCATCGCCGGGACGACGAGACGCGCAGCGAGAGCTATGCGGAGATCCTGGCGCGCGCGGGCCGGTCGGAAGTGGTCGGCACGGCCAAGGCGGCGCGCGATCCCGCCGACGCCGAGGCCCATGCGATGTACTCCCACGGCGCCGTGTTCGCCGAGGTCAAGGTCGATCCCGATCTCGGCCAGATCCGCACCACGCGTCTGGTCGGGGCCTTCGCGGCCGGCCGCATCATCAACCCCCGCCTGGTGCGCAGCCAGTATTTCGGCGGCATGATCTGGGGGATCTCCTTTGCGCTCCACGAGGAGGCGGTCATGGACCGCAGGAGCGGCCGGATCATGAATGCGGACCTCGCCGAGTATCGCGTTCCGGTGAACGCGGACGTTCCCTCGCTCGAGGCCATCCTGGTCCCGGAGGAGGACCCCTACGTGAACCCGCTCGGCGTGAAGGGCGTGGGCGAGATCGGCATCACCGGCACGGTGGGCGCCATCGCCAATGCGGTGTGGCACGCCACCGGCGTCCGCGTCCGGCGCTTCCCGATCCGCATCGAGGACGTCATCGAGGGCCGCATGGCCGCGTGACGGTCATGCCGGCGCCTGTAGCCATGCCGGGGCGACGGCGCGGGAGTCAGGCTGCGGGCCCTTCCGCGACCAGATGCCGGTCGCCGAGGTCCCTCAGCACGAGCCGTGCCGGTTCGCGGCCTACCGGGAGCACGCTGCTCGGAATTTCCCGTTCCAGGCGGGCGAAGTGTGTCCTGCGACGGGTCGGGTCCGGGATCGGCACGGCCTCGATCAGGCGCTTGGTGTAGGGATGGCGCGGGTCGGAGAAGATCTGGTCGCGCGTTCCCATTTCGACGATCTGGCCGAGATACATCACCGCGACGCGGTCCGAGATGTTCTCGACCACCGCCATGTCGTGCGAGATGAAGAGGTAGGCTACGCCGAACTCCCGCTGCAGGTCTTTCAGCAGTGCCAGCACGCGCGCCTGCACCGACACGTCGAGGGCGGAGACGCTCTCGTCGGCGATGATCAGCCTGGGCTTCAGCGCCAGCGCGCGAGCGATGCAGATGCGCTGCCGCTGGCCGCCGGAGAACTCGTGCGGATAGCGCTCCATGTGGTCGGCCGACAGCCCTACGCGCTCGAACAGGGAGGCGACCGTCGCCTCGCGCTCGGCCTTGGTGCCGATGCCGTGGACGACCAGCGGTTCCGCTACCAGGTCACCGACGCGCATGCGCGGGTCGAGCGAGGCGTAGGGATCCTGGAAGATCATCTGAACGTCGCGGCGCACGCTCTTGCGGTCGGCGCCGGCCAGTTGGGAAAGATCTCGGCCGCCGACGGTGATCGAGCCGGTGTAGGGCACCAGTCCCGCGATGGCCTTCGCCGTCGTCGACTTGCCACAACCGGACTCGCCCACCAGGGACAACGTTTCGTTCGGCAGGATGTCGAAGCTGACGCCTTCCACGGCGTGGACCCGCCGGGTGACCCTGCCGAGGAAGCCGCCATGAAGGTCGAAGCGGACCTGCAGGTCGCGCACGGAGACGACGGGGGCGACCTGCCCCGCACCGGCAGCGTCTGCGGACGCAGGGGCTGCGCTCGAGGTGCTGCGCTGCGAGCCCTGTCCCATGCGCGGGACGGCGGCGAGCAGTTCGCGCGTGTACTCGGCCTTGGGGTTGGCGAAGATGTCCTGGGTGCTGCCCTCTTCGACCATGCGGCCGTGGCGCATGACGATCACGCGGTCGGCCATTTCCGCGACCACGCCCATGTCGTGAGTGATCAGGATGACGCTGGTGCCGGTCTCGCGCTGAAGGTCGCGCAGGAGTTCCAGCACCTCGCCCTGTACGGTGACGTCGAGGGCGGTGGTCGGCTCGTCGGCGATCAGGACGGCGGGCCGCAGGGCCAGCGCCATGGCGATCATCACGCGCTGGCGCATTCCGCCGGAAAGCTCGTGCGGATACTGGCTCATCCTGCGCTCGGCTTCCGGGATGCGGACCGCCTTCAGCGCGGCGATGGCGCGGGTGCGCGCTTCGGAGCGCGGCAGGTCGGCATGCGCCTCGATCGCCTCGATGAGCTGCCGCCCGATCGTCAGGACCGGGTTGAGCGACGTCATCGGCTCCTGGAAGATCATGGCGATGCGCTCGCCACGGACGCGGCGCATCTCGCGCTCGGGGAGGGTGGTGAGTTCGTCGCCACCCTGGCGGATGGAGCCCGAAGCGACGCGCACGGCGGGCTGGGGCAGGAGGCCCATGATGGCCAGTGACGTCACCGACTTGCCGGACCCGGACTCTCCGGCGATGCACAGCGTCTCGCCGCGTCGCAGCTCGAAGCTGAGATCGGAGACGACCGCGCGCTCTCCATCCTCGCCGCGCACGACGACGGTTAGGTTCGAGACGGACAGGACCGTCTCGCCCCGATGGTCCGGGGCGGAGACGGCCCCGGACGTCGCGATGGCTTCCGCTCGGGTCACTCGAAGACAACCCGCGGGAAGTAGAACGACACCACCCAGTTGGGCATGTCGACGATCTCGCTGATGCGGAGGTCGCCGCAGACCGAGCAGAGCATGTAGGCGTCGACCGGGTCCATGCCGTGCTGGCGCGACAGAAGGTCGACCATCTGCGAGACGGCGGCCTTGGCGCCTTCCATCAGATCCGACCCGATGCCGGTGGTCACCTCGTAGCCCTTGGCGTCCAGATGCCGCGTCACCGGGCCCGGCGTGGTGAAGCGGGGCATCTTCAGCCGCGCATCCTTGACCAGGTCGATGGTGAGCACGGTGTTCATCTGGCTCTCGATCGCCGTGCCGCAGACCTCGCCGTCGCCCTGGGCCGCGTGGGTGTCGCCCACGGAGAACAGCGCGCCTGCGACCTCTACCGGCAGGTAGAGCACGGTGCCGGCGGCGAGGTCACGGATGTCGAGGTTGCCACCCACGCGGCGCGGCGGGACGACCGTGTGCAGGCCGGGCTCGGCCAGCGCATTGCCGATGGTGCCCGCGAAGGGCTTCAGCGGCACGCGGGCATTCTTGCCGTAGAGCGCCGGCGCCAGCGAGGTGGCGTCGTAGTGCCACAGGTTCAGCGCCGGCTCCTTGAAGTCGTCGGCGAGCAGGCCGAAGCCCGGGATGTTCGCCGTCCAGCCGAATCCCGACGGCTTGAATCCCTCGATGGTGATCTTCAGCGCGTCGCCCGGCTCGGCCCCATCGACGTAGATGGGACCGGTGACCGGGTTGATCTTCGAGAAGTCGAGCGCCGCGATGTCGGCGACCGTGCTGTCCGGCGAGAGCTGGCCGCCGGAGGAGTCCACGCACTCGAACTCGATCGTGGAGCCCGGCGCCACCTTCTGGGCCGGGACAATGCTGTTGTCCCAACCGAAGTGATGGTGGTGCCGGTGGATCGTATAGTCGCAGTTACTGCACATCGGTCACGTACACGTAGTCGTAGTTGATCGGGATATGGACGGGGTCGACATAGAGGGCGTCGGCGCCGGCCATGCGGGGCGAACGCATGGTGAAGCGCTGCTCGTTGAAGACCGGGACCCACGGCGCGTCCGCCATGATCGCCTCGTAGATCTCGCCCCACATCTTGTAGCGCTCTTCGGCCTTGGTCGGATCGGTGATCGAGTCCGCCTCGGCCGCCTTCTTGTCCAGCTCCTCGTTGCAGTACCACGACCAGTTCCAGCCGCCCGGCACTGCGCCGCCGCAGCCGAGAATCGGACCGTAGAAGTTCGACGGATCCGGGAAGTCGGCGATCCAGCCCATGCCGCCGGACCAGATCATCGGCGCGCCGTCCTTCTCGCCGCCGGCGGCGATGACGTTCGCCTGGGCGAGCGACTGGATGTTGGCCTTGATGCCGATCGCCGCCAGATCCTGCTGGATCGCCTGGGCGATGCGCGGGTTCGGGTCGGTGTTCATGACGTAGAGTTCGGTCTCGAAGCCGTCCGGGTGACCCGCTTCAGCGAGGAGCGCCTTCGCCTTCTCCACGTCGTAAGCGTAACCCTTGTAGTCCTTCGAATAGCCCGGCATCGAAGGCGGCAGCGGCTGGTTGGCTGGCACCGCGCGGTTGTTGATGAGCTGGACGATGCGGTCCTTGTTGATCGCCATGTTGACGGCCTGGCGCACCTTGACGTTGTCGAACGGCGCCATGGTCGTGTTCATGGTGATGTAGCCGGTGTGGAGCTGGCCGCCTTCGACGACGCGCGCCTTCTGATCCGGATCGGCCATCACCTCCTGGAACTTGGCAGGCGGGATGCCATCGCCGGGGACGTCGACCTCGCCCTTCTGCAGGCGCAGCAGCGCCACGATCGGCTCCTGGCCGACCTCGAAGGTGATCTTGTCAAGATAGGGCAGGCCCTTGTTCCAGTAGTCGGGGTTCTTCTCGAAGACGACATGCTGGCCGAGCGTCCAGTCCGTCATCTTGTAGGCGCCGGTGCCGACCGGGTTCTTGCCGAAGTCGGCGCCGTACTTCTCGACCTCTTCCTTCGGCACGACGTGCGCGAAGTTCAGCGCCAGGACGTGCAGGAAGGTGGCGTCGGGTCGCGCCAGCTCGATCTTGACGGTCAGGGGATCGACGACGGTCACGCCCGAAAGGCTGGTGGTGGAGCCGTTCGCCACCTCGTCGAAGCCCTTGATCGAGGCGAAGAAGCCAGCGCCGGGCGACTGGGTCTCCGGATTGACGACGCGCTCGAGCGAGTACTTCACGTCGTCCGCCGTCAACTCGCGGCCGTTGTGGAACTTGACTCCGGGGCGCAGCTTGAAGGTGAAGGTCTGGCCGTCTTCCGAGATCTCGTAGCTCTCGGCGAGTTCGGGACGCAGCGTGGTCGTGCCGGGCTCATAGTCCATGAGGCCGTCGAACAGGCTCTTGATCATCGACCAGTTCTGCCAGTCGTAGCCGATGGCCGGGTCGAGGGTCGCGACGTCGTCCTTGTAGGTGATGATGATTTCGCCGCCGGGCTTGGCATTCGGGTCCCGCTCCTCGGCCGCGGCCGGTGCGAGGCTCATCATCAGCGCAAGCGCTGAGGCGGCGACTGTGGAGGTGAGAAATTGTCTCATATCGACTTCCCCTTCTTCTGTTTGCCCGTGAAGTCCATCAGCGCAGCTTGATGCGCGGATCGATGAATGGCGCGACGATGTCGGCGAGCAGGTTGCCCAGCACGATGGCGCAGGCCGAGACCAGCGTGACGCCCATGATGATCGGAATGTCGACGCGCTGGATGGCCTGCCAGGCGAGCTGGCCGATGCCCGGCCAGCCGAACACGCTCTCGACCACGACGATGCCGCCCATGAAGATGCCGATGTCGATGCCAATCATGGCGATGACCGGCAGGATGGCGTTGGGCAGCGCGTGGCGCAGCAGGATCGCGGCGCGCGTCAGGCCCTTGGCCCGGGCCGTGCGGATGTAGTCCTGGCGCAGCACGTCGATCATCGACGAGCGCATCATGCGCGAGTACCAGCCGGCGCCCAGGATACCGAGTGTCAGCGACGGCAGGACGAGATGGCGCCAGGTGCCGTAGCCCCCGATCGGGAACCAGCCGAGCTGCACGCCGAAGATGTAGAGGAGCAGCAGGCCGATCACGAATTGCGGCGCGGAGACGCCCACGAAGGAGCCGAGCATAAGCGTCTGGTCGACGGCGCTGCCGCGCTTCACCGCCGCGACGATGCCCATGGTGAGGCCGATCAGCAGCTCGAAGAAGATCGCGCCGACCATCAGCAGCAGGCTCGCCGGCAGCCGCGCGGCAATGAGCGTGCTGACTTCCGAGCGCTGGATGTAGGAGCGGCCCAGGTCGCCGGTCACAAGGTTGGTCAGGTAGCGCCAGTACTGGACGAGGAAGGGCTGGTCGAGGCCGAGCTGGACACGGATGTTCTCGACCGTCTGGGGTGTCGCGCTGCGCCCCGCGATCTGGCGCACCGGATCGGCGGGCAGCAGGTAGAGCAGCGCGAAGGTGATGATCGACACCCCGAGCAGGATGAGGACCGATTGGACGAGACGGCGGGCGAGATAGGCGATCATGCCTTGCCTCGCTGGGTTGGATCGAGGATGTCGCGCAGCGCGTCACCCACGAGGTTGAAGGCAAGCGCAAGCGCCAGGATGGCGGCGCCGGGGAAGAACACCAGCCAGGGCGCTGCCTGGAAGTAGGTCTGGTTCTCGAAGATGATGTTGCCCCACGACGCCGTGGGAGGCTGCACGCCGATGCCGAGATAGGACAGGGTGGCCTCCAGCAGCACCGTCGTGGAGATGCCCAGCGTGCCCCAGACGATCAGGCTGGGGACGAGGTGGGGCAGGATGTGGCGGAAGAGGATGCGCGGCGTGCCTGCGCCGATGGTGCGCTCGGCGTCGATGAACTCGCGCTCGGCCAGCGACGATGTCTCCGTGAAGATGATGCGTGCGGTCTGGACCCAGTTCACCAGGGCGATCACCAGCGCCACGATCCAGAGACTCGGCTGCAGGATCGCCGCGAGGCAGATGGCCAGCAGCAGCGCCGGGAATGCCATCATCAGGTCGGTGAAGCGCATCAGGGCCGAGCCGATCCAGCCGCGGAAGTAGCCGGCGGTGATCCCGACCAGGGCGCCGATGATGAGGGCCGCGCCGTTCGCCACGATGCCGATGATGAGCGATGTGCGCGCGCCGTAGAGGATTCGGGTCGCGAGGTCGCGGCCGAGAAGGTCGGTGCCGAGCCAGAACTGGGCACTCGGCGGCAGCGGCGCGCCCTCCAGCGTCAGGCCGTCGAACATCTGCTCGTTCGGATCGTAGGGGGTGAGCCAGGGCGCGAAGATGGCGCCCAGGACGGTGATCAGGATGATGGCGAGCCCGATCAGCGCCAGCTTGCGGCGGATGAGGCGATGCCACACGCCGCGGCGTGGCCGGCCGACCTGCGGTGCGGATGTGATTTCAGGCGCGACGGGTACGGTCATCGTCTTCCTTGCCCTGCCTGGTCATGGCTACGATCCGCCGCGCCGCCTCCTCGATGCTGATCTGCCAGGTCATCGCCAGTGCCCGAAGCTGCGCGTAGGCGCGCTCGTCATCCCCGCCCTCCGCGGCCAGAGCGGCGACTGCGCGTACGATCGTCTGCCGTTCGGCAACCCGCTCCCGGAGGGAGGCGATCTCGTTGGCCAGCCGCCGCCGTGCCTCGAAGGCCTGCCGTGCGATCAGCAGCGCGCTGTAGACGCCGGAATTGCCGACCGGCTTGAGCAGCTGGGCGTCGGCGTTCTGCGACAGCGCCCACTCGATCCGCCCCGGAGCCTCGGAGCCGATCAGAGCGATCGTCGGCATCGGCGCTTCGCCGGCAGGCCAGGGGAACTGCTGGTCGAAGCCGAGATCGACGTCGAAGAAGACGAAATCCGCGGCAAGCGCCTCGGCCGGAAGCTCCGGCCAGCACTCGGTCGCATCCAGCCCGATCGCCGTGAGCTGTCGCAGGATCGCCGTCACGGTCGCATGCGGGCGGTGCAGGACGTAGGCTTTCGCGCCGCCGAGATTGGGAATGCGGGCCGCGCGGCTCATGACACCACCTTGAGGCGCGGACGGCCGAAGGTCTCGGTCTTGTCGTAGTGCGACAGGTAAGGATCGGGAGCGACCCGCTCGACGCGGCTGACCCGCTCGAAGCCCATGCCGGCAATGCGCCCGATCTCGACGGGCAGCGTCGCGTGCTGGGTTCGCGGATCGATGGAGGTCTGTCCGAAAGGCGTGTCGAAGCTGTTTGCCGCGAAGATCGCGGGAAGGTCCGCAAAGCCGGCGTTCGGATTGATCGACAGGACCTTGGCCAGCACCTTGACGGAGGCGTAGGTGGCGGCCTCGAAGGAATTGCCCGGAGTCCAGGCCGCTGGGTCAGCGTCCTGGCTCTGCCGGCTGAAGAACGGACCGGCCGACAGGTGGCCACGCCCGGCCTCGCCGATCGCCGGCAATTCGCATTCAGTCAGGTTGCACGACAGCAGGGGGCAGCGGTCCGGCAGGAAGTGCGGATCGTTGCGCCCGAGCGCCGCATAGGCGTCGATGAAGGCGTAGGACGAGGTGCCGATGAGGTTGTTGAGCACGAAGTCCGGTCGCGTCGAGCGGATCTCGTCGATGAGGCGGCCGATGCCGGTTTCGCCGATCGGCAGGTAGCGCTCGCCCAGCACCTTGCCGCCGGCGTCGTCGATCAGGTCGCGGGCGACGCGGTTGGTCTCCCAGCCCCAGATGTAATTCGAGCCGACCAGGAAACCGTTGGCACCATGCTGCGGCACGACATGCGCGAGCAGCGGCACGAGGTGCTGGTTGGGGCAGGCGTGCATGTAGACGACATGCTCGTTGGCCTCGAAGCCTTCGTAAGGACAGGCGTACCAAAGCGTGGCGCCCGCCTTCTCCAGGACCGGGATCGTCTCCTTGCGGCTCCACGATGTCACGCAGCCGATGACATGGCGCGCCGAACTGGTGCGGAGGATCTCGTCGCAAAGCGACGCATAGCGGTCGATGTTGCCGGCAGGATCGCGCTCGATGGCGGCCAGTTCGATCTCGGACCGCGGATCGGAGTTGACTTCCGCGATGGCGCGCAGGGCGCCCGAGCGACAGGCCTCGGCGATCAGGCGGTAGCTGCCTGAGCGCGCATAGAGCAGGCCGATCTCGATCTTCCGCTTCACACCGCGTTTCCAAAAAAGAGAATGCCCCGCGGCCGTCGCCGAGGCTCGGCGGGGCCCACGAGGCATGTTTGCCGCCCGGCATGCAAAGCCGGTATTTGTGCTTCAACGTATCGGCCGCATCCAGCGAGTCAAGGGGCGTTTCCCTCTGTGTGGTGCGACTTCTTGGGCCTCCCTAGCGGAAACCCCGAGGCAAGGCCGATGTCAGGCTGCCTTGCCGGCGATGAGGGTCGCGGCGCGGTGGCCGATCATGAAGCAGGTCGGCGCGATGTTGACGCTGACCATCGTTGGCATCACCGAGGCGTCGGCCACGCGCAGGCCAGGAACGCCGACCACACGAAGCGAGGGATCGACCACCGTTCGCGGATCGGCGGGATCGCCCATGCGGCAGGTGCCGCCCGGATGGTAGCCGGTGGTTGCCGTCTCGCGGATGTAGGACTCGATCGCCTCGTCATCGACGCAGTCCGCACCCGGCGCAAGCTCGATGCCGGCCCACCCGCGCATAGCAGGCGTGGCGAAGAGCCGGCGGGCTGTCCGGACGCCGCCGACCATGATGCGCATGTCGTAGCCGTCGGGATCGCTGAAATAGGCGGGATCGACGCGCGGAAGGTCGTTCGGGTCCGGCGACGCCAGCGTCACGCTGCCCTCGCTCCTGGCGCGGTTCACCGTGAAATAGGCGGCGAAGCCGTCCGGGGACGATGGATAGCCGGCCGGTGCCGTCTGCTGCTCGAAAAGCTCCGGGCCGAGCTGGATCTCGATGTCGGGCCACGGCGCGTCCGGCTCGATGCGCGTGAACAGGACACCCGCATAGTTCCACAGCTCGTCGCGCGCCAGCTTGCGGGAAGCGGCGATGTTCACGCAGGCGGCGGGATGGTCGAGAAGGTGCGCGCCGACGCCCGGCAGGTCGCGCCGCACCTGAATGCCGAACTTCTGGAGTTCCTGCGCCGGGCCGATGCCGGACAGCATCAGCAGCTTCGGTGTCTCGAGCGCGCCGAGGCAAAGCACCACCTCGCGGCGCGCGCGCACCGGGCCGCGGCTTGTCGCGACGCCGCTGACGGACCCGTCGGGCGCGAAGATCAGGCGATGCGCCGCCGTCTCGGTCAGCACCGTGAGGTTGGCGGGCAGCGCCTCCAGCGGATGCAGGAAGACGACGGAGGAGGACTGGCGCAGCACGCCGGACTTGCTCATCCGGTAGTCGCCCATGCCGGTGTCGAAAGACTTGCTCAGGTCGATGCGCTCGAAGCCTTCGTCCTTTGCGGCATCGTACAGGACACGGTGCGAGTCGAGGTCCGAAGACTGGCTCTCGACATGGACCCGCAATTCCAACGCATCGAAGTGCGCGAAGATCGCGTCCGGACCCCAGCCGGCTGCGCCAGCGGCGACCCAGTCATCGAAGTCGCTCGCGGGTGGCCGGAACCAGATGCAGGTGTTCTGGGAGGTCGAGCCGCCGAGGACGCGGCTGATGGGGTAGCTGAAGCGCTTGTTGCCGCGCGCTGGCGGCACGATCGGGACGCGGGTACCGAGCGGGCTTGCCGGAATTTCCCGGTAGCGGCGGAAGTCGAGCACCTCGTCGTGACCGGCGTCGCTGGGGCCGATCTCCAGCAGGGCGACCGTCGCCGATGTCTGTTCCGCGAGCGTGCGGGCGAGCACGGCGCCGGCGCCGCCGCCACCGACGATGACGTAGTCGAATTCAAGCGCGTCCATGAATGTGTTCCGTAAGGTCTATTGCTTGCTCGCGCGGCGGCGGGCGAACTCCTCGCGCCTGACGGCATCGAAGTCGGTGGGCTGGCTGGTTCGTGCGGTAAGTCCGCCGTCGGCCACCAGCGCAGCCCCGGTGACGAAGGAAGCCTGGTCCGACGCAAGGAACAGGATCGCCTCGGCGAGCTCCTCGGCCCGGCCCATGCGCCCCAGCGCGCATGCCTCGTCATATTGCGCATAGGCTTCGGGAGGCAGTGTCGCCAGCATGCGCTTCGATGCGACAGGGCCGGGGCAGATGGCGTTGACGCGGATGCCGTTCAGCCCTTCTTCCCAGGCGAGCGACTGGGTCAGCGAGATGATCGCGGCCTTGGCGGAGTTATAGGCCGCCCAGCCCGGATCGCCCCGCAGGCCCGAGATGGAGGCCATCGTGACGATGCTGCCGTTCTTCTGGCGCCGCATCATCGGCAGAACCTCCTGGCAGGCAACCAGCGTGCTGCGCACGTTCAGCCGGTAGAGGCGGTCCCAGACGCCGAGATCGATGTCGGCGATCATTCCGGCGGCGCTGCCGCCCGCGATGTTGATGAGCGTGTCGACGCGACCGGCAGTCGTCATCGCGGTTTGCAGGGCAGCGCGGAACCGATCTTCGTCGAGCACGTCGGCTTCCAGCGCCGTCACCGACGCCCCTGATGCGGACAGCTCGGCCGCGAGTTCCCGCGCCATGTCGATCTTGACGTCGAGCGCATAGACGGTCGCGCCCTCGGCCGCGAGCTGGCGCACGCAGGCGGCACCCATGCCATCCGCGCCACCGGAAACGATGGCAACCTTGTCCTTGAAGCGAACCATTCGCGCAATGCTCCGTCGATGCGACCACTCCGCTCGACGGATTTTCAACGAGCCGAGCGGACGGAGGAGGAATGCAGATTATTCCGAATAGCGCAACACACTTCCAGTCTGTGAGACAATTGCGTCGTTCAAGCCGGTTGTCGCCCAGCCGGGGCTGGCGGATGGCGCATCAAAGGTCCTCGACGATCACCGTCGCCGTTGCGCTGCCCAGGGCCCGAGACTTCGCCGGTGTCCAGTCACCGGGCACGTCGTCGGCGTTCCGGTAACGTCCCACGGGCAGTTCCATGGTCACGGCCGTCGCGCCGAACCGACGCTCGATTGCCGGGGCGCACATGCCTGCGAACAGTTCAGGCGAGGGAGCCGACGGCCAGGGGAAGCGCCGGCCATAGGCAAAGTCGGGCGAGCGCGCCGCCAGCGCGTGCTCGAAGCGCTCGCGCGTAGCCACGAGCTGGGGGTGCGTTTCCATCCACTCCTCCAGCACATCCAGATAGACGTGATCCATCTCGAAGTCCGTGTGGACGTCGAGCAGCATGTCTACGCCCGTCTCGGTCATGGCTTCCAGCAACGTGGCGACCTCTGCGCAGTGTGTCGGGTCGGGGTCGCCCCAGTGACGGTTCGGGTCGAGCCCGGCGTCCGTTGTGCGCAGATGGCCCGCGAACATGCCGGTCGGATTGGCGATCGGCACGACATGGAACCGTTTCCCGCAGGTGGTTCGAGCGGGCGTGGACAGCAGGCCGTTCAGGAAGCCGTCGGCGAACCAGAGAGCCGGGTGCTCGCCGCCGTGCTGGCCGCAGATGATCCACACCTGCGCGGCAGACGGGTCGAGATCGCCGAGGCTCAGCCGGGGCGCGCGACGCGATGCGGAATCGGCCGGGATCACCTCGCCGTCGGGGACCGCGCGCGTCTGCTCGGCAATCGCGGCGAGCTTCTTGACGGGGTAGGGCGGAAACAGCGCGTAGCCGGTCGGGGCGTTAGAGGCGACATGCGGAAAGGTCAGCACGCCGTCCGCATAGGCCGGCTTCTGAGCCTGCCATGACTGGCCTGGCGGGCGCACCCAGACATTGGCGATCTCCCATCCGTACGGGTAGGTCGTCG
>Ga0180215_1002116_pt1 | contig 20501 bp, 19 predicted proteins | sample eDN3rd37CBELigBY_FD_128871 | JGI IMG/M metagenome (GOLD analysis project Ga0180215, IMG submission 128871) | Enriched backyard soil microbial communities from Emeryville, California, USA - eDNA 3rd pass 37_C BE-Lig BY (version 2) (version 2) | ecosystem: Environmental > Terrestrial > Soil >... | reverse complement strand
TGAACGTATAGCTGCAGAAAATCGAAAGGACTATGCGCGTGCGCATAGGCCTTTTTGATTTCTTGGAAACGCCGAAAGCAGATGTTACGCACACTGCAGCTTCAACAATGAACTATTGCATTATTTAATGAATCTAAGTTCATTACTATTGGACTAAACTAGCCTTCACGCCGAAATAGTGAATCAAACTTCACTCGCCGTGAACTTCGGTTCATGGGGAATGAACTTTGCTTCATTATTTGTACCTTCGCGCTGCCAAATGCTCAAAATTAGTGAACTTCGGTTCACGAGTAATGAAACTGGGTTCACTAGCCGCATTAGTGGTGAGCCGCACGGTCAGATGGGCGAATTTTAGCTTGACCAATCAAGAAGAAGAGCCGCCACTGGCGACTCTTCTTCTCCTCACCATTATACCGCTGCCCTATGCTTCCTCTACGGACAGCTTGTCCAGCGCCTGCTTCGCCTTTTGACGCGCTTCTTCTATCGAGGGCGCCGTGGAAAGGGCTACAGCCATCCGGCGGCCTGCTTTCGTTACAGGCTTACCAAAGATGCGAAGCTGCGTATTCGGAACAGCCAGCGCCTCGCAGGCGCCGCCGATCCGATAGTTTTCCAGCTCGCGCTCCGCCTTCAAGGGACGGCTCGCTCCCGGTGTCATCAGCACGACTTCGGGAATGGGAAACCCAAGAATAGCCCGAACGTGCAGCGCGAATTCGGACAGATTCTGAGTCGCAAGGGTAACGAGACCCGTATCATGAGGGCGCGGCGATACCTCGCTGAAATACACCTTGTCCTCCGTCAGGAACAGCTCAACGCCGAACAGCCCGTAGCCGCCCAACTCGTCCGTAATGGCCCGTGCAATTCGCCTTGCTTCCTCCAGTTGGGCATCTGTCATCGGATGCGGCTGCCACGACTCAATGTAATCGCCGCTCTCTTGGACGTGGCCAATCGGGGCGCAAAAGTCGGTGCCGCTTACAGAGCGCACAGTCAGCAGCGTGATTTCGGACTGAAACCGGATAAACTCCTCTATAATGACCCGGCCGTTCTGCACCCGGCCGCCTTCCATGGCGATGCTCCAGCATTTCTCGATATCCGTTTCACTGCGGCATACGCTCTGCCCTTTACCGGAAGAGCTCATAAGCGGTTTCACTACGCAGGGGTAACCGGTCTTCCGTACCGCCTCGGCAAATTCCTCATAGGTGTCAGCAAATAGATACCCTGCGGTAGGCAAGCCGAGCGTTTCAGAAGCCAGACGGCGAATGCCTTCCCGGTCCATGGTCAGCTTGGCTGCCCGTGCTGTCGGAATGACGCGGTATCCCTCGCTCTCAAGCTTTACCAGCTCGGACGTGGCTAGCGCCTCAATCTCCGGCACGATGAGATCCGGCCTCTCCTTCTCAATAACTTCCCGGAGCTTGTCCGCATCCAGCATATCGATGACATAGCTGCGGTGTGCCGCCTGCATCGCCGGCGCATCGGCATAGCGGTCCACCGCCACCGTCTCCACACCCAGCCTTTGCGCTTCAATAATAACCTCTTTGCCCAATTCCCCGGAGCCTAGCAGCAGCATTTTTCTCGTCACAAACATGGTTTGTACCTCGCTTCATTTCAATGTGGGTCTAACTTTATCATGGAAATAAAAAGAGATAAGGAAATAATCTTCCTTACCTCATGCCCAGGCGTACGGCCGTTTCATCTATGCGCTCCCTCATGGTTCCCCATGCTCCGCCAGTCACGCATAAACCTTATGTTGTCAGCTAAATTGTACTGAATCATCCTGCAAAAAGCAATCATTCGTCTCCTAAGCAATCCGCTGCGCGATTATCGTATTCCCCCGCCCCGGAGGACAGCAGTTGTTTCCATAATTCATCACTCACTAACGAGCTTGTCATAATCCTCTTTAAGCATTCCCATAATGATTTCATCCGAATACTGATCGTTGTAATAAAGAGATTGCCGGATTACGCCTTCTTGCTTAAAGCCGGCCTTCTCATAGGATTTAATTCCTCTGCTGTTATGCGAGTAAACCTCCAGCTGCAGCCGATTTAATTTTAACTCTTCAAAAACATATCGCAAAGCCAGCTTTACGGCTTCCGTCCCATATCCTTTATTCATATGATTCCGGTCATGCAAGGCAATTCTGAATCCTGCTTTATGATTGAACGAGTCGATATCCATAATCGTTAAGTCGCCTGCTATTTCTTCGCTGTCACATAAACAAATCGCAAAATCGCGGCGCGTGTCATCATTGTCCATCCGTTCAAAATATTTATTTAACTGCTCCATCGTACTCGTATTTCTTGTACCTGTCATATATCTGATTTCATCGTCATGAATGGCGTTGAAGAGACTTTCCAAATCTCGCTTTTCGAATGGCCTTAAATAAACGAGCTTGCCCCTCAGCATATTCATCATCCTTTCGTTTGTCATTTATTTCGTTCATTTCCAGACAAGAGCGGCCACGAATTACACTGCAGCTTCTTCTTGATCCGCACGAGCACGCTGCGGCTTTGCTTTGAACAGAATAATCCCGCCGATCAATAATACGGCCCCGGCCAATTTTTGAAACGAAAACGGAACCTTGTCCAGACCAAACCATCCTAAGGAATCCCACCACACGGCGCAGATGAGCTGAGACGCCATGACGATGGATATGGCATAGCTCGCGCCTAGAAGCTTCACGCCTTTTACGACGCAATTCACAACACCGATTCCAAGCAGTCCGCTGAACCAGAACCATAGCGGCATCGGCGGAACGTGAAAATAAGAAGAGCCTTCGAACAATAATCCTAAGATTAATGATGCCAAAAAACCTGTGCCAAGCACAAGAGCCGTTGTCGTCGAAGACGGAACAGCCTCGCTCACTTTATTGTTAAACATCGTTTGAACACTGATGAGAGCCCCTGCCGTCAAAGCCAAAACAATACCCGCTATCATCACTTATAATCTCCATTCTCATAAATATTCCGCCCGGCCACTGCCATCAGTCCGTTCCGGTCTTTCACGGCAAGCATCCGAGCCTTTCGTTCAACAAGTCCTTCTGCGCTAAAGGCGCGCAATATCCGATTCAAATGCCGGTAACTGATTCCAATAAGGTTCGCCGCATCCTTCAAGCTTTCCAAACTTACGACTGCCAGCGGCTCCTCGCCATTCCCAGATGAGACGGACAAGAGGTAGCTGGCGAGCCTCACTTCTGCCGGATGCAGAAGATTGAAGCTAAGCGATACCGATTTCATGTAAAATTTCTGCGTGACCGTATCCAATAAAAAGCGTAAAAAATTCGCTTCTTCTAAGTAAGGGCGTATCGCCCGTTTGCGTATAGCGATCGCCTCAACCTGGGTTACCGCCGTAACGGTATTAAGATTGTCCCAGCCCTGCAGGCTTTCGATCTCTCCGATTACGCCCAGAGGTGTCATAAAACTAACGAGCAGCGTCTTGCCCTCCGATGAAGCTGTGTATACTTTCACCTTGCCCTGCACCAGCAAAAATAAATATTGGGGCTCCTCCCCTTGCAGGCAAAGAGACTCATCCGGCTCAAAACGGAACAAAGCCAAGTGCTGGCGCAGCGCATCCGGCAATACGGCATCCAAGCCGAATTGCTGCAAATAGCGGGCAATCCGTTCCTTTTCCATAAGTTCCTTCATAACAGACCTCACCGTAATCTATTTTTAAAATGTTAGACAGATGATGCCGACCGCCATAAGCCCGAGTCCCGCCCATTGCGGCGCTCCCATTCGAAGCACAGTTCTGCCGAACCAGCCGCTCTTTTCCATTATTAAGGTTACCGTAATTTGCGCGAATAAAACAGACGCTACGGTCACAGCCGCGCCATTCATGTGAAAGGCCGTTATATTGCTGATCAGAATCAAGGCGGCAAAGGCCCCGCCGAACAAATAGGGAAGCTTTACCTCCTTAAGCGAACGCCATGATGCTTTTCGTCCTAGCCATACCAGCAGCAGCGCCGCAATAAAGCCCGTACCTTGTGTAAGCGCTGCGGCCTGCCACGATCCAATCCTATCTCCAATGGCAGCGTTAGCCGTCCCTTGCAGCGTTAGAAACGCTCCGGCTAAACAAGCATATACTATCCCTTTCACCTTCTTCATTCCTCCCATCGGCTATGTTCTTATTAAACGATGAGTTAGCGCAATAAAAAAAGGACATATGTCCTGAAATAATGTTCATGAAGAATGCATTCCAGGTCTTCCCATTCAAAAGCCCCCTTTGGCTAATTGTAACCAAAGGGGGCACCTTCACTCCTACAGATATTGAAACGGTTCTTTCGCATCGACGAATGTAACCGGCAGCCCGTCTGCCAATGGCTGCAGCCATTCGGACATATACTTCATTCCCCATTCCTCCGTGCGTTCATGACCGACGACGATCATTGCTTTATTCAATCCCAGCATAGCGGCATCATTCACATATGCGCATAATGTCCATTCCGTAATTTCGCCGCAGACCATAACGTCCAGTTCCTTGTCCCTCATCAGCTCCATAGGCATCTGCTCTCTGCCCAAACCGAGACTGCCTCCGCCAACTAGCACTCCGACCCGTGAGCAAGGCATATCAGGATTGCCAACGACACGAATAACATTCATACCTAATCTTTCCTTGAAAAAAACCGCAAGATCGCCGACTGTCGTCTGATCAACCAAATACATCCAGGGCGATCCCTTGTCGATTTGCCTGTCTTCCCAATCGAGCTGCTTAAGAAGACCGTCATAGATACGGTCCGTCTTCGCAAGATGCATATGATCGTGAAATCTCCAGATGACGATGCCATGATCGTCAATCAGCTTTTTCTTGGCAATATAGACCGGATCGTTTTCAAGCCAATCTACAGCGTCAAGTCCTGTGAAATAAGTAGGCTCATGCGTAATAATCATATTCGCACCTATGTTGACCGCTTCCTTGATCACATCGACGGTCGCCATGAAAGTCGTGACGATCCCTGTTACCTGCATATCCGGATCGCCGCTTGCCAGAACGTCGCAAGTCTTCTCCAACTTCCGTCCGTCGCAGCAATCGAGCAAAATCCGATCGATTATTTCTTGTACTTTCATCGGTCAATTCCCCTTTTCAATCAAATTATCCTTTAACGGCACCGATGACGACACCGCGGGTCAAATACTTCTGCATAGTCGGCAAAATGAACAGAATCGGCAAAATGCCTACAACTGCCATAGCCATACGAACAGAGGTGCTCGGCAGATCAACAGCGTTCGCTCCGAGCACATTGCTTGCTTGACTGGATTTCAGAAATTGTATGTTGTTCATCAAACGAATCAGCAAGTTCTGAATGCCGTAATATTGCGGTTTCGTAATATAGTACAAAGCATTGATCCAGTCGTTCCAATACGCCAATCCCATGAACAAGCCGACAGTAGCTAATACCGGCACTGAGAGCGGCAGCATGATGCGGAAGAACGTCCGCATTTCGGTCGCGCCATCGATTTGAGCAGATTCGATGAGTTCGATCGGTACATTGCTCTTAAAGTAGTTGCGAACGAGCAGAACGTTAAACCCGTTAGCAAGCAGGTTAGGTACAATTAGAGCGAACAGTGTATCTTTAACATTAAAATATTGCGTCCACATGATGTATGAAGGAACGACGCCGCCGCTGAACAGCATGGTAAAGAATACGATGAAGGCCAGCGTGTTATGATATTTGAAATCTTTTCTGGACATCGGATAAGCTAACATACTCGTAATGAGTAAGCCGACAACAGTTCCCAAAATCGTCACCAGGAAAGATACCCCGTACGCTCTAATAAAAGTAAAAGCGGACGCTTTCATATATAAGTAGGCATCGAGACTCACGGCAGACGGAATAAAACGATATCCGTCCCGCACCAAGGCAACTTCGTCCGTGAAAGAAGCTACGAGAATTAGAATGAACGGCAGAAATGCGATTAGCGTCAGCAAGCTCATAACGACGGCAGAGAAAATGACGAATGCCCGCTCTCCTCTAGTTTGGATCATGTTGTCATCCCCCTTAGAACAATGCATTATCCGAGTTTATTTTTTTGACAATTGCGTTAACGACGAGAACTAGAACGAATCCGACCAGCGATTGATACAAGCCTGCCGCAGCGGACATGCCGATATCGTTGAGCTGCATCAGCGCCCTGTACACATAAGTATCGATCGTCTGCGTCGTGCTGTACAGCGCCCCTGCGTTCAGAGGGACTTGATAGAACAGCCCAAAGTCCGAGTTGAATATTTTTCCGATCGACATCAGACATAGAATAATAACGGTAGGCTTGAGAAGGGGCAGCGTAATCATTCGGATTTGCTTCAGCTTGCCCGCGCCGTCTATTTTAGCAGCCTCGTAGATGCTTTTGTCTATTCCCGCAATAGATGCGAAATATACGATGGAGCCGTATCCCGCCGTCTTCCAGAGCTGAATGATCACTAGCAGGTATGGCCAATACTTAGGCTCGGAATACCAATTGATCTCAGGTATGCCTAGCGGGCGAAGAATGGAATGATTGATGAAGCCGCTGTCGGCGTTCAAAAACGCAAAGACAAGCAGCGATAGGACGACCATAGAAATTAAGCTGGGCAGCACCAAGCCGGACAAGAAGAGCTTTGAATAAATTTTACTAACCAATTCGTACATAATAATAGCGATGAAGATGGAGCAAATCGTGCCGAATACGATGAACGCAAGGTTATATAGCAATGTATTTCTAGTCATAATCCAGGCGTCGCTCGTCTGAAACAGGAACGTAAAGTTGTTGAAGCCTACCCAGTCGCTTCCGAAGATGCCTTTGGCATAATTGATATCCTTAAATGCGATAAACACGCCGAACATCGGAAAGTAACTGTTGATCAAAAAGTATAGCAAGCCTGGAACGGCTAAAATCAGAAGCGGCATCGTCTTTTTTAGTGCGCCTGGTTTCGCTTTATTTGATTTCATGATGATTTCACCTCCATTACGTAAAATGGAACCTTTTATCGGCTCCATTTTACGTAATGCCCTTTATTTATTGTGCGCTGCGATCCACTGATCAAGCTGTTCTTGCTTGTTTTGAATAATGGTTTGCGCCCCTGCGTCATTCAACGCGTCTACGAATTTCGGAATGGCGATTTCCGGATCCAGCGTACCGGTTACCAGACCCGGCAAGTATTGATTCACAACATTGTTCACCGCGCTCATCTGCGCCTTCACTTTGCTCTGGTCGAAAATAAAACCGAAATAAGGGGATCTGACCGTTTCTTTATTTTCCTTCAGCTTCAATTCGACATCCGACCAGCTGACACCCTCCAATTGATATTGAAGCGACTCGGATCCGACAATTCCTGTGCTGAGCATGGCCGTATACGAAACGGTATTCGCGTCTTTTCCTTCAGGCAATTTCATATGATGCTCGCCGACCTTCACATAATCCACGCCTTCAATTCCATATAAAATGGTATTGATCAGATCTTTGTCGCTGTATAACAGGTTCAAAAATTTTACGGCTGCTTCCGGGGCCTTAGTCGTACTGTTGACCATCCAGCTAACCAAATTTACGGCATTCGTATCGAAGTAATAAGGAGCAATTCTCTTCATTTCCACATTTTTACCCATTTGAGCGCTTAATGCTTTTGCCGATTCCATACCGCTGTAGCCGCCCATAAATGCGAATCCGCGGCCTGAAGCGATCATCTCCGAGAACAATACGGTAGTGGTTGACGCATCTTTCTGCAGATAGCCCTTATTAAACCAATCCCTTACCATTGTGACGCCTTTCTTAAAGGCATCCGTCTCATAGAAGTTTACAACCTTGCCGTCATTTCCGATGACCACGCCTATTCCGGTCGTATCTGTCAAGAAATCAACCTGGTTGTCGGCTTTCAACAAATGCATTAGACCTGTATCGCTCGGGTTTACATTAATCGGTCCAAAGGGAACCACGTCCGGATATTTCCGCTTGACGGCTTCGAAAATCTTTTGCAGATCGTCGACCGATTGAATGTCATTAGGCGTGAATCCCACTTCCTTAAGCATATCTGCGTTATAGACGAAGCTTGGCGGGAGCGACATCCCTTTGTTTACCGGAATACCGTAAACATGACCATTCATAGTCGTCGCCTCCAGCAAATCCGCTCCGAAGTCCTGCTCTAGAATCGCAAGCATTTCTTTCCCGTATTGAGGAAGCAGATCATCGAGCGGGTAAACTTGATTTTTGGATACATAGCTCGTAAATTGTCCTAGCGTCGTGAAAACATCCATTTTCTCGCCGCTCTGAAGCGCCAGATTAACCTTCTGTGCATAGTCGGCTGGACCGTAAACTCGGAAGTCGACTTCTACGCCAATTTTTTCTACCGTGATTTTATTAATGGCATCGGTCACCACACTCAAATCATCTGGAATACGGTTAAACGACGGCATCGCGAATACAATTTTTTCGACTTTTTCAGATGAGCTGCCTCCAGACGAGCCATTCGAATTCGCCTTTGATGGTTCTGAGCTGCTGCAAGCCGCCAAGAGTGATCCGCACAAGGCGGTGGCAAGCAGCAGTGTCATAGTCTTTTTAAATATTTTCATTAGAAAACGACCTCCGCATCTTTCTGTCTATTTGCTACCCTTATATTTTAGCTTCTGCGAACAGGCATGACTTTCAAAAACACGAACTGTTTTTTCGAAAACTAGTCATTATTCCGTTATTCATTCTCCAAAATACACAGAACAACTCCGCTTCTGTTCTAGAAGCGGAGTTGTTCTGTCATGTAAATTTATGTTTCGAGCGATACGCATTCGGCGCCTCCCCCGTCAGCTTTTTGAATACTGTGGAAAAGTAAGAAATAGTATCGAACCCGGTCTCCGTCGCGATAAATCCGATACTTGCCGCACTTTCCAGCAGCATCCGCTTAGCAGCTTTGATCCGGCATTCATTCAAATACTCCTTGATCGTCAACCCTGTTTCGTGCTTGAATGCCTTGGCCAAATAATCCGCCGTCAAATATACGCTGGCCGCGACATCTTCACGACTTAAATCTTTGTTGTAGTTTTCATGAATAAACCGTTTGGCTCTCTCTACAATCCCTTCGGATTGAAGAGCCGCTTTAACGGACTCGATCGTAATATCCGTAACATAATGAGCCCATTTCATAAAGTCGAATACGCTATTCTCAGCATTCTGCAGAGCCTGCTGAGCCGTATCGTCGGCAAAGAGCCGATTCGCCTGAATGTAATTAGCAGATAGAAACGAATACACGACTTGAAGAAAATCCTCCCTGATCGAGTGAAGGGTTATCGAATCCAGCTTATTCTGTCTGGCGAGCGTCTCCAGTTCCATCTTTAAGCGGTTTACGATTTGAACCTTTTCCTTTTGGACGAACAACATCGTAAATTGATCAACATTGAGCGTATAACGCTCAGAAATATTGTATTGAAACGGATGGTTCTGAAAATGAATTTTCCCTCTAAAAATAATGTTGGAAGCGTCCAGCTGCTCCAATTTCATTCTTGACCTTGCCAATCCCGAGATGGCGACATTCTCGCCAATATAGCAGGTTGCAGTACATTTCAGAAGCTGTTTGCAGGCGTGAATAAGCAGTTCTGTGTTCTCCTTCAGCTTCTCGAAATCAGCCCCTGCAGTCACAATACCGGTGATGTAGATTGAACTATTCGACTGATATGAAATGACTCGGCCATGATTTACTTGCTGAAACAATATTTCAGAGCTTAAATTGGCAAGCGCGTATCGAAAAATGCTGTCGTCCCATTCGTCAACGATCTGAGAGTGGGGAACGCTTACTAAAACCAACACAACTTCTTCGTCAATCGACAGAGACAAATCCCTTTTTTTGATCTCGCCCTGTATAAGATCCTTTCTCGGGGAAATGACCTCTGTCAAGACGTCTCTCCAAAAGCTTTTCTCGACATGATCTTTGTTTTTCAACCACGTCATGCCCAATTTGCTGTACTCGCCCAGCATTCTCTTCTGCCTGAGCGTTTCTATTGATTTGTATAGCGCTGCTTCCAGCTTCTGCTTGTCCAACGGTTTGACTAGATAGGAATCTGCGTCATACGATATTGCGGTTGAAGCGAATTCGAAGCTCTCATGACAAGTTAAAAATATAAATCCGCAATCCATAGACTGCTCCCGAACCCATTTGATCATATCTATACCGGTGCCTCTCGGCATTTCGATATCGCATATAATCAGATCAGGCACGCCGGATTCGACAATTTGTTTTGCTTCATGGATATTGTTAGCCGTCATCACTTCCGTAATTCTATAATCGGACCAATTAACGATACTGAGGAGCGCCTCGACTGTGGGAATATCATCATCGATCAACAGGCAACGCATGTCTCGCCTCCTTCCCCGTTTCATTAACTGATTCCTGAATCGGAATCCACAATTCCACTTTTGCGCCGGACGGTTCGACGTTAGACAGCTTTAGCAAATCATCGCGCTTATAGAACAGCTGCAGCGTTCTTCTCATATTGGCGACTCCGATCCGGCTATGATCGGCATCATTTCGTTCAAAAACGGCGGACTCCTCTTGCTGCAGCCATTCCACGGGAAAGCCCTCTCCATTATCTTCGATTGCAATCTTGACGAACGGCTTCTCATCCTTCGCTTCCGTGCTTACCCGAATAAAAATGGAGAGCATATCTCCATAGAACATCGCATGTTTGAACGCATTTTCGACGAACGTTAATATAATAAATTGGGGAATCTGTACTATTGCGGCTTCGGCGTCAATTTCCGTCATGTAGAAAATTTGATCGGGATATCGGATTTCCTGCATCCGAATATAATTTTCCGCGTGTCTGATCTCTTCATCGATTGATACCTCCGTAATTCCTCCTTTGAACATATAACGGAGATGCTCGGACAAATGCTGGATCAGCATGCGGATTTCCTCGTTCTTATTTTGGTAGGTCAGGCTGGTAATCGTCGAAATCGCGTTCAAATAGAAATGAGGCCGAATCTGAATTTGCAAGTATTTGATTTCCAACTGGCTTCTCTCGATTTCCTCTTCATAGGACTGAATCTTTAAATCTGTAATTTCTCTAACCATAGACTGAAAAGAATGGAACAACTTCGTGAACTCCATCGAAAAATGGCCTTGCGGAATTTGAAACTCATGCTGACCCTTCTCGACTTCCTTCGATGCTTTAACCAGCTTAAGTACAGGTGTCAGAATATCTCTGGCTAACAGCCTTAATACAAGCGGAACGATCACCACGGAAATGATGGCTAACATAACAATAATCCACTGGATCTTCTGCAAACCGGAAAAGACGCTTTGTTTTGCAACCATATTCGTTATCAGTCCGAATTCGGGAATAGGCTCGGTGAACATGAGGAACTTCCGCTCAAGCTTGCTCTGCAATTCGATCATCGTCGAGTATTCCTCTTCCACATTGGATTTGTCAGAGGATAAAATGACTCCGTTCCGATTGCTCAATACATAATGGCTCGGATCGTTCCCGCCTTGATTCACCAGTGACAGCAGCGTATCGGCCTGGATAATCGTTCCGAAGGTAACTTCCGAATACGTAATGGCTTTATATACATAATGGACGTTTTGAATATTGAAATCGACCCATTTATCGCTATCGCCTTCCGCAGCGGGCCTAAACGTATAGCTGTTCAAATAGTCAAGCAGCCGGAGCTTATTCTCGGACGATATCCGGTTGCTGAAATAGGTAAGCAGAAGGTCGCTTCCAGGAATTTTAATAAACATTACATCGCTTGAAGCGTCTCTGGACATCTTCATAGATAAAGCGTTCGCCAGCTGTATCGATTTGAAGTAACGACCGTTTTCGTCTAGCTGATCCATACTAAGGGCAGAATCGACATGAGCCTCGAATACTTCGATCAAGTCCTCGGCGGAATTGCTAAAATTGTTCTGAATGTTGGCTTTATAAATGGCAAGCAAATTTCGTGAATTCGTCTTCGAATTGTTTTGGACGACTTCAAGGGAATAGATGTTGCTAATAACGAGAACGGAAAATAGAATCGCCAATATAATGGTCAGTTGAACTGAAAACTTAAACACGATGCTGTTCGTTCGAATCATTTGTCCTCTCCGTTCTCGATCATTGAGTAAAACCCCGGCCCAGCTCGAATAGCCTAAAGGGCTGCCGAGCTGAATCCAGGGCATCAAATGAAATCTAATGAATGTTTAGACTTGGGCAGATTCTGTCCACTCCAGTGCATCACGGATCGTCTTATTCCAGAATTCCCATGTATGAGCCCCTGGGCTTTCATCATAAGTATGTTCGACGTTCTCACGCTTCAGAAACTCGTAAAATCGACGATTCACATCCAGCAGGAAGTCCTCTGTGCCGCAAGCCATATATATTTGTGGAACTGCAGACTTCGACTCCTTCAAACGCAAGACGAGCGCCTCCGGGTCTTTATCGCTGCCCAATAGCTGATCCAAAGCGCCGAATACGCTCTTAAAGTACGGATAGCCCGCTACCCCGTCATGGTAATCGGGAGCTGCATTAGCTATTCTGTACGGTAGAATTGCCGATGACAAGGCGATAATCCGTCCAAACCGTTCGGCGTATTTAAGTCCGTTGCGAATGGCCCCATAGCCGCCCATGGACAAGCCGCCGATATAGGTGTTCTCGCGTTCGTGTGAGAGCGGGAATAATTGCCGCGTAAATTCAACCAGCTCCTTGCCGACATATTCACCGAACATTTCCCCTCTGTCTATATCATCCAAGTAAAAACGGTTTTCACCCGCGGGCATGAATACGGCAATGTTGTACTTGTCCGAGAGCTCACGAATTTGGGAGAAGCTGAGCCAATCGGAATGGCTTCCGGAAAATCCGTTCAGCAGATACAATGCCTTCAGCGTTTGCCGTTCAGGAGCGGAGGATTGGCCTGGCATGAACGGATTATCCACCGGCAACAGCGCGTTAAATGTCACTTCTCTGCGTAAACATTTGGAATAAAAGTTGATCAATAGAGTAGCCATCGTAACACTCCCTTATGATAATGTTCAATCTATCTATCGATTTAATGCCCTTGCCAGAGCTTTAACGTATCCATTCTTCGTACGTATACTGATTTCAGCTCCGGGTACAACGTGTTCAAAGGCATGGTAGCCTCCGGGATAAAGCTCAAATTCCACATCGACGCCAGCCTGAGCAAGCCGCATAACATAATCAATGGTCTCGTCGCGGAACGGATCTAACTGGCCAACGCATGTATAGGTCGGCGGCAGTCCAACCAGATTGTTAGCACGACTTGGAGCAGCGTACGAGGTAATTTCTTCCTCTGCAAGCTCGCCAAGATACATCTTCCATGCGGCCAGGTTGTTCGCTCTGTTCCATACAGCGGGATCCGTAATTTCATAACTGGAGGGCGTAACATTCCGATCGTCGATCATCGGGTACAACGGCATTTGGAAACAGATTGCGGGTCCGCCCCGGTCCCGGGCCAACAAAGCCAGTGCCGCAGCCAATCCCCCTCCCGCGCTTCCTCCGCCAATTGCAATTCGCGACTTATCGATATTTATTTCTTCAGCGACACTGGACATCCATGTCAATGCCGCATAGCAGTCTTCGATGGCCGCCGGGAATGGATGCTCAGGAGCAAGACGATAATCAGGCGAGATAACGACGCAGTTAGCTTCCTTAGCAAAGCTTTCGCAAGTGACGTCATCATGATTGGGGTGCCCCAGCACATACCCCCCGCCATGGATCCACAGCAAAGCCGGCAGTGCCGTTCCCCCGCGCCTAATCGGTTCGTAAATTTTGATCATCATTTGGTTAGAATCCGCTCCGGATATGCAGCCATCTGATATTCGGACGAATTCTGACCTCGCCGAGACAGGCTGAGGAGCTTTTCGAGCTATATCCAAATCGTCTGGCAAATGAAGCGGCGGCAACTGTGCCAGTCCGTCTCTTAATTCTGGAGCAACTCGGCTAATAAAGTCCATTGATTTCCTCCTGCAATATGTTTAAACGGTCAAATAAGCTATTGATCCATTATTATCGATATATGAAATGCTAGAATAGTTTGTTTTCAGGTCCACAAATAACTGGCAGTGCTTATCCCCTTTAGTCCACATAAGCAAAAGTTCATTATCCGGTGATTCTATTACCTGAAATTCACCCTGGAAAGCTTCATATTCATTCCTAAAACGAATCAGCGACAGAAGCCGCTTTACGACTATTTTGTCCAGCGACTTCTCTATCTCTTCCAGACTGAAGTTTTGACGGTTAATTTCCCGGCCTTCCCCAGTGCTTGCTACGCGCTCAAGATCATTCTCTCCAGCCAATAATCCTACATAGTAGACCTGGGGTATACCCGGCGTAAAAAACTGAATGGCACGAGCTGCCAAATAGGCATCGTCATCGCAGTTTAACACCGAATAATAGCTGCAGCGAATTTGATGGACGTCAAATCCGTCCGCAGCTTTATGTTCATCCGACAGAATCAGACTGAGATTCGCTCCTCTATCCACACAAGTATCGACTAATCTTCTGGCTTCCTGCGTGTCGATCAAATCATCCAAATCAGGCTTAACCGGTATCCCGTCATGACAGTCCAGCATGGTAAATTGCTTCGATGGCCGCGTTTTCAAATATTGAACCAGCTCTCTATTGTCTTTGTTGATAATCGTTTCAAGAATCCGGTAAGGCAGAATAAAGTCATATATCCAGCAGCCATACTCGGCAAGCTTAAATTGCATAGTATAGTGCGCATGCACTTCCGGAAGCAGCTCGATTTCCAAAGAGGCGGCCAGTTCCATCACCCAGTCCAGAAACTCGTAAATTTCCGGCTCAACGAAGAAGCAGCTGGTGCCAAGCTTTTTGATGACGTAACCGACCGCATCGAGCCGGACAATCTTGACATTGTTTTTCTTGAAATTGAGAAAAAATTCGGTTAACAGCTCTTTAACCTTCTCGGATTTGACGTCAAGATCAATCTGCTCGGATGGGTCAGTCTTGCCGAATGTCGTCCATACCCTTTCTTCCGTTCCGGTGCTTGCAATGGGAAAGGCAGAATAGGGCAGCTGCCGGCGCAGAAACATTTTATCAATATCCTCCTGGACAGGCTCGCCATTCGGCCATATTTTATCCAAAGTAATAAACAAATCGGCGTACTCCGATTCCCGGCCCTTCTCGAGGAAGTCTTGGAAATACGAGGACTGCCTGGATATATGGTTCACCATCAAATCTACCAAAACATCGAAATTGTCACCAATCGCTTTGATATCTTCCCAGTTACCAAAGCTAGGCTCGATCTCCAAATAGGTTAAAGGCGCGAAGCCCCTGTCACCAGAAGAGGGGAAAGGCGGCAGAATATGAACTCCACCTTTGAAAATATCTGAAAAATAATGATTCAACACATAGTGAAGTGCTTTTAAATCTCCTCCCAGGGAATCGGGATACGTAATTAGCTGCACTTGATTCTTAATGGCCATTTCGAGCATCTCCTAAAGTCCGTATATGGTTTTGATGACATCCAATTGGGGCAGATTCACAACAGCGCCGGTATATCTCAGCTTATATGCGCTAACCGCAAATCCGAGAGATATGGACTCTCGAATCGTATATCCTTTAACCAAGGACGCATAAAATCCGGACCAAAAAGCGTCCCCTGCACCGGTCGTATCTGCCACTTCCTTAGCCAGCGTATGGAATGCGACGGTTTCGACCCCGTTAGATACAAGAGCGCCATCCTTCCCCATGGTCAGAATGACCAATTTCGCGCCAAGCTGCAAAAACTTCTTGATTTGATTATCCGGCGTATCTTTCCCGAACAGCCTCTCCGCATCATCGTCTGACGGCTTAACGATGTCTGCTTTACTGATGATAGATTTTACGTAATCGACTCCGTTCTCTCCCTTTTGCCAAAGCATTGAATGATAGTTCGGATCAAATCCGATGAGAATGCGTTGTCTCGACGCCAGTTCAATCATTCTTTCAATTGTGCTGCGAGCTGGGTGCATTGATATAGGCCAGCAAGAGAAGTGCATAATTTTCGAATGCTGCAACGCCTCTGCAAGCTTATCGGTTAACGACAGCTGATAATCTGCGCTTCGGTAAAAAATAGGGATTGGACTCGACTTGCTCTTGTTAAGTAGAACCATGCTCGTTGAGTAATCCACTCTCTCCACATACTCCGGCTCAATTCCCGCAGCTGCCAAACGGTCTATGAGAAAGCTGCCAAATCTATCATCCCCTACTGCCGCGGCGACCTGTGATACGATACCTAACTTTCTTACGTTCATGGCAATATTCGCAGGCGATCCCCCAAAAAACTTATGATACGCAGCTTCTTCAGCGCCATCGTCATAATCGGCCGAAATTAAATCAACCAGAAGCTCTCCGACCGTCAAAACGTCATTCTGCTTATCTTGAAAAAATACTCTATCGTTAAGAGCAAACACATAACTTCCTCCCGTTAATCAGGTTGTTGCCTTCGCCAGCAGTTTAACTGGAAGAATAGTTTCTAGCGGCGCCTCTTTACCCGCGATCTGTTGAAGCAAGTGCTGGACCGCCAATCTTCCCATCTCCTTAATTGGTTGCTGAATTGTTGTTAGAAGCTCTATATCGCCTATTTGAATTCCGTCATATCCGATAATTTTCACCTGATCGGGTATAGCTTTACCGAGTCTCCGGCATTCCTTGACAACCTGCAGCGCTAATATATCGCTGCTTGCAAACACACCGTCAATATCCGGATGCTCTTGAAAGAGAGATGCTATCATCTCTGCATATTCCGTGTATTTAAACCCGTTTATATCGGTTTGCCTAACGACATACTCAATATCTTGCCCGCTCACTTGTTCAATAAAAGCGTCATACCGCTGCTTCGCTAGCAGGTTTAGCCGCAAGTTGCCGCTTAAATACGCGATCTTCTTGCAACCCTTGTCCACAAGATGCTTTGTGGCAAGTATGCCGCCGCGATAGTTATCGGACGAAATATAGGGGATTGATTTCGAAATTTGACGATCCAGCGTTACGAGCGGAAGGTTGATTGACATATATTCCTTCACACTCATCGTATGGCTACCCATTACAATGCCATCGACTTGACTGGCCCTCAGCATGTCGATGTACTCCCTCTCTTTTTTCTTTTCAAGCAATGAATTGCATAGCATCAGCTTATATCCGTGCTTATAAGCATAGTATTCGACATGCTTCGTCAGCTGTCCAAAAAAAGGATGAGAAATGTCTGGAATAATGAGACCGATAATATTAGACTTTTTGCGGGACAATGAACGCGCCAGCTCGTTCGGCTGATAGTTCATCTCCTTCATCGCTTCGTTCACTCGTCTTTTCAGGCTGCCGCTTAAATACCCCCTGTTATTTAACACCCGTGATACCGTCGTAACCGATACCCCTGCTTTTTCCGCAATATCTTTAATCGTTACGACCATCGTGACCTCCATTTTCTTTAGCGATTGACAATATGTTAACCGCTTGACATTAAAGCGAAAAAAACCTTATGAACGCTGGCAGACTATGCCGCGGATACGGATCGTGCTCAAAGCATCAGGTCGTGCCTCGTTCAATCAGGGTGACGGGAAAAGAATTCATCATGGCGGTATCTTCCCCATCTAATTGCTGAAGAATGATCTCGATTGCACGTTCGCTCATTTGCTGGACGGGCTGCCTTATTGTCGTGATGCTCGGCGATACTAAGGACGCGATTCTCACATCGTCATAACCGACAATTTTTATTTTTTCCGGAATGCTCCGATCCAGCTGATGACAAGCTTGAATGATCTCTGCAGCAATCACATCACTGCTGGCGAATATACCGTCAACATCCGGATGATCATTAAGAAAACGAACCAGTTCTTCGGTTCTGTTTTCATCCAGGTCGTCAGCCTTCAACTCAACGTGCAACGGCTCGACTCCAGCAGTTCTTAGCTCTTCATTAAATCCTTGCGCTCTTCCGCTGGCTAACAATGCCTGGTGATGCGGTCCGCCAATACCGCGATAAACATAAGCAAGATTCCGACAGCTTTTTTCGAGCAGCAGCCGAGCAGCGAGCTTGCCTCCCATCACATTATCGGAAGTGACGATTGGGATATCTTCCGCCACTGTCCGATCGAAAGATACGACTGGCAAATTCAATTGCTTATATTGCTCAACGTCCAATACCGAGCTGCCCATAATTATTGCGTCTACCTGATTCTTTTTCAGCATTTCAATATACCTGCGCTCTTTAGATACATCGCGGTTCGAATTGCATAGAAGCAATTTATACCCGTGCAGATCCGCATAATATTCAATATAATAAGCCAGCTCACAAAAGAAAGGATGAGCGACCGTAGGAATAATGAGACCAATCATATTCGATTTTCTTCTGAATAAAGCACGAGCCATTTCATTCGGCTGGTAGTTGAGCTCTTTCATAACCTCATACACTTTATCACGCGTCTTTTGACTGATATAGCCCCGATTATTGAGCACGCGAGATACCGTGGTTACAGAGACCCCAGCTTTTTCAGCAACATCCTCGATTTTTGGCATTATACAACCACCTAGATTTTTTAAGCCCATTATACGTCTTTTTCCAGTACGAGTCACCCGTCATCATTATTTTAAAGCTCCCTCTGTAATTCCTTTGATAATTTGATTTTGCAGAAAAAGATAGAGAACGAGAACCGGAATAATCGTCATAATCAACCCGGCCATCAACGGCGAGTAATCAACCGAATAAGAGGAGAAGAAGGCGTACGTCGATAGCGGCAATGTTTTAAGCCCAGGCGAAATCAAAACCAAACTCGGCAACAAATAATCATTCCATATCCAGAGAACATCCAGTACAACAAGCGTCACCACAACAGGCTTCAGCAAGGGCAGCACGACCTGAAAAAAGGTTCTCAGTCTTGAGCTTCCCTCAATATAGGCCGATTCTTCCAATTCAAGCGGTACACCTTTTATAAACCCGTGGAAAGTAAATACGCCGAAAGGAATACCGAAGCCCAAATACATAAACAGCAAGGTCGACTTCATATTCAAGAGATCCATATTTCCGTAAAGCATGACCAAAGGAATCATAATGACCTGGAAGGGAAGCGTCATGGATGCCAGCATAATAAAGAATAGAATCGTATTCACCTTCCATTTAAAGCGAACGAACAAGTATCCGGTCATGGATGAAAAAATAACAATAAGGATAACCGAAACTACCGTAATGAGCATGGAGTTGACGAACCCTTGCAGAAAGTCCATTTTTTTGAATGCATTTGCGTAGTTTTCAAATCCGATACTGCTAGGAAAAGATAAAGGGCTTTCCACAAACTGCTGTGTTTTTTTGAAGGAATTCATTAGGATCATAATAAACGGAATCAAAAAAATGAACAGCAATAAATAGAGGAAAAGCGATTTAATAGCAGGTGTAAACTTACGTGCAGTCATTACGATTCGACCTCCAGTCTCTTGAGCAAATAAGATTGGGTTAAGGCAAATACGGCAACAACCGCAAACAGGACAACAGCTTCAGCCTGACCGACGCCATATTGATTGGATAAGAAAGCCTTTTGTACGATATGATAGGACGCCAGTTCAGTTGAATTAAAAGGTCCGCCTTTCGTTAAGGCAAGGTTAATATCATAAGTTAAGAACGAACGCGAGATGGAAATAAATATACAAATGACGATAGCCGGAACAGAAAGCGGGAGCGTAATTCTCCTGAGTATAGTAGATCTGTTCGCTCCATCAATGCTTGCCGCCTCCAACACATCACCTGGAACACCCGAAAACCCGGCAATATAAATGATCATAAGATAGCCTACGAATTGCCAGGCCGTCGCGATAACAAGCGCCCAGAACGCGGTATCCGTGTTCGTTAACCAAGATGAGCTAAACAGCGCCCATTCATACTTTTTTCCCAAGTAGGGAAGTACCTGAGAGAATAAGGTTTGCCACAAATATCCGAGTACGATGCCGCCTATTAAATTCGGTGTAAAAAAGCCCGTTCTAAGCCACTTCTCTCCTTTTAACCCGCTAGTCAATGCTAATGCGATAAAGAATGCCATAAGGTTCGAGATAAGTACCGTAAAAAATACATATTTTATGGTGAACCATAGTTGAGTGAGAAATGTTTTATCTTTAAAAACCTCAACATAATTACTAAAGCCTACAAGCGAGCTATCGCCTATTCGGACATCCCAATTCGTGAACGTTAAGAATAAGCCTACTATAAATGGAATGAATACTACTGCGGCAAAGGCAAAAACTGCGGGTCCCCCAAAAAGCAAAAAAGTTCCCGTATTTCTTAAATACATCTTTTTATTCATGTTGCTGCACCTACCCTGTATTGACTTTTTGGAACAAAAGATGGGCTGAGGAGCCCTCATACCCATCTTATTGATCAAATCTTATTTGCCGGCATAAGTTTTCCAATAATCTTGAACTTCATTAATAAATCCGTTGCGCTCAATGTTGCCAACTATATATCTCTGCATGGAAGCGCCTGTCTTAGCCCAATAATCTTGCGGAAGATAATTAATGACTCCGATATTAATAATTTGGCCTTGGTCGACATATTCAGCCACCGCATTGGACATCACAT
>Ga0180215_1002115_pt1 | contig 20512 bp, 16 predicted proteins | sample eDN3rd37CBELigBY_FD_128871 | JGI IMG/M metagenome (GOLD analysis project Ga0180215, IMG submission 128871) | Enriched backyard soil microbial communities from Emeryville, California, USA - eDNA 3rd pass 37_C BE-Lig BY (version 2) (version 2) | ecosystem: Environmental > Terrestrial > Soil >... | reverse complement strand
TGCTTAGCAACTCTTCTAAAGATTTTGCTTGAAGTTCTGCTTTTCCTTCAAGGGCAGCGTTTAAGTTGTTTACATAGGTTTGGTGATGCTTGCCGTAATGGATTTCCATTGTTGTTTGGTCAATATGAGGCTCTAGTGCATTAAAATCGTAGGCTAGTTTTGGTAATGAATATGTAGTCATTTTATTTTCCCTCCAGTAGATTACTATCTTTCTATACTTAAGAGTATAAAAAGTATATTTTTACAATACCTCATAGAATTGGAATAAGCAATTGTTTTGCTTTTTAAATCAGGAAAATTTTTCATTTCCACATTGCGGAATGCCCGAGGGGCCTTTTCTTTCCCCTTTTTATACAATGTAGTATACTTAATGAACGTAAGAAACGGACACTCAATATATAGGAATACTATTATTATAGACAAACAAAGACAGAATCGAGGTGACTTTTGTTGCTTACTACCAAAACCAGTACGAAAGATCGTATTTTAGATTTACTGAAAAAGGAAGTTTCCTTGTCAGTAAATGATTTTACGGAACAATTACAGATTACGCATATGGCCGTTCGAAAGCACCTAGCTACTTTAGAAAAAGATGGACTGGTCCTCTCGGTAGAAAGAAAACAACCTATGGGGCGTCCACTCCAACTCTATTCTTTAACTCAAAAAGGCGAGAGAGTCTTCCCAAAAAATTATGAAGGGATTACACTGGAATTCCTTAAAGATATCGAAGAAATTCATGGCGAAGATTCCATCCATCTTCTTTTCAAGAAAAGAGAAGACCGTCTGACCACTGAATATTCTACTAGACTCAAAACCAACTCACTGCCAGAGAGACTCAATGAAATCGTCCAAATCCAAAATGAAAAAGGCTATATGGCGAGTATCAGGCAGATTGATGAGCATTCTTTTGAACTGATCGAATACAACTGCCCTATTTATTCTGTTGCCCAAGAATATAAGATGGCTTGTCACTGTGAAACAGAAATGTTTAAAAAGGTCGTAGGTACGGACCTGGTGCATAGAACCACTTGTAAAACCGATGGAGACAATCATTGTAAATTTGTGTTTACATTCAAATCGTAACCAACAAAACTCGCCATAGAATTGGCGAGTTTTTTGTATGAAATATACGATGATTGTTCACTCGTTAAAGGATTTATTGGTCTTGGTTATACACTTTTGATATTTGCTGTGTCCATCTGTTGCTCCAACGAATTCAAAGTTATTATTCTTATAAAAGGTATTTAACTTTCTATTATCTGCTACACAATCTAATTTAATAAAGTCTTTATCCCTGACATTGTTTTGTATCCAAGCCAGAATCCTTCTCCCTAACCCTTTCTTCATATATGGGGGAATCACTGCTAGTCTATGTAGGTAAAGCGAATTAGCGGAAACGTCGTCTCCCCAAATATGCTGATCCCACTTACTAGGTTTAGATAAAAGTGTAAAGGTTGCCACTAGATGATGATCTTTTAAAATCATATAGGTTTCTTGATTCGATATGGCTTGTTCGATTTCTGCATCATCCCCACCATCTAATAGAAACCTCCACTGGTTGATATCATGCTCTTTCAGCCAAAGAGCTACCTGTTTTAACATGTCAATAATGTTCCTACTATCCTCATCCGTAGCCATTTTTATCGTAAAACCTTCATCGAATTCCATGTTCATTTTTTTACCTCCTTGTTTTCTAATTTATATAGACTCTAAACAGCAATGGGGGAAAATGGTTATGGCCGCAAAACAAGCACATTGTTGATTTGACTTTAGGCTTGAATGGGTAAATAAATCTGTACTTCTTCACCTCCTCCTTCCATAGGGTGATAGGTCTCGATAATATAAGATTCTAAATCCCGTTGATATCCTTGTTCTTTTGCCCAATTCAATAAACTAAAATGAAGGTCTCCTAACTTCGATAGATTCCCTCTTGTAGTTATGTACCTTTTATTGGTTACGATATAATGCATTCCTGTTGGTACTGTGCTTGGTTTTTCCATCACGATTAATCCTACATAATATTGACCAATTTTATGTTCCTCATCTTTTTTAGGCTCAAATAAGGCAATTTCCGTTTCTGTTGGATGAAAGATTTCGTTTGATCGCCTTACTAGTTGCTTCGCAAGCAAGGGTACTTCTTTACCAAAGCTAACAAACTCTCCAATGCCTTTTAATCCAACCGTTTTAAATTCTTTGTTAACTATTAGAAACGACATCTTACCCTCTCCTATTTCTTAAAAGTGCAATCATTCTTTTATTCAACAAAAAAACCTTACTTCCTGTAAGAAAGTAAGGTTTGCACTGGGACTTATGCAGCTATCGTTCATTAAACTGTTTAGTTCCTTGTAGAAAGCACCCTATACTCCGAGCTCAGTTAAAAGTCGTACTCTGCTTCTTTCTTTTCCCGAATTTCTGTAAAGGTTTCGGTCAATACAATCGTATCTTCTACTAACCGCTCAATTCGAAACAGCACATCATGATTAGTAATTTCTTTTCGGTAAAAGTCAGCTTCCTCAATAAACACATAGGTTTGGACAATTTGTGCCTTCATGTAAGCTAAAATCGGTTTCAGTTGTTGCTCCGCAATCAGATAATGTTTGGCAGAGCCTGCGGTGACAAGGATGCTGACCACCTTATCGCGAAACGCATTTTGCGGCAATAGATCAAAGATGTTTTTTAACGTTGCGGGAATCGATGCTTGGAAAATCGGGGTGCCGATGATGATCGCATCTGTTTCCATTAACGTTGTGGTGACATATCCAGTATCCCCTTCATATTCCAAATAGTTTCGACCGTCACTAAACTGAATATCATAATCAGCTAAATCAAGTAAGGTTACTTCGACATCCGGGTATTTATCAGACATTTTTTGAACGGTATAATTCATCGCTGTTCTCGTCTTTGAGCCCACCTTTGATCCTGATAACGCAACAATCTTCATGTCTATGCCTCCGCTTTTTTGGTGTATTTTTTAATGGCTGGTAAAATTTCGTTCCCAATGATCTCGATGTTTTTCATTAACCGTTCAAATGGAACTCCACCAAAATCAATTTGGGCAATATAGCGTTGATGACCAAACAGTTCATGTTGATAGAGAATTTTTTCAATGATTTGCTGCGGGCTGCCGACATTCATAATATTGTGAGGGTCGATGCCCTGAGCAAAATGCTGTTTTGGAAATCCTGCTCCGTTTGTTTTCTTCATTCCTTCGTTAATATGTGGATACATATCTTTAAGGGCCTGCTGTGAAGTTTCCGCAGCATAGAAGAAACCAGCAGTCGCTACAGGCAATTCAGCCGGATCAAACCCTCTCATTTTTGCTGCCTCCCGATAGGCATCGATGGTCCGTTTGAAAACAGAAGCCGGACCACCTAAGTGCGCCATGAACATTGGGGCACCAGCATAGCCTGCTTTTATTGCACTAGCTGGAGTCCCTCCAACAGCTCGCCAAATTGGAATAAATCCTTTTTGTGGACGAGGGATCACTCTAGCATTTCTTAAGGAAGCACGATACTCCCCACTCCAATTCACCACTTCTTCTTCATTAATTTTCATCAACAACTCAAACTTTTCTTCAAATAATTCTTCATAATCACGAAGGTCATAGCCTAAGAGTTCAAAAAGGCCAACTCTAGAGGCACGCCCGGCGATAATTTCAGCACGTCCCTTTGAAATTAAGTCAATCGTCGAGAAATCTTCATACACACGTACTGGATCGGACGTGCTAATTATCGTTGATGAGCTACCTATTTTTATATTGTTGGTTGCTTGCGCAATGGCGGATAGAACTACAGAATGTGCTTGGGTAACAAAATAATCTTGGTGACTCTCGCCTACACTAAAAAAATCTAGCCCTGCTTGATCGGCTAGTTTGGCGTATTCGATAAGTTCATGAACCCGTTGTTCTGCTGAAATGCGTTCTCCTGTGAGCGGATTTGGCAAATGATCGCCCAATGTATAAATTCCAAACTCTAATCCTTTAGAAGGATCAATCCCGTATTTTTTCAAACTTTTCACCTTGTTTCTATGTTTTTTACTGTTGTTTATCGTAAAGCTAGTTGGAATAACTCGTTAGTTCGCATGGTTCGAACATAGACCTATTGTTCTTACCTCTCCATATTTTACCTTGCGCCTAACACAATCAATTATGCTTACCCTTTTTTTGACTAGCAAACAAATCCTGTAAATGATCATACGTTCAAATGGGTGTTGGTGCAATTTATTAGCTTAAACAAGTACTTTATAAACTCGTTTTTCTGCGCTCTGTTTGAACCTCTTACCTTATTCGGACTCGAGTTTCGTTTTTCTACCTTAATTAGACAACCGCTCCTGTCTGTTTAGCAACTGCAGGAGCATAAAAACAAAAAAATGCCTGACCCCTAGTAATTAGGAGCAGGCATTTATTTTCTATTATATATACTTTGCGGTTACGGAACGCTCACAATTCTTTAGACCTGCTGGCGGGCCTTCATATAATATTTCTCCACCACCAGTACCGCCATCTGGTCCTAAATCGATGATCCAATCACTATTTCGGATAACATCTAGATTGTGTTCGATGACCATGACAGTATTGCCCTTTTCTACTAATTTTTCAATAATAAGTAAAATATTCGAGACATCAGAAAGATGCAGACCAGTTGTTGGTTCATCTAAAATATAGATATTGCCCTTTTTATTTAGCTCTTTTGCGAGTTTCAGTCGCTGACTTTCTCCACCAGACAAGGTATTTAGCGGTTGTCCTAATGACAAATATCCAAGTCCAACGGTCGCCATGCTTTTCAGTTGTCTCTGAACGTCTTTAGCTTCAAAAAACTCCACCGCCTCCACGACAGACATCTCCATAATGTCGACAATATTTTTTCCTTTATAGAGATATTGAAGCACTTCGTCTTTGTAACGGTTGCCCTTACATTCGCTACATTCCATTTCCATTTTATCCATAAATGATAAATTAAGCTCAATCGTGCCTGTTCCTCCACATGTTTCACAGGCTCCTTTAGAGTTATAGCTGAATAACCCAGCTTCCACTTGGTTCGCATCAGCAAAAGCTTTTCGGATCGAATTCATAATACCAGAAAAGGTAGCAGGATTGGAGCGGATGTTGCCATTAACTTGGCTTTGGTCCATCCGAATGGCCTCTGGATACTCTTTCGCAAATACTTCGTTTACAAGCGTACTTTTACCAGAACCCGCTACGCCAGTAACAACTGTAAATACACCCTTCGGTACACGTAGGCTGACATTTTTTAAATTATGCAAGCTACTTTTTTTACTTTCCAAAAACTCATGAACTTGTCTGGGATTTGGATTGATTTCCATTTTCTTGGTTAAATACTGTGCAGTGAGAGTATCAGAGGACAACAACCCCTGGTAACTTCCGCTAAACATTATCTCTCCTCCACCAGCTCCTGCATGCGGACCCACATCGATAATATGGTCAGCGATTTGAATCACGTCTGGGTCATGTTCCACCACTAAAATCGTATTCCCCTTATCACGCAACCGAACTAATAATTCATTTAATCGGTATACATCGCGGGGATGAAGCCCGGTGCTAGGTTCATCAAATATGTACATTAAGCCCGTCAAGTTGCTGGATAAGTATTTCACCATTTTAACTCTTTGCGATTCTCCTCCTGATAAAGTTGGAGTCTCCCTGGTTAAAGTTAAATAACTCAAGCCAATGTCACAAAGATTTTTAACACGTTCTTGAATCCCAGTAATAATCGGTTGCGCACCTAGTTCATCGAATGTTTGAAGAACATTCTGGAGCTCATCCAGCTGCATCGCGGTCAGGTCATAAATCGAGTATCCCTTGATTTTAGAAGACAAGACCTTTTCATTGTAGCGGGTCCCATCGCAACTCGGGCATGTCCCGGTTGTGGTAAACTCTTTAAGCTTCTTCTCAGCGGCTTTCGATGTATCTTTATCACGATTGACATTTTGGCGCATGAATTTTACAGCCAAGCCTTCGTATGTGCTATTCATTTCTCCACCCAAATAAGTGACAACGACTTTTTCCTCTTCAGCATAGACGAGCTTATCAAATTCTTCTTTTGTATAATCTTTTACTTTTTTATCTTTATCGAAGAAGCCCGATTCGGCGTATGCTTTCCATTGCCATGTGCCAGGACCAAACCCTGGGAGTAAAATAGCTCCTTCATTTAAGGACTTTTCCTTATCTAGTGCAGCATCCAGGTTTAAAGTAATGGTCCTTCCTATCCCTTCACAATGTGGGCACATTCCAATCGGGTCATTGAAAGAATAGGCATTACTATACCCAATCTGTGGTTGTGCAAAGCGGGAAAAGAGCAGTCGCAACAAAGAGTTAATATCTGTCGCCGTCCCAAGGGTCGATCTAGCATTTCCACCAAGCCGTTTCTGATCAACCACGATAGCAGTGGACAGATTATTCATTTCATCCGCTTCCGGTCGCTTGTATTTCGGCAGAAACTGGCGGGCAAAACTACTGAACGTCTCATTTAACTGACGTCCTGCTTCCTGAGCAATTGTATCAAACACAATCGATGATTTCCCTGAGCCAGATACCCCTGTAAAAATCGTAATCTTTCCCTTTGGAATTTCTACATGAATATTTTTCAGGTTATTCTCTCTTCCGTTTACCACTTCAATAAATTCCTGTGTCATTCATTTTCATCTCCTTTTCAGAAAGAGTTTCGTTGTCCTGGGAAGAGGATTTTTGTCCCAGGTTTTAGTATCTAGACTGCTTGAGAGCATAGATGCTATATATGTATAAAAGAAGGAATGCTAAGTTATAAAGATACCTCAAAACTCTTTCATTTTTTTCTTACGACAAAACTTTAGTTTAATATACAGCATTTGAAAAAACCAGTTTAATTCGAATTATCCTTTATATGCTTGGTTTAAAGTTTCCATATCAATTTTGTTCTTCATTTTAAGAAGTGCCTTCATGACCCTTTCCGATTTACTAGCATCTTCATCACTCATCATTTCGTTAAGTGTAGCAGGAATCACTTGCCAAGATACGCCGAACTGATCTTTCAACCACCCACAAACTTGGGCTTTTTCATCTCCACCTTCAGAGAGCTTGTCCCAATAATAATCCAACTCTTCCTGTGTTTCACAATGAATGATAAACGAGATTGCTTCGGTAAATTTATATTTTGGCCCTCCGTTTAAGCCTACAAATTTTTGTCCTTCCAATTCAAATTCAACAGTCATAACTTTTTCATTCCCATAACGCGTAATCCTATTAATCTTTGAATTCCTAAAAATAGAGGTGTAAAACTTAGCAGCCTCTTCTGCTTCATGATTAAACCATAAATTTGTTGTGATTTTTTGTAGTTTATTTCCCATATCATCCACTCCTATCCAATTAGTATAACCATTAACCCCCTTTTGCTAAAACCCTTTACCGTATGAAGGTTGTTAACATCCCCAGATAGTTCTTGATGTTCATTCATTTATACTACACTGGCCATTTGTACCTATCGTTTTCAAGCAGTTTCCGGGGTTGAGCCCTTACAATGGCTTGAAAATTAAAACTATTCTATACTTGTTTATCATACATACTTTTAGGAGGTACAGCGACAATGGAAGCAATAATTAGCGAGAATTGGGACCTTGATTCCCTTTATAAAGGTGGAAAAGCGTCGACGAAATTAGAAGCGACTATTATACAGTTAAAGGATGAGCTAGTAGTTCTACAGAAAGAATTACATACAATCAAAGGATTAGATGCTGAAGGAGATTTAGTTACATTTATACAAAAAATACAAGATTATAAGCTTACATCTTTTGAACTAGATGAATTTTTAATCTGCTTATATGCCGTGAATGTTGAAGATCCTGATGTATCTAAATTAATCGAAGAAAGTTCAACATTAAAAGCAGGCTTCGAATCCTTGATGATTGACTTTGATAAAGTATTAGCCAGCTTGACGGATTCACAGTGGCATCGTCTTACTCAGCACGAGGAAATGCAAAGGATTCAGTTTTATTTAGAAGAACGCAAACAAAAACTGACCGACAAATTGCCTCTTGAAATCGAAAAAATCATCAACGCGCTCGCTGTCAATGGATTTATTGGCTGGGAGGATCATTATGAGCAACTGATGGGAGAACTTCGCTTCACTGTTGAGAAAGACGGGGAACCTAAGGAAATGTCAATTGGACAGGCGCTAAGCTACGCGGCTTTTTCAAGTAACCCTTCCATCCGGCAAAAAACTGGTCAAGTCGTCGTAAAGGGATTAGAGGAAAAAGCAGATTCCTTTGCCTCCATTCTTAATCGAATCATAGGTTTCCGATTGGATGTGTATAAACAACGCGGTTGGAACAATGTTTTAAAAGAATCGATGGAACAGAACCGGGTGAACGAAACTAGTGTGCAAGCCATGCTCGCGAGCATAAAAGAAAATAGAGAGATTGCCCATACCTTTTTCAAGAGGAAAGCACAAGTAATGAAGCTTGATCAGTTAGCTTGGTATGATACCGAAAGCCCTAGCTTCCACTCTAGTAAAATCATTCCGTATGACGAAGCAGCCAAGATTGTAATTACTCAATTCTATCAATTTAGTGAGAAACTAGGTCAGTTTGCTGAAAGAGCGTTTCATGAAGGCTGGATTGAAGCCGAAGATCGTAAAGGAAAAATGCATGGTGGATTTTGTGCCTACATGCCGTTAAAAAAGGAAAGTCGAATCTTTTTAACCTACACCGGTAGTTACCAAGATATTGTCACCATTGCCCATGAGCTTGGACATGCCTACCATAACTATATCTTGCAGGATGAGCCGGCGTTCGCACAGGAAGTGAGTACAAGTATGGCTGAAACCGCTTCGACCTTTGCCGAAAATCTGGTGTTAGATGCAGCCATTGAACAGGCTCAAACCTTGGAAGAGAAATTATTTCTACTAGAAATGAAAATTTTAAATGGGTTGAAATATCAAGTGTTGGTACCAGGGATGTTTGAATTCGAGCAAAAACTGTATGAACAAAGAAAACAAGGAAGTATCACCGCAGAAGATATTTCAGGGATCATGGCCAGCATGTTCAAGGAATTTTATGGGGAGACATTAGCGGAAACCAATCCTTACCTTTGGATGACGATTCCTCAATTTTTTAGTACGGAGCTTGCCTTTTACAATATCCCGTATACCATTGGGTATTTATTCAGTAACGGGATTTATGCGCTAGCAAAAGAGCAAGGCGAGACATTCCTAGAACAATACGATTCCCTCTTGCAGAGCACAGGAAAAATGAATGTTGAAGCATTAGCTGCAACGTATCTCAATCAAGACCTTGGTGAAAGGGAATTTTGGGATGCTTCCCTTCAAGCAACAATAGAAGCAATTAATGAGTATATGAAATTAACTGAGGAGTTGATTTAATAGATAAGGAACTTAATGCAAGGTTTGACTTTCAAACATTATTTAAATCGTGTAGAGTCTCCCCTTAACCACGGGGAGGCTTTTCTTTCATTAATTTAGACCTCTTACAACAAAAAACGATGACCCCGAAGGATCATCGCATAGGTTCATTTAAGCTTTTACAGTTGGGAGTGGTTTCTTCAACCATTCATTGTAGAACGTATCAATATCTGGTTCGAAATCTAGCACAATTGGGTACCATGGTGGGACAGCTTCTACGTCTAACTGAGAGGCGCATCCTGGGCAATAGTATTCACGAATCACCTGCCACTCTGGATCTGGTGACATGAGTTTCGGATATATTTCGTTCATTTTCTCCTCGGTATCGCGAACATAAATTCTTGCGTGTAGCTTCCAATTGTCTTTATAGCCACAGAACTCATGACCGCAGTCGCATTTGACGATCCGATCGCCGTTTGCTTTTTGGACAATATATAGATGCAATCCATATGGAAGCAAGATTGGGTCATCCCAGCTTACACGATCTTGCAATACTTCGCGATACACTTCAAAACGTTCAGGGTCTTTATGGCTCGTCATCATATCTTTTAATTGATAGAATTCTAATGTCCCGTCAATTAATTCGTTTATTCGTCTTTTATCATATTTTGCCAAAGTCTTTCACCTCTTTGTCTAGTTTTTTAGTTGGAGCTTTTTTTCGATTGTTTAAAACGATTGATATGCGCCCCTAATGTTGGCACTCCTAAATCATCTTCATAAATCATCCATTCTTCAGGAATATCCCAGAAGCCTTTGAATTCATCGGTAAACTTCTCACTTAAAGCAAAGCTTTGTGCGTACATATGTCTGACTTGCAATGCCGCATCTTCGTTTAGAATCTTCGTTCTTTCACCTTTCATCCACTCTTTTGTTGGCACACTCCGCTCCAAACGCTGCTTACGAATTTCCTTGCGTTTTTCTTGTGTTCCTTTTACATCCAAAGTGTATACGCCTTTTTCTTCCGTAAAGACACAACCGAAAACTTGCTCTGCATAGCGAAGCAGAATATATTTTTCATTCAGGTCGTTCTCAACAAGTTTCGGATCTCTTTCAAGTGGGTCGCCAAAGCCTGGGCCACCACGGAGATAGTTCATTATGACATCATAGTCACCGAACTGCTCTTGTGTTGAAACCGCCTGTCTGTCACGGTGGATGACTTCTGCTTCCATATTGTCTTCAAAGGTTGGGTTATCTGGATCGACATCGCCACCTAATGGAATTGGCAATCCTTTCTCAATTCGCTCTTTAATATTGGTTTTGTTCGCTTGGAATCGATAACCAGCTGCTGCCGGATATCCACCCATAAGACCGCCATCTGTTGCCATGACGCCTGAACCAGCAACGAACATCGTCCATTCTTGTGCACCCCAGCCTAAACGAAGAGATTGCCAGCCGTTTCCGCCGCGGTATTTCCCTGCTCCGCCTGATCCAGGTAAAATTTGTCTTCCTAAGAAGATGAGCGGCTCAAGTAGTTCCCAGATTTCCATGTCTCCCATGTCACCTTCAGGATTCCAGAGGGCCGCCGAGTGGCTGATTCCATCTTGAACCGCACTTGCACCAACTCCACAAGAAGAGGTTTCAAAGCTATTCATCGCCGATAATTGACCATATTGGTCGTACCCTCCCCCCATCAGCCAGTTGGAGGTATGGGCATTCCCCGCGTTGACTTCCTCTAAATAGCCACGACTAAAATACGATCGACTCAAGCCGCGCCATAATGGCGACCATGCAGCCACGAGCGCATGCCATGTATTAGAATGGGCTGAGCGAATATCATCTGGATTAAACCACGAACCATATGGAATGCCAAATTTACTCGCATAATAAGCACCATCATTAATCCGGTCGTTCGGCACGAGGGTTTGCGAAAGCATGACCCAAATTCCACTCGTAATCGATACTGGTGTCGCATTAAACGGATGCCAGCCCCAACGGTTGGCGCCTTCAAAATCAATTTCGAGCTGGGCATCTTTATGAACGGTAATCTCTGAAGGTGTATGAATAATTGAATTTAGCTTTGCAAAGGATGGTAAATCTAAGTCCTTAAAAGGGACGTCAACAAAGCTTGATTGACGGTATTTTCCTGGGACCAACATCGTTTTTACCTGATTGACAAAACCACGGCGACCATCTTCGATAATTTCACGCATAAATTGTTTATACGCATCCACGCCTTCTTCTTTGATTAAATCTAAAACAAGATCACGAATCATATGACAACCAGCAATTCGTGTTTTCTCATCAAGTGTCCAATATTTAACCGCACGAACCGATCTTGTGCTTTCTAAAATCCAGTCTTTCGAAAGCGTGTCGTTTTGACCAATCTTTCGGCAGGTTACCTGGTAGCCGTCATCATATCTTTGAACTGGCCCCATTGGCATACTTCCTGGTGCAGAAGCACCTGTATCGATAACATGCGTAACTCCACCTGCCCAGCCAACGACTTCTCCTTCCCAGAAAATTGGAACAAGAGTATGAACATCACATGTATGAACATTTCCTACATGGTTGTCGTTATTACAGAAAATATCTTTATCCGCAATTCCTGGGTTATCTTCATAATCATTTTCAATCATAAATTTGATTGCGGCACCCATGGTTCCTACGTGGATAATGATGCCTGTCGAAGTAACAATGGAATCCGCTTCAGGTGTGTATAAACTAAAGCATAATTCACCTTCTTGCTCAACGATTGGCGATGCTGCTACTTTCTTGGCGGTTTCGCGGGCATGAACCACTCCACCACGTAGCTTCGAATAAATTTTTTCAAAACGAATGGGATCACTTTCCTTAAACGGAAGCGTCTTTAAGCCTGCATAGTGACCGGTTTCTCTACTAACTTCGTCCATTTCTTTACGCATTTGCTTTAACGTTTTTCCGTCCCAGCCAATCGGCTGTTTCGTTTGTTGAAGGTCTGATAGAGTTTTAGCCAAATTCAATTCCTCCCTTATATAAATTTAGATTATTTTACTTCCTTTAGGTGGAAAATCCGGTGCTCATCTAGATATGCTTCAAAACCATTTGGAACAACCAAAGTCGTTGCGGTTGATTCTAAAATTGAAAACGCTGGGATTTTGTTACCAGGCATTAATTTTTCCATTTCGAAAATATTGGCTTGAAGATGTTCTCCATCCCAATAAATAGTGCGGTGTCCAAGAAACGCATCGGCTGGAGGGGTCTCCCCATAGATTGGCTCCTCTGGAATTTGTGGTTTTGCTACATCGACGACGCCACGAACAATCGCACCCGTAATTGAGTAGCCAAGCTCCGGCGATAATGCAGCCTTTGCATAAACCCTTGCATAGGTTTCTTCAAATGTCTCAATCAAGGTTTGCCAATCATCCACAGAGGTAAAGGCAGATATTGGCGCTTCAATTTCCAAATCGTTCAATTGCCCTTGATACTGCATGCGGAACAGCAATTTGAAATCGACTTCTTCTGACGCATAATCGTTTTTCTTAAATTCCTCTGTTACTTTCTCCTTTAATTCATCCCATGCTGCTTGCAGTTCTCGACCAGCAAATAACACATCACTGTCCTCTGCATGTTCAGCAACATTAAGATCCAATGTTTTATCATAACGATATTCAAAGTCCGCAGCTCCACAGCCAAATGCAGAGAATCCAGCCGCCCATGCAGGAATAAGAACATCTTCAAATCCAAGACCCTTCGTATAACCAGCGGTGTGCAATGGACCGCCGCCCCCATAGGAGAAGCACACATACTGTGATGGGGAATAGCCTTTGCCAAGAATCATCGATTCTAGATAGTTGCGTAACTGCGATTCTAGTAATTCGATGACGCCATATGCAGCATCTTCCACACTTAAACCAAGTGGGTCTGCAATCTGTTCTTTGACAGCTTGATAGGCTTTCTCTTTTGAAAGTTTAATAACACCGCCAATGAAGTTATCAGGGTTAATCAGCCCAAGCACAACGTGACAATCAGATACCGTGACAGTATCTAGACCACCTTGCGGGTTGCACACCCCCACACGAGAACCGGCACTGTCTGGGCCAAGCGTAATGTTTCCATAGTTTGGATCAATCCGAACAAAACTTCCTGTTCCTGCGCCCGTTGTATCCATTGAAACGAGTGGCAATGACAATACAAGACGTGCCATATCAGGGCTTGTATTAATCGACAACTCTCCTTGAGTAATCAGTCCAATATCAAAACTGGTTCCGCCAATATCTGAGCAGGCAACATTTTTCAATCCAAGTTTTTCTGCTAAATATTTGGCCCCAACCATTCCACCAATTGGTCCTGATACACATGTTCTTGCTAACTCGTTCGCTTTAATACTGATCGTTCCGCCGTGACTGGCCATAATCCGTAAGTCAAACTCGGTTCCTGCTTCTCTGAGTGCTGTATCAATGTTCGCTAACGTTTGTCGAGAAGGTTCAGCAGCATAAGCTTCAACGATGGTTGTATTTGTGCGGTGACTTTCTTTTCGAACTGGATAATAATCAACCGTGGCAAAGACTTTAATGTCTTTATTTGATCTTTTAACCACTTGTTCAGCCATATCTCTTACTTTTCTTTCATGTGCAGGATATTTATAAGAATGTAGTAAGCTAATTACGATTGCTTCTACATCTTCATCGATTAATTTTTGGACCGCTGCTTCTACTTCATGTTCATAAAGTGGAATGACAACGTTTCCAAAAAGGTCCACCCTCTCCGTTACCCCAACGGTCCATTTGCGTGGAACGAGCGGAGGGTCAAAATGGTGGGTATTAATATGAATTCGGTCAGAATAAGAGTAACCAAGGAAAGATTGAAGTCCACGGCCCATGCGGTGGTTATCTTCCATTCCTTTATTGACCACTAGACCGACGCGACGTCCTACGCGAGATACGAGACGATTAAGCATCGCGGTTCCGGAATAAACACCAGCTAGTAGATTCGGAAATTCTACTTCTGGTTTTGTTTCCCATTGATCCAAGGCATCTCTCGCAGAGTTTAATAGTCCAATATGTTCATCCATTGGAGTCGTTTGTGCCTTCCCTACAACAAAATCCCCTTTTTCATCAATAATGAACGTGTCTGTCATTGTCCCACCGGCATCAATGGCTAGAATTTGTGATTTGGCCAAATAAAACTCTCTCCCTTCGAATAAAAAATCATTCTATTTTTACAGCAATTCAATCTTGGCAGCTTATGTAGGCTATCGTTTTTTGCTGTTACTTTTATAAATGCAAGTAGCGTGCCAACTTTAAAAACCACTATTTATAAGGGGCTGAAAATAGTTTTCCTCACAAATTGTAGTGTTTCGCTACACCTGTAGCGCTACAAGTGTTTTTGAATACAACAAAATACCCATTGATTTACCAGATGGTTTCCTGTAGTATTTTAAATAGACTGAATATTCTACATAATTAACTTGCCACCACCCTTAGAATTTTGTCTTCACTCCTCTTAGACATGTTTTTGCAAAACGTTCGAATACATACCAGGAGGTTATAAATAGTGGAAAACCCTTTTCTCTCCATCTTTTCCACTCAGGATTTGTTCAATAAAGCTGGAGAAATCAAATCGAAGTGGGAAAATTTTATTACTGATCCTGATAAACGTGAAAGTCTGCAACCCTTCATTCGGAATGAAATACTCGATTCATGGAGCCGTTGCCAAACCATTGGTCTTAATCCAGAACAAAAACATGCTAGAACCGCTCTTACCTCCTATGAACTAAACAACCTCCTCTCAGAATCGGCGCTTTATCGTGCCGCAAAACCGATCATCGATTATATTTACCATACATTAGTAGGAACAGGTTATTTGATTACTTTAAATGATGAAACAGGTAGAATGATATATTTAAAAGGTGAATCAGAGATGATGAGAAAAGTAGAAAAGGTGAATTTTTCACCCGGAATGGACTGGAGTGAAAGTGCCGCTGGAACCAATGCCATTGGGACAAGCATTGTTGCCCAAAAGCCTATTCAGGTTTTTTCTGCTGAACATTTTTGTGAAGGCTTTCATTCTATGACCTGTTCCTCAGCACCTGTTTTTCACCCCTTTTCAAAACAAGTCATGGGTGCGATTGACTTTACTGGACTTTGGCCAAGCACCCAACCACACACCCTTGGTTTAGCTGTCTCCCTTGCGCAAATGATTGAACAACAACTCCTTGTGATGTACAAACAAAAATATGCCCAACTTGAAGAGTACTATCGTGTTTGTACAGCAAAATGGAAGAATCAACCGCTCCTTGTTTTTAGTAACGATTATGTGTTGATTAATGGAAACCCCCAATTACTTCATGCGTTAAAATTAACAGAACAAAGAACAAACGAATCTCATGTAAAAATAAAGAAGTTGCTCGAACATCCAGAAAAGTCGTTGAAGAAAGTAAATGACTATGAATTCATTCAAGTAAAGCCAATTATCATCAATCATGAAGAAATTGGGTATGTCACGATTTTCAATCACAAAAAAGGTCATACTCCTAGCTCCCTCTCTCCTAGCCACACACACCAGTTAATTGGGGAGTCAGCTGATATAAAGCTGATTTTACAAAAAGGTCAGCAGCTTGCTTCAATCGACACACCGATTCTGGTCACCGGTGAAACAGGAACAGGCAAAGAGCTTGTGGCCAGGTACCTTCATGAAGTGAGCACAAGAAAGGATAAACCTTTCATTGCGATTAATTGTGGTGCCATTCAAAAGGATTTACTTGCTAGTGAACTATTTGGGTATGAAAGCGGAACTTTTACTGGCGGCAAAAAAGAAGGAAAACGCGGAAAGTTTGAAGAAGCAAATGGCGGCACCATCTTTTTGGACGAAATTGGCGAAATGCCATTGGACTCACAAGTGCATTTACTCCGGGTGTTACAGGAAAAAGAAATTACAAGATTAGGTTCTTCTAAAAATATTAAAATTGATGTAAAAATCATTGGTGCAACAAATCGAAACTTAGAAGAAATGATTGAGGAAGGAAAGTTTCGAAAAGATTTATATTTCCGCCTGAACGTGATTTCGTTTAAGGTTCCTTCGTTACGGGAAAGAAAAGAGGATATCCTCCCTATTTGTGAATACTATCTATCTCTTTTTACAAAAAAGTACGATAAACCCTCTTATGTTCACTTGTCCGAGAAAACAAAAAGGTTCTTCTTAAGTTATTCCTGGCCGGGAAATATCAGAGAATTAAGAAATGCGATTGAACATGCGGTGATTTTCAGTGATTCCGTGGAAATTGCCAGAAACCACCTTCCAGATTATTTAGCTGATCTAAAGTCAAAAAATTCTCTTGATAGCCTAACGCACCCAAGCTTAAATATTGTGGAAAATACGGAGAAGCAACAAATTCGAAATCTCCTTATTGAAACAGACTGGAATATTTCAGCTGTATCAAGAGAGTTAAACGTCGCCAGAACCACCTTATATCGGAAGATGAGAAAATATAATTTAAGGCATAATTAACCCATATGCTCACCAATATGAAAGCAAATAAAAATAGCAACTGCATGGTTCAGTTGCTATTTTTGTCCTTATATTTCGCCTTTTTAAACCTCAGACTTTGAATTTGTCCTTCTAATGCCATCCTTTAAGAAAAAAGCGATTGATCACTTTCTCCGATAATCCCCATTATTTGATGAACCTACTGTATTTTGTCATCATAATAACTGCACCTTTTCTATGCGTGCAGATTCTATAACCAGTACATCGAAACCCCACTCCTCAACCGGTACTCATTTCTTACTTAAGCCAGAAAATTGAATTCTAAAAATAAACGACCTATACTGTTACATTGTAAGGAACCTTACTTAAGGCGACTTATAAACGAAAGTGATTGTATGGGAAATACATATAAATAATTTGCATAGGAGTTTTTAGGATGAACGATTTATTTAGTCCGTTTCAATTAAAAGGGCTGGAAGTGAAAAACCGTATAGTGATGCCTCCAATGTGTCAATACTCTGTCGAAAAGAAAGATGGGATTGCGAATGATTGGCATTATTTACACTATGTAAACCGCGCTATAGGTGGAGCTGGTTTTATTATCATTGAAATGACCGATGTGGAGCCTGATGGACGCATTACCGACTATGACTTAGGATTATGGTCAGACGAACAAATTCCTGCTTTAGCAAGAATCGTTGAAGCCTGCCATCAATATGGAGCAAAAGTTGGCATTCAAATCGCCCACGCTGGACGTAAAGCAGAAGATGCCGCTGTACCAGTCGCTCCTTCAGCGATTCCTTTTGATGAAAAATCAAAAACACCAAGAGCTCTTTCTACTGACGAAGTAACAGAAATGGTTGAAAAGTATCGGAAGGCTGTTAAGCGTGCCATTCAAGCAGGGGTAGACGCAATCGAAATTCATGGTGCTCATGGCTATTTAATTCATCAATTCCACTCCCCTTTAACCAACAAACGAGATGATGAATATGGCAAGGATCTAACGAAGTTTGGAAGGGAAATTATCCAAGCTGCTAAAAGTGAAATACCAGAAGAAATGCCATTGATTATGCGTATTTCTGCCGCAGAGTATGTTGAAGGTGGATATGGAATTAAAGAGAGTATACAATTTGCGAAAGAGTATCAACAAGCTGGTATTGATATGTTTCACATTTCTTCAGGCGGTGAAGGCCCTATTGGTGCGGCAGGTAAACCGGGTACACATGCTGGGTATCAAGTTCCACTTGCTAGGGAGATAAAAGAGGCTCTTGATGTTCCTGTAATTGCAGTTGGAAGATTAGACGACCCGATCTTAGCGAACTCTGTTATTGGAAATGAAGATGCGGATCTTGTGGCTGTTGGAAGGGGCATGTTACGAAATCCTCATTGGGCATTAGAAGCTGCAACTATCCTCAAAAAGGAAACAAATGTACCAAAACAATATATTACTGGATTTTAAACTTCTTCACTGATTGGCAATCCTGATCTCCTTGGGATTGCCTTTTGTTTTGCCCAAAAGGTTTTAATTAAATAAAAAAAGCTTGGATGGTCTCCAAGCTCTTTTGACTATTTGATGAAAGAATGTACAATTACATTTCTAATTCTGTAAAAGCATATGGCAATAATTCTCTTAACGTCAGTTCTAGTATTTCTTTTTTCCCATTCGTTAAATAAACAGGCATTTCTGGCGAACAAAATTCAGCTAAAACTTGTCTGCAAATACTACAAGGTGGTAGATAATCTTCTGTATCACCTGCTACCGCGATTGCCTGAAAATCACCTTTTTTGTAGCCGTTTGCGATTGCAGTAAAAATAGCTGTTCGCTCCGCACAATTCGTTGCACCAAACGAAACATTTTCTACGTTTACACCATTTATTACAGTTCCATCTTTTAGCAATAAAGCGGCTCCAACTGGAAATTCGGAATAAGGCGCATAGGCGTTTTCTAGGGTATTTCGTGCTTGCTCCATTAATTGTTCTTTATTCATCTAATCCATCCCTTTCAAAGAAGAATGAACTTTTGACAGTCCCCTTAGCCAACTTAAAGTTGGCAGGACTTTCATTTTATAATTTTCCAAAATCTATGTCAATCTCAAAAACAACTACTTTCCTATTATTTTCCCTATATCCATACTATTTCACAAATCTTTCACTTAACGTTGCTATTTGTTACGGAAATATTCATCACGAAGCATTCCCATCAGGATTTCATCAGAATAGGTATTCTTCATAAAAAGAGATTGTCTCAATACACCTTCAATTTTAAAACCTGCTTTTTCATAGGCCTTAATCCCTCGAATATTGTGTGAAAACACCTCTAACTCTAAACGATTAAGGTTCAGTTCTTCAAAAGTATATGTTTGCGCTAGTTTCGTTGCTTCTGTTCCGTATCCTTTATTGGTCATATTTTTATCATGAAGTGAGATTCTAAAACCTGCTTTTTGATTGTCATGGTCAATATCTAGTATCGCTAAATCACCTATGACTCGATGATTATGTAGGAAACAAATAGCAAAATCAGAACGTGTTGGGTCTTCACGAAACTGCTTATAACTGTTAATAATGCTCTCCAAGGTAAATGACTTTCGTGTTCCTGTCATGTAGAGAAACTCTTCATCCTGACAGGATTGATAGATACTTGCCATATCTTCTTCTTTAATAGGTCTTATATATACTGAACGCCCTTTCATCATCATTGTGATCACTCCTTTCCCAAGTTGAAGGTGTTGTATCTCTCATCCAAAAAGATCAGCAAACCCAATAATCCCTAGCAGTATAGAAAATCCTCCAAGTATTCTTGATGTAAGAATATAAGAGTTTGACGGCTCTCTTGCGTCCTTCGACTTCCAACTCTCTGTTAGATCCCAAAGCACCGCCGGAATCGTGATCATAAAGAACCCAATAAAAATCGACAAAACGCAAAATACAAACATCATATCCTCCTTTCACTTCCTATATTACATACGTTTATCGATAATCACTTTTTATCATTTAGCAACATCGTTTCTTTTCTTTCTACAAACTGCAACAATGACAACTTCAATTCTCACCATTCCACAACCTCATTCCCATACCCGTTCAAATGCTACTTTATTTTCTTCATATTTTAAGAGATACACATCAGGATTCCGAAGGTTTTTCCACTCCTCGAAGCCAAACTCAGCGTTAATATGTTTTAACAATAAGGACATGAGGTTTCCGTGGGTAACGATTAAGGTGGTTTCATCAAGGCTATGAAGGATTTCTTCTACTACTTCAACAATACGGTTCATTGCTTCTAGGCTAGATTCTCCTCCCTCAAATTTAAGGTCCAAATCTTCAAAGGTATTTCTTAGTTTTTCAAACCAATCGGGCATAGGATGACCACTAAGGATACGTTCTGTTAACCTTGCATCAGCCTCTACTCTTACCCCTTTGTTTTGGGCAAGAGGCTGAATGGAATCCATTGCTCGTTTATATGGACTTGAAATGATTCTATCTACCTCTATAGTAGAAAAAAATTCAGCTAACTCTAATGCCTGCTTCATCCCTTTAGCGGTTAGTGGCGCTTCAGGTGGTTGTCCTTCTGCCTCACAATGTCGAATGATATAAATTTGTTTCAAAAGTATCCACTCCATTTCCCCTTATGTATGATTCCATCTCGTCACTTTTTAATCTCTCAATCGCTTTCCATAGTGGACATGCCAGTGCATATGTTT
>Ga0180215_1002113_pt1 | contig 20520 bp, 14 predicted proteins | sample eDN3rd37CBELigBY_FD_128871 | JGI IMG/M metagenome (GOLD analysis project Ga0180215, IMG submission 128871) | Enriched backyard soil microbial communities from Emeryville, California, USA - eDNA 3rd pass 37_C BE-Lig BY (version 2) (version 2) | ecosystem: Environmental > Terrestrial > Soil >... | reverse complement strand
TCCGGCCATCGCCAGGCCGAGGCCCAGCGTGAAGACCAGGAACCCCGCCCCGGCGATGTTCGGCATTTGGCGCATTTGCGGTGGCTCCGGGAGCCTCGCCCTCCAGAAGGAAGGGCCGTCGCGTCAATCAACCGCCTGGACTTGCAGGGCGTCGCGCAGCTTTTGAATGACTCGGGACTTCTCGTTGCTGATGGTCTTGGGGGCGACTCCCCAGCTTTGGGCGATCTCGGCGGGGGTTCGGCCCTCGAGCGTTTCCTGGATCAAGCGAGCCTCGCGCGGCGAGAGCGCGCCGTCGATGGCCTCGCGCAGCGAGTCGCGCCGGGCTTCGGTCTCGGCGTCGGTGGACGAGGCGGCGACGTCGACCGCGTCGAGGGGTTGATGGACCCGCTCGCGTTGGGCTCGCTTCTTCACCATGTCGACCGCCCGGAAGAAGTCGCCACCCTCGGCGGTCTCGCGGCTGAAGACCTCGCGGACGCCCCAGACGCCCACCTCGCCGAGCAGCGAGTCAAAGCCCTCTCGGCCGAACCGCTGGAGCAAAACGGCGTAAACCGCCTGGGTGCAGTCCTCCTGGACCCGCGGGGGGAGCCCCGCCCGATGCCACGAGCGGCTCAGATACCTGTCGAGCTGGTTCAGCCCCGAAGCCGCGGCCTCGGGGTCCGCGGCGACCGCGACGCGGGGCTCGGCCGTCGCCGGGGCCAGCGGAGCGTCGAGCAGGGCCGCGTCCCAGGCGTCGCCGCCGATGTCGAGCGCGGGGGGGGCGAAGCTTGGAATGTCGGCCAGCAGGTTGTGTTCGGCCGTCACCGCCGGCGGCGCCACCGCCGCGGTCGCGCCGGAGAGCAGGCGCAAGACCTCCATCGCCTCAACGGCCGGTTTATACGACCGATGCGTTCGACGTTTGTGTTCCGATCCCCGCGCCAAGACCCATACCCTCCTTCAAGGGTTCATCAATCGCGGAAGCCCCTCCTTTGGCCCCCACTCTCCTTTCGGTTTCCCAGCGAACCGAAGGCGATGACGTCGCGTCGACGTTCCGAAAGGAAGTCGCGCCGCCCTCTCATCAATCATAAGACGTGACGTTCCCACTCGGAACGAACAGCGCCACTTTACTCCAACTCCATTTCGCGTGCCACGCCAATACCTCCCGTCGTTTTTCATCATAGAATGCATGGATTGGGTTTTCCAGCGGGTTCGCCGATTTTCGATGAAGTTCTGGCGTGGGAACCCCTTGTGTCGGATGATGCGGACGGTTTGTTCTTTGGGAGGTCGACTCTCCCGCCGAGCCGAAACCCCGCCAGGAGTTCGGCGAGGGCCCCGCCCTCCCGGAACCGAGCGGCGACCGAAGTAGATCGGAGTGGAGCATCATGCCGGGATTCGCGAGCGCGCGGCGGTCGGTGGTTGGGCTGTTGGTTTGTTTCCTCCTCGCGGCGACGGCGACGTTCGCCCAGCAGGCCGGCCCTCCGGTGACGCGCCGGGCGGCCGAGCATGGGGTGGTCGTGGAGGCCGACGTTCGGATCCCCGCGCGCGACGGCGTGAGCCTGGCGGCCGACGTTTACCGGCCCGCCCAGGATGGGACGCCGCTCGACGGGCGGTTTCCGACCCTCCTGGCGCGCACCCCCTACGATAAGAAGGGGATGGCGAGGGAGGCGGAATATTTCGCGGCGCGGGGCTATGTCGTGGTCGCCAACGACGTTCGGGGACGGTACGCCAGCGAGGGAACCTGGCGCGGCCTGATCGACGATCCGAGCGACGGTTACGACGCCGTCGAGTGGATCGCCGCGCAACCCTGGTCGAACGGCAAGGTTGGGACGTTCGGCACGAGCTATCTCGGCGGGACGCAGCACGCGATGGCCGAGGCGAACCCGCCTCACCTGACGACGATGGTCCCCGTCGACGCCCTCTCCAACTGCGGCGTCGGCGGCATGCGCCACGGCGGGGCGTTCGAGTTGCGCTTCGTGAACTGGATCCTTCAAATCGGCGCCCCCAACAGCCGGGAGGCCCTGGCCTCGCCCGCGCTCCGCGAGGCTCTGGCCGAGAACGGTCGGCGGGTCCGCGAGCACGTCGACCTGCTGCCGGTTCGCCCCGGCGATTCGGCGCTGCGGGTCGTTCCCGAGTACGAGGCGTGGCTCGTCGAAGCGCTTCGGAGCGGTCCCGAAGCGCCCTTTTGGCGGATCAAGGGGATGTCGGTCGTCGATCATGTGGACGAGTACAAGGATGTTCCGGTCCTTCACCTGACCGGCTGGTACGATTCGTGGACCCGCTCCGTCACGATGAATTACGAGGCGCTGAGTCGGGCGAAAACGTCGCCGCAACGGCTGATCATCGGTCCCTGGACGCATGGCGCGCAGGGCTCGAACGTCGCCGGGGAAATCGAGTTCACCAAGGACGCCGCGATCGATCTCTCGGCCCTTCGCCTCCGTTGGTACGACCGCTGGCTGAGCGACCAGAGCAACGGCGTTGACAACGACGCGCCGGTCTGGATCTACGTCATGGGGACCGGCGACGACCGCCGCTCGCCCGCCGGCCGACTGAATCGGGGCGGCTTCTGGCGAGCCGAGCGCGAGTGGCCTCCGGCGCGGGCCGTCGCCACCTCGTTCTACTTGAACAGGGAGGGGGCGCTCACGGCCGAGCCTCCTTCGGGATCGTCGGCCGCGAGCGCGACCTACACGTTTGACCCGGCCCACCCGGTCCCCACCATCGGCGGAAACATCTCGTCGAGCCAGGGCTTGATGAGCGCCGGGGGATTCGACCAGCGAGCCCGGGCGGACAGCCATCCCCCCGGCCCCCAACTGCCGCTCTCCCAGCGCCGGGACGTTCTGGTCTATCGGACGGCTCCCCTGGAGGCCGACGTCGAGGTCGTGGGGACGGTCCAGGTCGAGCTTTGGGTCAGCTCGACCGCCACCGACACCGACTTCACCGCCAAGCTCATCGACGAGATTCCCCCCAACGAGGATTACCCGCTGGGCTTCGACCTGAACATCGGCGACTCGATCATTCGGACCCGTTACCGCGACGGGAACGACCATCCCGCCGAGCCCTTGACGCCGGGCGAGATCGTCCGGGTCGTCATTCCCCTCTATCCGACGGCCAACATCTTCAAGCGCGGGCATCGGATTCGGGTCGACGTGTCGAGCTCCAATTACCCCCGGTTCGACGTTAACCCGAACACCGGCGACCCGCTGGGCGACCACCGCCGCATGGTCCCCGCCGACAACACGATCCACCACGGCGTCGATCACCCCTCGCGGCTGATTCTCCCGGTCATCCCTTGAGCCGCGGCGGAGGAGGGGGTGCCCGTCGGTCGAGCCGTGGGGAATCTTGAGAAAATCCTCTTGGCGAAAAGGCGATTCGAGGCTAGACTCGCCGACCAAAATCCTTTCGGGTCCGATTAGGCGGCCCGCCAGCCAGGACGGCCCTTTGGCATCAACGGAGGATGAAGTCATCATGACCCCCGCGCGAATCGCCCGCATCCTTGGTCTCGTTGGCTTGGCGGCGTTCCTGGGGTTGGCGGCCCGAACGTCCACCGCGACGCCGGCGTTCGACGACGACCAGACGCCTCCGCCGCCGCCCACCGTCGGCGGCGCGTCGCTGATCAAGGATCCCAAGCCGGTCCTCGTCTCGCGGGTCGACGCCTTCCCCTTCACGCAGGACGAGCCCGAGCCGTCGGTCATCAGCCCGGCCCCGGCGCCCGACGAACTCATCCCCCCCCACGAGCCGGCCGCCGAAGGCGGCGCCGACTCCGACGGCTTTCTCCCGCTTCCCGACATCCCCCCGCCCCCCGCGATGGATTCCAAGTCGACGGACAAGGACAAGGAGAAGGCCAAGCCGGCGAAGGAGGCCGCGCCCGAGGTTGTTCCCGCGCCGCTGGCGCCGGTCGAGTCGGCCGACGACGCGCCCCCCATCGCCCCCGCCGAGTTCACCGGCGATGACTTCCCGGGCATCGCCCCGACGCCCGAGCCTCTGAGCATCGACCCGGCCAAGGCGCCCAAGCCGGCGGCCGACGTCCCCGCTCTCGCCGACCCGGTCCCGGCGCCCAAGCCGGCGCCGGCGCCGGCCGTCGACTCCCCCGTCGCCGCGGAGCGGCCCAAGGCCTGGCGGGCCGAGCGCGACGGCGCGCCGGCGCGGAGCCCGGTCGAAGTCGCGGTCGAGATCGACGAGGTTCCGGCGGTTGTCTCCAGCGATCCCGACGTCCAGGCCCGCTCGTTCGTCGAGCGCAACCAGCGCGAGGCCGAAGAGCGGCTCAAGGCCCTCCAGGGCGAGGCGGAGGAGCTGCGCGGTCGGTTGACCAAGCTCGAAGCGGCCATCCAACAGTGGCGAAACCTCGCCGACGCCATGAAGAAGGCCCAGGTCGACGCGGCCGTTAAGGCCGAGACCCCCCAGCCCAAGTCCGAGTCGCCGACCGCGCCGGCGGCGGAAGCCGCGGCCAGTCTGGAGCCGCAACCGGCCCCGCGCCAGGCGGCCCTCGTCGCCGAGCCCCACGCCGCCCGCGCCCAGGACGTGCCCGCGCCCCCGCTGCGCTGAGGACCAGAGGCGTCCTGGGTCCGCCGCCTTGAATCCCTTCTCCCCCCGCTCTCGGGGGGAGAAGGATGATCGGCTCCGGCCGCTTTGGATCGCGGGTCTTTTCACGCCGCGTGAACCTCCGCCAGAAGGCCGCGGGTGGCTTCGTGGCCGGGCTCCTCGAAGATCTGGTGGGGGGAGCCGGACTCGACGATCCGGCCCGCGTCGAAAACGTGGATGACGTCGGAGACGCGGCGGGCGAACGACATGGCGTGGGTCGCGATGACCATCGTCCAGCCCCCGCCGCCGGCCAGGTCGGCGATGACCGAGAGGACCTCGGCCGTCATGCGCGGGTCGAGCGCGCTGGTGGGCTCGTCGAAGAGCATGACGCGCGGCTCCATCGCCAGGGCCCGGGCGATCGCCACCCGCTGCTGCTGACCTCCGGAAAGCTGCCGCGGATACGCGTCCAGCCGATGCAGCATGCCGACCCGGTCCAGGAGCGTCCGGGCGCGCTCCTCGGCCTCGCCGCGCGGCAGGCCCAGGACCTGGACGGGGGCTTCGATGAGGTTTTGTAGAACCGTTTGATGTGGGAACAGGTTGAAGGTCTGAAAGACCATCCCCACGCGCTGGCGGATCGCGCGGGCGACCCGCTCGCGATCGGCCGGCCGCTGGTGGACGTCGAGGCCCAGGCCGCCGATGGTCACGCTTCCTCCCTGGAACTCCTCCAGGCCGTTGAGGCAGCGCAGGAACGTGCTTTTGCCGCCGCCGGAGGGGCCGATCAGGGTGGCGACCTCTCCTTCGCCGACGTTCAGGTTCACTCCGCGGAGGACCTCCACCGGCCCAAACCGCTTGACCAGTCCGCGAACCTCGATCATGCCGTCGCCCCTCCCTTCGGAAAGCCGGCGTCGGCTTGACGCTCGGCCCATCGCGAGAACCAGGAAAGCGGAACGCTCATCAACAGGTAAAGAACCGCCGTCGCCGCGGCGAACTCGACCACACCGCCGGTGCTGTTGGCCAGGATCGAGTACTGCTTGGTCAGCTCAACAAGCGTGATGACCGAGCAGACCGACGTGTCCTTGAACAGCGAGATGAAATCGTTGGCGACCGGCGGAATGACGATCCGAACCGCCTGGGGCGCGATCACCCGGCGCAGGGCCAGCCCGCGCGGCATTCCCAGGGCCAGCGCCGCCTCCATCTGCCCCCGGGGAACGGCCTGAAACCCGGCCCGAAAGATCTCCGCCTCGTAGGCCGAATAGTTGATCGCCAGCCCGGCGATTCCCGCCACCCAGGGAGGCAGCCGAAGCACGTAAAACAGCACGAACAACTGGAGCATCAGCGGGGTTCCCCGGATCAGCTCCACATAGGCCGCCAGCGGCGCGCGGATGGGGGCCGGGCCGTACAGCCGGCCGACGGCGATCAGAAGCCCAAGCGCCATCGCCAGGGGCATCGACGCGAACGACAGGCCGAGCGTCACCACCGCCGCGTCGCCCAGCCGGGGCGCGTACCGGCGCAATAGCTCCCAGCCCCACAGCTCGCGGCGGCCCGAAACGGGTTCGATCGGCCCGGAAATCTCGGCCAGCTCCTCCTGCGCCTCGTTCCAGAGCCCGTACTTTTCGTAAATCCGCCGCAGCTCGCCCGAGGCGATCAACCGGCCGAGCGCCTCGTCGAGCGCGTCGCGCAGGGCGGAGGCCTCCTTGCGGGCGTAGATCACGTAATAGCCCCGCGACTCGGGGGGACCCACAAGCTCCAGTCCGGGATAACGCTCGCGATAGAAGAGGACCGCCGGCAGGTCTTGAAGCGTGAAGTCGTACTGGCCGTTTTGGACGGCGAGCATCGCGTCGGTCACGCCGTCGAATCGGACGACCTCGATCGTCTCGCCGGCGCGCTCGTGGGCGAAGGCGTCGGCCGCCGAGCCGACCAGGACCCCCACGGTCCAGCGGCGGCCGTCGGGCCGGGGCCGGCTCAGGTCGGCCCAGCGCGTCGCCGAGCCCCCCTTGCGACCCATCAACTGAAGCTGATAAACGTAGTACGGCCGGGTCGCCAGATGGTCGCGCAGCCGGGCGCTGGTCCACTCGTAACCGTTGACCACCACGTCGATCCGACCCGAGTCGAGGACCGACAAAAGCTGGTCCCACTGCCCCTGCGAGAACTCGGCCGTCACGCCCAGCTCGTCTGCCAGGAGGGCCATCATCTCCACCTCGAACCCGGCCGCGCCGCGCGGGGATCGAGGGTCGGGAAAGGCGTAGGGGCCGCCCCCCTCCATGTCGCTCCCGTACCGCAAGACCTTGCGCGCGCGAACATCCTCCAGCGCGTCGGCCCGCGCGGGGCGGCCAAGCCCGGCGACGAGCAGGAGCGGGAGCAGACAGGCGGCGAGAAGAAGCGGGCGAAAGGCATCGGATTCCGATGCGTCGGCGTTTGCTTCCATCAAGACGTTCCTCTCCCGCGGGGGCGCTCGGCCCGCGCGGTTCGCCGTCCGGCGGGTCTGGTTTTGGGCGGGCTCGGCTCCCGCCCGGCAACGTCCGTCATCCCGAGTTCATCACAATGTTTCACCAGCGCGCATGATTCGACATCATCATCGGCGAATCAAGCGGGTTTTTTCAATCGCCGGGATTTTGGCTCGCGCCGGGGCTCTCGGCGTCCTTGGGGCGGAGCGGATCGCGGCCGGAGTACGGGGCGGGAGGGTCGTCGGGCGTCGGGTCGATCCGCCGCTGAAGATCGACCTCGCGGGCGGTTCGGACGGGCTGAAGCCGGGTGAGCCGGCCGACGTGAAACCGATGCCCGCGCCACTGAACATGGCTGTTGAGCAGGGCGTCGAACCAGAGGGGCAGCAGCATCAGGTCCTTGATCGGGCTGTACAGCCAGTGCTTCGGCCGGGGGATCGGCCCTCCCAACCATTTGGTCTGGAGAACGTCGCGCGCCAGCCCCAGGCCGACCAGCAGCAGAAGCCCGCCCCAGGCGATGCCCGACTCGCCCGAGAACGCCCAGACCAGGCCGATCGTCGCCAGGTTGGCCAGCGGCTCGAACATGAACGCGCCCAGGGCCAGCCGGCGGCGGATCTTGAACCAGCGCGAGTGGCGGTTGAGGAACCAGGTGAACCCCCGGTCCTTGTTGACGTTCTCAATCACGTGATGGCTCAGGCGGATTGAGTACCCGGCCTTGCGCGTGAGCATCCCGATGACCTGATCTTCGGCCAGCAGGTTGCGAACCGCCGCGAAGCCGCCGATCGCTTCAAGCGTCTGGACGGGCATCATCATGGATTTGCCCACCACGCAGGTCACCCCCAGCGTCGAAGCCAGCGCCACGCCGCCGGCGATGTAGCCGTTGAGCTGGAGGTTCTCCATCACCGCGCCCCCGCGCTCCTGCCCCGTCCCCACGAACAGGTTCGTCACCAGGCCCACGTTCGGCTGGGCCAGATAACAGGCGGTCTCGCGCAGGTACGATGGACGAGCGCGGACGTTCGAGTCGCTGATCAGGATCACGTCGTGCTTGCGGAACGGCTCCATCGCCGCGAGGCTCTCAACCTTTGGGTTGAGCCCAAACGGCGGCTGACCGACCACCAGCCGGGCGTCGCGCTCGGGAAACGCGGTCATCAGCTTTTGCACGACGCCAATGGCCGGATCGTCGGCGTCGGCCACGCAAAAGATCAACTGATACGTCGGGTAGTCGAGTTGAAAGAAGCTGGCGAGGTTCTCCTCAAGCTCCTCGTCGAGCCCCTTCAGCGGTTTGTAAACCGTGACCGCAGGCGCGTAATCGGGCAAATTGCGCCGCCTCCTGAGCACCCACGCCAGACAGACCATCGACGCCAGCGTCGAGCCCGCCGCCGCGATCGCCACGAGACCCAAAAGCAAGTCGGCGGCCAGGGAAGAGGTCATGCTCGTCTCCACGAAGCGCGGGCGCGGCGCTCGCTTTGTGTGGGCGGAAACCGGCCGCGGGGCAAGGGGAGCGGTCGTCGCGCGACTCCATTTATTTAGCCGCGTTCGATTATAGGGGTTTCAACGATTGACGCCAGCCGCCTTTGAATCCCGCCCCCGCTCGGGTTTGGGCCGGATGAGGGTGGGCGGATTTCGGGGCGGACTTGGCGGGCGCTTTCCCGGGAGGGTACTGCCGTCCCGCCAAGCCGGCGCTTTGTGTGGGGCTCGGCGGGAGGGGATTGCCCTCCCGGTCCCGATCCGGCGCGCTCTTGGCTTCGTTCGGCGCTTTTTTCGATGTTTCCACCTCGACGGCGGCCTTGTCCTCCCGGCCCCGCTCCGGCGCGCTTTTGGCTTCGTTCAGCGCTTTTTTCGATGTTTTCTCCCCGGCGGCGGCCTTGCGAAGCTTGGCGATGGCGTCGAGCGTCCGCAGCAACTCGCGGGTTCGCGCGGTTTGAAAACGGCGGAGACGCTCGGCGCCGTCGCTGGCGCAGAAGAGGGCGCGCTCGACCAGCTCCAGGGTGTCGGCGCTCTCGACCTCCTCTAAAAGTTCCAGCCGCTCGGTCAGCCGAGCCAGCTCGCGATTGACGATCGACCGCAGATGCGCCCAGCCGGCCTCGGGGCTTTCGAGAGGCGGGACCAGGGCGCGCCAGGCTCGCCAGGCGTTGAAGGCGGGGTTGTCCGACGGGGTCTCATCCCGCGTCTTGCCCCAGAATACGGCCCCCCAATTCTCCGTGATCGCCTCCCAGGCCAGGACGATCGCGTTGAGCTCGGGGTCGTCGACGGCGTCGACGGGATGCTTGCCCAGCAGCCGGATGAACTTGTATTGATCGGGAAACGACCAGGCCGCGCCCGAGTCGAGCAAGTGCCGGATCTCGGTCCACCGGTCGATCATCCAGCGCGTTCCTTCGGGCGTCGCTTGAAGCGCGAGGGCGAAGACTCGCGGCTCGTCGTCCCAGGGCGGTCCCGAGCCGGGGACGTTCCGCTTGCCGCACAGATAAAGGAGCTTGCGGGCCAGGCCGGCCACCTCGGCGGCGCGCTCGGCCTCGTGGTTGAGCATCGCCGCCCGGACCCGCTGGGCGAGGATCGCCGACTCGTAGCGCTGGGCCCGATCCAGATCCCACGACAGCCGGGCCGCGCGCTCGATCAGGTCGCGCTCGACGGTTCCCGTGGGTTGATAATCATCAAGCCATTCTTGTATCCGGGCCGTTAGCTCGGCCGGGTCCTCCCGGGGCGCGACGAGTTCGGAAATCTCGGCGCGCATGCCGTGTTTCAGGGCGTTGAGGCGGGCGCGGGCCTTGCCCTCGTCGGTCGTCGGTCCCCGGCTTTTTTGGGCGTTGGCGCGGTTGGCCTGGATCTGTGCTTCGGTCGTCATGGGGTGTCGTCTCCTGGTTGCGCGGCGATGGGGCCTCTTCCAAAAAGACGATCCGCGGATTCCCGCGCGATTTTTCACGAAAATCGGCATTCGCCCGGAATTTCGGTGGCGGGGCGCCATCGGCCGGCGTCGGCGCGGGGCCGGGAGGGCAAGGCCCTCCCGGAAAACCGCCCGACCCGGAAAATCCCGCGGGGGCCCCCCCGCTCGCGGCGTGGTGGTATCATTGGGATAACGTGCGCGCCATCGCGTGGTTGAGGGCCGAATCAGGGGAGGGAGACTGGACGATGGAACGACGATATGGGGCGATCGCGGCCCTGGGCTTGATCGTTTTGCTCGCGGGCGGGGCGTCCGGAGCGTGGGCTCAGGATCAAAAGCCCGAACCGGCCGAGGCCGACCCGACCGCGGCGGCCCGGAACCGGATGGTGCAGCGCCATCTGGTTGAGCGGGGAATCAAGAATCCCCGCGTCCTCGACGCCTTTCGAACCGTCCCCCGGCACATGTTCCTGCCTCCCGGATCGAGCCGGCAAGCCTACGACGACGAGTCGATCCCGATCGGCGAGGGGCAGACGATCACGCCTCCTTATGACGTCGCCTTCATGACCGAAGTGCTCGACCCCAAGCCGACCGACCGGGTTTACGAGGTCGGCACCGGCTCGGGCTATCAGTCGGCGATCCTCTCGCGGCTGGTCGACGAGGTGTACTCGGTCGAAATTCACAAGCCCCTGGGCGAGCGGGCCGCCGAGGTCCACAAGGAGCTTGGCTACACCAACATCCACACCCGGATCGGCGACGGCTACGAGGGCTGGCCCGAGGCCGCCCCCTTCGACGCGATCATCGTCACCTGCGCCCCCCAGCGCATCCCTCAGCCCTTGATCGACCAGCTTAAAGAGGGGGGCCGGATGGTCATCCCCCTGGGCGACCGCTTCAACCAGATCGTCCACCTGGTGATCAAGCGCGACGGCAAGCTGATCGACAAGGAGCTGAAGCCGACCCTCTTCGTCCCCATGACCGGCAAGGCCATGAGCGAAACGGCCGAGCCGAAGTCGAAGTCCGAATCCAAGTCGAACTCGAAGCCGGCGCCCGCGCCCGCTCCCGGCGACGGAGGGACCCCGTGAGCAAGACCGCGCCGCTGTTGCTGTTCGTCGCGCTGGGGCTGGCCGGCGGATTCGCGCCGGGGATGGAATCGACCTGCCGGGCGCAAGATCCGACCGCCGGGATTCCCCGCCCGGCGCCCCCGCCGCGCGACGATCTGGAGAAGGACGACAACAACGACGGCGTCCCCGACGGCTGGTACAACGCCCGCGACGCCTCGATCCAGTCCTCCGGGGGCGCTTCGGGATCGCGGTTCATCCGGTTCGAGTGCCCCCGCCGCGGCCGTCCGGCCCGGCTCAGCCGCGCCTTCGGGGTGGATGGCCGCAAGTACGAGGCGATCATTCTGGGCCTCTGGGTTCGCCTCAAGGACATTGAGCATGGCGAGCGCTCCGGCGAGGAGCCCGGCCTGATGATCGACTTCCTGGGCGACGAGCTGCGGCAGCTCTCCCGGGGGACGATGGGCCCCTGGACGCGCTCCGTCGGCGACCAATGGACTTATGTTTCCAAGCGGATTCCGGTTCCTCCCGGCACGCGCGACGCCATCATGTCGGTGGGTTTGATGGGCGCGGCGGGGCGGCTCGACGTCGACGGCTTCACCTTTGAGCTGGTTCCCCGCGAGATCACCGAGACGACGAACCTGGTGGTCAATGGCGACTTCGAGCTGGGCGATCCCGACCCGGCCTACTGGATCGTCAACAACGGGGCCCGCCGCGTCTTCCCCGGGCGCGACTCCACCGCGGCGGTCGAGCTGTCCAGATCCAGCGCCCGGATCTTGACCGGGCTCGCGCCGCCGGTTGAAGGGCTCGGCTCGCTGGAGATCGCCGTTTACGCCCGGGCCCGGGGGCTGCGCGGCTCCGGGGGCGCGGGCGGGGCGGTGTACTTCCTCGACGAGGCGGGCGAGCCGGTGGGCTCGCGCAACGGCGTTCCGGCGTTCCGCTGGGGCGGCTCGTTCGAGTGGCGGATGCAGCGGACGGTGGTCCCGATCCCCCGCGGGGCGGTTCGCGCGGTCATTCAATTTGAGAAGTTCGACGGCGTCGGCGCCGTTGAGATCGACGACGTTCAGGTCGCGTCGTCCCCCGCGCCCGCGTTGGCCTCGTGGAGCCCGTTTCACGTCCGGGACGACATGGAGGGCTGGTTGAAAGTCGGCCCGTCCCCGGAGATCGTCCCCAGGTCGGCCCTCGACTTCTCGTTCCTCAACCCCGAGCCGGCCGGCGCGAAGGGTCCGGTCAAGATTCAGGGCGGGCGGCTGACCTTCGGCGACGGAGGCCGGGCCCGGTTCTTCGGCGTCAGCCTGCTCGCCCCGACCGCGTTTCTGGAGCCCGAGCGAGCCGACGCGTTGGCCGACCGCCTGGCGCGGTCGGGCGTGAACCTCGTTCGCCTGGGCGATCTCGACACGGCTCTGGGGCCGGATCGGAGCCTCTTCGACGACGCCCGCGACGACACCCGGGCGTTCGACTCCAACGCTCTTGAGCGGCTCGACCACCTGATCGCCGCCATGAAGGCGCGGGGGATTTACGTCGCGCTTGAGCTGCAAAGCAGTCGGATCTTCCGCGACGAAGATCCGGTCAAGGAGCCCGGGCTGCTTCCCCCCGGCGGCGGTCCCGCGGCCGTCTTCGACCCGGCGCTCGGCAAGCTGAGTCTCGACGCCTCGCGGGCGCTTCTGAGCCGCGTGAATCCCGAGACGAAGCTCGCGCTCCGCGACGACCCGGCGCTGGCCTGGGTGACGCTGGCGGGGGAGGTCTCGCTGTTCGACCAGATTGACCGGCCCGACGCCCTGCCAACCGCCTACGCGGCCGACCTGCGCGCCCGGTCGGAGAAAAGCTCGGGCGTCTCGGGGCGGCGGCTCTGGCGGACCCTCGAATCCGACCACTACGCCGGCTGGGCCGCGAAGCTTCGCGAAGACGGCCTCAAGGCGCCGATCGCCGGCGTCTCACACTGGCGTCGCGAGTCCGACTTCGTCGCCGCGCTGACCGCGCCCGGGCTCGACCTGATCGACGACCGGCTGTACTGGGCGCCGCCGATCTGGGCCGACCCGGAGCTTCGGTCGCAGCTTTGGAGTCGCGACGGCGGGTTGAACTCCGGCGCCTCGCGCAAGCGGGCCGTCGACCGCCCCTACGTCGTGGGCCAGTGGTGCCCGCAAACCCTCGGCGCCTGGGCCTTCCCCCACGAGGCCGCCGACCAGCTTCTGGCCTCGGCCACGGCCCAATGGGAGGACTGGGACGCCCTGGTCCGCCGGGGGATCTTCGTCTACCCGAAGACCTGGGGCGACGGCCCGGTGGGAACCACCGGCGGCGAGGACATCTTCCAGATCCCCGAGGCCGCCAACGCGGTGCCCCAGGTCCACGCCCTCTGGCCGCACGCCGCCTCGATCCTGCTTCGGGGCGGGGGGACCGCCGAGCCCGACGCCGCCAAGCGGAGGACGCGGACGCTTCCCGGCTGGGAGCCCGCGCTGGGCCGGTTGACCGTCGATACTCCGTTCACGCAGGGGATCGCCGGCTGGAACGCCGGCCGGGAGGTCGCGTTCCCGACGTTGACCGTCTCGTCCGAATCGAATTTCACGGTGGTCGTGGCCTCGTCGGTCGGCGCCGAGCCGATCGCCGACGCCAAGCGGCTCTTGGTCACCGCCCTCGGCCGGGTCGAGCCGACCGGCTTCCGCTGGGTCGATCCCTGGAAGCGCGACGTGGCCGACCCCGGCCGGCCCCCCTTGCTTCAAGAGCCGGTCGAGGCCCGCGTGGTCTGGCGGCGCGCGGGGACCATCGAAGCCTATGCTTTGGACAACACCGGCGCCCGCGTCGGCCGCGCCAAGACCGAACCGAATCCCGACGGCGACGGCGTCGTCCTGATCATCGACGGTCGAACCCCCGCAACGCACTGGGAGCTGATCGCCCAATGAGAATCATCGTGACCGGCGGCGCCGGCTTCATCGGCTCGCGCCTCGTCGATCGCCTGCTTCGCGACGGTTGTGAAGTGGTCGTGGTCGACAACTTCGACCCGTTCTATCCCCGAGCCGTCAAGGAGGCGAACCTCGCCGAGGCGGTGGGCAACCCCCGCTGCCGGCTGATCGAGCTGGACATCCGCGACGCCGCGGGCGTCGACGCCCTGGTTCAGTCGTTCCGGCCCGACGCCATCGTTCACCTGGCCGCGCGCGCGGGGGTTCGCCCCAGCATCGCCGACCCGGGCCTGTACGCCGACGTCAACGTCGTGGGGACCGTCCGCTGGCTGGAGGCCGCCGCGCGGCTGGAGCCGAAGCCCCGGTTCGTCTACGCCTCCAGCTCCAGCGTCTACGGCGACCGCGACGACGCGCCGTTTCGGGAGTCGGACGCCGTCGACGCGCCGGTTAGCCCCTACGCCGCGACCAAGCGGGCCTGCGAGCTGTTGGCCCGGACGTTCCACCACATCCACGGCCTCTCCATCACCGGCCTGCGGTTCTTCACCGCCTTCGGCCCGCGCAACCGGCCGGATCTCGCCATCGCCTCGTTCGCCGACCGGATCGAGCGGGGCGAGACGATCCCGATGTTCGGCGATGGCCGAACCCGGCGCGACTACACGTTCGTCGACGACGTGGTCGACGGGGTCGTCCGGGCCGTCGACCGCTGCGAGGGCCTCCATGTCTACAACCTGGGCAACTCCAGTCCCGTCGAGCTCCACGAGATGATCGAGGCGATCGGCGAGGCGCTGGGCAAAACCCCGCGCGTCGAGCGGCTCCCCGAGCAACCCGGAGACGTCCGCCAGACCTTCGCCGACGTCTCCCTGGCCGAGGCCGAGCTGGGCTATCGCCCCTCCACCCCCTTCCGCGAGGGCCTGGCCCGCTACGTCGCCTGGCGCCGAACCGGCCGGGGATGAGGCCGAGACGAGCTCGCCCCGCCGCAAACCCCTCTCCCCCCGCCGCCGGGGAGAGAGGGGATGGAGCGCCGCCGCGACCGTTGTTTGGATTGCGCCAATATGTCTGTATGGAACGGCGCATAAAGAAACCGCGTCCCCAGGGGCCTCGCGATGAGACCCCCGACGCGGTTCTGATCGGGTCGAGATTGAGATTGAGCGGCGCGTTGGGGCCTGGGCTCAGATGAAGTCCTTCAGGGCCTTCAGCGCGCGGACCTTGATGACCTTATGAGCGGGCTTGGCGGCGATGGTGATCGGCTCCTTGGTGGCGGGGTTGAACCCGGGACGGGCCTTGGTGGCCGGCTTGTGAACGACCTGGATCTTCAAGAGGCCGGGGAGCACGAACTGGCCGGGGCCCTTCTTGCCGATCTCCTTCTGGATCAGTTCGGAGAGGCCGTCGAAGACCGCCGCGACGTCTTTCTTGCTGAGGTTCGTTTTGTCGGCCAACGCGGTGTAAATCTCGGTCTTGGTCGCCGGCTTGGCGGCCGCCTTGGGGGCGGCCTTGGCGGTCGACTTGGCGGCCTTGGCGGTCGACTTTGCGGCGGGGGCGGACGCCGCCTGAGGTTCGGCGGCCTTGGAAGCGGCTTTCTTGGCCATGGGAAGAATCACCCTTGAATGGAAAGGTCGATGCCTGTTAACTCAACTCGCGAGCCGGTCGAGTCCTCCCTCGCCTTTGAGAGCGGCCGCCGTGGCTCCTGCCGATCGTATTCGACGATTATGGGGAAAACCTCCAGAGAAAACAGGCTGCGATCGCGAAATTCCCGGTTTTTCCTCGATTTTTCGCCCTCCGACCCCCTCCCGCCCCGGTTTTCGCGGGGTTTGCGAGCCGGCCGCCCGATCCATTCAGACGGCGATCTCGTGACGGCGCGGCTCAAATCCCATGATGAAGCGACCCGTCGCCGAGACCAAATCGACCATGAATCCGACCTCGGCGTACGCCTCCGCGCATCGTACCGCCCGGCTGAAATCGGTGAAGGCTCGACACGTCCGACCCGCCCCGTCGTGGATCCGCAGCACGATGGTTGGACTGTTCGAGCACGCTGGGTTCATCATGTCCGACTGTCCTTTATCAGAAACCCTCGCCAAGCAATCGCGGCCCCGGTTGGTTGACCGTTTCCCTCGGACAAGACGCAAAGCAAACGCGGGAGCCGACGGACAAGAGCGAAGGAATCGCGTGGAGGAGGGGGGCCTCGTGAGGACTACGGAGCCGATCGCGATTTGTGCCGCGCGCGTGTCGGAGTTTTTTCGGAATCGGCCCGGGTCGGCGGATCGCGGCCGAAGGCGGCGGTCGCCAAGCATCCTTCTCCCTTGAGAGAAGGTGGCCGAAGGCCGGATTAGGAGCGCGGGGTTGACGGAAGGGGGGGCGGAAAGGGGCCGGGAGGGCGAGGCTGGGCTGATGAAAAGTTGGCCTTGACCCACTTCAACCCTCATCCCGGATTTGTTTCTTCGGGGGGCGGGCATTCCCGCCTGCCCAGAAACCAACATCAGGGTTAGTAGGGCAGGCGGGAATGCCCGCCCCCCGGGTTCAAAATCCGCGGGACGGCGCAACGAATCCGTGATGCCTGAACGCGACGAAATGCCCGGTCAACACCACCTTTTCATCAGCCCAGGGCGAGGCTCCCGCCGAGCCGACGCTTGGCGTGGGGCTCGGCGGGAGCTTCGCCCTCCCAAGGAAACCGCCCGCCGAACATGCGCCTCAATCGCCGGACGCCCTGGTGGTGGCGCGGCGGGGGTCGGCGGCTCCGTGGCGGAGGCCGGTGGACGGGTCGACGACGATGGAGTTGGCGTTGCCCTGTCGGCCGCCGGTTCGGATTTTATGGCCCATGTCGGTTAGCGTCTTGAGCGTCTCCTCGGGCCAGTCCTTTCCCTCCATCGCGAGGACGTCCGGGAACCACTGGTGATGGGTCCGGGGCGCGTTGACGGCCGCCTGGGCGTCGAGGCCGAACTCCAGGACGTTGAGCGTCACCCAGAGCGTCGTGTTGGGGATCGTCCGGCCGCCGGGCGAGCCGGTGACGAGGACGACCTTGCCGTCCCTCATGGCGATCGTCGGGCACATCGAGCTGAGCATCCGCTTGCCGGGGGCGATTTGGTTGGGAACGGTGCCGATCGAGCCCGCGTCGTCGGTGCGGCCGGGACGGAGGTTGAAGTCGCCCATCTCGTTGTTCAGCAGGAATCCGGCTCCCTTGACCACGGCCTTGGCGCCGTAACTCTCCTCCAGCGTGTACGTCAACGCGACGGCCATCCCATCGGCGTCGATGGTCGAAAAGTGGGTCGTGTGATCCGATTCGGTCGTGATGATCGGAAACGGCGCGAGCGACGCGCTTGGGGTCGCCTGGGCGTCGTCGATCGAGGCGGCCAGCTCGTCGGCGCGGGCTTTTGAGACGAGTTCGGCGACCGGCACGTCGACGTAGTCGGGATCGGCGATCGCCGTCGCCCGGGTGTAAAAGGCGCGCCTCATGGCCTCGGTAACGCGGTGGAGGGTTCGGGGCGATTGGGGTCCATCGGACTTCAGGTCGTATCGCTCCAGGATGTTGAGCGCCTGGCAGAGGACGATCCCGCCCGACGCCGCGGGGCCCATGCCGTAGACGTCATAACCGCGATACGTCGTCTTCACCGGCGGGCGCTCCTTGGCCCGGTAGGCCGCCAGGTCGGCGAGGGTGATCCGGCCGTCGTTCTCCGTCATGTAGGCGGCGATCAGCTCGGCGGTGCGCCCGGTGTAGAATTCGTCGGGGCCGCCGGCGGCGATGCGCTCAAGCGTCGCGGCGAGGTCGGGCTGGACCAGCCGATCGCCCGCTTTCCAGGGGGAGCCGTCGGGCTTGCCGTAGGCGGCGACCGACTCTGGGAAGTCGGCCATCCGGCCCCGTAACGGCGCGCCCTCGCCGGCCTCGGCCCTCCGCGGCCTGAGCTGGCCATTCAGGCCGGCCGCCAGGTCGGCCGAGATTTCAAACCCGTCGCGGGCGAGCTTCACGGCCGGGGCGACCAGGTCGCGCCAGGGGAGCTTGCCCCATCGGGCGTGGGCGAGGCCGAGACCCCGGACGGTGCCGGGAACGCCCGCCGCCCAGGCGCCGTCGCGGTGGCGGGGAAGGAGCTTGCCGTCCGAGTCGAGGTACATCCGGGGAGTGGCCGACCCGGGCGCGGCCTCGCGGAAATCGAGGGTCACAACCTCGCCGCTCTGGGGCAGGTGGGCGACGATGAAGCCGCCCCCGCCCAGGTTGCCCGCCTCGGGAAGCGTCACGGCCAGGGCGAAGGCGGTGGCGACCGCCGCGTCGATCGCGTTGCCCCCCTTGCGCATGGCGTCTCGCCCCGCGTCGGCGGCGTTCCCCTCTCCGGCGGCGACAACGTGCTTGGAGAACACTCCGGCTTCATCGGCCCGCGCCGAGGGGAGGCCGAGACCCAGAACCGAGATCGCGACCGCCGCCCACAAAGTCCGATGGTGTGTCATCCGCTTATCCATAGGTCCTGGTTTGATGAAGCGCGGGCGCTGGTCGATTTTGTCGTTGGTGGCGATTGAATCATGTGGGGGCGGCCATGGGGAGCCGCCCCCGAAATCGCGCGGCGCGAATTTGAGTTGCTCAAAGCGGGAACAGACAATCCCCTCTCCCCTCGCGGGAGAAGGATGACGCCCCCCACTCCAGATGGTTTTCGACGGAGCACGGCGAGGGGAGAAGGGAAACCCGGCTTCAGCCCCTCGCATGCGACTCGCGCCGAACCGTAGTGGGATTGGGGCCGCCCCCGCGGCGGGCGCTCCTCGCCATCGCGGCGAGTCGCGAGTTTACCGAAAACGCCGCCGGTTGGCCGCGCCTTGGTTTCCGGTTACTCGGCGGTCAGGTCGAAATCGCCGGGGCGGTTCCGGTAGAAGGTGTGGATGTGGTTGGCCCCGTCCTGCTCGTTGTTGAAGTCGATGAGGATCGACGGGCCTTCGACGCGGAAGGCGTGGGGCTTGGACTGGTCGAGCGGGCCGTACCAGGCGAGGTGGAACTTGCCGCCGCTCCTGGCCAGCTCCTCCTTCAGATCCGCGCGGACCCCCGGCGCGAAGTTGGCCCGGTAGGCGGCGAGGAACTGGTGCAGGAACTTGCGCTGCTCGGGCTTGAGCTGATCGCTGGAGATCCCCTTGGCCTCCATCGGGCCGGGCTGGGGCGGGTTGGGGGTGGAGGTGACCTTGGGAACGTCCTGAGAGACGACCGCGGCCTGGCGCTGAGCGTCGTCGAACGAGTCGATCAGCTTCTTGATGGGGGTCTCCAGCGCGATCAGGTTGCGCTGGCCCTCCAGCGGGCCGGAGCGGACGCCGGCGGGGTTGGAGCCGATCTGGAAGGGGGTGGCCGAGACGACCTTGCCGTCCTTGAGGGTGAAGTTCAGGGACAGGTGGTGCCCCTCCACCCGCCATCCCCACTCGCCCTGGTCGCCGGGCGTTCCGAAGACGCTGAAGAAATAGAGTTCGGGGTCGCGGTGGGGGGCGTGGTTCTCCTGGAGCCAGAGGATGTGCTCATAGCTCATGATCGTCGTGGCCTTGATCATCCCCTCGGTCGACAGCCCGGTTTGGATCAGGCCGAAGGCGACGGCCCGCTGGTCGGGCGCCATCTCCTTGAGCGGCAGTCCCTTGCGGGGGCGGGGAATCCAGTGCCAGTTGAGCCGCTCGGGGTCGTCGAAGGCGAAGCTCGCCTTCGCGCGCTGGGCGTCGTCGAGAGTGCCCAAAAACCGCGTGGCCGCCTTGGCCATCGCCGCCCCCGTTTCATCGGCCCGAGTCGGGGCCGCGACGGCCGAGGAGGCCAAAACGACCGCTGCCAGCGCCAGTGGGAATCGCTGCATCTTCAAGCTCCGGGCGGGCCGCCATTCCAGGGAGGAACGACCGGATCGGGCCCGCCGTCGATCCGTCGCACAAATCTTCAACAACCTAGACCTAGCCGACCGGAGCCCCCCCGCCAAGTCCCGACCCCGGAAACTCCCGGACTTTCCCCGCGCGGTTTGGGCGGGGAGGCTCATTCGGCGGGCTCGTCGGCCGGCCGGATTTCGACCAGGTTGTCGAAGAAGGTGGCGCCGCCGCCCATGTCGGCGAGCGCCGACGAGGTGGTGGCGTTGGCGTTGCGGCGGCCGGGGTGGTGCTTATTCCAGTGGATGCCGGTGGCGGCGGCCACGCCGGGGCCGACCGCCCCTGAGAGCGCCGCGCGGGCCCGGAACGAGCCCCGATCGTTGAAGACCTCGACCCATTGGCCGTCGGCGATGTTTCGCGCGCGGGCGTCTTCGGCGTCCATCTCAACCGTCGGTTCGCCGGCCCGCGACCGGTGGCGCGCCGAGCCGCCGAAGGTCGAATTGAGGAACTGGGGCAGGGGAGGGCTGACCAGTTGGATCGGGTAACGCGCCGCCAGGTCGGGCCGGGTTTGGGGATCTTCGTGGGGCGGGGTGTAGGTGGGCAGCGGGTCGAAGCCGTCGCGAAGCATTCGCTCGGAGTACAGTTCGCACTTGCCCGAGGGGGTGGGGAAAACGCCGTCGGCGAACGGGGCGAAGCTCTCGGGAAGGTTCAGCCGGATCGAGCCCTCGTCCTTCAGCCGCTCCAGGGTGATCCCTTGGAGCGTCGGGCCGCCGTCGAGCGCTTCGCGCGTCAGCGTTTCGTCGTCGGGGAAGAGTTCCGGCTCGAAGCCGAGCCGGTCCGCGAGCGCCCGGAAGACGTCGTTGTTCGACCGGCACTCGCCGAGCGGATCAATCGCGCGGGGGTTGAGCATCACGTCGAAGTGGCCGTAGGAGCCGTGCAGGTCGTCGTGCTCCAGTTGCGATGTGGCG
>Ga0180215_1002112_pt1 | contig 20526 bp, 20 predicted proteins | sample eDN3rd37CBELigBY_FD_128871 | JGI IMG/M metagenome (GOLD analysis project Ga0180215, IMG submission 128871) | Enriched backyard soil microbial communities from Emeryville, California, USA - eDNA 3rd pass 37_C BE-Lig BY (version 2) (version 2) | ecosystem: Environmental > Terrestrial > Soil >... | reverse complement strand
TTCTTAAACTTAAAGAACTTGATCTCAGATAAATCTGTATCCGTTAATATTTGGAGAACCTCTTCAGCCACTGGTCCTTGCAGAGCAAGAAGAGCATATTCTTCCGATTTGTTTACAATTGAGACATTCCCATTCTTATTGGATACTAGCCACTTCAGATCTTTTTCAATGTTCGAAGCATTAATCACAAGTAAATAATCATTTTCCGCTCTTTTATATATAAGTAAATCGTCCACTGTTCCGCCATCTTCATAGCACATAGCTGTATATTGAGCGCCTCCAGACTTAAGTAGAGACACATCATTTGTTACAACCTTTTGTAAAAAAGCTAAACTATCTTCTCCTCGAACCTCGACCTCTCCCATATGTGATACGTCGAATAACCCTGCTTTCGTTCGAACTGCTTCATGTTCATCCTTAATAGAAGTAAATTGAACAGGTAAATCCCAGCCTCCAAAATCAATTGTCTTGGCACCATACTCTTTATAAAGATCGAATAAAGGTGTTCGATGTAGTTCTGACATGTGGACTACTCCTTCCGTTTTTAAAAAATGCATCAAAAAAAGGACATAGAACTCCCATTTACATATGGAAGTCTCTGTCCTTTTTACCTGAAAGTTTACCTTATGGATGACGATGACTAAAAAAAGACATACTACCACCTCATACGGCTTTCCCCTTTGGTAGTTTACGTGAACTCACGCAAACACTCTCCAGAGTCGCGTCAAATAAGAGTCTTTTTGCCTGAGAGATTCACAATTGTTTGCTCCTTCGGCGCTATACTAAACGATAGTCTCTCCCCTTATTCTCATCCGCACATATTTTGTTTTTGTGTTGGTTATACTACTAAAACCTGAATTATGACATTTGACATTTTAAACATTTGCATTTCATATCGAATGAAAGCGTTAAGCTGACTGAAAGATATGAAAATGATGAACTTTCTTACTAACATCCTACCATGTGAGCAGGCTTTCGACAATCATTTTTTATCTTAACAATAAATTTATTTTCTAGTTAAATGTTCGGTTTTTAACAATTAAATTCTATTTATATATATATTTTCACATATCACAAGAAAAATCGTGAACATTCCAAAAAAGTTATTATCACGAAAGGACTGTCTTTACAATGAATATAAAGACGAACTTCGATTCTTCCTGGCAGAAGGGATTTCTAGAAAAATTAGATAATGATGGCCCGTGGTCAAATTGGGAGCTGTATAAGCTTGCATACGAAGTACAAAAAAACACACAAGTACCATCATTTGAAGGCTTACAAGCCCCAAAGCACTTGCCACACTTTACACCTCTTCCTCATCAATTAGAGGTAGCGCAAAGAGTAGTCGAAAACATGAATGGAAAAGCGATCCTTGCAGATGAAGTCGGTTTAGGAAAAACAATCGAAGCAGGTCTCATTTTAAAAGAATATATGATTCGGGGACTGGTCAAAAAAGTACTCATTCTCGTCCCCGCATCACTTGTTTCACAATGGGCACGTGAATTGAATGAAAAGTTCTTTATTCCTGCAGTAGAACAAAAGAAAAGCTATGTATGGGAAGCGTGTGATGTTGTTGTGTCGTCTATTGATACAGCAAAAAGAAGCCCACACCGAGACATAGTCTATAACCAGAACTATGATTTAGTCGTTATTGATGAAGCACACAAGCTTAAAAATAATAAAACAAAAAACTATGAATTTGTTCAAAATTTAAAGAAGAAATATTGTTTACTATTAACAGCTACACCTGTTCAGAATAGAGTAGAAGAAATTTTTAATTTAGTATCTTTATTGAAGCCGGGTCATCTCGGAAACGAAGCCTATTTTTCAGATGTGTTTTCTGCGAAGGAACGTTCAATTGAAGACCATGAGCAATTACGAGAGCTTATTAATAAGGTTATGATTCGAAATCGACGCGGTGACACAGGTATTGATTGGCCAAAGCGTAATGTTGAAACAGTACCGATTGAATTTTCTGAAACGGAACAACATCTTTATGACACAATCACTGCTCTAAAGTCATCTTCACAATATGCTGCAAATACCTTCTCTATCATGACCCTACAGCGGGAAGCCTGCAGTAGTCGTGAAGCTGTCTATATGACACTAAAAAAAATGCTTGATCGGCCCGAGGAAGAGGAAGCAGTCCTTTCTAATGATGTGATCAAAGATATTATGATGGCCATTGACGGTGTTACTCAAAACTCGAAAGCATTAAAAGTAGTAGAGTTGATAAAAGAACTGGATGATAAGGTCATTATTTTCACCGAATACCGTGCAACTCAATTTTATTTACAATGGTTTCTTCAGCAACATGGTATTACGTCTGTTCCTTTTCGAGGCGGCTTTAAAAGAGGTAAAAAAGATTGGATGAAGGAACTCTTTAAAAATCGTGTTCAGGTACTAATTGCAACAGAAGCCGGTGGTGAAGGAATCAACCTTCAATTTTGTCATAATATTATCAATTATGATTTACCATGGAACCCAATGCGATTAGAACAACGAATTGGCCGTATCCACCGTTTAGGACAAGATCATGACGTTAACATATACAATATGGCAACCAAAAACACGGTCGAAGAACATATATTAACTCTTTTATATGACAAAATACACTTATTTGAAAAAGTCATTGGTGACCTTGATGAAATTCTCACTCGATTAGAAATAAAAAACTTTGAAGAACATATACAAGACATTATGTATCATTCAAAAAATGACAGAGAAATGAAAATCAAAATGGAGAATTTAACATCTATTCTTGATTATGCACAAGCTTCACAAGAACAACGTAAAGCAGCAAGCGGAGATAAGTAGAAAGGTGGCAGAAGTATGCAGCAAGCGCAAATTCATCATTTTTTAGAAAGTTTTTTCACATCCAACTCCTGTGAAGTTCTTGAAAACAAAGAAGGATATATAACCGTACAACTAACAATTGAAATGGATAAGCTGTTAATGAACAGACCTTTTTACTGGCACTACCTTGAAAAAACAAACGGGGTCCCAAATCCAATGAAGCTTACGCTCATCACAGACCAGAATCGTGCACCAAAAGACCTGAAAGGTGAGGTTATGCATTTTGGAGCCCCTCGCCTTCATCAAATTTTTCAAGCGACAAAAGAGTTAGGAAGCTATATCAGACTTTTTGAGTACGTCAAACCACATGGAGGAAATGTTCCTCTCCACCCCTGGATCGGAGTCAATATCATGGTCTCCTATCAATGTGATATGAAAAAAGATCAACTCTATTCCATCGGGTTACACTTAGTAAGTGGAGTGCTAGTCGAAAACTTCCAAGAAAAACTTGAAAATTTGGAGTTAACTCCAAAAATTCCAGATCTTTGCTTTACTATGACCCCTCTCATAAAGCCGCAAAGCGGGTTAAAACGGATTGAACAATTCATACTGCAAGATATACACAATCACGATCATACCTGGGCTGACAAAGCACGGGAAAGATGGAACAAAGATTTAGAACTTTTAAATCATTTTTACGAAGATCTTGAAGAAAAACCCGAATGCTACGAAGTTGAAAAACAAGCATTACAAGAGTTGTATGAACCACAAATCCATATATCCATTCAAAATGGCGGGATCTTTTATTTGACTCCCGGAGGAATTTTAAACTCCTAAGTAATGATACAAATTACTTAGGAGAAACACAAATGATGAAAATGAAATTTTCGTTCGACAAAATTAATTTTTATCATTTCTTAACTTTATTAATTTTTTGTAAATCCCACCTAGGAAAAACCTATAAAAACTATCCTTCACTCTTACATTTGTAAATTCATTGTAAAAATTACAGATAAATGAAAAAAATTTATATCGTCGACAAAGTTCTGCAAACATTGTTAATAGCTCTCATTTATAATAGACATTGTCAATAGTTAAATAGTTATACATAAACGAAGGACCTTAGAAATATACTATTAACAATTGATGCCAACATAATCAGTACAAAGGCAAACCTATTGAAAAGTAGGGACGCAAAGTCACGGGTCTTCAGGTTGACAACTAAGACGGCTGGGCTGCCTGAAATACAGATTAGTATTTTAGGAGGAAAAGAATAATGGGAATAATTGAAGGAATCACACACGATGGACAGCTTGATCAAGAATGGGTTGAGCTCATACTAGAAGCACTTGAGCTAGGAATCAGTGTAGAAGAGATTAAAGAGTTCTTATCCAAAAAGTCAGATGCCGTTTTAAAATCATCATTATAGTATTAAGAGAATGTAAATTTTTTTGTTTTCGTGTTCTGCATATAAAACAAACCCTTCTTTATATGTTATAATAGCTTCAATAAGGAAGGTGACTTGACGTGATTGGTCCGAGAATAAAAAAATATCGCACACAAAAAAATCTATCACTGTCTGAACTAGCAGAACGAGCAGGAGTCGCAAAATCCTACCTAAGTTCGATTGAGCGAAATCTCCAGTCAAATCCTTCTGTGCAATTTTTAGAAAAGGTCTCATCTGTTCTTGGGGTATCAGTAAACACTCTTCTAAACGAACAAAACGAAACCGATCCAGAAGAGCTCGATTTAGAATGGACAAAACTGGTACAGGATGCAATGAAATCAGGTGTATCAAAGGAACAGTTTAAAGAGTTTTTGGAATTTAATAAGTGGAGATTACAGAATGAAAATGATAAATAAAGCATGATCGGCGGCTTGATGGCTGCTGGTTGTGCTTTTTGTTTTGTGTACAATTTATCTTCGTGCTATAAACAAATTAATAACGAAATGAAAATCCAGTATGCGTGCATAAACATAACAATCGTATAAAGAGTAGCACCAACCAAAGAGAAAAAAACAAGTATTTTACTTAGAGTGATATTCGTATAACAAAGAATCAATACTAAAAAAACGGAAAGTGAAAATTTTAAGAGAAGAAAATAAGCAGAGTTATATTCATATAGTAAACTCATAATTAGGTTTCCTTCATCAATGATATTTAACTTCAAACCAATATATGTTATTGTTCCATCGACTACATTTAATATTGCAAGATAGAAACAAACAAGTTTTAACATAACCCATAACCCACCATCTCATATAGTAATGATGTAAATATTTATCATTTCTTTCTTAATGTAAGTACATTTATCTCCGGAGTATTTAGAAAACGGAATTTTAGGAATGGTATTGCATTACTACTCCCTAAGCCAGCACTAACATATTGTTTTGTACCATTGTATTCCCACAATCCTTTTACTCGATCTTGAGGTGGAAATAGCCCATTATTAGCATAGTATGGTTCGGGTATAAATAAGGCACCAACAAATGGAACTCTAATTTGCCCGCCATGATAATGTCCTGCTATGATTAAATCATTCTTGCTAAAATATGAATGTGGGTCTTGTTTTAACTGGTCAATTCTTTTATCTACGATTGGATAGTGATTCAATATGACAAATAGATCACCCTTTTCAACCTTAGCGAGCTGACTAGTAGTATCAGCAATAGATATATCAAAATTTCCAAAATAAATGGAGGTATTACTTTTATCAATTGTATATACTGAATCTAATAAGTGTACACCTCGATCCTCCATCCCCAAAAGGAATGTGTTCTTTGAAATAGATTTATCAGGATGAACAACATAAGGTATTGGGTCGGTATTACCAGGAACAAATAGAATATGTTCTTTATTTTTAATACCATCTAACAAATCATAATTTGGAGAGTAATTTTCACTATCACTATGACTTAAGAGGTCACCAGTTAGCGCGATAACATCATAATTAATAGAATTTATTTTTCTGATGAGAGTTTCTTGTTTCGAACCAAATGTCTTTTCATGCAAATCCGATATTTGAAGAATTTTAAAATTCTCTAATTCCCGTGGTAAATCATCAATTTTGATCACTTGTTCAACAATTTTTATTCTATTATTATCCCAAAAGGTATAGATAACGATCAAAAAACATAGACCCAGAACAAAAATTAGAAATAACCTCCCCTTTCCCATAAAACACCCCTCAGTTTGTACATCCACCTGTAGTTATTGTTATTTTGAAAATTCTTATAAACTAGCTTTCATTTGACTTTCCAATAGATGCCCTAGCATACCTTGCTTATCTTTAGCTAATCTCCCAAACTCACCATTTTGAATAATTGAACCTTTATCAAGAACAACTACTTGATCAGCATTTCTTATTGTTGACAATCGATGTGCGATTACGACAATGGTCATTCTTCCTTTTAACTTTTCCAGTGCTTGTTGAATTTTCGCTTCATTTTCTGTATCAAGTGCGCTTGTTGCTTCATCTAATACCAGCATCGATGGTTTGCGTAAAATGGCTCTTGCTAAAACGATCCTTTGTCGTTCTCCTCCAGAAAGTCGGATACCTCTATCCCCAATAATCGTGTCTAACCCATTAGGTAACTCACGTACAAACTCAGCAGCTGAAGAAAATTCTAATGCATCCCACATTTGTTCTTCTGAGGCATTGGGTTCAACAAGTTCCAAATTTTCTTTTATACTTATATTAAATAAAAAGGGTTCCTGTGGAACATAACTAATTGACTTACGAAAAGATGGGATATTATCTTGTGATACAGGAATACCATCTAATAAGATTTTACCTCTTTCTGGTTGATTCAATCCCATCAACATATCAATCAACGTACTTTTTCCCGCACCAGAACGACCTACAATAGCTGTCATTTTATTAGCCGGTATAACAATATTTATGTTGTTTAAGGCATATACAGTTGATGGATTACTTTCATAACGGAAAAACACATCTTCCAATTCAATTTGTCGGTTAATATGTATGTGTTTATGTTCTTTTCCTAGATGAAATTCTCTAGACTTCTTACATTCTTCTTGAAAATTTTTCACTGCTTTAAAAGCAGGTAATATAGTTGCAATTTGTTCAAGTGACCCTTGAATTCCTGCAACTCTTGGCCAAAGTCTAGAAAAAATCACGATAATTAACATTAATTGGCTTGCCTGTGCATGAAATGCGCTTAGAGCAATGAAGATAAATAAAGCAATTAAAAGAGCCGAAGCGACTTTATAGTTCATTTGTGAAATGGTTTTTAGCTTTGTATATTCAATCTGCTCATCTTGCATTCCTTTTGTAATCTTTCTAAACCATTCCATGCGGGAACTCTCTAATGAATTACTCTTAATATCTTTTATCCCATTTATTTGGTCTGTTATTCCAGCTAAATATTCTCTACCCATCGTGTAATTTTTTTGTCCCAATTCTACAGATTTCTTCAAGAATTTTCTATTAAAGAGGATTAATACAAGCCCACTTAACAAAACAAACATTGTTATACTTGAGGATAACCAAAGGGCAATCCCTATCTGGATAACTGTAAAGACTAAGGAAGTCATAAATTGTAAGAATGAATGTGTACCTGCACTTGAACGGGCAATTTCAGCAGTTAAAAAATTAATAAGATCTGATTTTCGATTCTTTATAAAGAAATTCCAATTTGCATGAAGGAGAGCTTCGTAAGTTTCAATTCGAATATGTCGGAAAAAGCCATGTTGAATTTTAGTATTCCGAATCGTAATGGATCTTTGTAGTACATTTTGTCCAACAACAATTAAAACATAAATGACTAAAATGACTGGCAAACCTATATTACTAGGAATATTATTAAAAAATGAGAATACGTTTGAAAGCATCTCATTCGCTTCAATTTCTACGATTCCGCTCATACTAATCATCGGGATGAGCAGTAAGATACCTACACCGTCTAGTAAACTTATAAACATCATGGCAAACAGATTTATATATAAAACCTTCCCTGCATAATGGTGGATTTGTTTTAAGAAGTATATTAAATCTGACATTTTCTTCCCCCTAAGGTAACGCGTGTTTCCTTACTCTCCTCCAAGCCCAAATAAATGGTCGTAGAGGGAAATATAAAAAATGAAGTTTTTTTGGTAATGGTAATGCATCGGCATCCTCAGGCAATGGGTGTAATATACTTAATGCATACCATATCTTTTGTTTTAAAGACATTAATGAAAATAGATGACGTGAATGATAGCGAAATACCTCTTCAGGTACGGGATCTGTATGTAAATTAACCATTTTTTCAAAATAAAAAATGGCCTCTTGTGCTAGTTTTTGAGAATGTTTATTAGCTAGTATAGGCATCATTTCCGCTGAGATATGTGAACCCAATAACTCTGAAGTTAAAGCAAGTGCCTGAGCTCCTGCTTTGTGAAATTGATAGATTTTTAATAATTCATTTACTTTTTTCCAATTAACCTGTTGTTCTGTCAACTGATGAATATCAAGTAACCACCTTAGACGCGACCACCCATGTCTAGCCCCATGTGAAACGAGGAATAAGAAAAGGTCCTCTTTTCCAAGGAAATAAACTGGATAATTTGTTAATTCACTTTTTAGTTTACGATTCCACAATTGTTCAAATTTAGGTTCAACTCCAGGTCCGGGATTTAGTCTCCAATGTATTTCTGCTTTCATCCGTTTTAAAGGATGAAAATATGTAACATGGTGATGTCTCCATTTCCAATCATTTAAAACTGTTTCAATGTAGTCAACTTTCTCATACCCTTGTTTTATTAAAATGGCTTCTGCCTTTTCAAGGTCTTCAATTGAAATCAGAAAATCTAAATCGCTGGATGTACGAAGTGAAACATCACCATAAAGATCATGAGCTATAACAGGTCCTTTTAAGAATAGAAGACGAATGTTATCCTCTGTATAAAACTTACTTATCCGTTCCATCTCTGAACTTAAATAAAGCATGTTAAATGTGTTTCTTTTATATTGAACGGAAAGATGATTCATTACTTTCGTTGGTATTATTCCTTTGTCTAAATGGATTAAAATGGAATGTAGTACAGGATATACACGGTGATGCATTGATTGCTCAATAAAATGATCCCAATCAATGCCCATAAAAAGGTCTCTATTAACAGTATTTTTCTTTATTATCTCAAGGATCACTTTAAGTTCTTCAGGAACATTCGCTAGATTAAGGTGAACTTGATTTTGCATGGTGCTTTCCCCCAGTTTTTTTGGCAAATTTCCCGACAACTGTAAACTTTTCCATTCCTTCAAATCCAGTAATATAATAAGGTCCACTTCGCAGCCATGCATGTGCAATCATCTCACCGGATTCATCTCTAGCTGTCCCTAAGTATAAGGTACTTTCAATATTCCGCTTCTCTAACATTTTCATCGCGGCAATCGCTTTTACAAGGCATTGACTTTCCCAAAATGTATAACGGCTCATCATATGAATAGCCTGGGAAATACTTGATAATACTCTTTTATTTGATAAAGTTTGCTCAAATGATGTTTCTTTCATATGCTCCCCTAAAGAAGGTGCTATTTTTGCGAATGAAATGCTTTTCAAATAGCGACCTATAGCTAAATAGAAATAAGCTTCAACCAAGAGTAATTTCATCTTCCAATCCATTTTTAGAAAGATCTTTAGTTTATTCAAGCTAATTATTCCCTTCTAGATATAAAACTATAATTTAAGATTCTATTATTAATAAACCTTCATCAATTAATTGCTTAACAAACTTCATTACTTGCTGTTCACATTCATTTTTTTCAACTTCATACTGAGAAACTAATTTGGTGACTACTTGATCAATTGTGATAGGTTTTTTTGCTAAATCCCATATTACTCCACCTATTTCACCTAAATTGTAATACTTCCCATTTCCAATACTTAACATTACTTTTTCTCCACCCATATCACTTACTATATTCCCTTCTCCTTGACTAACAATATGTGTTGGCAAAAGCTCTTTTGTTTTAACCATAAAACGTTTCCTCCTTTTTTACTGTTGATAAAATAATTTCTGCTAAATCGAGTGCTGAAAATCTAGATACAGGTCGACACAATTGATATAAACTAATACTTTCACATATTTTTGCTGTTATGTTAAAATGCCAATCCAATAAACCTAACGGATGAATAAAGAAATTTCGATAGGTATGTGCATATAAAGTTTGAAGGCACTGGAGATTCTGTATTGGATTAAATTCAATCACGTCATTTTCTTTTCTAACTAATTCGAACACACCCGCTAGAGGTAATTGTTTTGAAGCAAATTGATTTAATACTGGAACTGCATATTTACTTTCTCTTTCAATGATTGGACGGTACTGGCTTGATTCAACATTAAAATGATCCAGACTCTCTTGCCATAACTTCTGTTGAGGATATGCGGGTGTTATCATCGGAATGTTTTTTTCATTTAGAGTGACAGGAATAACATCATCACTTATAAGCTGATATCCTTTATTTAAAAAGACAGAAGCCAAAGTTGATTTACCAGCACCTGAATCTCCAACGATTGCATATGCCATTCCATCTATTTCTATTGCACTACCGTGAAGTGGAAGGATTTTTTTCTGCATTAATAGCGCTCCCATACAGGTGCCTAGTAGATATAATCGAATTTGGTCTTCAGTGGTGTTATTCATTGGGGTGTAATAGATTTTATTTCCGTTTTTAATCATGAAGATTGCTTTTTCAGGTATGCGGAAAAGTATTAGGTCCTTTTTCAGGACAAAATATTGACTTCCCTCTGTTAGCTCCTCCCAAGCGGATGTTAGGTTTTTATATTCTATGAAAATATCTGCTTCTCCATCATTTTCCGGATCTGGTAATTCTGGAAGAAAGATATCGCTCAAAATATTAAATCCAAATGCTTTGTATAATGTTTTTTGTTTAATAGATGTTTTCACCCAATGTCCTCCATAATGTGTTTAATACTATCCCTTATACTATTTAAGTTATAAGGGATTTTTACTTATTTTGCAGGATATTAGCTATCTAAACTACCTTTTGGTAGGCAAGAAGCATTAGATCTTCCTTCGTGAGTTTCACTTTTACCATCAGAAACATCAAAACAATCGGCATTTGCATTACCAGGACCATTCATTGTCATGCTGATATCAAGAATCTCTAATACAGGAACATTCCAAGTTTTTTTCACTTATATCACCTCCTTTTGATCTCTAACCAACCTTTTTTAAAAATCGATACACAATTAAACTACGAACTACTATTCTAAAATTCTCTTCGAATACCATTTCAGGTTTTGGTTCTTTACCTAATTTTGAAATTGCCTCATTTACCATTCTTGTGTTAATCAAAGATGACATGATGGAATCATTGAGAAGGGTATTTACTTCTTCAATAAAAACACCCCAATTTTTGGTCATTCTGTGAATTGTGTCAGCTCCTTGTATACCCCTTTGTCTTTGATTTAACCTCACAGAATTAGGTAAGTAGTTTTCAGTGGCCCTTCTTATTAGAGAACGTTCCAACCCTTCTGTCGTATATTGTTCATCAGGAATAGACAAGCAAAAACGAATAAGTCTTATATCATTAGTGGGATCCCTATCCCATAAAGAATAGCGTAAGGACATTTTGGTGTTTGCTACACCACTTTTGTTCCAAACATATAAGTGTTGATAATAGTTTTTTCGATACTGATTTACATCCTTTATTGGATTGCCATAAACATCTAATCCAAAATCTTTTAATTTATCAAAGACTTTTGTTTTACTAGCTAAATGAGGATTTATTAAAAAATTACTTAGATTTGAGTTAGAGTTGTTCGTCTTGGTTTTAAATGAAGTAAATGCCCTTTTGAAAATGAATGGAATCATTACTGCTTTTCCTGTTTTAAAGTTCTTACAATAATCATCCAATTCATTATATAATTTTACCCACTTAGCCTTTTTAAGTAAGGATACATAATAACTATATGTTAAGTTCATAGAGCCCCATGAAATAGAGTGATTACCCCTTGCACCATTTAAAAGCACTTTTATCCCTTTTTCTTGTGCTTCATGGTTGATACCATTTAACCAAAAGGCATTTTCAAAGAATTTATAAGGCATCTCCATTACGTCAAGGAAATCATCTATTACATCCATAGGACTTTCTCCAGAAAAACTTAAATATTGATCTTTTATATTTCCTACGTATTTAACTGTTTCTTTTATATAAGGCTTTTCATTTGGTAAATAATAATTATCTGTCCAATCAATAAAGCTTTCTTCTGGTATATAACTAAATGTATGTAGTGTTTTATTCGTTTTCTTCAATTCTCTGGCAGCAAAACTTACAACTGAGCCTGAATCCAGACCCCCACTTAAGTGTGATCCAACTTCACCAAACGTTCTAAGTCGATCGGTCACAGCCTTTTGCAGGACTTCTCGAAAAGCTTCTTCATATTCTTCATTAGAATTTAGTTTTAATTTCTCAGTTACCTCTATCGTATAGTACCTCTTTAATGTTACTTTTCCGTTTTTTACCGTAATACTATGAGATGGAGGTACTTGATTTATATTGTTATAAACAGTAGAATTCATATCAACACTTTCAACCATGTTTGGAATAGCTAAGAACTCTGCTAACCACTCTTCATTGAGACTCTTCTTTACATCTTGTAAAGAAAATAGAGGTTCTATTAAAGTTGAAAAGGCAAACTGTTCGCTATCGTGAAAATAATATAAAGTTCTTGCACCAGAAAAATCTCTCGCACCAAATAACTTTTTCTGTTTTTCATCCCAAATCATAAAAGCAAAATCACCGACTAAATTTATAGGGGCGTTTTCTCCCCACTTGGAATACGCTAGTAAAATGATTTGACTATCAGGTATTGTTTTCCATCGTGATTTTTCAACTTGTAGCCGATCTAATAATTCTTCTCGATTATCTATAATTGCATCAGCGGTTATTGCTAATTGTCTATGATAATCATAGTATGGAAGTGTTTCTCCAATTGATTCAGGAGTTATCCATTGAGAGTGACAGCCGAGGAAGATATTGTCTTTTTGCCAGATTTGAATGTTATCTGCAGGAAAATCTTTATAAGCATTTAATAAAGGATAGAGTTCTATTGAATTTATGGGTTTATTATTAAAGGTTTCTATGCCTACGATTGCACTCATACTTAATATTCTCCTGACAAATAATTTAGACTTATGAAGGTAAATTATGATAAAACTAATACTCGAATTAAAGTTCATTATAAAGAACGATCGATCATAAATAAAATGATAATAATACAAAACACTGCACAGATGATCTTTATAAAGAACAACACTAAGATAAAAGTACCATCTTTATAAAAATGTGTCAATCACTAATAAATACTATTTATTTTTTATTAGTAATAAAGAAGAAATAGCTCTTACACAAAAACGTATAAGAGCTTCTTATGTCCATTTTCAATTCGCTAGCATTAGCTATAATGAACTACATCATTTTCATCAGCATCCGGATCTGGCTGAACTGCATCTGGAGTTTTTATTCCAGGACCAGCCATCGTCATACTAATATTAAGCACTTCTAACTCTGGAGCTTTCCATTGTTTTTTCATCTCGTCACCTCCCTTCAAACTGTTTTAGAAACCGGAATAAAATTAAACTCCTCATTAATATCTTAAATTCGAACTCATAAATGAATTCAGGTTTTGGATTATTCTTAACTTTTTCTAACGAATCTCTAAAAACGTCGATATTAATAAAATTTGACATTATCGAATCATTTGAGAGAATATTTAGCTCCTCTATAAACGATTGCCAACTTTTTTTCATTCGGTGGATGCCATCTGCACCTTGAATTCCCCTAGTCCGCTGGTTAAGTCTTATGTTATCTGGTAATAAATTTTCCGTAGATCGACGAATTAACGACCGGTCAAGACCATTTTGAACATACTGATCCTCAGGTACTGAAATACAAAAATTAATTACCCTAAGATCATTTGTAGGATCGCGCTCCCACAGAGAATGTCGTAGAGATAACTTTGTGCCTATTGTGCCATTTAATCCCCAAAAGTGTAATTGTTCAAATTGTTTTTTTCTGATTTTATATACATCAGTAACTGTGTTTCCCTTAATATCTACTCCCTGTTCTTCAAGCTTTTGGAAGACATTTGTTCTTGCAGCAAAGTCTTGATTAATCCAAATCGGGAAAGTTTCTTGTATTTGCGTTGAATGAGGTCTATATAGCATTGGAAGTGCTTTTTTTAAGACAAATTTCATCGTACGCTTTTTATTCACTCCTAAATTCTTACTATATAACTTAACTTCTTTATATAACTTTAGAAATTTCAATCGCTTTAAAAGAGTTGCATAAAAATTTAAAGCATGCCCCCATGATATAGTCCAATTGCCTCTTTGCCCGTTTAAAAGTATGCCAACATCTTGTTGATTAGCTTGTTCATAAATCCCTTTTAACCAAAAAGAATTTTCATAAAATTTATAGGGCATTTCCATCGTATCTAACCAATCATCAATTTCTGAAAAAGGACTTTTCTCTGGAAAACTTAAATATTGATCAGAGATATTTCCTACATATTGAACTGTCGATTCTATAAATGGTCGTTCGTTCGCTATCCTGGTTCTATGTGTCCAATCTATAAAGTCATCCACAGGTACATAACTGAAAGTGTGTAACTTTTTATTCTTTTCCTTAAGAGTTTTTGACGCAAAACTTGCTACTGATCCTGAATCCAAGCCTCCGCTTAGGTGTGACCCAACTTGCTTGTAGGTACGCAACCTATCTCCAACTGCTCTGTCAAACACCTCTTTAAATGCTTCCTCATATTCATTACTTGATTTTAGCTTTATTTTTTCTCCGAAATTAATTATTGAATATCTTGATAATTCAACTTTTCCACCCTGGACTTTTATCGTATGAGAAGGTGGTATTTGCTGAATATCTTTATAAACTGTTGTATTGATTGATACTGAATCTGCAGTAACCGGAATCGCAATAAACTCGGCAAGCCACTGTTCATTTAAGTTTTTTTGAATGTATGGCAATGAAAACAAAGGCTCTATAACAGTACAACATGCAAATTTCTCTTTATTATGAAAAAAGTACAATGTTCTTGTTCCTGAAAAGTCCCTAGCTCCAAACAGTTGCTGATTTCTTTCATCCCAAATCAAAAAAGCAAAATCACCAACTAAGTATTTTGATACATCCTCTCCCCATTTTTCATAGGCAAGTAAAATTAACTGACTATCAGTGATCGCTGAAGCACTAGTGGGGATTTGTAACTTCTGAAATAATTCTTTTCGATTATCAATGATCGCATCTGCAGTAATAAGCAATTGTCTTTCATAATCATAATAAGGAATTTGTTCACCAACTGATTCTGGTGTTATCCACTGTGCATGACAACCGAAAAATACTCTTTCATTATGCCAAACCTGAATATCATCAGCAGGATATTTTTGTAAGGCTGACATTACATTATTCCTTTGTTCTACATTTATTGGCTCATCGTTCAGATGAACAATTCCAGCGATTGCACTCATATTTACCTCTCCTATGCATTAAAAAGAACATAACTCTACCAAATCATCAAACGGATGCTTATTAGAGAACTCATTGGTATATACATTTTTAAATATATGATTTATCGTTTATCTAATCTTTTTAGAAAGTTGTCGATATGTATTGATGCCCATTTGCTGATCCAGTCTTCTATTCATTAATGGTATATTAATTGAATGATCAACTTTTTTCGCTTTTTCTTCTGTTAGGTCGTTTGCACAATGTGGACATAGCCAATTTGCCAGATTTGAACTACTATAAGACATGCACATACAGCGTGAGCATAGTTTTTTATACATCATATCCCCCTAAAAACCATAAAGGTCAACTTACCAATTGCAATTCACTAAAAGTTAACGAAGCTGCGAAATTTAAGTGAAAATGTGATTTCTAGAAACAATTTGAATTCAAATAAAACGTTGTTCTTTATAAAGAATCCATAAATATGATTAATAAACTACATTTTTTAAAAGTAGGAGTTTCATTTCATTTTCAAGAACAAAAATATTCTATATAAAGAACAATACTATACAATCTTATGGCATGCAACAGTTTTTATTACGTATTTTCAATATTTGCTTTGTTTAACCTTCATGTAATTATTTTAGTGGTCACTTCAACCATGAACATAGTTTGAGCCTAATTATTTAACAACATTTAAAACCGCTTGTTCTTTACTAGATCCCTCATAACCATTGGGATTATTAGACTGCCATCGCCAGGAATCTAAGCACATTTCCTGCAGTCCCTTTTTTGCTACCCAATTTAATTCTTTTTGTGCTTTCGATGGGTCCGCAAAGCTAATTCCTATATCCCCTGGTCTACGATTACTAATACGATAAGGTATAGATCTACCAGTTACTTCTTCAAAAGTATGTATCATATCCAAGACACTATATCCCGTACCCGTCCCAAGATTATAAGCACTTACACCTGAAGATACCATTACTTTTTCAAGTGCTTTTAAATGGCCGGCTGCAAGGTCTACGACATGGATATAATCTCTAACACCTGTTCCATCATGAGTAGCATAGTCGTTCCCAAAAACACTAAGCTCAGTTAGTTTCCCAACAGCTACTTGTGTTATGAATGGTACAAGATTATTAGGAATACCATTAGGATCTTCACCAATAAGACCGCTAGAATGGGCTCCTACAGGATTAAAGTATCGTAACAAAGCTACACTCCAATTTTCATTTGAAACATATACATCACGTAATATATCCTCAATCATCAGCTTTGTTCTTCCATATGGATTTGTTGCTTGAAGAGGTAATTCTTCAGTGAGTGGGACCTGTTCTTGCATACCATACACGGTTGCTGACGAACTAAAGACCATGTTGTGGACACCGAATTGCTCCATCACTTCACACAGAATTAGTGTTCCTGTAATATTGTTGTGGTAATAATGCAGTGGAATTGAAACAGATTCTCCAACAGCTTTTAATCCAGCGAAATGTATAACAGCTTCAATGTTGTTTTCAGCAAAAATGTTTTGTAAATCAGGTTTGTTAAGTAAATCAGTTTGATAAAATTTAAAGTCCTTTGAGGTAATTTCTCTAATACGATCAAGCGAATCCACCTTACTGTTTGATAGATTATCTAGTACCACAACTTCATATCCTGCGTTTAATAATTCTACGCATGTGTGGGAGCCGATATAACCTGCTCCCCCTGTGATTAGGATGGACATATATTTTCCCCCCGCTAAAATTTATATTTAATATTTATGTTTGAGTAGTAGTAAAAAACTTTACTATTCTTAAATCTACTCTACCCAATGAGAATAAATTAAACTTAGTTTTCAAAATATATAGTTCTCTATAAAGAACACACATTAATATTACACTCCAAAAACCATTTATTCAACCTTTTCAGAAAAATTAATTGGTAAACCCCTAGAATCATTTAGAGTTTTGTTGATACATCAAATTATTTCATTACCAAACTGTCCAAGCATTTTAACAACTACTTGAATTCAATATTATAAACATAACGTTATTAAATAGGAGGTATGATGTTTCTTATGGTTAGTTCTAATGCTACCTATGTAGTAGAACTTGGTCGTTGGGGAATTAAGAATGATGGAACAGATGCATTGAACACCACGAATGGAATCAATAGTGCCCTATTGTGGGCAAAAGATAACAATCTATACACAGTTGTCTTACCAAAAGGTCAATATCTTATTGATAAAAATGCTTCTATATTACTTCAAAGTAACACACACTATAAATTTTATGATTGTTTTTTTGTTAAAGAATCAAATAATCTTACAGGCTATTCTATACTAACTTGTGATAGCGTTAAAAACGTTACAATTGAAGGTGCGACAGTAAGAGGTGATAGAGAAACACATGATTATTCAAGTGGTGGTACACATGAATGGGGATATGGGATTGAATGTAAAAATTCCTGTTCTAACATTGAAATAAAAAATTGTGAAGCCTATGAATGCACTGGAGATGGATTTGTTACTTCAATGGATTTTTCAGCAATAGGTGGAGCTCAGCATCCAGCACATTTTGCAAAGGGTGACATTAATAGTCAAGGAAGTATCGATAGCACAAAGACTAACTATACTACAGTTTCTAAATTTTTTGATGTAACTGGAAACTTAGTAAAATCTGTCGGATACTTTTATTACGCTGGTGATGGATATGGTGGGTATGGTACTGGGAGTAACCTTAATAAAACTGTAATAAAAGTGCATTTTTATAAATCCGATGATACCTATCTTGGTTTTAGAAATACTCGTTCTTATGAATTTATCTATTTAGATTCATTACCCCCAGGTACAACAAAAGTAAGATTCTCATTTTTACAAAACTTCGATTTAATGAGCGGTAACTTACATTATGTCATGTGCGCTAAAATTCCTCAGTATATAAACTTTATTAATTGCAAATCACATAAAAATAGAAGACTTGGTGCATCTATTAATGGTGGAAGATTTGTAACATTTGATAGTTGTGAAATTTATAATAATAGCAATCCTTTGAGTAGATCCACAGGTGTTAATCCTGGTTATGGAATTGATATTGAAGATGGATATATGACGAATCAAAAAATTACGATTAGAAACTGTAACATATATGATAATAGAGCAGGTGCATTTATTTGCGTTAGTACTAGGGGTGTACACGTAGAAAACAATAAATTTAGAGGGGCATTTGTTTTTTCTGGTAGCGGAGATGATTATTATTCTTTGAATAATATGTATTATGGTAGCATCAGTGGTAGATCTATAACTAGTGGAACTGAAGCTGATGGCACATTTTGTACGTTTCGAAATGATTCTGTGTTTGGCCAATCGGTCTCAATATTAGCAGGTAATACCACCTTAGAAAATTGCGTTTTTTCTAAAAGCAGCCTTACTCTAGGTGGTGAAACTGCAAAAGTTATTAATTGTAAGCTTACTTTTGATGATCCAGACAAAGATGGTGCATTTGGCTTTTCCGGTAAAAATGTGGAAGTATATAATTCATTATTCGATATTAGAAGGTCTAAAAGTATCTCGTCGGCTTTTTATAATTCAAGTGAAAATGTATTATTATCAAATGTTAAATTTATTACAGGTGAAACCAATGGTGGACATTATGTAGGAACGAAAAACTTAATTGTAGACAAATGTGAATTTATTCATAATGGAACCACAACTAATTACAGCCGCATGATGGTCTCAGAGTCTATGAGAGTAGAAAATTCAACTTTTAAAAATCAATCCTTTAGGTTTGATGGTGGTAACATATACGGTACAGAGATATTAGCAAAAGATACAGGTTATATTACACATAGTTTCAAGAATAATAAAATGGTTTGGGATGCATCGTATACAATTGCTACCCACGAAGCAAGAGGACCTGGTATTGCTTTTCTCTATATACCAAGGTTAGAAATCTTAAATAATATTTTTAATGTTATTGATAAAGGCATTTCCCTCGGATCTCTACACACATTAAGAATATTTACAGAAAACCATTTAAATCTCTCTAATAATACAATTCTAACTACAAAAATATCTAACACAAACACAAGAGGATTAATTACAATCGAAGGTGCATATAGGAAAAGTGGTTCAAGAATAGCAATACCGAAAACCACGATTATAGATCAAAATAATATTAAAATTAATTCAGATATAATTTATACAAATAATGTGAAAGATCAGTTATAACTATAAGTATATATTAGTAAGAAAAGGTGAGCGTCAAGTCAAAAAGGTTAATACGCTCTTAAGTTACTCCTCTACCAATTTAAGTGATGGCCTAGCTATACTACAATGATGGGTCCCCTTGATTTATTGTGAGAACAATTTTTTCTCTAACTCAACATATTCCACTCTAAATCGAGGTAACCCTTTGTAGTCTTTTGCTTTTTTTTCATTCTATGTAAGATAGCTACCATCAAAGTTAAAAGTTTAGTTTATAAACCTTTCAACCTAGTTTAAGTTTTTAAATTGTAATTTTCCTTGAAATTATATTATTATTGACAATCTAATGTAGGCAACTCATTGACTTTTTGTATTTATTTACAAATCTATTTTTCCGTCTATCGACAAATTTAATATGAGACATAATGCTCAAGTTTGAAAATATAACTAGTTTAAAAACTTTTTATTAAGTTAGAAATTATCTATTTTGAAATTTTCAACAGCAGATATGTTCCCTGGTTAAATTACAATTAAACTTGTAGTATGGTCTTATCAATCGTACTGTCAGTTTTTAATTTCTTTACCAGATTAATTGCTTGTTTCATATCCTCATGTTGACTCGACCAATGCCATGTTCCGTATCTACCAATACTATAAATCCCAAATGCTTCTAAATAACTCCTAATTCTTTCACTCACTCTAATATTGGGAAGGCAATAGTTATGTTCCAGGTAAATTGACCGACTTGTAACAATTTCTTCTTTATTTCCGATAAAACCAATCTCTATTAACTCGTCAATAACTTTAGGTACTAGAGCCAACGCCTCTTTTTTATTCTGAAAAAAAAGAGGTGAACACTCAACATACATAGAAACGTAACCTTTTGGAGCTAGCAAAGGTTCAATATTGCTATAAAATCCAATACGTGTGACTGCTAGAATAAAGTGTACAGTTTTTGCTTGATAAGATGAAACGCTTATTTACCCAAATATACCAGCAAAAAATATCAACCTATCACTGTAAAATGATCATAGTTCATACTTGCAGTG
>Ga0180215_1002108_pt1 | contig 20556 bp, 25 predicted proteins | sample eDN3rd37CBELigBY_FD_128871 | JGI IMG/M metagenome (GOLD analysis project Ga0180215, IMG submission 128871) | Enriched backyard soil microbial communities from Emeryville, California, USA - eDNA 3rd pass 37_C BE-Lig BY (version 2) (version 2) | ecosystem: Environmental > Terrestrial > Soil >... | reverse complement strand
TCCTTCATCTTCAACAATAATTGCAATTAAGCCTGATAAAACTTGGTCAACCACTTCATCCAATGTCTTTACCAATTCAACTGATTGGTGATTAATTCGGTTATCGATAATGGACTGAAGCTGGCTTGATAATTTCTCCTTATCATTGAGATTGACAATTTCCATTAAAATCCGCATAATAACTGCGGTATCACAAAGACCATTTGTATAGTATAAGTGAACATTGCGTTTTAAGATTTTAAACTTCCGAACCCCTAAATCGAAGCTTGATCCTAAACCAATACGGTCTTTCATAAATTCCTCGATTTTATCTAAATCTTTCGGGATTGGTGTTTTATTCGTTATTTTCATCTTCTACACTTCCCTCTCATCACTTCGAATTTTTAATCTATAAGTTTACAAAATAGAGCCAGTGAAACAATGACCCCACAATCTTTCCAAATGCAAGTGCCATTAATAAATAAATAATTTTTTCATGTAATCGAATTCTTTTCGTAATAAGTGGGAACACATTTAAGACTTCAGTTAATGCCGCTGCTAACATTCCAACGAAAACACCATAAAACGAGCCTAATATTATCAAAATGTATGCATACACATGGAATTGAGGTTCTAACAAACTAAATAAAGATCCACATAAAACCCCTAAAACGACCGCCCCTTCATAAGCAATTAAAAATTTACTTGTTTTAGTTAATTGGATGAGTCGTGGGATAATTCCAAGTACAGTAATAAATGCTACAAAACCTGCACCGACAGCAAGCCCACATGCAATTCCCATAAAAATTAAAAATAATATTTTAATGCTCATCGCTCTTCATACTTTCTTTGTTTTCATACATTATTAAATATTGATCAATGGACTGCTGATAATTAAACATTTCCACTTCCAATGGGCTTGGTTCTTCATTAAATCTCTTTTTAAATAGATGGTTAAAGAATAGAATCATACCTGCACCTAAACCAATTGAATATGGTATTTGGAAGACAAGCGGTGTTTTATCTTCAATTCCTGTCATTAAGTAAAATAATTTTTGATGTACTTTTTGCATGCTTACATCTTCATGAAAGTTCATAATTGTAATAGCTGATCCGATAAAAAGTAAAAACCATACGAGAATAAATAATGGATATGAAAGTTTAGACTTTGGATGCAAAACCTCAACAATTGCTTGCTGAGGGCCGATAAATTGAACATCACACGCCCCATATTTCTCTGTAATGGTGTTTATAATGTGAATTCCATCTAGGATTACCGTATTCTTATCTTTAGGCGTCAATTTATGAACAATTAGATTCTCTACGTCTGTGAATTTTTCAGGCGCAATAATTTGGGCGATATCACTTAAATAAATGTCCTTTTTCACTTGTTTCACTTGAACCCTATGTCTGAGCCGAACATAAATGATATGATCCATCATGATTCACATCCTGATTGAATTGTATATATTTAGTATGGTTGACTAAAAATTAATCATGAAAGGCAAATTTTAACATCAAAAAAGACCAAATGGTTATAAATCCATTTGATCTTTTATTTGCTTTAATATTTTCTTTTCTAATCGTGAAACTTGAACTTGTGATATGCCTAGCCTACTTGCTACTTCCGACTGTGTTTGATCTTTATAATAACGTAAATAGACGATAAGTTTTTCTCTTTCATCTAAATCATCAATAGCTTCTTTTAATGCAATCTTATCAAACCATTTTTGATCACTTGTATCTGAAATTTGATCAAGCAATGTAATCGGATCTCCATCGTTCTCGTAGACTGTTTCATGTATGGAGGTTGGAGCCATCACTGCTTCTTGTGCTAATAATATTTCCTCTACAGGAATTTGAAGATAGTTACTTACTTCATATACAGTCGGTGAACGACCATATTCTTTTGAAAGCTCATCTTTTGCTCGGCGTATCTTATTCCCCATCTCTTTTAGAGAACGGCTCACTTTAATCGTTCCATCATCTCTAATAAAGCGTTGGATTTCTCCAATAATCATCGGAACCGCATACGTTGAAAATTTTACATCATAGGACAGGTCAAATTTATCAACAGATTTAAGCAAGCCGATACAACCAATTTGGAATAAGTCATCAGGATCATATCCACGATTTAAAAAGCGCTGAACAACAGACCAAACTAGACGCATGTTTTTCTCAACGATTTTGTTTCTGGCATCACTGTTTCCTGCTTGACTTTCCCGGATTAGCTCTTTAATCTCTTCATCTTTTAAATAGGATTGACTCGTAGTTTTCTTTACCTCCACATCCATTGGCAATACCCCTTAATTGCTCAGTGCTTTCGCTTGTGTTAAATATTTTTTTAACCGAATAGTTGTACCGGCATTTTTTTTCGAAACAACCGTCATTTCATCCATAAAATTCTCCATGATGGTAAAACCCATTCCTGAACGCTCTAATTCAGGCTTTGTTGTGAAGAGAGGTTGCATCGCCTCATCTAAATTTTCAATGCCCACTCCTTCATCTCGAATCTCTAGTTCTACATAATGACCATCTATGACAACTGAAATCGAGACCATACCATCAGGGTTGTTTTCATAACCATGAATAATTGCATTTGTTACAGCTTCAGATACTACTGTTTTAATTTCTGTTAATTCATCCATAGTCGGATCTAGCTGAGCGATAAAGGCTGCAACGGTTACTCTGGCAAAGGATTCATTTTCACTAATTGCACGAAATGTTAAGTGCATTTCATTTTTCATATTAAGCTACCCCCAATTTCTGCAAAGCAATTTCTTCTGTCGGCTCAAATCGAATGATTTTAAACATTCCCGACATATTAAAAAGACGCTCAACACTTGGGGATATTGCACAAACAATCATTTCGCCCGAAACTTGTTTAATTTGTTTATACCTTCCCAAAATAACTCCTAAGCCGGAACTATCCATAAACTTTAATTGTCCAAGATTTAAAACTAAATGTTTAATTTTTTTACTTTCTATCGCTTTCGATACTTTTTCTCGTACTATATCTGCTGTATGATGGTCTAACTCACCACTTAGTCTCACACAAAGGACATCATCTTTATATTCGAGATTTACTTCAAGACTCACTATACATAACCTCCTTCGTTTGTATAGTGAGTCAATTCGATATAGTTTCTTCCATTTCCTTCTTCATGACAAAACTAGTCAAAAATTATCACAATTCTACTACTTTCTACATTACTTATTTATTTTAGTTAGCATACTAAATGAACGTTTAAACAAAGTCCACCATGATGCAGGTTTCACATCTTCGCTTGCAATTAAATCTTTTTCGATAATGAGTTGATCTCCTCGGTAAAGCTTGACACTCCCCACAACTTCCCCTTTCTTAATTGGGGCTTTTATTTTGCTAAAGGTTACTTCTTGTCTGACATCATCAGTTTTGTCGCCTTTTTTCACAAGTATAGAAATATTCTCATTCGTAATGGCATTAATTTTTGATTTTTCACCTTTTTGAATTTTTACTTCACTAACAGCAGTACCTTTTTCAAAAATAGGTTTTGTTTCAAATTGGCTAAATGCATAATTAAACATTTTTGTTATTTGTGCGTTTCTTATTTTAGAAGTTGGTGCACCAAAAATAACTGAAATAACTCTCATTCCGTTCTTTTTTGCTGTAGCTGTTAAGCAATATTTTGCTTCATTCGTAAACCCTGTTTTTAAGCCATCAACACCAGGGTAAAAACGAACAAGTCGGTTTGTATTCACGAGCCAGAACTTCTTATCAGTTCCTTCTCGTAAATAAGACTCATATTGACCTGTATATTTTGTAATTAAGTCATATTTAAGGAGATGTTGGGCCATTATCGCCATGTCTTTTGCACTACTATAATGATTTTCTGCTGGTAATCCTGTGGCATTTTGGAAGTTCGTATTTTTTAGTCCGAGTTCTTTTGCTTTTTCATTCATCAATCTCACAAACTCTTCTTCAGACCCTGCTAAATGCTCAGCCATTGCAACTGAAGCGTCATTTGCTGATCCAATCGCTATTCCCCTGAGCATTTCATCAACAGTCATCTCTTCCCCCTCTTCAAGGAAAATTTGAGAGCCTCCCATTGAAGCTGCATATTCACTAGTACGTACAACATCAGTCAACTTAATTTTCCCTGTATCAAGGGCTTCCATAATTAATAGCATGGTCATGATTTTCGTCATACTAGCAGGTGGGAGTTTTTCTTCACTATTCTTTTCATATAGCACCGTGCCCGTATCTTGTTCCATTAATATTGCAGATCTCGCTTGATCAGCTAAATCTGCCTGTTTTCCTTCACTTGCAAAACTAACTGACGGTAAAACTGAAAAGACAAAAAAGAATGTTGTAATTGCTAATATACTTCCGCGCTTCATTTGATTCCCTCCACTATTGACATTCATAGATGAAAACTCAAAATACCACATTCTTCCTTTCAGTCTTTCCATTGGTGGAAAATTTATACCAAATTTTTCAAGACTACTACACCATTAGACATTTGCTTGAAATCATATTTGAGATGTCTTTTGGAGAGGAGCCATTGGACATCTCAACTAACTATTATGTTTCACTTGTCTTTTGCCGCATTCCCATTGGACATTACATTAACTTATAGCTACATTTTGTCTTTTGGAGCATTTAGCAATACTAATAAATAAAAAAATACGCACAATAATTCTCTTTTGAATTATTGTGCGTATTATTTAAATTACAATTTAATCCGAAATGAAAATACCTTATGAATTATTGATGTGTGATGACATCATAAACTAGTGTAAGAGGTTCAGTTTTTTGTTTTGAAATTTTAATATTTTCATCAAGTAATTGAATGACTTCATCGATTTGTTCAGAATTAGAATGAATTTCAAGAATTAGTTCACCTTTTTTCACTTGATCGCCAACTTTTTTCTTCAACACGATTCCTACCGCTAAGTCAATCGTTGATTCTTTAGTAGCTCTTCCTGCTCCAAGTAGCATTGCTGCAGTACCTATTTCATTTGCAACCATTTCACCAATCCAACCATCTTCACTAGCATTATAAGGGATCATATATTTTGCTTTAGGAAGCAAATCGGGATTATCCACGACTTCAGCATTTCCACCTTGAGAACTAATAAAATCTTTCATTTTTTCTAAAGCTTTACCACTTTGGATAGCTTCTAATAAAAGTTCACGAGCTTCTTCAATAGTAGAAGCTTTTTCAGCCAAATATACCATTTGACTACCTAATGTTAAACATAATTCTGTCAAATCTTCTGGACCATGACCTTTTAATGTATCAATTGCTTCTTTAACTTCTAATGCATTTCCAATTGCATAGCCTAAAGGTTGACTCATATCAGAAATAATGGCAATCGTATTTCGTCCAACCATATTTCCAATTGAAACCATAGCATGAGCTAAATTTTTAGCATCATCTAAAGTTTTCATAAATGCCCCAGAACCAGTTTTTACATCAAGTACGATTGCATTTGCACCTGCAGCAATCTTTTTACTCATAATTGAACTAGCAATTAATGGAATACTGTTGACAGTTGCCGTTACGTCGCGTAACGCGTATAGTTTTTTATCAGCTGGGGTTAAGTTACCACTTTGGCCGATTACGGCAATTTTATTTTTATTGACAAGATCAATAAATTCTTCATTAGTAATTTCTACGTGGAAACCTTCAATTGATTCTAATTTATCGATTGTTCCACCAGTATGACCTAATCCACGTCCACTCATTTTCGCTACTGGAACACCTAATGATGCAACTAATGGTCCAAGGACAAGTGTTGTCGTATCACCTACACCACCAGTTGAATGTTTATCGACTTTAATCCCATCAATTTTGGATAAGTCGATTTGATCACCAGATTTTACCATAGCTTCCGTTAAATCAGCTGTTTCTCGTTCATTCATACCTTGGAAGTAAATTGCCATTAATAATGCACTAACTTGATAATCAGGAATATTGCCGACCGTATATTCTTTGATGAAATAATTAATCTCTTCAGTCGTTAATTCCATTCCTTCGCGTTTTTTCTCTATTAAATCAACCATTCTCATAACTATAAACACCTCATTTAGTTTATTGACAGAAAACCATTATTTAATTTCATTTAAAAAGCTTTTACCAAATTCGGGCATTTTGACATTAAAGTTTTCTGCAACTGTTGCGCCAATATCTGCAAAAGTCTCTCTTAATGGCAGTTCAGAAGGATTAGTCATACGTTTTGAATAAACTAATAAAGGTACATATTCTCTTGTGTGATCTGTACCATGATGGACTGGATCATTGCCGTGATCTGCTGTAATAATTAACAAATCATCTTCCTTCATCTTTTCAAATACTTCTGGAAGCCTTGCATCAAATTCTTCTAAAGCTTTTCCATAACCAATTGGATCTCTACGATGTCCGTAAAGAGCATCAAAATCAACGAGATTTAAGAAACTTAAACCTGTGAAATCCATATTGAAAGTATCAAGTAACTTATCCATTCCATCCATATTTGATACAGTTCGTAATGCTTTGGTTACGCCTTCACCATCATAAATATCTGAAATTTTACCAATCGCAATAACGTCATAACCAGCATCTTTTAATTCATTCATAACTGTACGACCGAATGGTTTTAATGCATAATCATGACGGTTGCTTGTTCGAGTAAAATTACCATCCTTACCAACAAATGGTCGTGCAATCACTCGGCCTACCATATATTTTTCATCTAGAGTAAGTTCTCTACAAATTTCACAAATTTTATATAGTTCATCTAAAGGTACCACTTCTTCATGTGCTGCAATTTGAAGCACAGAGTCTGCAGATGTATAAACAATTAATGCACCAGTTTCCACATGTTCTTGTCCTAGTTCTTTAATAATCTCAGTTCCACTCGCAGGCTTGTTACCAATTATTTTTCTACCCGTACGTTTCTCAATTTCGTCTAGTAATTCTTTTGGAAAACCTTCTGGGAACACTTGAAAAGGTTTATCTATATTTAAGCCCATAATTTCCCAGTGTCCAGTCATTGTATCTTTCCCAACAGAAGCTTCTTGCATTTTAGTATAGTAGGCAAGAGGTTTTTCCGCTTTTGGTACACCTTTAATCTCACGAATGTTGCTTAAACCAAGCTTTGCCATATTTGGCATATGTAATCCATTCATTTTTTCTGCTATATGTCCTAATGTATCAGCACCTCTATCTCCAAAAGCTTCGGCATCTGGTGCCTCACCAATTCCTACAGAGTCCATTACAATTAAAAAGATTCGTTTATATGAAGTTGTCATAAATATCCTCCTATTAACTAATCAATATTTTGATTTAGTATATGTAGTTTTACAAAAATTCCTTGTCGATATTTATATTTTATAGAATTTATTTTTTACAAACAATAAAAAGCCGCTTATAAAGCAGCCATAGGAATAAGAGTTCCTAATTTCTTCAAAAATTTATTAGGCTCTTGGGTGGAATTTCTTATAAACATCTTTAAGACGAGTTTTCGAGACATGCGTATAGATTTGTGTAGTAGAAATATCTGCATGTCCAAGCATTTCTTGAACTGCTCTTAAATCTGCTCCATTTTCTAATAAATGAGTTGCGAATGAGTGCCTTAATGTATGTGGGGTAATTTCTTTTTGAATACCAGCATCTTTTGCTAATTGCTTTAATATTTTCCAAAAACCTTGTCGAGTGAGCCGATTTCCATGATGATTTAAAAATAATGCTTCAGTACGGTCCTTCTTATTCATTAAGCCTACTCGGCCCTTATTTAAATAGTTTTCTAATGCTTCTATAGCAATTTTTCCAATCGGTATGATTCTTTCCTTATTCCCTTTTCCGATACAGCGAACGAATCCCATGGATAAGTGGACATCAACTAAATTTAATGATATTAGTTCACTAACCCGCATACCAGTTGCATACATTAATTCAAGCATGGCACGATCACGGATTCCAAAAGGAGTATTTACTTTCGGTGATGCAAGTAATGCCTCAACTTCCTCTGGATTTAACACTTTAGGTAGCTTCATTTCTTTTTTAGGAGTCTCAATGTAGACTGTAGGGTCTGTTTCACAAACTTTATCGCGGAAAAGAAATAAATGAAATGAACGAATTGCAGCTATATTTCTAGCAATTGTTCTAGAAGACTTTCCAGCATCTTTTTGAAAGACTAGAAACTTCATAATATGGTTCCTTGTGATAAGATTTGGATGATTAATCTCTTCTACTTGCATTAAATATGTCGTGTATCCCTCAATATCTCTACGATAGGATTGAATAGTATTTTCAGCAAGCCCTCGTTCAACTAATAAATAATGTAAAAAATCCTCAATATAGTCCTGCACTGTAATTACTCCCCATCTAAATAAAACAATATTAATCTCTCATACCAATCAAGTCTATTCGCTTGTCCATCTGAAAACACGCTAATGGCCTTACCATCTGGTTCATCGTATCGATGGAATTTTTGATATTCCTCACTTATCCACATAATAGCATAATAAAAGAGAATGGTACATCCAGTAAATAAGATAAACACTTTTAAAGTTTGAAAGATTAATTTAAAATAATTTCTCATTTTACCGCACCTTTTCTTCCATTTATAAATGTATTATTAAAACATATGCCAAAGAAGAAAGGTTTTATACATATCATTCTACATCCAGTCAGGAATTTAGGTCGGTTTTAAAATAAAAAAACAATGAGACTATCATATTGAGTCCATTGTTTCTGAAATTTTTATATTGTTGTTGTTTCCTTATCGGAGTCTTGCTTTTGAGAAGCTTTAGATTGACATTTACGGCAAATTCCATGAAAGGTAAGTCGGTGGTCTTTCACAAGAAAATTCCAACGATCCTCTACAATTTGCTCTACATCTTCCAATAAATCTTCTTCAATTTCTTCAACAGATCCACATTCTATACATACGAGATGATGATGGAAATGAGCCGCTCCTTCTTTACGTAAATCATAACGGGAAACTCCATCACCAAAATTAATTTTATCAACAATTTTCAATTCCGTTAATAATTCAAGAGTTCGATAGACCGTTGCTAAACCAATTTCAGGCGATTTCTCTTTGACAAGGAGGTAGACATCTTCAGCACTTAAATGATCCTCTTCATGTTCAAGCAATACACGTACGGTCGCTTCCCGCTGAGGAGTTAACTTATAACTGGATGTATGTAACTGTTTTTTAATTTTCTCAAGGCGGTTTTCCATTAATATTGCTCCTCCCTCGCCGATGTATTTTCATTATAACAGAGTTGTTGGGAGTTGCAAACTAAAATTATTTTAATCAGTAAATTAGAATGATTATCAATTAATAATTAATACTTGATATTAAAAATTAGCCAAATAAAGCTAATAGACCTTTCATTAAGTAAGGTGTAAAATAACCTTCTACTAATCCTGCAATTATAAGGGACACAAATGCAATGCCAAATATCATACAATATTGAACTAACATCGGTCCAAAAGGCTGATAAATTGTTTTTACAAATAATTTTTTAATCATTTGCATTGAAAAGTTTACAGCCATCACTGCTACAAAAATATATAATGGGACGATGATAATATTTTGTGGAAAAACTGAAACAACAGATAAAAAGAAACCTTGCCATCCCATTTGTTGAACAAAAAAACCAATCGTAAATCCAATTACTAATCCTTTTAAAAATAATAGAATAAATACGAGAGGTAATCCGACGATAGATATTCCTAAGATCCACATTAATCCAATATACTTACTGTTATAACTAATGGTATGAAAAAAGATTTCGTTGGCTGATACTAGCTCTCCACCTTGAAATTGCAAGAAAAATTCACCAAGGAAATAAAATAAGTCATCTTTTTGGGTTGCACTTAAGCTATTTACAACAATCGCTCCAAAAACGACACCCATCGCAAATAATACCGAATGGAAAATATAATATGAGGAATATTCTTCTAAATGTTTCGTGATAAAATTAGGCCGCATCCGTTTTTTCATCAATACTTCCTCCTAAATGATTAATTACTAGATTCTATGAGAAAATAGAAGGAAGTATTCTATTAAAGATTTAAGAAATCATATTTTTTCTTCATTGATGATAATCTTTTCAACATAATCCTTTATTAATTAGGAGCTGAGCTACGGATTTTTGAGTCTTTAGCTTTTAATTTTACCGTAGCGTCCACCTCCGCCAGCTTCTAACTCTATCGTTCCAACTCTAGCTTTTAAAATAAAAGAAACCGTTTTTTCTGGTAAAATTTCCAACAGCTCAGATTCCGTAGCATCATGTAAAATCGCCATTTCAGTCCCAAAACGTTCCAGTAATTTTTTCATTGTTTTCGGACCGATCCCCGGCATAAATTCGAGAGGTACTTGATGAATATAAGGAGGACGCTCTGGTTTTTCTGTCGCATCACTTAATTCTTGAATCCGATCAAAAACCCCTTTGACTGTTTTTGTTGAGCCACAATTAGGACATGTTTCCATAGATTCATCCATCGGTGTTGTACATTTCGCACATGTCGTTTCATGATATTTTCCTAAAAGAGGATCTAAGCCATAATTGGCTATAATTTTGCGGCCATCTTCGTTTTTTAATGCTTTTTTCAGCTCTAAAAAGCTTCCTTCTTTAAGGAATAACGCTTGATACTCTCTCCCAATTTTCGGCAAAGAGTGGGCATCTGAATTGGTAATAAAAGTGTAGTCATGTAGCTGAGATAATTGATCAGCGAGCGCAGTATCCGAACTTAAACCAAGCTCTATTCCATCAATTAATCGAGGATCAAACACCTCTTTTAAATGTTTCTCAACCCCTCGACCAAATAAACTTTTAAAAGGTGTAAAGACATGAGCAGGAATAAATAGACCATTTAACTCTTTCACTCGCTTTTGTAATTCTCTTCCTGTTGCATAAATTCTTTGAGAACTCAGTTGAATATTTTTCATCTGTGTACTAAGCCAACTTGAGAATACTTTCATACTCTCTAAAGTAGGTAGGTAGCAAAGGACATGAATTGGACCTCGACATGATAGATCATAAATTTCAAGCTCACTACCAAGAATTAACGTAATTCGATTTTCATAAAGGAGACCACCTTCATTAAGTGGAAAAAGCTTCCCCTCATGAATTAAATCCTCGATTTCTTCGATAACTTCAGGTGAATGGCTGTCAATCACCCCAACTATATCAATCCCTTTTTGTTCGTAAGCCATTTTTAAAATATTGGTTAAGGTTAACGTTTTAGCACCTGTAATCTTAACCGCCTTCCCAGTTTTCGTTCGTCCAATATGAATATGTAAATCAGCAAAATAACGTTTCATAATCATTTCTCCATTATCGTTTTCATCTGCCAATATTGTACGGCATAAATGGTTTTTGCATCAAAAATCTTTTGTTCTTTCACCATTTGGAGTGCTTCCTCAAGTGTAACCTCAACGACATTAACAAATTCATCTTCATCGGTTTGAAGGCTATTTCGATAGACTAAGTCATTTGCTCGATAAATATGAAGAATTTCATTGGCGAATCCAGGAGAGGTATAAAAGGATGTTAAATGCTCTAGTTCTTTACAAGTATAACCCGTTTCTTCTTCTAATTCTCGTTTTGCAGACGCTTCAATATCCTCACCTTTTTCAAGCTTTCCAGCTGGAATCTCAAAAATAGATTGTTCTAACGGTTTTCGATATTGCTCTACTAAAATCATCTTATTATCTTTTGTGATCGCAACGACTGCAACCGCTCCAGGATGTCTTACAATTTCCCTCGTGCTAATATTTCCGTTTGGAAGCTCAACTTTATCAACTTGTAAAGATATGACTCTCCCATCAAATATTCTCTTACTTGATATCGTTATCTCTTCGAATGTCTTCATCTGTAACACTCCTGTTCTATCTCTATCATTCACTTCATATAGTTTACCATACTTTTTTATTTCCATTTCGTATAGAAAACCGTTTTTCTAGGAGGTTTAAAATTGAAACATCTCATTCTAAAAGGAAAATCATGGGAAATTCGTCAACTTTTAAAACAATACGGTAAAAAGTTTACCTATGTCATTGAACTCATTAACTTTTTGCACGAAAATCAAACAAAATCTAATGTGAATAAAGCAATCGTGCTCCCTTTTGAAAAAAGAAATCAATAGATTCAATATAGTTGCGGCTAAGTATAGAATCATAATAAAATGAGGTCAATCCATGATAGAGAGGTAGATTCTTTTGGAAAAACGTAAATTAGGTCATTCAGATCTTTTAGTTTCAGTTATCGGGCTTGGTTGTATGTCCCTTGGTACAGATGAAAAAAAAGCACAACAAATCATTGAAGTTGCTCTTGATTCAGGAATTAATTATTTTGATACAGCAGATTTGTATGACGCTGGAAATAACGAAAAAATCATTGGACAAGCATTAAAACATGTAAGAAGTGATGTGATTATAGCGACAAAAGTAGGGAATCGTTGGAAAGAAGATCATTCTGGTTGGTACTGGGATCCTTCTAAAACCTATATTAAAGAGGCTGTCAAACAGAGTTTAAAACGACTTGGAACTGACTATATCGATTTATATCAGCTGCACGGAGGTACGATTGAAGATCGTATTGAGGAAACAATTGAAGCTTTTGAAGAATTAAAAGATGAAGGTGTTATCCGGTACTATGGAATATCATCCATCCGACCAAATGTTATCAAATCATATGCTGAGAAAAGCAATATGGTTTCAGTTATGATGCAATATAGTCTTCTCGATAGACGCCCAGAAGAGCAAGCAATATCAATTTTACAAGAGCATGGAATAAGTGTCGTTGCCCGTGGCCCTTTGGCAAAGGGACTATTAAGTGAGAGGTTTATGAATAAAATATCTGAAAAAGGATATTTAGATTATTCTTCTGAAGAACTACGAGTTTTATTGCCAAACATTAAGGAACAATTTGCACAAAATCGCTCGATGAATGCACTTAGTCTCCAGTTTGTATTAGCTAATCCAACAGTTGCATCATGTGTCGCGGGAGCAAGCTCAGTTCCTCAATTACAGGAAAATATTCGCGCCATTTCAGAACCCCCTCTTTCACATGAAGAAATGGAGTTGTTAAAACAATTAACGAAATCAAATGGTTATTCTGAACATCGGATTTAAATAGATTATGATGGGTTGAGACGTTCATTCAACCCATCTTTTATTAATGTTTTTTTACTTGAATTTCTTCCAATCTAGTGAACTTTCGTTTAGTAATTCCTCAAATGATTTATTTTTTTCTCTTCTCTTTCTTTCCTCTTGCAGTTTAATCTGTTCTTCTTGTTTCTTCTTTCGTTCCTGTTCTTCTAATTCTTTCTTCGTTTCTTTTAATTTAGATAGAAGGTCCATACCTAGTGTATCTTTTAACGTAACGACTGAATCGTCCTTTTTTTGTTTTGCGTTTTGGCTTTTCTTCATTTTTCTACTCCTTGTTAAAATTAAATTTCGAATATTTACATCATTGTTGCAATTCAATATGTCCACTCGTTACAATAATTGTAGGAGGGGGGATCTTATATAATGATTTTACCAAAAAACGTTACGATAATTGAAGTCGGAGCCCGTGATGGATTACAAAATGAGAAGGTATTTGTCCCTACTGAAATAAAAAAGCAATTTATTGAAGCACTACGACAGGCTGGCTTTACAGAAATGGAACTAACCTCATTTGTTTCACCTAAATGGGTTCCACAAATGCAAGATGCCGCAGAAATAGCCAGGGATTGCATTGACGAGTCAATTAGAAATTTCATATTGATCCCAAATAAGAAAGGAATGGAGCGTCTGTATGCCACTAATGGTAAGGATGCGACCGTGTTTGTTGGAGTTAGTGATACATTCAATAAACGAAATATTAATAAAACAACAAAGGAAAGTTTACAAGATTGGGGAACTTCCATCAATCAATTAAAGGCTGACGGTTATTTTGTACGCGCTTCCATTTCTACAGCTTTCTACTGTCCCTTTGAAGGAAAGATCCCTGAAGAGAAAGTTTTAGAAATTTGTTATGAATTTATTCAACTTGGTGTTGATGAACTCAGTGTAGCTGATACAATTGGAATGGCATCACCTACTGAGTCGTATTCATTATTTAAGAAATTAAAAACTGCCTTTCCTAATGTTTTACTTACTGCGCATTTTCATGATACTCGAAAGATGGGGCTTGCAAATGTATTAGCTGCTCTTCAAGCTGGTATTGATCGCTTTGATTGCTCTGCAGGTGGACTTGGCGGATGTCCTTTTGCCCCTGGTGCTAGTGGGAATGTCGCCACTGAAGATGTAGTCTACATGCTCGAGAGAATGGGAATCTCAACAGGAATATCTTTAGATAAATTAGTATCAGCGATCGAATTTATAGAGCCACATATTAGCCGTAAAATTGAATCTGGTTATTATCGTCTACAAAAAGGAAATATTGCCGTAAATTAATTGACAAAACATTTGTTTTTTTACTCATCATTCCTTAGAATAAAATCAATATGTTCTCCTAAAAATACGTACGAGTCTTATTTGGAAAGGAGAGCATATGATGACACAAAGGCATGATTTCGGAAACAGCCAAAAAGGAAAGCCAAAAGCAGACACTGTGAAAAAACAAATCGCTGCTGAAGATTTAAATACGGCTATTCATCCAACGAAAAGACAAAATGCGAAACAGTAATGACAATTGTTTCTTCAGGCTGCTTCCCAATAGCAGCCTTTTATTTTTATATGGAGGAATTTTATGAAAAAAAGGTATCTATTTTCAGGGCTAGCAGTATTAGGGTCCATTGTTTCATTTGGTGTCTATTTTACTGAACGACTCGTTCATATTAAGCAAAAACCCGAGGAAGAAATTATTACTAGGGATACGGAGTTAAAACATATCGATCCTGTTCAGCTAAAAAGCCTCCCTCAAAATGAGATCTTTATCCCTTCTGCTCATGGCTATGATATAAGTGTTACTATTTTTAAACCGTATGAGACGAAAAAATTTATGATTTTTAGCCATGGCGTAACAGAATCAAAAATGAGCTCAATTAAATATGCAAATTTATTCTTGAAACGTGGATATAATGTTGTTCTTTATGATCATCGTAGACATGGAAAAACTGGTGGTAAAACGACAAGTTATGGCTATTATGAAAAAGATGATTTAAAAGCGGTCGTTGATTGGCTGTTTACAACCGAAGGAGAAGATATTCAACTTGGAATTCATGGGGAGTCTATGGGTGCGGCAACAACACTTTTATATGCTGGAATGCTTGATAACCGAGCAGACTTTTATGTCGTCGATTGTCCGTTTTCTAATTTAAGAGAACTGCTAGCATACCGGATGAAATGTGAAGTAAAGGTTCTCCCTCCTTCCATATTTCTTCCAATTGGTAATTTCTTTTTAAAATGGCGTGAAGGTTATTCCTTGGATGAAGTGTCTCCGATTTCTGTTGTTGATAAAATTGATCAACCTATCCTTTTTATCCATAGCGAAAAAGATGATTACATTTTACCTTACATGACAAAGGATCTGTATGATAAGAAAAAAGGGGATAAAATGTTGTTCTTAGCTAAAAATGGTCTACACGCACAATCATTAAATGAAAATCGAACTGAATATGAAGAGGCCATTGAGGAGTTCTTAACGAAATATGTGGAGCCCGAGTCTAAAAAGCGAAAAACCACCAGCAATTATTCTTGCTGATGGTTTTATTATTAGCGGAGAAGGTGAGATTCGAACTCACGCGACGGTTGCCCGCCCTAACGCATTTCGAGTGCGCCCCCTTATAACCACTTGGGTACTTCTCCACAATTGATAGTTCTTGTTCGGAACAGAAAATATTATACACAAAAATTAAATTATTGTCATCAGTTTTTCTGAATACTGCTACATTTAGAATTAATATTGAAAATTTTCACTTAACTACTTATTATAGGAATATATTCGTTTTAGGAGGATACGTTATGAGTAAAGTTGTTATAAAAGTAAATGATAATGGTTCTTATCGCATTACTGGTGATGTTGAATTAATTGATGCTGAAGGTAATGTTTTCCAAACCAAACCATCTTTTTCATTATGCCGTTGTGGACTTTCAAAAAACAAACCATTTTGTGATGGTAGCCATAAAGGAAATTTTGAATCAGTAGTACGAGCTCCAAAAGTAGATTAATTGACTGATTAATTTAGGAATGGAATCATTTTGATTTCATTCTTTTTTTATGATTTGAATCGATATTTCAGATATGGGAAAATGAATGGAGTTAAAAAAGTTTGACAGATTAAACATTAGTATGGAGGAGGATGGCATTTACCTATAAGAAAGAGAGGAGAATCAGAAATGAAAATGACTAGGTCAGGTAGAAAAAAAAATACACACAAAAAACTTCGTCTACTTACTGTACTACTATCTACTCTCACACTATTCTTTGTTGGGTTTTATCTCTTTCAATTAAAGGCTAATGACCAAACAAATGGTCAACAAGAACCAGATAAAACGAATCCGATTGATCAAGTGGAGCCTTCCACTTCAAATCAATTAATCGAACAAATATTTACTTTGTCAAAAGATCGAATGATCCCAAACATCTCCTTTGTTTCTGGAAAAACCAAAAAGGATGAAGTGATTGCTGCATGGGGGGAAACGAATCAAATTTCGGAAACGGTTAAAGGAAGATATGAATCGTACGAAAATCATCATTCAACAATTGGCTATATCGATAATATCGTCATTGATTTGCGAAGTGATGAGCCTGAAATCCAAAAAATAAAGTTTCATGACATAAAGAAAATTGGCGGTGAACCTGATGATATTCGATATTATAAAGACTCCGCTTATGATCAAATGATACTTGTATATAAGGTTAACCCTTCAACAGAGTTATTATGGGTTTTACCTAGAGAAACAGATCAAGATTCAAATCCTAACGTGCACCATATCTCACTCTATACCCAGTTAGAAGATACTTCAAATCGTGATTATTCATTAGAATATCATGATGTTACTGAAATCATTTCGAATATGACCTTAGAGGAAAAAATTGGTCAAATGATCGTTGCTGGGATATCAGGGACCGGTATAAGCACAGATACTGAAAAATTATTATCCTTATATCATGTCGGAGGGATTATTTTTTATAAAGAAAATTTAGAAACACCCTCACAAATCACCCAACTCATTAATCAGTTAAAGGATAAAAACCATCCAAATCTCCCCCTTCTTCTAAGCATTGACCAAGAAGGCGGAAGTGTAACTAGATTGCCAGGTGGCCTTGTTAATTTTCCAACAAATGAAGAAATTGGCAAGCTTAACAATCCTGAGTTTTCCTATCAAATCGGATCACTTTTAGGTTATGAGTTAAAAGAATTTGGTTTTAATCTTAATTTTGCACCCGTTCTTGATATTAATAGCAATCCGAACAATCCAGTGATTGGAAATCGATCTTTTGGTAATCATCCAGACATTGTTAGTAGTCTTGGAATTCAAACGATGAAAGGAATTCAATCTCAAAATGTCATTCCCACTATAAAACATTTCCCTGGGCATGGGGATACATCCGTGGATTCACATTTAGATTTACCAATCGTAGATAAAAGTCTAAGTGAGTTAAAAAAACTAGAATTGATTCCATTTGAACGAGCAATAAATCAAGGGGCTGATGTCGTAATGGTTGCCCATATTTTACTTCCTCAGCTAGATAAGACGAATCCTGCTTCCATGTCAAAAGCTGTGATAACAGATCTTCTAAGGGATGAGTTAAATTTTACAGGAGTCATCATCACGGATGATATGACGATGGGGGCTATTACAGGACACTTCGATATAGAGAAAGCTGCGGTACAATCCGTGAAAGCGGGAAGCGATCTCATTTTAGTTGGACATGATTTTGTTAATGTGGAGAAGATATTTTCAGTTCTTAAAACGGCTGTACATAAAGGAGTAATTTCAGAACAAAGGATAAATGAAAGCGTAGAACGAATTATTCAATTGAAAAAGGAATACAGCATTAATGAGGCAAAAGTGGACATTCCAAACATCGATGAAATCAATCAGGTAATTAAGCAAACTTTAAATAAATATTGACAATAAAACATTCCATATTTAATTAAAAAGATATATAATCATTTAATCAAAATTATTAAAAACGCGTTGGTAAAGGGAGATTCCTCTTTTTCGAAAGGAGACCACCATGATATTAGATGAAGTTGTAGAGTCCATAGTAAATAGTCTGAAGAAAGACCCCAGAGTTCAAGCCATTTTCTTAAAAGGATCAATTGGCCGTTCTGAGCAGGATGAGCATTCCGATATTGATATGTACTGCTTAGTGAATGAAGAAGATGTGGAAGTATTTAATCAAAGTAGACTTTCACATTTAGAAGCTTATGGGAAGTTGCTCTTTCATGACGATATTTTTATTATTGCTCCTCAAATTCTAGCAGTCTATGAAAATTTGGTACACGTTGACCTGTTTACCGTAACGGAACAAAATTATATTCAAAAAGATTTTATCAAAGTCCTATATGATCCAAATCATAAATTAGATAAATTTTTACAAAATCAAAATTTAGAATTAACTAAAGATGAGTTTCAAGATGCTGTCGATGATATAGCCTGGTTCTTATTTCAATATAAAAAATCTGCTGCTCGCGGTAATTTCATCTTGTCAGTTAATATGTTGCTGCATGTTATGATTCATTTATCTAGAGTGTTACTTCATAAATATCAGCCAAATCGAGCTCAGTTAGGATTAAAGACCGTCGAAAAATCATTACCTATTGTTTTAGTTGAGAAACTTAAACAAATCTATGAAAATATAACACCGAGTAATCATCAAAAAGCTGTATCAATGATTTGTGAAATTATGTTAAATGAAAGCCAGTGGGTTTTCTCAGAAGTGGCAAATCCAGAAAAAATTAAACCATTATGGGACCGGATGGTTACTACATTTTTGGATAAAAGAACTTACTAAAAAAGAGCCGAATTCGGCTCTTTTTATTTATATAGATTTCACTGAACTCTTCATAATGAATTTCGTAATGACTGTTAACATTAGGGCAACAAACATACTTAAAATACTATTATAAATATACTCTTATATTTTTCAGTCGCTATCTAATTCAGACATCTCATCTTCAATGATTACACTTAATGGTGCATATGGACCTCTTGGATGAATTTTTAAAGGTATTGGAAGAATACTTGTTGGCTTTGTATAATCTGCCGTTTTATATGTCACTAAATATATCTTCGCATTAACTTCTGTAGTTGTATATAATTTCGAGATATCAAATCGTTTAGTAGGTGTTAAGTACGAAAAATAACCTGTAAATATTTGATAGTCATAGGTTGGGAAAGCTAAAATTAATTTATAATAAATTCTCGAACATTTACCATTAGATTCCACATAGGAATCAATATAATTTACTTCTGGATAGACATTATAATCACTACTCACGTGAAATGTAACTTTACAGTTTGAGCCAAAATCAGGTAAATAAGTTGTGATAGATTGTGCAGCATGAGTAATCTTTGGAGAAATTAGTGAAAAACTTATAAAGCAAAATAATGCAAGAAACATAGGTACATAGAATTTTTTCATCTTTGTTTCTTCCCTTCTATAAGATTTTCAATCTAAAGATTATTCATAGCTCGTCATATTAATTATAACAGTTATTTAACTAAAATGGACTTAAAGTCATGATAAAATTTCGAAAGATGGAAATGATTCAAAAAACTAGATTCCGTTATCTGACCAAGAATTAAGCGATTAACATTTATTTTTTGGGAATCCGTGTTCACACAGATTCCCATTTTATTTACCCTTTACTCCACCCATTCAAGATGGTGGATGTGGGTAATTTCGATTGTCTTAATCGCTCCTGTTGTTTCGTCTTTCACTTGAATTTCTTTTGCTAATGGGTCAATTTTCCGAATACGGCCGCGTGCAGTATGGTAATGATGGTCCTCATAATATTCGACTGAAATCATCTTTTTTAACTCTTGTACTTCTTGCAATACGACATCTAATTGCTCAAGCATTTGCTCATCGAGTGGTTTTTCGGTTTCCCATGAATCTTCCTTCGCCCAATTGCGCAAAAATTTCACGTGCTCTGGAAGCATCATTGACGTCCATTTTATTCGTCCACGATCACGAATCATTGCCTTTTCCTCCTCTCTTTTAAGCTTAGAACAAAAAAATGTCTACATTTTATGTCCCCCGATAAGCTGTGCCCGTTTTCTTGCTGTTCCTCCTTCTGCGTACGAAACCGCTCGAAGCAAAGAAGCTGATCCATACTGACGGCGAATGCGATCTACCGCATAACCGAGCTCTCGCTTTTTTAAACGGTTTGGATCAAATAAGCTTAATTGAACCATCTGGTCAGGAACTACATTCGAGATGGCAATTGAAATTTGTCTTACCGTTCGTCCGTCATAAAATTTATCAAAAAGCTCAAGACAGATTTTATATATGTCCATCGTTACATTGGTCGGCTCAGGAATCGATTTCGAACGAAGAAAGCCACCACCTAATTCTTCACGGCTATACCCTATTCCAAAGCTAATCGTTCTTCCCGCCATTTTATGACTTCTCGTTCGGCGTGCAACTTC
>Ga0180215_1002106_pt1 | contig 20585 bp, 16 predicted proteins | sample eDN3rd37CBELigBY_FD_128871 | JGI IMG/M metagenome (GOLD analysis project Ga0180215, IMG submission 128871) | Enriched backyard soil microbial communities from Emeryville, California, USA - eDNA 3rd pass 37_C BE-Lig BY (version 2) (version 2) | ecosystem: Environmental > Terrestrial > Soil >... | reverse complement strand
TTGGCGTTAATCGTTTTGAGCGATTATGGGCGGAACAAGGGTGGTAACGCGAGCAAGCCTCGTCCCTTTTACAGGGGCGGGGCTTTATTTTATGCATTTTTGAGGAGGACGAAGTTATGCAACGCGTAGACGTGAAAGAGAAAGCGCGCAGCCGCGAGCTGCGCATTCTGGAGCAATGGAAGCAAGACGATACGTTCAAGCAATCGATCGCGAATCGGGAGGGCAAGCCGAATTTCGTATTTTACGAAGGGCCGCCGACTGCTAACGGCGCGCCGCATATCGGCCATGTGCTTGGCCGTGTTATTAAAGATTTTATTTGCCGTTACAAGACGATGGCGGGCTACCGCGTCGTGCGCAAGGCCGGCTGGGATACGCATGGCTTGCCGGTAGAGCTTGGGGTAGAGAAGCAGCTTGGCATTTCCGGCAAGCAGGAGATCGAAAACTACGGCGTTGAGGCCTTTGTGAAAAAGTGCAAGGACAGCGTATTCGAGTACGAGAAGCAATGGCGCGAGCTGACAGAAGCGATCGCCTATTGGACCGATCTCGACAATCCGTATATTACGCTGAAGAATGAATATATCGAGTCGGTATGGCATATTCTGTCGACGATTCACGGCAAAGGCTTGCTGTACCGCGGACATCGCGTCAGCCCTTATTGCCCGTGCTGCCAGACGACATTAAGCTCGCATGAGGTCGCGCAGGGCTATGAGGATGTCAAAGATTTGAGCGCAACAGTTAAGTTCAAGCTGCATGAGTCCGGCGAAAATATTCTTGCTTGGACGACAACGCCGTGGACGCTGCCGGCTAACGTCGCGCTCGCTGTAAATGCGGAGCTTGATTACGTGCGCGCCTCCAAAAATGGCGAAGTATACATCGTCGCGGAGAATCTGGCCGAAAGCGTGCTGAAGGAAGACTATGAAATACTGTCCGTCATCAAGGGCGCAGAGCTTGTAGGCAAGAGTTATGAGCCGCCTTTCCGTTATGTGCCGATCGAGAACGGCCATGTCGTTATCGCGGGCGATTTCGTCAGCGACACCAGCGGCACAGGTATCGTTCATATCGCGCCTGCGCACGGCGAGGACGACTATCGCGTCGCCCGGCAGAACGGCATCAGCATGCTTAGCGTCGTCAATAATGCTGGCCGTTACGTCGACGAGGTCACCGATCTTGCCGGACGTTTCGTCAAGGATTGCGATGTCGATATCGTGAAAATGCTGAGCGAAAAAGGACTGCTATTCTCCAAGGAGCGTTACGAGCACAGCTATCCGTTCTGCTGGCGCTGCAAATCGCCGCTGCTCTATTACGCGACTGAGAGCTGGTTTATTAAAACGACAGCTGTAAAAGAACAGCTAATTGCAAACAACAACAGCGTTGACTGGTACCCGGGTCATATCCGCGAAGGCCGCTTCGGCAAATTCCTTGAGGATCTAGTCGACTGGAACATCAGCCGGAACCGCTACTGGGGAACGCCACTTAACGTATGGGTATGCGATAAGACGGGCAAGGAATATGCGCCAAGCAGCATCGCAGATCTTCGTGAACGCGCAATCGGCTTCGTGCCTGAGGATATCGAGCTTCACAAGCCGTATGTGGATGAAATCAAGCTGAAATCGCCTTTCGCCGAGGACGGCGTGATGACGAGAACGCCTGAAGTAATCGACGTATGGTTCGACAGCGGCTCCATGCCGTTCGCGCAGCAGCATCATCCGTTCGAAAATGAACAGCAATTCGCGGAACAGTATCCTGCGGACATCATTTGCGAAGGCATCGACCAGACGCGCGGCTGGTTTTACAGCCTGCTAGCCGTATCTACGCTTTACAACGGCAAGGCGCCTTATAAAGCGGTCATCTCTACTGGCCACATTTTGGATGAGAACGGCCAAAAAATGTCCAAATCGAAAGGCAATGTAATCGATCCTTGGGAAATCATTAATGAATACGGCACGGACGCTTTCCGTTGGGCGCTTCTTGCGGACAGCGCGCCTTGGAACAGCAAGCGATTCTCAAAAGGCATCGTAGGCGAGGCAAAATCGAAGGTCATCGACACTATTGTCAATACGCATTCGTTCTATGCACTGTATGCGACGATCGATGGTTATGACCATCACAAGCATCCGTACAAACCGTCCGACAATAAGCTCGACCGCTGGATCGTATCGCGTCTGAACAGCTTGATCCGTACGGTGAGCAAAGGACTTGAGGTTAACGACTTCCTTAATCCGGCGAAGGCGATCGAGCTGTTCGTGGATGAGCTCAGCAACTGGTATATTCGACGTTCGCGCGATCGTTTCTGGGGCAGCGGGCTAACAGAAGATAAATTGGCGGCATACGGCACGCTCCGCAGCGTACTGCTCAGCTTGTCGCGCCTGATCGCGCCATACGCGCCGCTCCTAGCCGACGATGTATACGCCAACCTTGGCGGCGAAGGCAGCGTTCATCTCGCCGATTATCCGCAAACGGACGAAACGGCAATCGACGAGACGCTGGAGCGCGATATGGAGAGCGCAAAACAAATCGTTGAGCTTGCACGCAACGTACGCAACGAAACGAGCATCAAAACTCGCCAGCCTCTTTCCGAGCTGATCGTATCGCTTGACCGCGAGTTTGATCTAGCAGGCTATGAGGAAATTATTAAGGACGAGATCAATGTTAAAGCTATAACGGTACAAACATCCGACAGCGGATTTGTCGATTTTACGCTCAAGCTGAATTTGAAGGCAGCGGGCAAGAAATACGGCAAAAACGTCGGGCCGATTCAAGCGGCGCTTAAAGCGCTTGAAGCCGATCAGACGCGCGCGGTCGTTAACGGCGGCAGCTTCAGCTTTACGTCCGACAGCGGGGATGCGCTCGATATTGCGCTTGACGAGCTGCTCGTGGAGAAGCAAGCGAAGAGCGGCTTTGCGTCCGCTTCCGGAAACGGCGTTACCGTTGCTTTGAATACGGACATTACGGCTGAGCTAGAGCAAGAGGGCTGGGTGCGCGAAGTGATCCGCGCCGTTCAAGATACGCGCAAAAAGCTTGATCTGCCTATTGAGAAGCGAATCAAGCTGATGCTGGATACCGACGATGCGCTGCGCGTCGCGCTGGAAGCATTCGACGGCGTATTGCGGGACAATGTGCTACTGGATGAGGTCTCCTTCGGAAAACATGAAGAAATGGAGCGGGTATCGCTGGGCGAAAAGGAAATCGGCATCCGCATTTTAGATTAAGGTATTCAAGTTCAGGTTAAAGTATAGTAGAGCGTCATTCGAAGAACGAGTGCTCTGCCACTGTGCTGCTGCGGCAAGCGGCTGGAAGCCCGCCTCGCTGCAGCAGCTGCGGGCGGACCTCGTTTTTTTGGTGCATACGATCCTAAAAGGAGGCTGCATGCAATGAAGCCAACGAACAGTAAGGCGACAGAAAACGAAAATACGGATGAGCTGCAGACATCGATAGGCAAGCTGGATGCCAGGATGCAAAAAATTGCCGCCCAAATGGAGCGGACTCAAATTGCGGACTACGTCGATTTGCTGAATCGGCCCTTTAGCCTAATGTGGCGGAATTTGCTCGCCGGTACGGCCAGAGGCGTCGGCATCGCCATCGGTTTTACTTTTTTTGCTGCGACCATATTGTACGTGCTTCGAATACTCGGCGCGCTGAACCTGCCAATCATCGGAGATTATATTGCGGATATCGTTCGTATCGTTCAAGTGCAGCTCGAGGGCAAAGCCTACTGACGGTCAGTCTCCTCGGCTTCCAAGGCGTGATCGCCCTCGCCGTTTTCCATATATTCGATATATTTGTCGTTGCGGATAACGGACACATGGCGTCCGGTAATATCGGTGGCGAGAAAGCTTTCGATCGATTCGACGTAGCCGTCATTCTCATTCGCTTCAATGCCGATGTGCTCGTAGTCGTAAGCGTCGCGGTTCTCGGACATCGCCGGAGAGCTTGCGTTGCCCCATTGCTCGACAATTTGCCAAGCGTCCTCGCCGTCGAAGCCGTTATAGGAGCTTTGCTCGTCAAAGCTTGTTCTGCCGAACGGAGGATTAAGAAATTGCTCCTCCACCGGCCTGTTGTAGGTCAACTCTTGGCGAGGCGAATGCTCGATGCAATAGAGCGTGTCGGGCAATGCTTCCAGGCGCTCTGCCGGAATTGGCCTGCCGCATGTGAAGCATTTGCCGTAGGTGCCGTTGTCAATTGCCGAAATGGCTGCATTTACCCGGCTTAAATGGAATTTCTCCTGCTCGAGCAGAGAAATATCTTTCGAGCGCTCGTACATCTCGGTGCCAAGATCGCCGGGATGGTTGTCAATCGGAGACAGTTCTCCTGTTTCGTCGCGCAGCGAACGTTCGAGCCCGTAATGATCCGCGTCGCGGATAAGCCCTTCAATGTCCTCGCGCTCTTGCACTAATTGCTTCCGCAGCTTAGAGAGCAGATCGTCATTAAGCAGTTGCATGAATATGCACACCGTCCTTTGCTAAACATTTATGCCGTTATAGCTTTTGCCGGATGGGCGCTTTTCAATAAGGACATCGCTGGAAGCAGGTGACCGCTTGAGGGAACATGCCGACAATTTGTAACGGCCCTTAGCTTTATTAAGCGAGGCTTGATATGGTACAATTTATGAATTGCGCAACGTTCATGAAATGCCAGTATAAAGCACTAGTTCAGGAGGATTTGCAATGCGAAATTATTACTACTATTTGATTGCTGCAGTCGTGCTTATTGTCGATTTTATTACTAAGAAGCTAGTGGCAACAAAAATGGAGATCAACGACAAAATTTCGGTGATCGGCGATTTCTTTCTTATCACATCGCACCGGAACCGCGGCGCCGCTTTTGGCATTTTGCAGGATCAGCGCTGGTTTTTTATCGTAATTACGATCATTATTGTCGCCGGCATTATTTGGTACATGCAAGCTGTCCGCAAAACGGCAAAGCCGTGGCTCCTCGTTGGGCTTGGCTTAGTGCTCGGCGGAGCGATCGGCAATTTTATCGATCGGGCAAGATTCGGCGAAGTGGTTGACTTTTTCCAATTCAACTTCGGCTCGTATACGTTTCCGATTTTTAACATAGCGGATTCGGGCATTGTATGCGGCGTGGCATTAATTTTGCTGGATACGCTGCTCGCGGCAAGAGAAGAGAAAAAAATGCAAGGCAGCAATGAAAAGGGGAACGAAGGTAACGATGAACATGAGCAACAGCCTGTATAACGAAGAGACGCTGGAATGGGAAGCAGGGCAGGAGCAGGCCGGAGAGCGAATAGATAAATTTGTGACGGAGAACATCGACGACAGCGCTGTTTCCCGAACGCAGGTGCAGGATTGGATCAAAAGCGGCGCCATAGCCGTTAACGGCAAAGCGGTGAAGGCCAATTATAAACTGACTGCGGGCGACATCATCCAGTTGAATGTGCCGGAGCCTGAAAATGCGGAAATTATTTCTGAGGATATTGCTATCGAAGTTGTATATGAGGATTCCGATGTTATCGTCGTGAACAAGGCGCGCGGCATGGTTGTACATCCTGCGCCTGGTCATGTATCGGGCACGCTGGTCAATGCGTTGATGCATCATTGCACAGACTTGTCAGGCATTAACGGCATGCTTCGTCCAGGCATCGTCCATCGGATCGACAAGGATACGACCGGATTGCTGATGGCGGCCAAAAACGATTTGGCTCATATTTCCCTCGCCGAGCAGTTGAAGGAGCATTCCGTTACACGCAAATATATTGCGCTTGTTCATGGCAATTTGCCGCACGATCACGGCACGATTGATGCGCCGATTGGGCGCGACTTGAAGGACCGCAAGCTGTTCGCTGTTACGGACCGCAACAGCAGGCATGCGGTTACGCATTTTCATGTGCTCGAGCGTCTAGGCGATTACACGCTGGTTGAGCTTCAGCTGGAAACTGGCCGCACTCACCAAATTCGCGTTCATATGAAATATATCGGCTACCCGCTTGCGGGCGATCCGGTCTATGGGCGCAATAAAACGGTTGCGCTGAACGGCCAGGCGCTCCATGCTGCGGTGCTGGGCTTTACCCATCCGCGCAGCGGCGAGCGGCTGCAGTTCGAAGTGCCGCTTCCGGACGATTTTGAGCATGTGCTGAACAGCTTGCGTTTGCGTTAATGGCGTTAATCGAAACGACTAAATAGTACAAACTTTTCATTATTTTCTTCATTATTTTGAGAATGGAAGTAGGCTATTCTTGTTACTAACAACCCAATTCAATGAAGAATATAAGGATAGGTGACGACGAATGACCGCCATTAATCAAAATTATTTAGAGCTGCAGGGCAGCTATTTGTTTTCCGAAATCGCAAAGCGCCGTACGAAATTTATGCAAGAAAACCCGCAGGCTGAAATTATTAGCCTCGGCATAGGCGACGTAACGCGCGGCTTGCCGCAAGCTGTTCTGCAGGCGATGCATAAAGCGGTTGACGAGCTGGCCGAGCCGGGCTCCTTCCGCGGCTACGGCCCGGAGCAGGGCTATGATTTTCTAATTAACGCAATTATCGAAAATGATTACAAAGCTCGCGGCATCGACATTGCCGTGAACGAGGTGTTCGTTAGCGACGGCTCGAAATGCGATGTAGGCAATATTCAAGAAATTTTTAGCGAGAACAGCATCGTTGCGGTACAGGACCCGGTATATCCGGTCTATGTCGATACGAATGTTATGGCCGGCCGTTCGGGCAAATACAATGCTGAAACGAAGCGCTATGACAATATTGTATATTTGGAGTGCACGGCTGAGAACAGCTTCAAACCGAGCTTGCCGGATCGCAAGGTTGATCTCATTTATCTTTGCTACCCTAACAATCCGACTGGTATGACCCTTACGAAGGCTGAGCTGGAGCAATGGGTGAAATACGCGAAGGATAACAACTGCATCATTTTGTATGATTCGGCTTATGAAGCGTTCATCCAAGAGGATGATGTTCCTCATAGCATCTATGAGATCGAAGGCGCGAAGGAGGTTGCGATCGAATTCCGCAGCTTCTCCAAGACGGCAGGCTTTACAGGCGTCCGCTGCGCATACACGATCGTTCCGCGAGAGCTGAAAGGGTTTGACGCTGCCGGCAATAAGGTGCTGATCAACGATTTGTGGAATCGCCGCCACACGACAAAATTCAATGGCGTTTCCTATGTGACACAACGCGGTGCAGCTGCGATTTATTCCGAAGAAGGCAAAGCGCAAATTGAAGAGCTCGTTGACTACTATATGACGAACGCTGCTATTATCCGCGACGGTCTTGCTTCAATCGGCCTCGAAGTATTCGGCGGCGTGAACGCTCCTTACATTTGGCTTAAAACGCCGAACGGCATGGATTCCTGGTCGTTCTTCGACAAGCTTCTGTCCGAAGCGAACATTGTAGGTACGCCAGGCGTCGGCTTCGGCCAAAGCGGCCAAGGCTACTTCCGTCTTACCGCCTTCGGCAGCAAGGAAAATACGGAAAAAGCGGTTGAGCGCATTCGCAAGCTCAGCTTATAAATACAAAGGACCGTCCTTCCTGAACTGTACCTCCAATCGTTAGATGGTGTCTAACAATTGGGGTCACTTCATCCAGGGCGGTCTTTGTTTCATTTGAGGTTTATATACAGCAGCGTCGTATAACAGCTTGACATATCGTGTCGAACGTGGGATAATTCTTTTGATGAAGCAGTACCTTTAACTCAGTCCCGTGAGGCTGGCAAGGTTGCGTGAATAACAGGTGAATAGAAAGAGCACTATAGGACATCCTACGAAGCCCGCCTTCTGCGACGAAGGTGGACTAGCGATCCGTCCTGTCTTTTTAGAACCTATCACAAGCTCCTTGCGTACTGCGCAAGGAGCTTTTTTTCATGCTCACAGAGGTATATTGTTTATCAAAGGAGGCAGCGGGAATGTCGGAGGAAGAGCATTTGGTCATCATGGATGAAACGGCGATTCGCCGAGCATTAACTCGGATTGCCCACGAAATTGTGGAGAAGAACAAAGGCATCGACAACTGCGTCTTAGTAGGCATTCGCACGCGGGGCATTTATCTTGCCCGCCGCATTGGCGAGCGAATTAAAGATATCGAAGGCAAGCCGGTAGCGGTAAGCGAGCTCGATATTACGCACTACAGGGACGACAGGGAGAGGGCGCAGGTTGCAGCACATGGATCTGGATCGGCGATCGGGCATCTTGACGGTCTGCCTACGACGCTAAAGGACAAGAAAGTCATTCTGTTCGACGACGTGCTGTATACGGGACGTACGATACGAGCGGCGATGGATGCGATTATGGACTGTGGAAGGCCGCAAAACATCCAGCTTGCCGTACTAGTGGACAGAGGTCATCGCGAACTGCCGATCAGGCCGGATTTTGTAGGCAAAAATGTCCCTACCTCAAGGCAGGAGCAAATTGAAGTAGCGCTGACGGAGATTGATGAAAGAGACGGCGTCTACATTAAGAACCATAGGGGGCAAGCGTGATGATGATTACTGAAGTTAAACAGCGGAGTTTGCTCGGGTTGAAGAATTTAAGCAGAGAAGACATACAATCGATTTTGGATCGTGCAGCCTACTGGGAGAATCACCCCGTTAAAGCGCACAGCGCGATGCAAGGGAAATTTGTTGCGAATATGTTTTTTGAAAACAGCACGCGCACCCGCTTTTCCTTTGAAGTGGCGGAGAAGCGGCTTGGCGCCGAGGTGCTGAACTTTTCGGCGGCGGCTTCGAGCGTCGAAAAGGGCGAGTCGATCTACGATACGGTGCGTACGCTTGAATCGATGGGCATAGACGCCGGCGTTATCAGGCTGAAGCCTACGGGCGTGCTGGCCGAGCTCGCAGAGAAAGTGAAAGTGCCGCTTATTAACGCGGGTGACGGCAATAATGAGCATCCGACGCAGGCGCTGCTCGACTTGTATACGATGCGCAAGCAATTCGGCGATATTCAAGGGCTTTCCGTATCGATCGTCGGAGATATCCTTCATAGCCGAGTAGCGCGTTCAAACTTGTACGCTTTGCGCAAGTTTGGGGTGAAGGTGAAGTTTTGCGCGCCGGATAATATGAGAGCGTCCGACCTGGATGCCGAGTATGTATCGATCGACGAAGCCGTGAAGGCGGATGTCGTCATGATGCTGCGGGTTCAACTGGAGCGACATGAGAACGGCATGATCAAGTCGGCCGAGGATTACCGGACGCATTACGGCTTGACAACTGAACGAGCTCAATCGATTGCGCCGCATGCGATCATCATGCACCCGGCGCCGGTTAACCGGAATGTCGAGATCGACGATGAGCTGGTCGAGCATCCGCAGTCGCGAATTTTTACGCAAATGGAAAACGGTGTTCCTATCCGCATGGCTGTCGTAGAACGAGCGCTTAGTTAAATAGAAGATGTACTACCAGGAGGGAATATGAATATGTCGCTTTGGATATTGAACGGCAAAGTGTGGAACGAAGCAGCCGGCGAGCTGGAAGCTAAACATATTAAAGTAGAGGATGGCAAAATTGCTCTGATTGCGAATGGCGCAGAGAAGCCTGATACGGCGGGAGCCGAGGTTGTCGACGCAGCTGGCAAGCTCGTGTCTGCAGGATTCATCGATATGCACGTGCATTTGCGCGATCCAGGCTTTGAATATAAGGAAGATATCGCAACCGGCACCCGTTCGGCGGCAAAAGGCGGATTCACGACGATCGCCTGCATGCCGAATACCCGTCCGGTGACGGATTCGGCCGAGACCGTAAGCTATATCGTCAACAAGGCGAAGCAAGAAGGCGCGGTAAAGGTGCTGCCTTACGCGGCGATAACGAAAAATGAGCTTGGCCGCGAGCTGACGGACTTCGCCGCTTTGAAGGCGGCTGGCGCAATCGGGTTTACCGATGACGGCGTAGGCGTGCAAAATGCGCAAATGATGAAGGACGCTATGACGCTGGCGAAGTCGATGGATATGCCGATTATCGCGCACTGCGAGGATGACTCGCTAGTCAAGGGCGCTTGGGCATCCGAAGGCGAATTTTCGCGCAAGCACGGCATCAAAGGCATTCCGAACGAATCGGAAGCGATTCATGTCGGACGCGACGTGCTGCTGGCCGAAGCGACTGGCGCTCATTATCACGTCTGCCATGTGAGCACGGAGCAGTCCGTAAGGCTCATCAGACTGGCGAAGTCGATTGGCGTACGCGTTACAGCAGAGGTATGCCCGCATCATTTGGTGCTTTCCGACGAGGATATTCCAGGCCTGGATGACGCAAATTGGAAAATGAACCCGCCTCTTCGCACGCCTCGCGATGTCGCGGCTGTTATCGAAGGGCTGGAGGACGGCACGATCGATATGATCGTAACCGACCATGCTCCGCACAGCGCGGAAGAGAAGGCGCGCGGCGTCGATCTGGCTCCGTTCGGCATCGTCGGCTTTGAGACGGCTTTCCCGCTGCTGTACACGAAATTCGTCCAAACCGGACAATGGACGCTTGGCTTCCTTCTGAAACGGATGACATCGGATCCTGCGCGAGTGTTCGGGCTCGATTCAGGAAGGCTTGAGCCGGGAGCTCCGGCCGACATAACGGTCGTCGATCTGGACAGCGAGCGCGCTGTCGATCCGGATAGCTTCGCATCGAAGAGCAACAACACGCCTTTCGGCGGCTGGAAGCTTAGCGGCTGGCCGGTCGCAACGATTGTAGATGGAAAAATAGCTTATACTGAATAATTGAAATAGATAACACCAGAGGAGTGATTTGGATGCAAGCGAGATTATTGTTGGAAGACGGTACGCTTTTCACCGGCCTTTCGTTCGGCGCAGAGACGCAAATGATCGGCGAGGTTGTATTTAATACGGGAATTACTGGCTATCAAGAACTGTTGACTGATCCTTCCTACCGCGGACAGATCGTGACAATGACATATCCGTTGATCGGCAACTACGGCATTAACCGCGATGATTTTGAAAGCATCGTGCCTTACATTCACGGCCTTGCCGTACGCCGCCACGAGCCGGTGCCAAGCAACTGGCGCGCGCAAAGCTCGGTAGGCGATTTGCTGAAGGAGTACAACATTCCAGGCATAAGCGAAATCGACACGCGCATGCTGACTCGCAAAATTCGCCACTTCGGCTCCATGAAGGGCTTGCTTACAACAGGCAACGAGCGCATTGAGGAGCTGGCAGAGCGCCTGCAAATTACAGAGCTTATGCGCAATCAAGTTGCGCTATCCTCTACGCCTACTGTGTTCTCGAGCCCAGGCATGGGCGAAAGAATCGTCCTGATCGACTTCGGCTCGAAGAGCGGCATTCTGCGCGAGCTGACATCGCGCGGATGCGACGTTGTCATCGTTCCGCATAACACGACTGCCGACGAAATCCGCAAGCTGGCTCCGGACGGCATCCAGTTGTCCAACGGCCCTGGGGATCCGAAGGACGTTCCGCACGCGATCAAGACGATTTCCGAGCTGCTCGGCGAATATCCGATCTTCGGCATTTGCCTCGGCCATCAGCTGCTGTCGCTCGCATGCGGCGCAGATACGTCGAAGCTGAAGTTCGGCCATCGCGGCGGCAATCACCCGGTCAAAGAGCTTGCTACGAATCGCTGCTACATCACATCGCAAAACCACAGCTACGCCGTAGTTGAGGAATCGCTGGCCGGCACAGGACTGTCGGTTACGCATATCAACAATAACGACAAAACGGTCGAAGGCGTCAAGCATGACAAACACCCGGCTTTCTCCGTGCAGTATCATCCAGAAGCAGCGCCTGGACCGCATGATTCAAGCTATCTGTTCGACGAGTTCCTGGAAATGATCCGTACACATAAGAAGAATAATCCTGCTAAGCGGCGTCAAGCTGTAATGGCGGAGAAGTTGAAAGGAGCACCTCAATATGCCCAAAAATAATGAACTTAAAAAAATACTCGTAATCGGCTCCGGCCCAATCGTTATCGGCCAGGCGGCAGAGTTCGACTATGCCGGAACGCAGGCTTGCCAAGCTTTGAAGGAAGAAGGCTATGAGGTTATCCTGATCAACAGCAATCCGGCTACGATTATGACGGATACTAATATGGCAGACAAAGTATATATCGAGCCGATCACGCTTGATTTCGTATCGCAAATTATTCGCCAGGAGCGTCCGGACGGGCTGCTGCCTACGCTTGGCGGGCAGACAGGCCTTAACATGGCGGTAGAGCTTGCCCGTGCCGGCGTGCTTGAAGCCGAGAATGTGAAGCTTCTTGGCACGCAGCTTACCGCAATCGAGAAAGCGGAGGACCGCGATTTGTTCCGCGAGCTTATGCGCGAGCTGGAGCAGCCAGTGCCTGACAGCGACATCGTTACAACTGTTGAAGATGCGGTTGATTTCGCGAACAAAATCGGCTATCCGATTATCGTACGCCCTGCCTATACGCTTGGCGGAACTGGCGGCGGCATTTGCGCGAACGAGGAGGAGCTGCGTGAAACGGTTGCTTCCGGCATTCGCTACAGCCCGATCAGCCAATGTCTAATCGAGAAATCGATCGCCGGCATGAAGGAAATCGAGTATGAGGTTATGCGCGACGCGAACGACAACTGTATCGTCGTATGTAACATGGAGAACTTCGATCCGGTTGGCGTGCATACAGGCGACAGCATCGTCGTGGCCCCAAGCCAGACGCTGTCCGACCGCGAGTATCAAATGCTTCGCTCCGCATCTCTAAAAATTATTCGCGCTTTGAATATCGAAGGCGGCTGCAACGTGCAATTCGCTCTTGATCCGCAAAGCTATCAATACTATGTCATCGAGGTTAACCCGCGCGTAAGCCGCTCGTCGGCGCTTGCTTCGAAGGCGACAGGCTATCCGATCGCGAAGATGGCTGCGAAAATCGCTATCGGCTACACGCTCGACGAAATCGTTAACCCGGTAACAGGCCAAACTTACGCTTGCTTCGAGCCTACGCTTGACTACATCGTATCGAAAATTCCGCGCTGGCCGTTCGACAAATTCGTCAACGCCAACCGCAAGCTCGGCACGCAAATGAAAGCGACGGGCGAAGTTATGGCGATCGGACGCACGTTCGAGGAGTCGATCCATAAGGCTGTCCGCTCCCTTGAAATCGGCGTGCATCGATTGAACCTGAAGGAAGCTGCTGAACTTGACGATGAAGTGCTTCGCACACGTCTAGCTAAGCCGGACGATGAGCGCATGTTCCTTATCGCAGAAGCGTTCCGCCGCGGCTATCAGCTGCAGGATATTCAAGATTTGACGAATGTCGACTGGTGGTTCCTGGACAAAATCGAAGGCATTGTCGCTTTCGAGGACCGTCTTCGCAAAGAGGCGAACCTGTCGGAGCAATTGCTGTACGAAGCGAAGCGCAAAGGATTTACAGACCGCGCGGTCGCTGAGCTCCGCAAAGAAGGCTATCCATCCGGAAGCTTTACTACTGAGGCTGAGGTTCGCGATTTCCGCATGAAAATTAACCTGAAGCCTGTCTATAAAATGGTAGATACGTGCGCTGCCGAATTTGATGCGGCTACGCCTTACTACTACTCCACTTATGAAGTAGAGAATGAGGTTATCGAAACCTCGAAGCAAAAAGTGCTCGTGCTTGGCTCCGGCCCGATTCGGATCGGACAGGGCATCGAGTTCGACTACTCGACCGTTCACGCGGTATGGGCGATTCAAAAAGCGGGCTACGAGGCTGTCATCATTAACAATAACCCGGAAACCGTATCGACTGACTTCAGCACATCCGATCGATTGTACTTCGAGCCTTTGTTCTTCGAAGACGTTATGAACGTCATCGAGCAGGAGCAGCCAATCGGCGTCATCGTACAGTTCGGCGGACAAACGGCGATCAACCTGGCGGCGCCATTAGCTAAAGCAGGCGTGAAAATTCTCGGCTCCAGCCTGGAAAGCATCGATACTGCAGAGGATCGTAAAAAATTCGAAGCGCTGCTTCGCAAGCTGAATATCGCGCAGCCGGAAGGCAGTACGGTCACTTCCGTTGATGAAGCGGTAGTAACGGCTCAGAAGCTGGGCTATCCGGTGCTCGTTCGCCCGTCCTACGTACTAGGCGGCCGCGCTATGGAAATTGTATATTCCGACGAAGAGCTGCTCAGCTATATGGAAGTTGCGGTTAAAATCAATCCTGAGCACCCGGTTCTTATCGACCGCTACATGCTTGGCAAGGAAGCAGAGGTTGACGCGATCTGCGATGGCGAAACAGTTCTCATTCCTGGCATCATGGAGCATGTCGAGCGCGCGGGCGTTCACTCCGGCGACTCCATTGCGGTTTATCCGCCGCAATCGCTGTCTGACGATATTAAGCAGCAAATTATCGATATAACGGTCAAAGTGTCCAAAGAACTGAATGTCATCGGCCTTGTCAACATCCAGTTCGTCATCTATCAAGAAAAAGTGTACGTCATCGAGGTTAACCCACGTTCCTCGCGTACAGTGCCTTTCCTAAGCAAAGTAACGAATTTGCCGATGGCGAACCTCGCTACGAAAGCGATTTTGGGCACGAAGCTTGCCGAGCTTGGTTATTCGGACGGCCTGTGGCCGGAGGACAATTACGTATCCGTCAAGGTGCCGGTATTCTCCTTCGCGAAGCTGCGCCGCGTCGACCCTACGCTTACGCCTGAAATGAAATCGACTGGCGAAGTTATGGGACGCGATACCGTATATGCGAAAGCTTTGTACAAAGGCCTCATCGGCGCAGGAATGAAAATTCCGACAGCTGGAGCGATTATCGCAACTGTAGCGGATAAAGACAAGGAAGAAGCGACAGAGCTGCTGCGCGGCTTCTACAATCTCGGCTACAGAATTATCGCTACCGGCGGCACAGCGGCAGCGCTTGAAGCGGCTGGCCTGCGCGTCACGCATGTGAATAAGCTGAGCGAAGGCTCGCCGAACATCTTGGATCTCGTTCGCGAAGGCCAGGCCCACTTCGTTATCAACACGTTGACGAAGGGCAAAACGCCGGAGCGCGACGGCTTCCGTATTCGCCGCGAGGCAGTTGAGAACGGCGTCGTATGTATGACTTCGCTTGATACGGTTCGCGCGTTGCTTACTATGCTTGAGACGCTTAACTTCTCATCCCGTTCAATGCCGGTTTACTAAGTAACCGCTACAGAGGCTGCATGCAGCCTATAAGCACGGCCAGCGCGATATGCGAAAGCGGGCTCTCCATAGCGAGAGCCCCTTAAGCGGCGTATGGCCGTTTATTATGCCTATAATAATGAAGAGACTGGAGGCGTCACTATGCGATTAACGTTTGAAGAGGCAGCGCGCCGTATTATGGTCGCGCTCGATTACCCTGAACAGGCTTCGGCAGAGTCGCTTATTGCCGAGCTGCAAGGCGTTCCGTGCTATATGAAGGTCGGCTTACAGCTGTTTTATGCAGCAGGCCCGTCCTTTATCGAAAGCTTGAAGGAGCGCGGCTATTATGTGTTCCTTGATGTGAAAATGCATGATATCCCGAATACGGTTAAAGGCGGCGCTAACAGCGTAACGAAGCTCGGCGTAGATATGTTCAACATTCATGCGGCTGGCGGAAGCGCGATGTTGGAGGCTGCTATGGAAGGCGTTGACGCTGCGCTTGCAGGCGGAGGCAGGAAGCCTTCGGTCATCGCTGTGACACATCTGACTAGCACCAGTCAAGCGATGCTGAACGAAGAGATCGGCATTGCCGGAACGGTGGAAGAGGCTGTTATCCGTTATGCTCAACTGGCTAAAAAAGCGGGATTAAGCGGCGTCGTCGCATCGCCTTCCGAGGTTGTTGCCATAAAAGCGGCATGCGGAGCGGCATTCCAAACGGTAACGCCAGGCATTCGCCCGATTGGGGCTGCCGTCAACGATCAATCGAGAATAATGACGCCAAGCGAAGCGTTGGCGCAAGGAACCGATTATATGGTTATCGGCAGGCCGATAACGGCTGCGCCAGATCCGCGCGCGGCAATCGAATCGATCATAAAGGAGCTGACTGCACATGAGTAAAGTGAATATTGAAGAATTGCCAAATATGATTGCAAAAAGCTTGCTAGAAATTGAAGCGGTCGCGCTTCGTCCCAATGACCCTTTTACATGGACTTCCGGCTTGAAATCCCCTATTTATTGTGACAATCGTCTGACGATGGGGTATCCTGCCATCCGCAGCGCGATAGCTGAAGGCTTCGCAGCCATCATTCGCGAGCGTTATCCGGATGCCGACGTCATTGCAGGCACTTCGACTGCAGGCATTCCGCATGCCGCATGGGTATCGCAGGCGCTTAATCTTCCGATGGCTTACATTCGCGATAAAGCGAAGGGCCACGGCAAGCAAAACCAAATCGAGGGCCGTATTTTGCCGGGACAAAAGGTAGTCGTCATCGAGGATTTGATCTCGACTGGCGGAAGCTCGCTCAAAGCGGCGCTGGCTGTCCGTGAGGCTGGCGCTGAAGTGCTTGCTGTACTGGCAATCTTTACGTACCAATTCCAGCAGGCTGCCGACGCTTTCAAGGCGGAAAATGTAGAGCTGAGCACGCTGTCCAACTACACTGCGCTTATTGATGCGGCTCTTGAGCTTGGCAAGGTCGCTTCTGAGGATGTCGCAGCGCTTCAAGCTTGGCGCGAAGATCCGCAATCCTTTGGAAAATAAATTATTGATGCAAACCCGCAAGGCTCTTCCATTAGAACAATCAGCTTCTAGTGGAAGAGCTTTTTTTATGTCCAGGTCATCGCTCTAATAGGCTAACGGAAGGGTATTAAAAGCATTTCTGAAAATATTGGATTTAGATGTAACCTTTTCATTGCTTATTTCGTCTTATCAAGTATTATGAGAAATATGAAAGCTGCTGTGCCGTTTTTTCAAATAAAGGGAAGTATTGGTAGGTTAGCATACTTGTCTTGCATTTGAACGCGAAGCGTGTTGAAGCCGACAAATATCGGCATTAACTCCGTCTTCGCCAGGTACAGCTTTTAAGGGGGAATTGGAGCAGGAATGGCAATAACAGAGGAAACCAAGCAGCAATCGGAGCAGGACGACAAGCTGCAGGAACAGCAGGCGGATCAGCCGGCCGCTGAAGCGGAAGGGCCGAAGAAGCATGACAAAGTTCCTGATAAGCTGTTGTCCGTTATGAATGTGGAGAGGACGTTTCAAGTTAGCGGTACGCCGCTGCATGTCCTGAAGGGCATTAATATGGAACTAAGGCCGCGTCAGCTCGTCATGCTGCGGGGGCGGTCAGGCTCGGGCAAAACGACGCTGCTCAACTGTCTGGGCGGGCTTGATACGCCGAGCAAGGGAGAAATATGGTTTAATGGCCTGCCGTTTCACAAAATGAATGATGACGAACGGACGCTCGTCAGACGCAATGAAATGGGCTTCATCTTTCAGGCTTTTGCGCTCATGCCGCTGCTGTCCGCCTGGGAGAATGTCGAGCTGTCGCTCAGAATGGCCGGAACCGTCAGATCGCAATGGAAGGAAAGAGTAGCGCATTGTCTGGAGCTGGTCGGTCTTGGAAAGCGGATGCATCATCGTCCCTTCGAGCTGTCAGGGGGCGAGCAGCAGCGCGTCGCCATTGCCAAAGCAATAGCGCATAAGCCGAGGCTGCTGCTTGCGGACGAACCGACCGCCGAGCTTGATTCCGGCATGTCCGCGCAAATTATGTCGGTCTTTCAAAATATTATTCGCAATGAAAACGTTACTATTTGTATGACTACTCATGATCCTACGATTTTGGAGGTTGCCGACCATGTATATGAAATGGTGGACGGGAAATTTATATAAACGTTCAATCATCCTATTATTAAGTTTATGCTTAGTTTTTGTTTCGGGCTGCTCACTGCTGCCTGCCGAAGAGGAAGAGGAAGTATTGCCGGAAATCAATCCGCCGCAAATTTCCAAGAAGCCGGAGTACGCCGTCACGACGGATACGATCGTGAATAAGGTTCAGGTGCTCGGCAAGCTTATTTCACTGGAGGAGGAATCGCTGTTCTTTACGCTTGACGGCAAGCATTTGAAGGAGCTGTACGTCAAAGCCGGAGATACGGTTGAGGCCGGCCAAGTAATCGGCGAGCTGGATGTCGACGATTTGCAGAAATCTCTCAGACTGGAGCGGCTAAGCTTTAAGAGCGAGGAAACTGCGATGAAGGAGACGCTTCGCCAGCGCGACGAGCTGGATCCGGTGGAATTCGAGCAGCGGACTATCGCCTTCGAGGAGAAGAGGCAAAAGCTTGCCGATATGGAAGAAGAGATTGGCAAAGCGCAGATTTACGCGCCTTTTTCCGGAACGATTGTAACGCTGAACGTAAAGAAAGGCGATCTGATTAAATCGTATTCACAGATCGGCATTATCGCGAATACGAGTGAGATTGTGCCTGCTGCGAAGCTGACGAAGACCGAGCTGGAGAAGATTGCGCAAGGCATGGAGGTTCAAGTGACGATTTCCAATGTCGGCACGTTTACAGGCAAAGTGAAGCAGCTTCCGGTTCAATCGACGGAATCGTCCGGAGGCGGGGGCAATCCCGGCGAGGGAGCGGGTCTAGAGAAGCCTGAAGATTTCCTCATCGCCGATATTGAAGGGCTGCCGGCTGAGCTGACACGCGGAACGCCGATATCGCTCAGCATTATTACGAAGAAGACAGAGAATGCGATTGTCATTCCGCCTTCTACGCTTCGTACGATCGGATCGCGCACATACGTGCAGGTAGTCGATGAGAACGGAAAGAGAGAGGTCGACGTAGAAGTAGGCCAGCAGACACCGACTCAGATCGAAATCCTGCAAGGCTTGAAGCCAGGGCAGAAAGTTGTAGGTCGATAGCTGATGGGTATTCCGTTGCTTCGTTTTTTGTTCCGCAAAATGTGGAACACTCGCTGGCTGACTTTAAGCACGCTTGCAGGCTTGACGATGGCTGTCGCGTTTTCGACGAGCATACCGATGTATGCGGACGGCGCGCTTAAGCGGGTCGTCGCTGAATCGCTCCAGCAGAAAAGCGTCGGACTGCCGGCAGGCTCATTGCTCATGAGATATCAGTCTCCTGCAGGGGGCAAGACCGATTTAGCGTCGCTAACTAATTTAACGCAATATATTTCGGAAGACATTCCGAAGGAAATCGGATTTCCGCATGATACGTTTGTAAAATATTATTCGATTCGGAGCGCCGAGGTCGTGCCGGAGGATCCGACGACGGTCGATGCTTCGCAGATGAGGCAGCTTACGCTAGCGTCCATGTCGGGGCTTGGCGGCAAGACGGAGATCGCGCAAGGCAAGATGTACTCCGATTCGCCTGGCGATGGGACGCTGATCGAAGCGGTGATGCTTGAGGAAGGCATGTATCGCAACGATGTACATATCGGCGATATTTTTGAATACCCGGTATACGGCGGTCTGAACTTGAAGCTTAGAGTGAAGATTGTCGGAGCAGTGACGCCGCTTGACGATACGGATCCGTATTGGTACCAAGGGCTGGAGTCCATGCTTAATACGCTTCAAATTAGCGAGCAGGCATTTATGAAGGTGCTGATGGAGAAATACAGCATTCCTCTGCAAAATGCGAGCTGGTATTATGCGTTCAATCTGTCTGAAATCAAGACGAGTCAGCTGACCCCCGTCGGCCGTACGCTTGAAAGGCTTAACATTGATCTGTACCAGCGCCTGAAGGACACAAGGGTCGATATTTCCTTTGCGTCCACGCTGAATGATTTCAAAAAGCAAAGCCTGCAGCTGCAGACGCTGCTGTTCACGCTTGCTGCGCCTATGCTGGCCATGGTGTTCTTCTTCATCGCGATGAACGCAAAGCAGTCGCTGGATAAGCAGCGAAGCGACATTGCGGTGCTGCGAAGCCGCGGTGCGGGAACCCGGCAAATTATTTGGGTCTATTTGCTGGAGGGGCTCATACTCGGTGCCGCAGCGCTTAGCGTCGGCCCGTTAGCGGGCTGGTTTATGGCGAAGAGTATCGGCTCGGCGAATGGCTTCCTGTCCTTCGTCAACCGGAAGTCAATTCCGATCGGCTTCTCCACAGAGGCGATTATCGCCGGAGGAGCGGCTGTGCTGCTCGCCATCTTGGCGACCGTTATTCCTGCAGTCATCTATGCGCGCTCGTCGATCGTCAACTACAAGCAGCAGCTCGCCCGTTCCGACCGTAAGCCTGTATGGCAGCGCTGGTTTTTGGATGTGCTGCTGCTTGGAGCGGCCGGCTACGGCTGGTACATGTTCAATGAGCGGCAAATGCTCACATTCCAGACCGGAATGACGACCGATCAGCTTAACGTCCAGCCGTTTCTGTTCTTCGTGCCGGCGTTAGCCATATTCTCACTGGGGCTGTTCTTCTTGAGACTGTTCCCGTGGCTGCTTCGTCTGTTCAATTGGCTCGGCAAAAAGTTTTTGCCTGTGCCGCTATATTTGACGCTGACGCAGCTGTCCCGTTCGTCCAAAGGCTACTATCCGCTTATGATTTTGCTCGTGCTGACGCTCGGCCTTGGCGTTTACAACGCATCCGCAGCGCGTACGATCGACTTGAACTCAACCGAACGCATTTTGTACAAATATGGTTCCGATGTCATTATTACAACGGCATGGGACAGTACGCCGGAAGTTACGATGCCTACGCCAGGCGGCAATAATGGCGGCGGCGCTGGCGGCGGAAACGGCGGTGGTGGTGGCGGAAACGGCGGCGGTGGCGGCGGAA
>Ga0180215_1002104_pt1 | contig 20592 bp, 19 predicted proteins | sample eDN3rd37CBELigBY_FD_128871 | JGI IMG/M metagenome (GOLD analysis project Ga0180215, IMG submission 128871) | Enriched backyard soil microbial communities from Emeryville, California, USA - eDNA 3rd pass 37_C BE-Lig BY (version 2) (version 2) | ecosystem: Environmental > Terrestrial > Soil >... | reverse complement strand
TGTTCTTCCTCGGGCGATGTGGGACGAGCATGCGAAGTACTTGTGGGTGCGGGGTCCGTTGGGTTGGCCGGTTGCCGATCAGGTGTGTGACAGTTCAGGTTGCTCGCAGAAATTCCAGCACGGGTCAATTAGCATCGGCACAGGCGGAACGACGGTGACCTTGGACTGATCTCGCGGACTTGGGCATTTCTGGCCGTTTTCAGGGTCGTTCATGCTCTGCAAGAATGGCAGGGCGCTAGCGGGCAATTCACAACCTCAAATTTGGAGTCTGTGTGGCCTCACCGCGACGCGTAGACACACTAGTTGGAGTTAAATGATGTCGTTGCTTTCCGAGTCTTCTGTGCTTATCACCGGTGGAACCGGATCCCTTGGCAAGGCACTAACTCGAGAACTGCTAGACAATCATGACCTCAAGCGCCTGATCATTTTCAGTCGTGATGAGCTAAAGCAGCTAGAGGTGCGACGTCTCTTCAATGACGATCCGCGGCTCCGCTTTTTCATCGGTGATATTCGCGACTTGAAAAGACTGCAACGGGCCTTTCACCGGGTCGATTATGTCATTCACGCAGCGGCACTCAAGCAGGTCGACACGGCCGAGTACAACCCGTTCGAGTACATCGAAACAAACGTGCGAGGGTCCCAGAACGTGATTGATGCAGCAATCGATTCAGGAGTGAAGAAAGTTGTTGCGCTTTCCACCGATAAGGCGTCGAGCCCAATCAATCTGTACGGTGCGACCAAACTTTGCGCAGACCGGCTCTTCATCAGCGGTAACCACTACGCGGCCTCCTACGACACACGGTTCTGCGTAGTGAGGTACGGAAACGTCAGTGGGTCTCGCGGGAGTATCGTGCCGATCTGGAAGCAACTCGCCGCAGAAGGCAAGTCTCTGCCTCTCACTGATTCACGCATGACGCGATTCTGGATCACGCTTCCTCAAGCGGTCCAATTCGTTTTGCAGTCCTTCGAGGTCATGTCGGGAGGGGAGCTTTACGTTCCGCGTATTCCATCGATCCGGATCACGGATCTTGCCGAGGCGATAGCGCCCGGCGCGCCAACGCACGAGATCGGGATTCGGCCAGGAGAAAAGCTGCACGAAGAGATGATCGCAGCAGACGATTCTCGGCGGACCGTCATTCTTGACGATCGCTTTCTTGTGATGCCCCACCTCGCGGGTTGGGGGTACGCGCCCCCCTCGCACGGAACGGCCGCGGCAGACGGCTTCTCCTACCAATCGAACACCAACGACGAATGGCTGAGCGTCGAGGAACTGCGCGACCTCCTCTCGTCCGACGTCTAAGCAGCTTGCGATGACTCGGTGGTTGATCACGGGTGCCACAGGTTTGCTAGGAAGCAACGCGGCCCTGCGGCTCTCTCAGAGCCACGAAGTAGTCGGCACAGCGAGAAACCGTCCTCCTCTATATAGAGGTAAGTTCTTCGAGGCCGACCTCACGGGCCGATCTGGCCGCGATGGGGTTGTCGACAAGGCTGCTCCTGATGTCGTGCTCCACACCGCAGCCATCGCTTCAATTGAAGCCTGCGAGCGCGAGCCGGAACTGGCACGAGCTCTCAATGTGGACGCTGCCGTGGAGTTGGCAGCCCAAGCGGAACAAGCCGGAGCAACGTTCGTGCACATTTCGACAGACGCGGTCTTCGACGGCGAAATGGGCGCGTATCGCGAGGACGACGACACCAGCCCAACCTCTGAATATGGACGCACCAAGAGAGACGCGGAGCTGGCTGTCCTCGACGCTAATCCGCAAGCCATTGTGGCCAGGGTGAACTTCTATGGGTGGAGCCCGACCGGCAACCGTAGCCTCGCGGAATACTTCTTCAATCGGTTGAGCGAAGGGCAGGATGCCCCGGGGTTCACTGACACTGTCGTTAGTACTCTTTACGTTGATTTCCTCGTGGATTACTTGGCTTCGCTCGTAAGAGTCAACGCTTCGGGAGTCTTCCATGTGGCGAGCGGTGAGCCAACATCGAAGTTCCAGCTGGGTAGGCGAATCGCATCGGCTTTCGGGTTTGACTCCAATCGCGTGACAGCTTCTGAGTCAACCAGCGTTCTTGAAGTACGTCGCGGATCTCTGCTCAGTCTCGACGTCTCTAAGCTAGAAGCGGCCCTCGCGATTGAGGCCGTCGACCAGATCACAGGGGTTGAGAAGCTCCGCATGGACCACGCGGAGGGGCGGCACCAACTGCTGTCCGCATTCGCGCTGAAGAGAGGCAATTGACGTGAGTTTCAAAATAGCCGACCGCACCATAGGTCTTGAGTACCCGACGTACTTCGTTGCGGACATTGCAGCTAGCCACGACGGTCAACTCGATCGCGCACTTGAACTAATCCGGTTGGCTGCGGAAGCGGGTGCTGATGCAGCAAAGTTCCAGAACTTCACCGCGGATGAGATCGTGTCAGACCGCGGCTTCCGGGAGCTTGGCGCGAAACTCAGCCATCAAGCTGCCTGGTCAAAGCCTGTAAGCGAGGTCTACGCGGATGCGTCTATTCCGCATGAGTGGACACCGATCCTCAAGAATGCGTGCGATGAGGCTGGCATCCATTACTTCTCCGCCGCGTATGATTTCGCCGCCATAGACATGCTTGAGCCGTATGTGCCCGCGTACAAGGTTGGGAGCGGGGATGTCAATTGGATCGAGGCCGTTGAGTATACGGCCGCCAAAGGGAAACCAATGCTGGTGGCCACCGGGGCGACAACCCTTGGTGAAGTAGTGGACGTGGTGAATGCCGTACAGAGGTACACACACGACCTCGTCCTGATGCAATGCAACACGAACTACACGGCATCCGTGGAGAATTTCCGGCACCTGAACCTCAATGTGCTCAAGTCGTACGCTCAACTATTCCCAGACGTTGTTCTCGGCCTGTCAGATCACACGCCGGGGCATAGTTCGACGCTGGGCGCGATCGCCCTGGGCGCTCGGGTGGTTGAAAAGCACTTCACTGATGACACCAGCCGTGAAGGCCCGGACCACGCATTCTCAATGGATCCAGCGTCGTGGCGAGAGATGGTCGATCGATCCCGGGAGTTAGAGTCCGCTCTGGGATCAGTGCTCAAGGATGTCGCGCCCAATGAGCGCGAGACCGTTGTCCTCCAGCGGAGAGCGGTCCGCGCGAGAACCGGCCTGCCCGCTGGACATCTGCTTGCGCGAAGCGACTTATCGGTGCTGCGGCCGGCTCCTTCCCACGCAATAGGGGCTGCTCATGTACCAGAGCTAGTCGGGATGGTCACGACCCGCAAGCTCGAAGAGGGGCAAACGATCAGTTGGTCGGATGTGGCCAAGGCCCCTAGGTGAGAATTCTCTATGTTAGTCGCTCGTCCACCGGGCACGACCGTCGATTCCTGTCGGCATGGCGTAGCGCTGGGTTCCAAGTGGCGTCTGTTGAAATCTCAGGTGTCACTGCGGCAGAAGCGGAATCGTCAGAGCGCTTGATACGGGCGCAGCTGGAGAGCTTTCGTCCTGACCTTATTCAAGTGGGGCCTGTAACTCATCCAGCCTCCAGCGTCGTTGACGTCTGGGATGGCCCCCTAATCGCGACCTCGTGGGGGTTCGACCTGCTTCTGGAGGCCGGAGAAGCAACCGAGGTTGAGATGCAGGCGCGAAAGGTGCTGTCGCGAGCGAGCTTGATCTTCGTGGACAATGACGCGACGGTGACGAAAGCAGAGAGCCTCGGGGCTGACCCAACTCGAATAGTGCAATTTCCTTGGGGTCTTGATTCCCAATGGTTTGCTAAACGAAGCTCCGAGCCGCTTTCTAATCGGCACGGCATAGAGTTTCTCTGCACTCGCCGCCATGAAGAGATCTATCGCGTTGATGACGTCGTTAGCGCTTTTCTGATCACAGCCGCTAGATATGAGGGAATAGTCCTCCGACTCTTGGGCTCTGGCAGTTTGTCTCCGATCCTGAAGGACAAGGTCGCGACGTCCGAGTACGCGCATCGAGTCAGCTTTGAAGGCGAACAGAAACCTGAGGTGCTTCGTGCCGCTTACCTCCGTGCTGATGCCTACATAACAGCGTCTTCCGTCGATGGAACGTCAGTTTCATTGCTGGAGGCCATGGCTTGTGGGACTCCGGTCGTGGCCTCAGGAATACCCGGAAATGCACAGTGGGTTACCGAGGAAACTGGGCTGACGTTTGATACAGGCGACGTCGAAGAGCTTGCCGAGATCATGGGGCAGTTCGCATCAGCCTCGCCGTTCTTCGTGTCTAGGACGCGGTGGCGTGCAAGGAAAGCCAAATCGTTGGTGCAGCGTAGGGCGAATTGGCTCACCACTGAGGAGGAATTTCCACAGTATGCGCGTGCAGCGCTGCGCAACTGGGAAGACGACGACCCAGGAACGCAACGTTAGGGTTGGGAATGTGAATCTGGCGATCCTACAGGCACGCTGCAGTTCAGTGCGCCTTCCCGGAAAGGTTCTGAAACCACTTCTTGGTGTCCCGATGATTCTGCGACAAGTTGAGCGAATCCAACAAAGTGCGGCTCTGGACGCGCTAGTCGTAGCGACCTCGACGGACCCTTCGGACGATAAACTCGCGCACATATTGCACAAGAGTGGTGTCCAGGTGCGTCGTGGGTCGCTAACGAACGTTCTCTCTCGTTTCATGGAGATCGCGGAAGAATTCCGCCCCACGAACGTGGTAAGGCTGACTGCCGATAATCCACTAGCGGACCCGAAGGTCATTGACCTGGTGGTGAGGTCGCACGTGGCTTCCGGTGCAGATTATTCATCAAACTCACTCATTCGAACTTTCCCCTACGGGCTTGACGTTGAGTGCGTAAGACGAGACGCCCTGCTGAAGCTCGCCGAGTACGAACTAAGTCCCGAAGAGTGCGAGCACGTCACTCTCGGGATCTATTCTCGTCCCGACTCCTTCAGTCTGCATCCGGTCACACAGGGCGTTGATAACTCTGAGTTGCGATGGACAGTCGACTATCCCGCCGACTTTGAGTTCGTGGAGGCGATTTTCCAGGAGTTGCACGGTGATGATGCAGCGTTCGGGCTTGAGGATGTTTTGGGTCTCCTCGAGCGCAGGCCGGAGCTTAGGTGGACCGTAATGGATGCTCCAGATGACTGAACTCATTCTCGGAACTGCGCAGTTTGGGCACGGTTACGGAATCACGAACCGCTCCGGACGCATCGGGGACGTTGCCGTCACAGAGATTCTGGAAGTTGCGCTTGCAGGTGGTATCGAGATCTTCGACACCGCGGATGCCTACGGAGACGCTCAGACTCGGCTGGGTCGCTTGCTGCCTCGCGGGGCCGAACGTCGCTTTGTTAGCAAGTTCGCCATCAAAGGACAGCCAGCGGCCGAGTCTATGTTCGGCGACGCGTGTGCACGATTGGGAACGGAAAGCCTTTACGGTTTGCTGTTTCACCAGGTTTCGGATCTTCTCGACAGCCGCTTCAATGCAGCTCTGGCTCGCATTCGAGAAGCGGTTAGCGCAGGGACGATTGGCAAGTTCGGCGTCAGCGTGTATGACCAAGATGACTTGGAATTGGCCATGCGGCTAATTCCGGATATGACCTTGGTCCAAATACCAGGCAGCATCGTAGATCGAAGATTACTGGATTCGAGATCCATTGAAGAATTGCGCAATCGTGGTGTAGAGGTGCACGTTAGAAGCGTCTTCCTCCAAGGGTTGCTTCTCGCCACTGACCTTCCGGACCGGTTTGACAGCCTTCGACCAATTGTGAGGGGCCTTGATCATCTGGCCGCTCGGCAAGGGGTAACGAGAATGCAAATTCTCCTGGAATTTCTGAGGTCTCATGAAAATGCTGACGCAATTGTGGTTGGTGCGACCTCGCGCGGAGAATTGGCGCAAGTCGTCGAAGCCTGGAACGAGCCCGTTGAAATACTCGATTCAATCGCACCCGGCAGATTGCCTGTCGATACGATAGACCCGCGAAAGTGGGGGTAGCTGCGGTCACCAAGCAGTCCATCCGCCATCCACAACCACGCTGCTGCCCGTTATATATCCGGCCGCGGGGGAACAAAGAAAGACCACAGCACCGACGATTTCATCGGGAGACCCTGTGCGGCCCAGTGGGACACGAGACGCCAGACGGTCGGCGAAGTCTTCGCGGGATCGGGCTGAAGGCCCAGGAAACGGCCCTGGGACGACAGCGTTGACTCGAATTCCGGAAGGTGCCAGCTGAACTGCCTGATAACGAACCAGTTGCAGGATCCCTGCCTTAGCGAACCCGTAATCAGGCGGGTTGATCGGGACAGAGGAGGGGTAATTGCGGGGATCTGGGCTGACGACCCCGTACATGCTGCTGAACTGGACAATGCTTCCCCCATGGGTCATAACCCGTCCGGCTGCTCGACCGATCAGGAATGCGCCGGTAGATGTGACGCGCATCCCGGCCTCCCAGTCGTCGGCTGTCAGTTCGTCAAATGTCTTGCCTGTCGAGTGATATGCCATGTTCACGCAACAATCCAATTGGCCTTGGTTCGAGACGATTGTTTTGACTGCGGCTTCGATCGACTTTTCGTTCGAGGCGTCCATGACCAGCGACTCGGCCAACAACCCCTCTGATCTGAGACTGTCCACGATGGATCCAGTGCGCGCTGCGTTTCTGCCGCTGACGACGACGTGCGCTCCGTGTTCTGCAAGAGCAGCACAAACTGCGGCTCCCAACAGCCCGGTGCCGCCCGGCACCCACACGACCTTGCCCTCTAGGCTGAACCGAGCCCGCGCATTCTCGTGTATAGGTGTCATTTTGTTTTCTCCTAAGAGCCTGTGGGCGGCCGTCTATCACGCGGATCCGCAGCTGAACGAACACGCTCGTTGCTTACCCAGCGTGTTGAGGACAAACATAACGTGAGGTGCCACCGCTACCACTGATTAGCCGGGTGCGCTTCGCGCAAAGTCGGTGGCAGAGATGGACGTCGAGTCAATCGTTTTTCAAGGAAATCACGCTAGTCCAGCGGCTCCTGCTCGAGCGGACGCTTGAACGCCACCCTCCAGCTGAGCGTCTGTGACGCCTTCACACAGCAGATCACGAAGGTCAGCCAGCCGAACTCGATGAGGATCGAGCTTTCCGCCAGGGACGCTGTCACGAGGGCGGCGAGCACGATCGCCGGCCAGGTGTAGACGACGGTGCGCTGTCTGACAGCCAGCAGCCATGAACGCACGAACGCGAGGCCAACCATCAGCAGGAACGCGGCCAGCCCCACAATACCCAACTGGAACCACACGTCGAGGTACGCGTTCACCGCAGAAACGCTCGGGCGCCCTGTGCCCACCCCGAGTTCGGAGAACGGAACGATGCCCGTGTTCCACTGGCCGACCCAACCCCAGCCCTCAACAGAGTGCAACGGAATCAGCGCCCACACCTCACGCCACAAGCCCAGACGGTAGTTGAGCTCACCGCCCCCATTCAGCACGGCGACGATCGGGCTTCGCAACACCCACGCAAGCACGGCGGTGGCCAGCGCAAGCCCCAGAGCCACGTACTGCCAGATGCCGCGCTGCTCCATCGGCAGACGACGGATGCCATAGAGCACGGCAGCAGCGCCCAGCGCCACCGCAGCGGTGCCCCACGCGATCGGCGACTTCGTGAGCAGGAGGGTGAGCAGCGCGACCGAGATCGACCCGACCGCCAGTGCGGTCGACACAGAACGTGTGCGCCACTCGATCACGAAACACACCGTGGCCACCACGGTCAGCAGGCCAAGCTCGTTGCGGTTGCCCAGCATGCCCGAGATCGGCCCCGCCTGGTCGAGCTGGGCTGTGATGTTCAGAAACGAGATCGGCGTGTCGATCAGCAGCCCAGAGAGCACCTCAAGCGCAAGCGACAACACGAAGAGCAGCCGCAGAACGTCGCCGAAACTGCGCACCACCTGAATGGTGTCGCGAACCAGCGCAACATAGAGCCCCAACACCGTGAAACCGAGCAGGTACGCGAGCCCTCCGACGGTCGCCCACGTGTACTCGCTCCACACCACAGACACGCACGCCCAGCCCACGAACAACAACAACGAGATGGGAACGAGGCCCGTCCACTCGATCGACGCGCGGCGGGCGAACAGCGACGCCACCGAGAGCACGATCAGGGCCGCAAGCATCGCGATCAGGCCCGGCATTCCCACAAGCCGGTTCAACGACCAGGCGAACACCCCCGAACCGATCGACGCCGTCGACAGCGCAGACGCCAACCGGGCCGACGCGAAGAACTCCTGCAGCGCGGCCGGAAACGATAAACGGGTCGACATGGTGCGTACCAAGCTACCGTCTGGGGGAGCCGAACGTCCGCAATAGAGTGGGAGGCGCATCCACCACCCGACGTCAGGAAAAACGACCTATGAAGCGCGCCCTCATCACCGGCGTCACCGGCCAGGACGGCCTCTACCTGGGCGAACTGCTCACGTCGAAAGGTTACGAGGTGTACGGGCTGGTGCGCGGGCAGAACAACCCCAAACTCGAACTGGTGCGCCGAGTGCTCCCCGACGCCAAACTACTGTTCGGTGACCTCACCGACCTGTCGAGCCTCATCCGCGCAGTCAGCGTCAGCCAGCCGAACGAGGTGTACAACCTCGGCGCCGTCTCATTCGTCGCCTACTCGTGGGAGAACGCCGCCCTCACCACAGACGTCACCGCCAAAGGAGCACTCAACATGCTCGAGGCCGTGCGTCTGTACGAGGGGAAGGATGCCGGCAGCGTGCGCTTCTACCAGGCATCCAGTTCCGAAATGTTCGGCAAAGCACAGGAGAGCCCGCAGCGGGAGACCACGCTGCTGTGGCCGCGCTCGCCGTACGGGGTCGCCAAAGCGTTCGCCCACCACATGACCATCAACTACCGCGAGTCGTACGGCATGCACGCGTCATCCGGAATGCTGTTCAACCACGAATCACCCAGGCGCGGCCCCGAATTCGTGACCCGCAAAGTCACGCAGGCGGTGGCGCGCATCGCCCGTGGAACCCAGAAGACCGTCACGCTAGGCAACCTCGACGCCTCCCGCGACTGGGGCTACGCCGGGGACTACGTCGAAGCCATGTGGCGCATGCTGCAACAAGACGGGGCAGACGACTACGTGATCGCCACAGGCGAGACCAACACGCTGCGCACCCTGCTCGACATCGCCTTTGCGCACATCGGCATCGACGACTGGGGCCCATACGTCACGCAAGACGAACGGTTCATGCGGCCGGCAGAAGTCGACGTGCTCATCGGCGACGCCAGCAAAGCCCGCGCCACGCTCGGCTGGTCGCCGACAGTCGACTTTCCGTCACTCGTGCGCATGATGGTCGACGCCGACCTCGAGAAAGCATGACCATGGCGGGCACCGTGCTCATCACCGGCGTCACCGGGCAAGACGGCACCTACCTCAGCCGCACCCTCGCAGACCTCGGGCAACAGGTGCACGGTGTCCTGCGGCCGGGAGACAGCGCAGGGGACAACCCCGCCATCATGCACGAGTGCGACCTGCGCGACGGCACCGACCTGCGGCGCCTCGTAGCAACGCTCCGCCCCGACGTGATCTACAACCTGGGCGGCCAGACCTCCGTCGCGGCATCGTGGGACGACCCGCTCGACACCATCGCCACCACCGGTGCGCCCGTCGCAGTGCTGCTGGATGCCGCCTGGCACCTGCACGAGGAGGGGCACCCCACCCGACTGGTGCAGGCATCCAGTGCCGAAATGTTCGGGAACAGCACCGAAAGCCCCCAGAACGAGAACACGCCCATCGCGCCCGTCTCGCCCTACGGAGCCGCGAAAGCGCTCGCGCACTTTCTAGTGGGCAGCTACCGGCAGCGGGGGCTGCACGCGTCATCCGTGATCCTCTACAACCACGAATCACCGCTGCGCCCAGACACCTTCGTCACGCGCAAGATCACGCGAGCCGCAGCCCGCATCAGCAGGGGACTGCAAGACAGACTCGAACTGGGCGGGCTCGACATGCGCCGCGACTGGGGCTGGGCGCCAGACTACGTCGACGCTCTGCGGCGCGTCGCCGAGCAGCGGCACCCCGGCGACTACGTGATCGGAACAGGGCAGACGCACAGCGTCGCAGACTTCGCCGCCGCAGCATTCGCCGCCGTGGGCATCCACGACTGGCGCCCCCTCGTGAGGATCGACCCCGCCCTGAAGCGCCCCGCAGACCCCACCGAGCAACGAGCAGACAGTCGCAAAGCGCGCGAACAACTCGCGTGGCAACCCACCGTCAGCTTCGACGGCATGGTGCGACGGATGGTCGAAGCCGACCTCGCCGCCCTCGACTCAGGAGCGCACTGAGGCGTCCGCAGCATCCGTCGACCGCTGCCGCGTCTTCACCGCGACCACCACCAACAGCCACAACCCGTACTCGACCAGCAGACGCGACTCGGCCAGGCTCTGCACCAGCAGCGCCACCAGAAGCAGCAACGGCAGCACCGAGATGACCGTGAACGGCGGCCGTTGACCGGGAGCCGTCTGCGGGCGCTCAGTCGCCAGAATCCAGGCACGCACCAGCGCCGTCAGCACCAGCGCACCGAAAACCACCAGGCCCAGGATGCCCAACTGCAGCCAGACATCCAGCCACGCGTTGTGCGCATGCAACTGCACTACACCGCGCCTGATCACCAGGTCGTCGAACGGCTCAGCCCACGGGGTCCAGTAACTCACCCAGCCCCACCCGGCCACCGGGCGCTGCTGGGCAAGCTCGATCACCTTCTCCCAAATGCCCAGGCGGCCCGTCAGGTCAGGGCTCTTACCCACCAGCGCGAGCAGCTGCGTACCGAACACGGCGACGGATGCCCCGGCGACAGCCACGGCCGTCAGCATCCCCCCATAGACCAGCGCCCTCCTGCCCGTCGACCGGATCAACCACACCGCCAGCAGCGTCACGCCGAGCACAGCGACCGCAACATAGATGGTCGCCGACCGGGTGAGCGCGATCGTCGCCACAGCCAGGAGCATCCAGAACCACGCGTTCAGCCTGCCCACCCGTCCAGCCGCGCGCTGCACCCCGAACACGATCAGGCCGAGCAGCGCCGCGAACGCGAGCAGCCTCGAATTGCCGACAACACCCTGAATCGGGCCGCCCGTGAACAGCCAGTTGCGCGACCAGAACAACAGCAGCGGCAAATCGCCCGACGGGTAGTCCACCCAGAACGGCAACACCATGTCGCGCACCACAAGCGAAACGAACAACTCGAACAGGATCGACGCGCCCAAGATCACCCGGAGCGCGACACCCAGCGCGGCCAGCAGCTCGCTCCAGCTGAACGCGACCGCCGCCGCGACGCCCACCGTCACCGTCATCCACGTCGTCAGCAGGCCGATCGCAGACGACCCGGGGTAGAACGACCACGCGAGCGACACAGTGGCCAAAGCGAGAAACGCCAGCAACGGCACAGGCAGCGTGTCGAACGCCCAGCGGTCACGGTGGTGCGCCAGCAGCAAGACAGCCACCACTGCGAGGGCGACCGCCACGACGCCGAACCCGTACCAGCTGACCGTGTACCGCCACACGTCACCCGCCAAGAGCGTGAAAGCCAGCACAGTCAGGAACACGGCGCGGAACGTGCGGTTGTCGAGCATGCGACGAGCCTAGCCGCGCGCGGGGTCGTCGCCCGGCGGCGCTGCCTGCCGAAAATGAAGGAGATCGGCGAGAAAGTGACCCGTTCGGCGTCGAACGGACGATTTGCAGACCGATCTCCTTCGTTTTGGCCGCACTTCGAACGTAACAGCACGGCTTGGTACCGTGGAGCCGCCGCAGGCCATCGGTTGCGGCAGACGTTGAGGAGACAGGATGCTGGTAGCCATCGGCAACACGCCGCGCGACTACGCGTGGGGCTCCGACGGCGAAATCAGCCGACTCCTCGGAGTCGAACCCACGGGGGCGCCAGAAGCGGAACTGTGGCTGGGGGCGCACCCGGGGTCCCCGTCGCGCATCCTGCACCCGGAATCCGTGGGTGGCGCCGCCGACCTGGCCGCGTGGATAGCCTCGGACGCCCCGACCGCGCTCGGAGAGCATCCGCGGCTGCCGTTCCTGCTGAAAGTGCTCGCCGCCGGAGCGCCACTGTCGCTTCAGGCGCACCCGACAGCCGAGCAGGCTCGGGAAGGCTACGCGCGAGAGAACGCGCTGGGAGTGCCGCTCGACGCGCCGCACCGCAACTACAAAGACGAGTACCCGAAACCCGAGATCATCTACGCGCTCAGCGAGCGGTTCGATGCGCTGTGCGGATTCCGCGCGGTAGATGCCACGCTCGCCCTGCTGCGGCAGCTCGGGCTCGACGACCTCGCGGGGCGGCTCGAACGTGACGGGCTGCGCACCGTGGTGGAGTGGCTCGTCAGGCGCGGCCCCGGCGTCGACGCCCTCGTCGCGCGCGTGAGCGCGCTGGGCGCGCCTGCCGCGGGTGCCGTGCCGAAAACGAAGGAGATTCCCGGCGACACGCCGCACGGCGGCGCCGGAGCGGCCCAAAACGGCAGCAACTCCTTCTTTTTGGGTGGGGTCGTCGAGAGCCGGCTCGCCGAGGGCGGCACCGTCGACAATCACGCCGCCGCGAACCGCGCGGACGACGCAGACCTGGCACGCGACACCATCCGGATGCTCGCCGCCCAGTACCCGGGCGACCCCGGCATCGTCGTCGCGCTGCTGCTCAACCGGGTCGCGCTCAGCCCGGGTGAGGCGCTCTACCTGCCCGCAGGCAATATCCACGCGTACCTGGGCGGGGTCGGCATCGAGCTGATGACCGCATCAGACAACGTGCTGCGGGGCGGGCTCACCCCGAAACACGTCGACGTCGACGAACTGTTGCACGTGCTCGACTTCACGCCGACACCGGTTCCCTACCTGCGCCCGCGCGTCGAGGGCGGTGCCCACGAGTATCGGCCGGATGGCCCCGGGTTCACGCTGATCCGGGTTGGGGGGGAGGCCACGCGCGAACTGCACGGCCCCGCGATCGTGCTGTGCACATCCGGAACCGTCAATGTCACCGGAGCGAAAACGCACGCCACCCTACGGCGGGGCGACGCCGTCTACGCGACACCGGATGAGACGACGCTCACCTTCTCGGGGAGCGGGGAGGCGTTCGTCGCCACAACGTCACTCTGACCCGAAGGTCTCGCAGTATGCGGGGTCGATCGCGGTGAGCACCTTGTCAGAGGCGGAGTCGAGCGCCGCGAGTTCGTCAGCGCTGAGTGCGTCGAAGAAGATCGAGCGAATGGTGGAGGCGTGCTCGCGCATGGCGCCGAGCGCGGCGCGGCGGCCGTCGGCGGTGATGCCGACCCAGGTGCCGCGCAGGTCGTCCTCACATTCGGTGCGCTCGACCAGTCCGCGCGCCTCCATACGGGTGACCTGGTGCGAAATGCGGCTCTTCTCCCAGCCGATCAGCTCGGCGAGGTCGCGACTGCGCAGCCGCCGGTGCGGAGACTCGAAGAGCGCGAGCAAGATCTCGTAGTCCGGGGCGGAGATGCCGGCATCCTCCTGCAGCTGCAGCTCAAGGGTGCGGTCGAGCTGGCGGCGCATCGCGTGGAACTTGCGCCACACCCTCCATTCGGCGGGGCTGACAGCGGAAACTTCGGACATGCTGAACATTCTATCAATTTGTTGACACGTCATCTAGATCTCAATTATGGTGATGTGTCACCAAAAATCGGTGGCTCACGAATTTCATCGAAAGGGACCTTAATGTCAGACCTGAAGATCGGCATCATCATCGGAAGTACCCGCCCGGGACGCGTCGGACCGCAGGTGGGAGCCTGGGTGGCCGAGCACGCGAAGGCTGACGGTGTCACGTTCGAGCTCGTCGACCTGCACGACTACGCCCTGCCCAACCTCGACGAGGCGCTCCCCGCCGGGTATGGCCAGTACAGCAATGAGCACACCAAGAAGCTCGCGGCAAAGATCGCCGAGTTCGACGGCTACATCTTCGTGACCCCGGAGTACAACCACTCGCTGCCCGGCTCGCTCAAGAACGCGCTCGACTTCGTCGGCGCCGAGTGGAACAACAAGGCCGCCGCGATCGTGAGCTACGGCTCGATGGGTGGAGTGCGTGCCGGTGAGCACCTCCGCCAGATCCTGGCGGAGCTGCAGGTCGCCGACGTGCAGAAGCACGTCATGTTCTCGATCTTCACCGACTTCGAGACCTTCAGCACCTTCACCCCCGCCGACATGAAGGTCGGCGAGCTGCAGGCTCAGATCGAGCAGGTCGTCACCTGGGCAGGCGCCATGCGCAGCGTGCGCGAGGGTGCTGAGAAACTCGCCGCGTAAGACACTCTCGTTGTCGTAGCGCCCCGCCCCGTGCGGGGCGCTGCCGCGTTAAGCCGCGTCGCCGTGGTGCTACTCGGCGGGCCGAAAATGAAGGAGAAACGCCGCATCCGGCGCGTCTGCGCGCTGAAACGGCCCTCACGGCGAGCATCTCCTTCGTTTTCGGAGCCGCCGCGTGAGGGAAGCCCTCCACAGAGGTGCAGGCGCGCATCCGTCCACTGAAGCGGCTCGATCGCCGATGCTCACGTCGCCGAGCCACCACTCTGGGCCGCATGCAGTCGATCAGCACCGTCATCCGCCGCAACGGGATGTTCCTTCGCCGGCGCGACCTGCTGCGCCTCGGCTACAGCGACCGCCACATCCGCTACGAGCTCGGTCGCAAGGCGATCTTCCGCGTGCGCCACGGCTGGTATTCGGTGCCGGATGCGCCAGAGACCGCGGTGCTCGCCGTTCGCGTCGGCGGCCGCCTCACCGGGGTCTCGGCGCTCGAAAGCTACCGGCTGAGGGTGCCCAGGCGACCGCAACTGCACGTCGCCGTGCCGATCGGTGCCTGCCGACTGCGCAGGCCGGGCGACCGCTTCCGCAGGCTGAAACCGAGTGACCCGGTGCGCATCCACTGGGTGGACCGCCGCACGGCCGGCGAGAGCAGCTGGCGGGTGAGCGTGGCCGACGCACTCCTGGTGGTACTCGTTTCTGAGGGCCGCGACATCGCGGTCGCGTGTGCGAGCGCCGTGATGCACCAGCGGCTGCTCACGCCGACCGAACTCGACGAGGTCTTTCGCCGCGCGCCCGGCCGAGTCGCCGCATGGCGTTGCCTGGTGAGCGCGCTCGACGAGTCGCACGGCGAAACATTCGCGCGCCTCTGGATGGCGGATGCCGGCATCCGGTACCAGCAGCAGGTCTGGTCACCGGCGGGTCGCCACGACTTCCTCATCGGTGAGCGCACGTTCATCGAGATCGACGGCGGCCAGCACGACCCGGCGTGGACGGGTGACACGCCCAGCACGTGGGACAGCGACTTCGACCGCGACACCACGGTGGTGATCGTCGGCGGCACGACCCACAGGTTCAACTACCGGCAGCTGTACACCGACTGGCCGCGGGTGCTGGAGGCCATCCGTCGACTGGAGGCCGACGACGCAGTCATCTCGGCGTACCGCCGGCGGCATCCGTACCACCCCTCCGTGCGCCGAAAACGAAGGAGATCGGCGCCCGAATCGCCCGTTCGTGCGCCGTAGCCCGCGTGTCGCGCCGAAACTCCTTCGTTTTCGGCACGCCACGGGCGAGCGCGGCTCAGCCGGCGACGCGGGAGCCGAACGCGCGGCGGTACGCCGTCGGCGTGGTCTGCAGCACCTTCAGGAAGTGGTGCCGCATCACAGCCGCCGCACCGAAACCGGCCTCCGCGGCGACCTCCTCGAGCGGGCGGCTCGTCTGCTCGAGCAACTGCTGCGCCCGGATGATCCTCTGCCGATTCAGCCACGCCGCTGGCGTCGTGCCGGTGTCGGCACGGAACCGGCGCGCGAAAGTGCGCGGCGACATCAGCGCCCTGCGGGCCAGCTGGTCGACGGTGAGGTCCTGGTCGAGGTTTTCGAGCATCCAGTCGGTGACGCGGGCGAGCGAGTCGATCGAGCATTCGGTGATTGGGTTCTCGATGTACTGCGACTGTCCGCCGTCGCGCTGCGGCGGCACGACCATCCGCCTGGCGATCACGTTGGCGGCGGATGCGCCCAGCTCTTTGCGCACAACATGGAGTGCAGCGTCGATCCCGGCGGCCGTGCCCGCCCCGGTGACCACGTTGCGGTCTTCGACGAAGAGCACGTCGGGGTCGACCGTCGTCTCGGGGAACGTGCGCGCGAGCTGGTCTGTGTGCATCCAGTGCGTGGTGCTGCGACGGCCCGCGAGAACCCCGGCATAGCCGAGGGCGAACGCCCCGGTGCAGACGCTGAGGATCCACGCTCCGCGTTTCTCTGCGTCGCGGATGACTTCGAGGTACGCCTCGTCGACGGGCCCGGTGCCGTGGGCGGGCACGGCGATCAGGTCAGCTTCGGATGCTGCGCTCAGGTCGTTCTCGACGATCACGTCGAGGAGGGTGGTCTTCACGGGCCCGGGAACGGCTGTGCCGATGGTGAAGTCGAACGCAGGCCCACCACTCGCTGTGCGGTCGATGCCGAACACCTCGCAGATGACTCCGAATTCGAAGGGCGAGAATCCCGGGATCGCGAGCAGTACAACTTTGTTCAACATGAGTGACGTCCTTGGCAGATATGGTTCGAACAATGGCTATCCTGCCACTGGTGGCGGTTTCTCGCAATGCATAGATTTTCTGCCATGAACACCGTGATTGTACTCATCGCTGTGATCGCCGCGACCATTCCGACGATCATCGAATTACGTCGCGACGGTCTGCACCGCCTGACCTGGCGCGACGATTGGCGTGGACTCCGCAGCCGCTACTGAAGTCTGCTGGCGCGTCGTAACCTTCGACGAATACTTGAGGGTTTACGATTTGCGACTTGACGTGCGCTAACTACAACGATGTAATTATCTCTAGCGACATCGGGCAAGTCGTCAACTGGCAGTAAGGGGTGGTGTGCTATGGGGCTTAATGAGCACCGGAGGTCAGTACCCGACGACTGGTTCGTCGATCCAGTCCAGTTGGGGGTTCCGGGAGTCCGACGCCCCGTCAGCGACGACGACTCTGCGCTCGCATGGCAGGCCGATTCGCTCTGTGCGCAAACCGACCCTGAGGCGTTCTTCCCCGAGAAGGGCGGTTCGACCCGCGACGCGAAGAAGATCTGCGCGGCGTGCGAGGTTCGCGCGCAATGCCTCGAGTACGCGCTCGCCAACGACGAGCGCTTCGGTATCTGGGGTGGGCTGTCGGAGCGGGAGCGTCGCAAGCTCCGCAAGCGCGCCGTCTGATCAGCGCCGACCAGCGCCGTCTGACCAGCGCCGTCTGGCGCAAGACATCTCACCGGACCGCGCCGTCTGATCGGCGCCGTCTGAATCCGACTTGGCCGACGGCATCCGTCTGCCGCATCGCCGTGCCCAAAACGAAGGAGATCGGGGCCGTTTCGTGCCTGCTTGAGAGCAAACGGGCGCATTTCGGCAGTGTCTCCTTCATTTTCGGCACGGCGCGGGGCGGTGCAGGGTGCAGGCGGGGGGCGGTGCGGGCAACGGATGCGCCGGATGCGGTGCGGCAGGCGGACCGGCGACGCCCGGGGCCAAGCGCACGAGGCCAGCGCACGGAGCCAAGCGCACGGGCCAAGCGCACGGGACACGGCGGCGCGCGACGCGGCCCGAACGCAGCGTGTCTCAGCGGGCGGGTCGGCCCGCACCCGTAGGCTCGAACAAATGCGTCAGGTAGTCACAGCGGTACTCGTCGCCCGAAACGGGGCGAGCTACCTCGACCGCACGGTCGCCGCACTGGCAGCGCAGACCCGCCAACCGGATGTGCTCATCGCCGTCGACGTGTCGTCGACCGATGGCAGCGCCGAGCTTCTCGCGTCTGCAAGCCCGGCACAGCTCGTGCGGGCCCCCGCCGGCACCAGCTTCGGTGACGCGGTCGCTATGGGCATGCACGGTGCGGCCCCCACCGACCTCGACAACGAGTGGCTGTGGTTCCTCGCGCACGACAGCGCACCAGACCCGGGCGCGCTGCAGCGCCTGCTCGCCGCGGTGGAGATCGCGCCATCCGTTGCCATCGCCGGCCCCAAGCTCATGCGCTGGGACACCCCCGACGTTATCGCCGCATTCGGCGAGTCGATGACGCGTTTCGGTGCCTCGATGCCGCTCGTCGAGAACGAGCTCGACCAGGCGCAGCATGACGTCTCTGACGACGTGATGGGCGTCGCGGCGACCGGCATGCTCGTGCGCCGCTCACTGTGGTCGCGCTTGGGCGGCTTCGACCCGGGCTTGCCAACGATCGACTCCGGCCTGGACTTCTCGATCCGCGCTCGGCTTGCCGGTTTCCGCGTTGTGCTGGTTCCGGGCGCGCGCGTGTCGACGGCTGGCGGCCCGGAGCTGTTCGGCCGCCGCAGCGTTTCCGCCGCAGCACGGCACCGCATTGCACGCTCTGCCCAGCTGCACCGCCGCCTCGTGTATTCCCCGGCCGGCATGCTGCTGTTCCATTGGTTGTCGCTGGTTCCCCTCGCCGTACTGCGCAGCCTCGGGCACCTGCTGGCGAAGCGGCCCGGTGCGATTCCGGGCGAGTTCGCCGCCGCGTTCGGCGCCGCCTTCGGTGGCGGGGGAGTTGCCGCCGCCCGCCGCAACCTCCCGCGCAGCCTCGGCTGGGACGCCATCGCCCCCCTCAGGCTGCCGTGGGCGGATGTTCGTGAGCGGCGCGCGCAGGCGAAGGAGACCCACGCGGTCGAGCTCGGTCACCACGCTGAGTCGCGCGTGAGTTTCATCAGTGGTGGCGGCCTGGCCGTGGTCGCTGTCGCCGCCTTCCTCGGGCTGGTCGCTTTCGGCACCCTGCTGGGCGCATCCGCTGTCTCTGGGGGTGGCCTGCTGCCGCTCGACCCGAGCGTGCCCTCGCTGTGGAGCCGCCTGGGTGTCGGATGGCGGGAGATCGGCACCGGGTTCACGGGTGCCGCAGACCCCTTCGTGGCGGTGCTTGCACTGCTCGGCAGCCTCACGTTCTGGTCGCCGTCGCTCAGCATCGTGGTGCTCTACTTCGTGGCACTTCCGCTCGCTGCGACCGGGGCGTGGTTTGCGGCACGGCGCATCAGCAACAGGCACTGGGTGCCTGCAGTGGCGGGCATTCTGTGGGCGATTGCCCCGCCGTTCCTCTCCTCTCTGAGCACCGGGCACCTGGGCGCGAGCATCGCCCACCTGCTGCTGCCCTGGCTGGCGTTCGCCGTTTTGGGTGCGTCCCGCTCGTGGGCCGCTGCGGGTGGCGCTGCCCTGCTGATGGCTGTGGTCACCGCATCCGCCCCCGTGCTTGCGCCCGTTCTGCTGCTCGCCTGGGTCGCGTGGATGGTGGCTCGCCCGTTCGCCATTCATCGACTCATCATCATCCCGTTGCCGGCCGCCGCGTTCTTTGCCCCTCTGGTCGTGCAGCAGTTGCAGCTGGGCAACCCGCTCGCCCTGCTCGCCGACCCGGGCCGGCCGAGCCTGGGAGGCGACGCGCAGCCGTGGCAACTGGCCCTGATCTCGCCCGATAGCGGCTTGAACGGCTGGGTGCACCTGCTCGATGGTGTTCCCGACCTTGCCGTGCCCATCACGGTGCTGGTGCTGCTCGCCGTGCCAGTCGTACTGGCTGTCGCTGCACCGTTCGTCCCGGGCAGCCAGCGCGCCGTCCCCGGCCTCGCGCTTCTGCTGCTCGGCTTCGCCACTGCTGTCGCGTCGACGAGGCTCGAGCTCTCGAGCGTCGGTGCCGACACGGTTCCCGTGTGGCCCGGTTCGGGTCTCAGTCTGCTCTGGCTCGGTCTGGTGTGCTGCGTGATCGTCACGCTTGACGCGCTGGGGGCCGCAGCCACAACGGCAGCGACCTTCGCGGTCGCGTCCACGGTGGTGCTCGCGGTACCGCTGCTCATTGCCGGCTACACCGGAACATCCGCCGTCACACCGGGCAGCGAACGCATCGTCCCGGCCGTGGTCGCAGCGGAGTCGGTGTCGAGCCCCCGCATCGGAACCCTCGTGATCACCCCCGCGGGCGGTGACGAAGCCCACGACGACCGCATCGCCGTGCAGCTGCAGCGTGGGCTCGGCGCGACCCTCGACGACCAGAGCACCCTCGCTGCCACCAGGCAACAGGCGAGCGAGACGGATGCGCGGCTCGCCACGCTCGCCGGAAACCTCGCCTCCCGCAGTGGCTACGACCCCACGGCCGACCTCGAAGAGCTGAACATCGGTTTCGTCGTGCTCACCGACGCGAAGAAGGGTGACGAGGTGCAGGAGGCAGTGCACCTCCGCGTGGCGACCGCCCTCGACGGCAGCGACCGCGTGAGCGCAGTCGGGTCGAGTGCGAGCGGACTGCTGTGGCGGGTCTCCACCCCTCCGCAGGCCCAGACGCATACGCCGCCGGGCAACACAGACACCGCGTACGGACGAACCGTGCTGGCCGTGCAGGGCACTGTCGTGCTGCTGGCCCTGCTGCTGGCGATCCCCACGTCGCGCCGCCGCCGTCGCGTGCGCCCGAGCGGCGCCAGGCAGACGGATGCGACAGCGACCTTCGACGAGGACGACCATGCCTGAGCCGACACCCACCCCAGAGCCGGCTGAGGCCGACGAGACCCGCCGCGTGAGCGCGCGGGGGCTGCTCGTCGTCGGTGCACGCACCGTGACTGGTCTCATCGGGGTCGCCGCCGTCGCGGCCACCGTGCTCGCCGCGACGGTGCTGCCCCTGCCCGCGCACAAGGCTGAGCCCCCCAGCGCA
>Ga0180215_1002103_pt1 | contig 20602 bp, 18 predicted proteins | sample eDN3rd37CBELigBY_FD_128871 | JGI IMG/M metagenome (GOLD analysis project Ga0180215, IMG submission 128871) | Enriched backyard soil microbial communities from Emeryville, California, USA - eDNA 3rd pass 37_C BE-Lig BY (version 2) (version 2) | ecosystem: Environmental > Terrestrial > Soil >... | reverse complement strand
GATGCCGTTTTACGTAAGGAATGGATTGTAGCCTGTCTCGCATCGGAATTAACGGATCAGCCAAAGCAAGTATTTATTATGGGCGAGCGGGTCGCTTTGTTCCGTACAGAAGACGGTGTGCATGCTTTTAAAGATTTATGTGTGCATCGCGGAGCGGCGCTGTCGCTAGGCTGCGTCAAAAAAGGGCAGCTGGTCTGCCCTTATCATGCTTGGGAATATAATACATCAGGGGAATGCACCAGAATTCCGCAGCTTTCGCCAGGACAAGCCATTCCAAGCAAAGCGCGAGCTGTCGTATATGGCTGCAAAGAGCAATACGGCCTGATTTGGGTTAACCTGGAGCATACTGACGGCAACTCGCCGTTTTTCCCGTTTCCAGAGTTTGAAGACGACTCCTTCCATAAGGTGATGTGGGGACCGCAGACGGTTGCGGCAAAGCCGCCGCGCATTATTGAAAATTTCCTTGACGTCGGTCATCTGGCCGTCGTTCATGAGGGATATTTAGGTGTAGAGGATCATACGGAAATTGGCGATTACCGCGTTATTCGCGATGAGAAGGGCATTCGTTCCGAAGAAATAGAAGTGTTTCAGCCTGATCCGGACGGTTCGGGGGAATCGAAAAATGTGTACTATACGTATGCGATCGACCGGCCGATGACGGTCCACTTTACGAAACGCGATAAGGAAACAGGAAAATTGATGTCCATTCTGCTGACCGTACAGCCGCGCGATGCGGAAACTTCAGTAGCCTATGGCGTTATGTGCTTCAATTACGACACGGGCAACAGCGATGAGGATACGGTGAAATTCCAGGACATGATCTTTGCTCAGGACAAACCGATCGTTGAAAATCAAAAGCCTGAGGATTTGCCGCTTGATTTGCAGGTCGAGCTGTCGTTGAAATGTGACCGCGTCAGCATAGCCTACCGCCAATACCTGAAAGAACTGGGCGTGCAGTGGGGAACGGCATAAGCTTTATTGTTTTGAAAACTTAGTCCGAATGAGGACAGGGTGGGGTTGTTGAGACTTGGAAGGCTATAATGAGTTTATGCGAAGCAGACAGCCTGGAAATCGATGCCAATGTACATCCTTTTTAGTGAAGGTTGGGCAATCCGGATGAAAAAGATGCGAAAATGTAGGAATTCATGCGCCAAGTGCTCTATTCTTAATATTAAAGTCGAAAAGCCTGCATTCATGCAGGCTTTTCTGTATATGCGCTTAATATAGTCAAAATAAATGTACTTACGCATCTTTTTTGAGTCAGAGTCGACAGGCTGAACCAGTCCAGGTAGAGTTTTGCGATAAAACGATATCGGCAAAAGCTTACTTCGCGTTCTCATCCGGCTGATGAATTCCAATAAGATTGCCTTCTGTGTCTATATAATAGCCTTGCCACGCCATGCCCGGAAGCGCGTACTTAGGCAAGGCCACCTTGCCCCCATGATTAAGAATTTTGGCTTCAGTTGCATCGTAGTCCTCTACGCCCATCGTGCATGCAAAGCCGTTCAAAGGCTGGCCTGGCTCTGGGGAAGGACCTCGACGCTGCATCAAAGCCCCGTTGATTCCAAGCGTATTGGCGTCACCCGTCACAGCTCCGAAATAAGGCATGCCCGCATAATCGCTCCAATCCTCAAATGTCCATCCGAATACCTCTCCATAAAACGTTTTGGCGCGTTCCATATCGTCGACATGAATCTCGAAATGAACTAATCTACCCATAATGACCTCCTGTACATTGATTTTTGTAGCTCTTAATTATTTATGTGCTTTGCCTAGATTCTCCTGCATTAGTATTGAAGTGATGTGGAAATTTATACATGCTTAACATTTGTCGTGGGCTTCGTTAACCTGACCAACGATTCCTTCCAGCTTTGATGGAGGTCGGCGGCAGAGCAGCCAAAGGCTTTGTCGAAGTCGGAAGGGTTTTTGATAAATGTAATCAAAGCGGTAGCTCCGTAATGCTTGAGTACAAACTCTATGAGCGAGTTGGCTATTTGCGTTGTTCGAGTGTCTAATCTCGTGAAGTCATAAACCAAGAGGAGGCAGATGAAAAGCATGGATATTCAAATCGTGAATTTGGCGAATCGAATGAAATATTTAGACGAAGTCAGTGAATGGTTCTGGCATGAGTGGGGGAAGTCAGACAAAAGAAAACATGAAGTACACGACTATTCATACGACGCAGCAAGATCATGCATACACATAGTCCAAAAATTATGTAAAAAGATACATTCAAAGCTGAGAGAAAAATTTTTAACATATAGGTATTTAATGGGAATAAGTTCTATTAATTAAGGATTTGCGCTTCGTCAATTGAAAAGAGAATAAAGCGGAGGATGGTTCTTATGATAAAGGAAGTTTCTATCTTGCCTATTCAATCTAATTATTCTATTGACACTCACAGCATTGCTGCTGCGGTTTTGAACGAAGAGCCTTTAATTATGAAATTTGATCATGTGTTAAGCGAGGATGAATGCCAATCGCTTATTGAAGCTGCTTCGCCCCGGCTGCAAAGATCGAAATTGGCGAACAAGGAAGTTAGTCAAATTCGGACCAGCAGCGGCATGTTTTTTGATGAAAATGAAAGCACTTTCCTTGCAGGAATTGAGAAACGGATAGCGAGCTTAATGCATGTGCCGATCGCTCATGCCGAAGGGCTGCAAGTGCTGCATTATGAGCCTGGGCAACAATTTAAGGCGCATTATGATTTTTTCGGTTCAGGCCACTCTTCTAGCCCAAATAATCGAATAAGCACATTAGTCATTTATTTGAATGATGTAGAAGAAGGGGGAGATACAACATTCCCCCATTTAGGCGTTGCCGTTAAGCCAATGAAAGGCTCGGCTGTTTATTTCGAATATTTTTATAGCGAGCAAACGATCAATGATCTGACGCTGCATTGCGGGGAGCCCGTAATTCGGGGTGAAAAATGGATCGCTACGCAATGGATGCGCAGACAGCCTATTCGGTAATAGAGTAGAGCAGCACCACATTCCTGACTATAATCCCCTTCAACAGCTTGCGAGGTAGTTGAAGGGGATTTTTAATGCAGGCGGTATGGAACATACCTGCTATTCTTTAGGAAATACAACGGTAAAGGTTGTCCCCGCGCCAAGATCACTTTCAACGGTTATAGTCGCCTCATGATAAGCAAGCACCTCTCGAACGATAGAAAGCCCTAAGCCCATGCCGTCCCGCTTTCGGGCATGATCCGCACGGTAAAAGCGATCGAAGGCGAGCTTGCGTTGCTCTTCGTTCATGCCTATTCCTGTATCGCGAATGATTACCTTAGCCGCATGGGCGTATTGCGTGCACGTAATTTCAATTAAGCCATATTTTTTATTGTATTTTACCGCATTGCTCAATAAGTTTTCCCAAGCGTTCAGCAGGAGCGATTTATCACCGGCTATTTCAACCGGCTGCAGATTCATGAAAATTTCTAGCTCCTTTTCTTGAATGCGCCACATCATAGATCGAACCACGCTGCGCAGCTGCTCGTCTAGGCGGATTGGCTGCTTTTGCAGCGGGTATGTTCCCTGATCCAGTGAAGTCAGCACAAGCAGCTGCTTTGTTAAGTTGGACAGCCGTTTAGCCTCCGTTTGGATGATATGATTATATTGCTTGCCCTCGGTTGACGAAATCTCCGAATCCAGCAGCTCGGTGTAGCCTAAAATATTCAGTAGCGGAGATTGAAAATCATGGGACACGTTGTTAATAAACTTGCGCCTTGTTTCATCCGTATTGGCGAGCTTCTTCTGCATCATTCTGAAGCTGTCGGCCAGCTGACCGATTTCGTCCTTTCCTACTATCGTTAACGGGTAATCAAAATTGTTCCTTGCAATTTCCCGCGTTGCCGAGGTAAGCTCCGTTAAGGAATGAATAAGTTTTCTGGAGAAAAACAAAATGCCAATCATGCTAATCACGACAACAGCTGCAATAAATCCGAAAAAGGCTAAATGAATTTCCGAGAACATGCTCTCGTTCGTTGACCGCAAAAAAAGCGCCCATTTTTCACCTTCCACCTCAATCCGCAGGCCGACTGTATTTTCGAGCTTGTTCGAGAAATGTTCGATTACTGAAAAAGGGCTTTGTAAATGAGTCATGCCATGGTAGATCGTTGCATCGTCAAAGAGAAGCCGCATATCAGGAGTTAGTGTATCGTCGTTAAACGGTAAGCCAAAGTCAAACAGTGTGCCGTCTTCATGCACAAATGCAATTTGATAGTCCATTGCACTCATGGATTGTAGAAATTGAGCAGCTTTTTCCACGGACAGCTCATTGTCTTCTATATGCCCGGCAAACTGTTCGACAACCCTTAAATGCCGCTGATCAACCTGATCCTTTACGAAAACGAAATATAACAGGTTCGAAACGACATAGCCGACGGCAAGGCTGACAAGAATAATGATGCTTGTGAATACGATAAAACGGTGCTGTAATTTGTTCATTTCAAAACCTCTAGCCGGTATCCGACGCCCCGTATAGTGACAATTTCAATCGTTGCTTTTGTACGCTTAAGGCGTTCGCGAATACGATTTATATGGGTATTCAACGTATATTCCGGCTGGTCGAGGGACTCCCCCCATATATCTTCAATCAACTTCCAGCGATTTACATTATGCCCGGCGCGCTGCATCAAGAAAGCTAATATTTCAAGCTCGCGCATCGGCCAAATATACTGCTGCTGATCAATTGCAATCTCCCAGTTCATCGTATCGATCTGAACATTGCCGAGCTTAAGCTGAGTTTGCGTTGATTTCTGATGGCGGCGCAAAATCGCCTGTACGCGAAACAACAATTCCTTAGCTTCAAAAGGCTTTACGATATAATCGTCAATTCCTTGCTGAAAGCCCTTCTCTTTATCTTGCAGTTGTCCTTTGGCCGTCAGTAAAATAACAGGAATATCATAATTCGCCGTTAAAATATGAGCCAGCTGATAGCCGTCTATACCCGGCATCATAACGTCAACGACCGCTAAATGAGCCGTTTGTTTTTGTAAAAGAGCAAGCGCTGCCTCGGCATTGCTTGCTTGTGTGACGCTATAGCCTGCTTGCGTTAGCTGGATGGACACCAATTGCAAAATGACTTCATCATCGTCAACGATAAGAATATGCAATGATGCTCCTCCTTTGCTGTTTATTTCTTATCTTTTTCAACAAATAAAATTAAGGATGGCAACAGCATACCACGCACCAGGAATGTATCAATTAAAATCCCAAGCGCGACGATAAAGCCGAAAATAAACAAGTCAGTTATCGGCATCGTCATAAGTGCCGCAAATGTAGCCGCCAGAATGACCCCGGCTGACGAAATGACGCCTCCCGTATTGCGAATCGCGATTTCCAGCGCTGTTCTAATGCTGTTGCTTTTACGCTCCTCCAAGAAACGGGACACTAGAATAATGTTGTAATCGATGCCCAGCGCGACCAAGAAGATAAAGGCATACACAGGAACTCGCGTGCTGACGGCATCATAATTAAACAACACATCGACCAGGAAAATACCTAATCCTAAAGCAGATACGTAGGAGATCAAAATAGTGCCCATCATATAAATCGGCATTTTGACAGCGCGGGTTAAAAACAGCAGCAATATAAGAATAAGAATGGTTTCTAACACGACAATTTTAACGATGTCTCCATTATTAATGGCTTGCTCGTCAGCTAGCTTTGCCGTTATCCCGCTATAAACGAGCTCAACGCTGGCTCCATTTGCTAATGTATAAGTTTCATTATTTTGCCTAAATTCATCAATAAATAATATAGCTTCGCTGCTGTAGGGGTTATCAGCCAGGGATACGGTCAGTTTGGCTTTCGTACCGTCTTCCGCAATGCCGGATAGACGAGCCGAGTGAACAGCTTCCTCTGCAACAAAATAATCCGCAATTTCTTGTACATAATCGGCCGTTAAGCCTTCTCCTGTAACAAGCACACTTGTCTGGGCCAAGTCCCCTTTATTAAACTTTTCTTCTACGATTTCAAACCCGACGCGAGACGGCAAATCGTCCGGGAAGTTTTTTACCGAGTTGAATTCGAAATCCAAATTAACGACGTTCGCAGCTGTAATTATCAGAAACAAAGCTACAGCTCCGCCTGCTAGGCCTGGCTTAGTCGTGACAAACTTGGCGATCGGTCCCCAAATGCCCTGTTTAACTTCAGTTGATTGTCCGAATTTCGGCACTTTTGGCCAAAATGCTTTGCGTCCGAATAGCGCGAATAAAGCAGGCACTAGTGTAACCGATGCAATCATAATGATAAACATGGCCAGTCCGAATACCGGGGCAAAGTTTTGATAATCCCGGAAATCTGCAAAAAATAATACTAACATCGCGGCGAGTACCGTGCCTCCTGCAAATAATACAGGGACTGCAGTCGCTCTCATAGCCATTTTCATTGCGACGTACTTGTCCTCATAATGATTCAATTCCTCGCGATAACGAGAAAATACGAATAACGAGTAGTCAATTACGGCAGCGAACAGCAAAATGCTCATGATAGACGTGGTCGAGTTATTAATTTCAAGTCCGCCTGCTCCTAATAATGCGACTGATTGGTTGACGACCTGGTACACGATAACAGTCGCAAGCAATGGGATAATCGCCAGAAGCGGAGAGCGGTAAATGAGAACAAGCAGCACTAAAATAATGCCGACCGTGGCGAACAATAATTTCAAATCGGCTGATTCAAACAGCTTTGTTGTATCGCCTGCTATTCCGGCAGGCCCTGTAATATAGAAATCGGTAGATAGAGATTCGGCGATCGATGTTCCCACTTCTGTGGCATGATCATTAATATCGGCATAGTCGGCGTTGCCTAAACCAGCTGCAAGGGTCATTGGCACAATCATTGTCGATTTATCTTCTGACAAAAATGCTGCAATTGCCTGTGACGGCAGCGCAGTAATATCCAGAATTTCATCAATGCCTTCAATGTCCTCATTTTGTATGCCTTGAATAATCGTGTTGACCTCTTCTTGCACTAAATCGCCAGAAGGATTATGGAATACTAGAATGCCAGGTGTTCCTTGTTCATTTGGAAAATATTTGTTTAGAGCTTTTTCTGCTGCGATAGATAATGCTTCATCCGGCAGAGATTGAAAGTTTGTAACTTTATAATCGCTTAATTTTGGCCCGGCACTAATGAAAATCATAACGACAAGCCAGATAACAAGCGTTATCCAAGCCCCTCTCTTCGTCGAAACTTTGTCTGTAAACTGCTTTAAAATATTCATCCTTGTCCTCCTTTATATGATCCTTCAGTAGTATATAGGAGGAAAATAAATTGAATATAAATGCGGGGCAAGCGCCCTCCGAGGCTTAGCCAACCCGTTGATGCCACGAAAATGAATCCTTTTTCCCACAATTCAGGTATTATAAGAAATAGAACAACGAATCGAGGAGGACAGCCCGGCATGGGAATCTTATCGAGGTTTAAAGAAATTATGAGAGCCAACGTGAATTCGGTCATGGATCAAGCCAAGGATCCGGAGAAGGAAATTAATGAATATATGCGAACGCTTAACCGTGACTTAGGGGCGGTGAAGGCGGAAACGGCTGCGGTGCTCTTGAACGAGCGAAGGGCAAAGACGCAGCTTGACGAGTGCGAAGCCGAAATAAAGAAGCTGCAGCGCTATGCCGAGAAATCCCTGGAAGCGGGCAACGAGGGCGAGGCGCTTAAGTTTTTGGAGAAAAAAGCGAAGCAGGCGGAACGGTTGAACGATCTGAATGCGGCATACGAGCTGGCATCGGCGGTTGCGGACAGCATGAAGCAAATGCAGGATAAGCTTGTATCCGATATTGGACAACTGGAAGCGCGGTATGCCGAGCTGAAAGGAAAGCTGGCCTCCATTAAGATGCAGGAAGGGCTCCATTCGGGCTCGAACGGCGTTCAAGCCTCCTTCGATGCGATGGAGGAGAAAGCCGATTACGCATTGAACAGAGCGATGGCTTTGGCCGAGCTTCGATCGGCTGCTTCGGAGGAAGAGGAGCTGAAAAGGCAGCTCGCGCAATTGGAGAAGGGTTCGTCCGCGATTGCAAGAACGTCGACAACCGCCGAGGATGAACTGTCTGCGATGAAAGAAAGATTGAATAAGAAGGAATAACGGGCGAGCGAATTGTGCTGAAATTGAGGTGAGCAGATGCAGGTACTTGATTATAAATGTCCGAACTGCGGCGGAGGCATGGTGTTTGACAGCGTTACAGGAAGGCTGTCTTGTCACAGCTGCGGAAGGAAAGACGATATTGAGACGATTCCAGATCCTCTGAAGACGTATGCATTTTCCGAAAATGAAGTGAATGAGTTTCAGTGCAACAGCTGCGGAGCGGTCACGATAACGGAAGCGGAGACGGCGGCTACCGTTTGCAGCTTTTGCGGCGCTGCCGTTGTGCTTGGCGACCGGCTAGCCGGGAAGCTGGCTCCGGCGCTAGTCATTCCTTTTTCGATCAGCAAGCAGCAGGCGATGGAGGCTTTTCGCAAATGGTGCAAAAATGGGCTGCTTACGCCGAAAGGCTTTGTAACAGCGGATCGCATCAAAGGGATTACCGGGATGTATGTGCCCTTCTGGTTATACGAGCTGCATAATCAAGTTGAGGCTCATGGCCATGCGACCAAAGTGAGGGTTTATGTGAAAGGCGACTACCGATATACGGAAACGCAGCATTATAACGTATACCGGAGGCTTCGTCTGAACTACACGAGGGTGCCGATTGACGCATCGGAGAAAATGAACGATGCACTAATGGATAAGCTGGAGCCTTTCCCCTATGAGCAGCTGAAGTCGTTTAAAACACCTTATCTCGCCGGTTATGTTGCCGAAAAATATAGTTATAATGATAAAGAGCTTCTGCCGCGGGCAAAGGACAAGATTAGAGAATATATTGAATCGGCCATTTCATCTTCTGTGACAGGCTATACCACGGTCAATTTCATCGATAAGCAGGTTAACAACACCTACACCAATGCGGATTATTGCCTGCTCCCGGTATGGGTCGTTCACTACGATTACAATAAGTTGGAATACACCTTTGCCATGAACGGCCAGACCGGCAAGGTAGTCGGCAAGCCGCCTATAAGCAAGGCCAAAGTCATGAAGTGGTTTGCGGGCATTGCCGGGGTCTCTTTCCTCCTGCTGAAAACCATATCATGGTCGATGGGAGGAGGATTGCTGTGAGAAAACGGTATTCGATTGCTGCCATCCTGTCTCTCGTCTTGATGCTCTTCGCTATTCCTGCCCATATATCGGCATCGGTAGAATTGAAAAAGTTAATCTACGATGATGCGAATTTGCTCAGCCCGGACGAATATGATGAGCTTAATACGCTGGCCAATAAATACGGAGCCAAGAGAGAAACGGATATTATTATTATTACTTCCAACAATCCCGATAATGTAGATGTCGAGGTTATGACGGAGGACTTTTATGACGAGAGGGCGCCTGGCTATGATAAGCGCCATGGCAATACAGTCATATTGACACTGGATATGAGAAATCGGGATGTGTATTTGGCTGGATTTTATAAGGCGGAGACGTATCTGGACGATGGAAGGCTTGATAAAATACGGGCCAAGATTACGCCGAGCTTATCGGAAGGCGATTATGCGGCGGCATTTAAAAAATATATTAAAACCTCCTATAAATATATGGGCATCAAGCCCGGCGTGAACCCCGATAATATACTGTTCAACATCTGGTTTCAATTAGGGGCAGCGGCAGCGATCGGCGGAATTGCCGTCAGTATTATGGCGTTTAACTCGGGCGGCCGTGTCACCGTCAATCGCCGTACTTATGAGGATGCCAAAACGTCAGGGATCGTGGACCGCCAGGATCAGTATGTGAGAACGACAGTAACAAAAACAAAAATCGAGAAATCGTCCGGCGGCGGCGGTCGAGGCGGCAGCGGTGGCGGCGGCTTCACAGGCGGCGGCCATTCCCATAGCGGAAGCAGAGGGAAATTTTAATTAAAGGAGAGAGATATCGATATGGTATTTTTCAAGAACCAATTTGCTAATGTTGTCGAATGGGAAGAGTTCAGGGATGATATGATTTTCTGGAAGTGGAGCAATCGGGAAATTAAGAAGGGCAGCAAGCTCATTATTCGCTCCGGCCAAGACGCCATTTTCGTAAACAATGGGAAAATTGAAGGCATTTTTGAGGATGAAGGCGAGTACAGCATCGATTCGGACATTATCCCGTTTCTATCCACGCTAAAAGGGTTCAAGTTCGGCTTCAACAGCGGCATGCGGGTTGAGGTTTTGTTCGTGAACACGAAGGAGTTTACGGTCAAGTGGGGGACTCAGAATCCGATCATGATCCCTACGCCGCAGCTTCCAGGCGGCATGCCGATTCGCGCCAACGGAACGTTCAACTTTAAAGTGAACGATTACGTAACGCTCATCGATAAGATTGCCGGAATCAAGAACAGCTATCTTGTTGAGGAAGTGAAGATCCGTATTACCTCTGTGCTGGATCAGCTGCTTATGAAGTGGATCAGCAGAGAAGGAAAGGATATGTTCAATCTGCAGGCCAATGCTTCTGAAATCGCGAGAGGCATTCGCGAGGATCTGGATATGGAAGTGCTGGGCAACGGCATGACGATTACCGGCTTTCAAGTGATGAGCTTCAATTATCCGAAAGAAATTCAGGATATGATTACGAAGACCGCTTCGCATGAAATGATCGGCAACTTGCAGAAATATCAGCAGGTCAGCATGACCGAAGGAATTGCATCCGGCAAAGTGCAGGGCGGCGGCGCCGCTTCCGATATGGCTGGCATGATGATGGGGATGAACCTGGCGAATGAAATGCTGAAAAATATGAACCAGAATCAGAGCCAGGGTCAGAATCAGCAGCCAGCGGCTCCAAAGGCGCCTGAATCAGGGAATGCTGCCCCTTCGGGGGGCAGCAAGCCTAACTTCTGCCCGAACTGCGGCACGAAGAACGAAGGCGCTAACTTCTGTCCAAACTGTGGACAAAAGCTGGGCTAATAGGTGAATACATGGATCGAACCGTCAAAATCCTTTTCATTAAGGCATGTCTGACGGTTCGGTTTTTTAGGGGGCTTTGCTAGCTGTGAAACAGAACAAATACGATGATCAGCAATTTTTTGAGAAGTATAGCCAGATGCCTCGTTCAATTGGAGGATTGGATTCCGCAGGCGAATGGGCTTTCTTTCGTTCCATGCTTCCTGAATTATACGATCAAAGGGTACTCGATCTTGGCTGCGGCTACGGCTGGCATTGCCGCTATGCACGCGAACGCCAGGCAAGGTCTGTCGTTGGCGTCGACCTTTCGGAGAAAATGTTAGAGCGCGCGCAAGCTATGACTAATGATCCGCAGATCGATTATCGCCGTCTCGCTATTGAAGATATCGAATTTGCAGAAGAAGAATTCGATGTCGTGATCAGCTCGCTTGCATTCCATTATGTAGAGCGATTCGACTTGATTTGCCGTAAAGTCAATCATTTCTTGGCTCCAGGGGGATCTTTCGTGTTCTCCGTGGAGCATCCGATCTTCACAGCGCTTGCTGCGCAAGATTGGCTTTACGGCCCGCAAGGGGAGAAGCTGCATTGGCCTGTCGATAACTACCATGAAGAAGGAGCGCGGGTATCCAGATTTCTGGACGATAATGTCGTCAAATACCATCGTACAGTCGCCGCCTACGTAAATACATTATTGGAGTCAGGCTTTCATATCAGCAAGCTTTCCGAGCTTCAGCCGACCCAAGAGATGCTGGACAACAATCCGGCCTGGCAGGAAGAAATCCGCCGCCCGATGTTTTTATTACTATCGGCAGTGAAACCGCCGGAGAATAAGGCGGTGAAACGGAATGAATGAGCAGCATTGGCTGGCGGTGCAGTTTCCTATGAAAAGCGCAAAAGGAAATCAGCGCGACAGCTGGCTAAAAGATAATGTAATGGACTATTTAGAAGCTTATTTAGCAGATGCCGGGCTTGGCCATGTCGATGGGTTCGATATGGGAAAATGCGTGTCAGATCCGAATGCATTTGCCCTTAATATATTTTGTGTCGTAATGGATGAAGCGCGAAGCATTGCCTTGATTAAGAGAGTTTTAAAAGAGCATAGGCTCGATTACACCCGAATCAAAATAGCGACGATGCCTTATGAGAACGGAGAGGCCTATACGCTGAAATATGCCTATAAGAAAGGCGTCACCGATTTTTCGCTATAGCGGTTTGAAAAAAACGCCGGAGTATTCCTGACCTCGCAGGGATTCTCCGGCGTTAATGATTTAAGCGGAATTAGTGAGTCTTCATGCTGGCGTTGCCTTCCTGAGACTTCAGCTCAGCAATCAGCTTATCGCCTTCGACGTCCAGGTTCGGCAGCATACGGTCCAGCCATTTCGGCAGCCACCATGCCTTATCGCCGAAGACGGCCATTACAGCCGGGACGAGCGCCATCCGGACGATAAAGGCGTCAATCAGAATGCCGGCGGCCAGGGCGAAACCGATCTGTTTGATCATAATATCATGAGCAAATATAAAGCCGGCAAAGACGGAAATCATAATGACGGCTGCGGCTACGACGACGCGGCTCGCTTGATCGTATCCGTGTACGACGCTCTCCTTTCCGTGATGCCCGTGGACGTAAGATTCGCGCATGGAGCTAACAAGGAACACCTGATAATCCATCGCCAATCCATAGAGAATGCCGGTAACCATAATCGGCATAAAGCTGAGCAGCGGCCCGCCGGTGTCAAAACCGAAGAGGGAGTGCAGCCAGCCCCATTGGAAGACCGCCGTCGTAATCCCGAACGTAGCAAGCACGCTGAGAAGAAAACCGACCGTCGCTTTAACCGGCACGATGATGGAGCGAAAGACGAGCAGCAGAATAATGATCGAAAGGATAACGATAATGCCGACATAGAGCGGGAACACCTCGGCCAGCCTTGAGGACATATCAATGTTGATTGCGGTAAAGCCGGTAACGCCAATCTTGACATTGTACGTCTGCGCCATACTTGAATCAGAAGCCCGAAGCTCGTTGACCAAATCTCTCGTCTCCGTATCAGTCGGACCCGTTGTTGGAATGAGGCTAATAATGGCCATATCGCCAGTCTGGTTGACGCCCATAGGCGTAACAAGCGCTACGTTACTATGCTGCTGCAGCTCCTGAATCAGTCCGCCGAGCATCTCCGGCGTTATCGTGTCTGACGATCCTTTCGGTTCGGTAACCAGAAGAAGAGGGCCATTGAAGCCTTCGCCGAAACCGTTCGAAATCGCGTCGTAGCTTTGTCTTGCGGAAGTGTCTAGGTTCGCAGTCGCACCCGAAGGAATGCCCATCTCCATCTTAGCGACCGGAATCGCTGCCGCGCCGAGGATGACAATAACGCCAACAATAATGAGCCAGCGGCCCTTCACGACGCCTGTTATCCAGCGGTGCGCGAATCCATGAGCATTTTTTGTCGTAGGGCTGCTATGCTTCATGCGCGCTTTTGCCGAGCAGATGCGTTCACCGACCAGACCGAGCAGAGCCGGCAGCAGAGTCAGGGCAACCAAGACGTTAATGAGAACGGCCAAGGCGGCAACAAGCGCCATCGCGGACAAGAAGCCGATTCCGATGACAAGCATGCCGCACAAGGCGATAATGACCGTCAACCCGGCAAAAAATACGGCGCTTCCTGCGGTGCCGACCGCTCTGCTCGCGGCCTCGCGAGCGCTTAGCCCCTGTTCTAGAATGATGCGGCGCTGACGATTTACGATGAACAGCGAGTAGTCGATACCGACGGCCAGCCCGACCATAAGCGCCAGCACAGGCGTGAGATCGGTCATATGGAAAAATTTCGAGAAAGCGTAAGCCGCGCCAACGCTTATGCCTACCCCCATTATGGCGGTCAAAAGCGGCAAGCCTGCGGCAACGACCGTACCGAGCGTCATGAAAAGAACGACGGCGGCAACTACAAGACCAAGTGCTTCAGTAGAGCCGATCGCGGGCTTGCTTGACAGCGAGTCGCTTGGCAATGCGGTAATCCCGGTCTGCTCGACGGCCATAACAGCATCAATAACGGAATCGGGGACCCAATCGGGCAGCGACATTTGCTGAACGGTGAATTGAAATTGGAAGAGGGCAACGCTGCCGTCAGCTGCGAGCATGACGCCAGGCACCGGAACGCCGTTCACCATCAGAGGGCCGAAAGGAGGCATTTCGCCTATTGGCGCTTGCGCGGATTGGTTCGTTTGTTCCGATGCGTCTCCTTGCACAGCTTCAGTTCCTTGAGCGGCGTCAGTCATGGAAGCTCCGGCTTGCGCAGCCAGTTCTATAGGATTAATCACATATTCTAAATTATATACCTGCATAACGGCTTCGCTGATGGAGCCCAAACGCTCCGGCGTATCCAGTCGTTCGCCATTAGGCGCCGTGAATACGATGCTTGCTTGACCGCCCGAAGCCTCGGGCAGCTCTTTCGCCAACTGGTCCAATACCTTCTGCGATTCAGTGCCTTCAATTTTCATATCGGAGCTGACATGAATGCCGTTGACTCCCAGTATGGCGAGCACAACGCCAAGAATTGCAATCCAGCTAACAATGAAATACCACGGTTTGGTGTAGGCTGATTTGCCCAGTTTATACAGAAAAGTTGACATACGTTAATGCTTCTCCTTTACATGTGGGAATAACGTGGCGCTATGCGTTAAAAGCCGTTGCGCAAATAACCGAACATCGTATCTAAATAGTGATCGAACGTGACAGCCTCTGGCGCCTCGGCTTCTGATTGCCCTGGAAGCAGCACGTTCAGGCTGCCGTCAAGCATAGGCAGCATGGCTCCATAAACGGCACCGACGAGAAGGTGGGTGTACTGCTTGGGATATCGTCCGCGGGATAGCTTGCTGATTGTATCCTGGGCAGTTATTAGCAAGCGGTGAAGCGCGCTTAGGATGTATGGTTCAAGTGTCGGGCTCTGCTTCGCAAGCGACACGAGCTGACTCAATTTCCCTATATGCTCTGCTGTCAGCTGCAGCTTCATTAACTGATACAGGCTGTCGAGCGGAGATAGGTCCTCGGTTAGGCCGTTGATCCAGTCAGTAACTTCGTCAGCGCCTTTAAAGATGAAAGCCGCTGTCGCCACCGCTTCCTCCTTGCAGCTGTAGTGGTTCGCGAACGTTCTTCTGGAATAACCGGCGCGCTGCACGATATCCTCGACAACGAAGCCGTCCAGCCCTTTCTCCAGAGCTAGCTCGAATGCTGCATCGGCAAGCGCATTCGCGGTAGCTTCTCTTTTCATATCACGCAAATTTGGCTTGTTCATTATGTATCCGCCTAAGCGTTCTCCTCTTTTCCTTTAGAATGGAAGGTTCTTCAAAAATAAATACACATCTATATTATTGCCCATTGGGCAATGTTGCACAATGGGCAATTTGTTACAGAGTTGTGGCGAGATTGAAAGATGGCAAGTCACCGATTTTTTGTCATAGAGACTTTAGAGGATGACAGGAAATTAAGAACAGATCGGTTGAATTGCTGAGGCTCTTCAATAAAGGGGAGGTGACCGCAGTGCTGCATCATCATTTTCGATGATAGCTCTATGCCTTGATGCAAAATGTCGGCTGTCTTGATATTAAATGGATGATCTTCATCTGAAATGACGATAAGCGCCGGAATGCTGATCTCATGCAAACGATTGATGGCGCAAGGTTTGCTTGCAACTGAAAGGCTTGGAGAGAATTGGCAGAAGTTGCTAATGGTTCGAACATTATCGAGCACGCTGCCTCGTGCTAGTTCCTTTTGAGTAGAGGGAAAGAAGTATTGCCAGAATGGATTCGCTATGAATGACTCGATAGCCCGCTCATGTCCTTTAAGACGAACGTTCATATAATTTTTAATGCCTTGCCACATCATTCTAATCGGATAGGGATGGCCGTTAATAGAGGGCGAGACGAGTATAAGGCTGCGGACAAGATGCGGGTATGCAAGCGCAAAATCGATAGCAACGCCGCCGCCCAATGAGGAGCCAATGAGCGTCACACTAGGCAGATCTAAGGCATCAACCAGCGCTTTTAAATCCTCGACATTGGAGAACGGTGCGCTAGGCGTGCTGGATAGGCCATATCCCCGTAAATCATAGCGGATTGTTGTATAAAGGGAGGAAAAGACGGCTATCTGTTCATCCCAGATCCGACGGTCGTTGAAATTGCCATGTATCAATATTAGGGGCTCGCCTATTCCGGACACTTTATAATATATTTGCCCGCCTTTAACGTTTAAATAGTCCTCAATCATAATTGAACCTCCAATTATAAGAAATCGGCATTATGCAGGTTATCCTCTATAATCGATCTCAGCACCTCGGACACGGAGTAATCGCCTCTTTGACAGCGGCGGTCTATTTCATCCCAGCACTCGTCAGGCAAAGTTAAAGATATTTTACGAGTTATGCCTATAGGCTTGCGCCCCGCCCCTTTTCGGCTGCCGCCTCTCTTATCGGTTAGACAACCGGAGTTCTTGTTATTTAATACTTCCATCTTTGATCACCCCACAACATCATTCCACAGTATTGTTTTTCAGTCAATTTTTGCTACCTCAATCAAAATCCTCGCCTATGCTTCGAAATTAATCATACTTCTTTATAAATATTTGCAATTGTCTTCCGGTCCTGCGGCGGCTAGCATAATGGCTATAGCTTTTAGGATAGGAGGAGGTTTGAATGGCAGTGCATCTAGAATCTCAAATTATTGCTTACCCGGCGCCGGCAGAAGCGGTCGGCAACGATGATTTCACGGTCAGAGTCAGAACGTCGGAGGGGGATTGGGTCAGCTTATTTACCTATCTGGTATGCGTCGATATGCATGATGTGCGCGAGGCGTCGATGGCGACGTTTGATTTTGCAGGAACGGTTGAAGTAGAGGTTACAAGCGTTCGCAAGACGGTAGCTTCTGCTGTTATCCGTCCTCTGTCGAAAGCGATAGCTCATAGCACTGCAGGAAATACAATATCGTTCACCATTGATCGTCCGTGCAAGCTAAGCATTGAGATCAACGGCGACCGTTTTCACAATTTGCATTTGTTTGCGAACGCACTCGAAACGGATGCACCCGATCCAGACAGCGCTAATGTGCTGTATGTCGAGCCGGGCGCGTACAATGCGGAATCATTGGTTATAAGCCTGCATGCAAGCGTAGAGGACGGAGCGCGGAAGGATATCGTTTATTTCGCTCCCGGCCTGCATCGGTTCGAGGACGGACTCTTCTTCATTCCATCCGATAAGACCGTATATGTGGCAGGCGGAGCTATCGTTGTGGGAGCTTTTGTTTGCAAGCATGTCGAGAACGTAGCGATTCGCGGCAGAGGCATTGTATATTTGCGCGATATCGCGAAAACGACCTATTGGCGAACGGTGCAAATCGATTATTCCCGCAATGTGCTGGTGGAGGATATCGTATCGGTCGATCCGCCTCACTATAGCATTCATCTCGGGCAATCGGACAATGTATGGATCCGCAATTTCAAGTCGTTCAGCACGCGCGGCTGGTGCGACGGCATCGATATGATGTCCTGCTCGAACGTCCATATTGAAGACGTCTTCCTTCGGACATCGGACGATTGCATAGCGGTATACGGCAGCAGAGGGGAGTTCAAAGGGGATACCACCAATATTTGCGTCAAGGACTCCATCCTGTGGGCCGATGTCGCGCATCCGATTATGATCGGCTGTCACGGCGACCATGAGGGCGAAGGGGATATGCTCCAAAATCTAAGCTTCAGCAATATAGATATTTTGGAGCATCACGAGCCTCAGGACGGCTATTGGGGCTGTATGGCCATTAACGCAGGGGACAAAAATACGGTTCGGAACGTGACATTCAGCGGCATTCGCATCGAGCAATTCGAGCAGGGACGTTTGGTCGATATACGCGTGTTTCAAAATGAAAAATATAATCCTTACCCCGGCAACCGTGTAGAAAACATCCGGTTTGAGCATATCTCGTTCAATGGATCATGCGGGAATCCTTCCGTTATAGCAGGCTTTGACGACAAGCGGATCGTCGACGGCGTTCATTTTCGAGATTTTCGGATCAATGGAACGCTTATCGACGGACAAGAGCCAGGACGCTTTGAATGCAACGAGTATGTGCGAAACGTTACGTTCAGCGCAGACTAATCAATCATAGTGTTTAAAGTACAAGCTGCTTGGACGAGCGGCTTGTTTGTTTTCGCCCCTGAAAAGGATTGCGATATTATTAAAGTGAAAATTTTATAATAGTGAAAGCGCACTCATTTCGGTATGCTTGAGTTATAATTCTTTCGAGTGAAGTTTCAACAGAGAAGGGGGCCTTGTGATGAGAAGCGAAAAACAGAAAAATGGGTGGACGTTATTTACCCATCTCATCCTTTCGTTCACTTTACTGGCGGTTGTCTTAGTCGGGCTTGTCGGCGGTTATTTATACGTGCAGGCGAATAAGCTGATGGTCGATGAAATTGCAAGGGATAATCAGCGACGGCTGCAGGCGTCTGAAGATTTTACCGAAAATACGATGCTCAAAAGATTCGAGAACAGCATTCGCAATAAGGCGCTGTCCACATTGTCGAATGAAGGGCATTCCATTCTAAATGAATTGCTGTACAGTAATTGGGAGGGTAATGCAAGCCGCATCTTGGCGTTCCGATCAGAGCTCGAATTATTTAAAATTGCAAATGAAGGCGTTTACAAAATTACGACCTACTTCAAAAATGACAATTATATCGTCGACAATAATATGTTTTATATGGATAAGGAAAACTCTGCAGATGCAGCTTTCATACAAAATGACTTGAATTCGGCCTCCAACAGTTGGGTCATTAGAACGGTAAACGACGGGTGGCAGGATTATAGGGTGCTGACCTATGCCATTCCGCTCCCGTACGGCTCATCGCCTGAGCAATCCGCAGGGACGCTTTATTTGGATGTCGATCTGAAATATATTAGCCAAATGGTATCGAGCACAATGGGCTCGCCAAAGGAAAATTTATTTGTTTTCGACCGTGCGGGCGCTGCGGTATTTCATACTGGGCAGGCGAATGAAGCGGACTTGGCAATCGCGAGCCAATGGATGGAGACGGAACGGCCAACCCGGGATTTTGAGTTTAATAACCGCGATAAATACGTATTGTCCTACATGGATGAGCAATCCTCCGCTTACGGCTGGCATTATATTCTCATCCGCCCTGTCAATTCGTTTGTCTCGTCCTCCAACGAGCTGAAAAGTGAAATTTTCATAAGCTGTTTGCTTGTCTTATTGCTTGGCCTTCTTATCTCTTATGTGATGTCGCGGCGCGTCTATGTTCCGATGAAGTCGCTTGTATCAAGCATCCGCAGCTTATATCATACTAGCCCCTCGAGCCATACCCGCAATGAGTTTGCTCTTATCGGAACCGCACTGAATACTTTAGGCAGCAAGGTCGTTACGCTGGAGAATAAGGCGAGAGCCAACGAGCTGAAAAATCTTGTTTTAGGCGCCGGGAGCGGGTTGGAGTATGATCATGCGGTATCTAAGGATGCCCATTATATTGTATCGTACGTTCATATTGTTCAAGGGAAAATGGCCGATTTTAAAGCCTGCTATGAGCAGCATGCTCTTTATGAGAATTATCACTTGATCGGCATCAATGATCAGGATGCGGCTATTCTTTACAGCTGCGAGCAGCATGACGGGCGTGAAGCAATGGAACGCAGGCTGGTTCATGATTTGGAAAGCGTTAAGAGCGATGCTTCGGAAGGGTTGAAGTTTGGAGCCGCTATCGGTTCTCTCGTGCGCTCACCGGAAGAAATTCCTTTCTCGTATCAGTGCGCGGTTCAAGCGTATCGCTATCGCTTTCTTTACGGCTCAGAGGCTGTTGTGCTGCATTCGGTTGTTTCGACTTTCCATATGGAGCCGCATATATTCTCGTTTGATTTGTACAAAAATGCGCTAAAAGCCGGCAATGAGGTGGCGATGAATCGTTTCCTCGACGATTTTCATAAAGCGATGGAGGAAGGAAACGTGCAGCTCGAGACCGTAGAGCTGGGACTGCTTCAACTGACAACCGTATTGTATCAAGTCGTCATTGACCTGAATCTCCAGCAAATGGTTCCGCCGTCCAGCCTGTTCGACGAGCTTAAAAAGGAGACGCTGGCGGCAACGCTGCAATCGATCAGAAGCTTGTCCGCCCGCATTACGGCTCATGTGCAAGAAACGGGAAATCATGCCCATACGGAAATCATTCATAGGCTAAAAACGTTTATCGACGATAATATCCATGAGGATCTGTCGCTGAACAGACTGTCGGAGGTCGCTTCTCTGGCCCCTTCGTACATTTCTACGTTATTTGGCACGGTCATGAACGAATCGTTCACCGAATATGTGACGCGGATGCGGCTGGAGAAGGCCGCCGATTTGCTAAAGACGGACAAACGGCTGTCCGTAGCGGAAATATCGGCGCTTGTCGGCTACCGCAATCCCCAATATTTCCACAACAAGTTTAAGACGCGTTACGGCGTAACGCCTGTCCAGTACCGCAATTCAGGGGGCTCCAGCAGCCTGGCAATGGAATAACGTTAACAATGGGAAGTCGATATCTGTCTTGAACAGGTATCGGCTTCTTTTCTTTTGATTTCTTCACTGCGAAACGCGTG
>Ga0180215_1002101_pt1 | contig 20614 bp, 18 predicted proteins | sample eDN3rd37CBELigBY_FD_128871 | JGI IMG/M metagenome (GOLD analysis project Ga0180215, IMG submission 128871) | Enriched backyard soil microbial communities from Emeryville, California, USA - eDNA 3rd pass 37_C BE-Lig BY (version 2) (version 2) | ecosystem: Environmental > Terrestrial > Soil >... | reverse complement strand
CCCCTCCCCAATGAAGAGGCTGCGATTTCTTCCATGTTAAATTTAGGGGTTTTCATTCCAAAAGTGCGATCCTGGCTTCAATTCGTTGCCATGCATACCGGTTTACAAAGTCTTTTGCCAGCTTGAGAATGATGTTACGGCTATGGCGAATCATCGTTGCTGCGCAGTGGAAGAACTCTAATCGGAACCGAGCGATTGTGTAACCTTGATGTACCGGTTCGCAGCAACTTCGCTTGAATCGCTCGAACAAATTGTAGGCGAGTAATTTGATCAGCAAGTCGAGTTCATTCGCCTCAAATTCGCTCGTCGCAATTCTATCAATGGAGAAGCCGTTCTTCGCTTCCTTGATATAGTTCTCCATGCAACAGCGTTGGTTGTAGAAGCGCCACAGATCAAGCGGCTCCCATTCGAGGTTGGTGACGATCGCTTCGTATTGCCAGTCCGAATCGAACACCATGCGGGTCTGGCCATCATCAACGATGTGTGCCTTGCGAATAATGGCTACGCGGCGCGGCTTCTCCCAAGATGTCGCTTTGTAGATGATCGTAATCCCTTCGATGATCCAGTCTTCATCGACGAATCGTTTCCAGTACCGGCAGGCTGCGACTTGTTCTGCAAGGCGCTTTGTCCATTTCAACTTTCCGACGTAACCGATTCCTTTGCCTTCCCACAGGCCGTAGAAATCTTCACCGCCGAAGCCCTTATCGAACCTCGCGTACTTCACCGGATGCTCCCTCAGCAGTTCGAAGGTTTGGTGAAGAAAAGCTGACGCATCCGTGGAGGAGTGCGTATTGCCCGAACGTAGAACGGCATTCAAACATAGACGAGACTGTCCTTCGAAGGCCAGCAAAGGATGATAACTCTTACGGCCGGGCTTATGCGGGTTCGTGCCTTTAGCCGCTCCGCCCTGATCGCCATATACGGTTTCAACGGTGGAGTCAAGGTCCAGAATGAGAGCCTCTGGTAAACAAGGTCCAATGATTTCCTGATTGAGCGACCGCAATTCGGGCAACAGTTTCGGGTGCGATTTGCTAAGACGCGACAACTCTTTGTATAACAGCGAATGGTGCGGACAGCGTCCACCGAGAAACCGCTTTAGAAGCGAGTCTTGCTGTAGCTTGCGGAAATGGAAGAGGCGTTCGCAGCCTAGCATCCAGCCGACGACGAGATAAAGCAGAATACGGTAGACGGGGAACAGTGAGTTGCTTGCTTTCACGTATGACAGGCTTTGTAAAGCAGCGGCAAACTTGATTTTTTCGAGGTATTCCAGGAAGATTTTGATGCCGCCGAAATTGGTCGCGTTCTGTAGGGAAAATTCGGTCTTGATTTTGCTGATGGGTGTGGTAGACTTCACCTAAAAGGTGCTCCTCTCTTTGGGTGTAGTGTTCTCGTCAAACACCATTATACCAAAGATTTGGGCACTTTTTTATGTTTTCATAGGATCGCACTTTCGAAATTCAGGATTAATAATGTCGATCAGAAATACACGGTTTGGGTAGTTGAAGCAGCATTCCCTAGTGGTAATAAAGAAATATTCAAAATTGATGCAGAGTCAGGGGAACTCTTAGTGTTGGTGGAATATGAAGCACCCGGTTCTTGGTGAAAAGAACTAGCTACGGAACATTGATGGACTTGGTCAGCTCCGTACGGATTTGCGATAGGCCTGGGGCGTGCATCCTGTTATTTTCCGGAATTGGCGGGAAAAATGCTCCACATTGGCATAGCCGCATAGGGAGGCTATGTCGGCTATTCGCTGTGGTCCGTATTGGATTTTCTCCTTGGCTAGACGTATCCGGCATTGGATGACGTCTTCCATACAAGTGATGCCGAAGGTGGATTTGTAGATGGACTGCAAATAGCCCGGACTGAGATGGATATATTCCGCCATGGCCGGGACGGACCAGTCATACCCTGGATTGTTGTGAATCTTCTTGCGCAGATCCAGCAGTTGATGATAATACGAATTGGCGTCGGTTCGTCGGGAAGCTTCAAGAAGCTTGTTCAGTAGAATTCGCAGCAAGTAGTCGATCGTCATCTCCCGATAATCACAACTGAAGAAGCTTTCCGTCGCAAGCAGTTGGAACAGTTTGCGACAATAGTCAGGGTCCGGCACTTCGATGGGAGTGCCGAGTGGAATCGTTGTCTCTGTCAGGAAGGACTCATCGGATTGGAATCGTACCCAGTCATTGATGAACGAACCGGAGCAAGCGCGATACAGAATTTTGTGACGAGGGGGGAAGAGCACGGCGCAATTCGCAGGATACTCCTTGATTTCCCCTTTCACCCAGAATTCAGCCGGCGTCTGCGTCAGCACGAGCAGCCAGAAATCATGACCTTCCGGGATGTCGTATATGAAGTCATCCGGGTGGGCTGCGTCATATCCAACATAGTAAATTGTTGTCATGGTTTTATTCCTCATATATGAGAATAGATCAATTTAATCATAGTATATATCATTGTTCATCGCAAGTCATTTAGCTATACTACTCAGTAAATTGCCGTAACGATCGTTGCAATGATCAAAAGTCAGCAGCACATGATGGAGGGAGAAGCGTTGTCAATGACACAAGAAACAAATTACGTTCTCTGCTATACGAGAGAGCCGCTGGAAGCGCAAATCTATTCCCCGAAGCTAGCTTACAGTATGCATCTTGCCTATAGCGAGGACGGTGTAAATTACCAGGAACTGAATCATAATTCAGGGGTGTTGTTCGCCAAGGCTACGGAGAATTCGAACGGCTCGCTGAACGCCAAGAGTCTGAAAAATCCGTATCTGTTCTACATGGCGGACGGCCACTTCGGAGTTGTTGCCGTTCGTACGGAGGCGGAAGGAGCCCCCGATGAGCAGAGTAAAGGCTCGGTGCTTCTTTATGCATCCCCGGATCTGCTGCAGTATCGCGAGCTCGGTCTGCTGAACCTGAAGGGCGGACGTCACGTTCAGGATGTCAAGTGTGAATACGAGGCCGATCGTCAGAAGTACGTTATTCACTGGAGCGACGAGGAAGGGAACTGCTATCGCAATGAGATGGCTGTTGTGACGAAGCTGGACGACGCTTCGGAGCCTGAGCCAGCGGAAGCCTTCCATCTGCAGCCCATATCTGTCGACATCGAAGGCGCGATACCACGCAATGCGATTCCGGTATCAAACAGCGCGGCCTCAAGGCTGATACACAAGCTTACAGTGCCAGTTCATATAAGCAACGATCTCCCGGACCGCGTCGTCGTGTCGTCCGAGGAGCAGCTGAAGGCCGTCAAGGTGACGTCCGTATACAGCGACGGCACAACCGCTGCCAAAGCGGTGGATTGGAAAACAGCGGACATCGATTGGAGCCGGCCTGGAGTTTATCGCATTGAGGGAAGTATTCGGCAGAACCGATTTGACTTTCCAATCGCAATGAACCGCGCCGACCCCTGCATTGCGCAATGGGAAGGGAAATATTATTACATCGCCACCAATGACACCGATGGCAACAACTCTCTATCTATTAGACAAGCTGATTCGATCGCTGCACTCGTAACGGCGGAAGAGAAGAAAATATTGGACACAAAGATGTATGACCATCTGAAGAGATTTCTGTGGGCGCCCGAATTTCATAGGATCGGCGGCGACTTGTATATCTTCCATGCTGGCAGTACCGGGGAATTCGTGGATATTCAATCGCATGTCATGAAGCTGAAGGAAGGCGGCAATCCGACGGAGGCGGCGGATTGGGAGACTCCAGTCCGGGTAGTCCGGCACGACGGCAGCCCGTTGTTCGAAGGCGGTATTACGCTGGATATGACCGTTCTTGAGTGGAAGAACCGATTGTATGCGATCTGGGCGCAACGGAAGTTTGTGCCGGATGATTTGGGCTCGTGGATTTATATCGCGGAGTTGGATTCGAAGCAACCGTGGAAGCTGAATTCCGACCCCGTTCTTCTGTCTAAGCCGGATTACGGCTGGGCTAATAATCATACGTTCGTTGACGAAGGGCCGTTCGCCCTCATTACGGATAAGAGAATATTCGTGACGATCAGCAGCGCGCTGGTTGATGCGACGTATTGTGTTGGATTGCTTAGCATCGATCACGATGCCGATTTGCTGGATCCAGACAGCTGGACGAAGGGCAATTATCCGCTGCTCACCTCGAGAAGCGTGCCGGGCGAATACGGGCCAGGACACAATGCCTATGTCGAGGACGAGGACGGTACGATCTGGAACGTATATCACGCGCGTCCTGGAATCGACCAGCCTCGAAGCTCCGGCTTGCGACGTGTCCATTTTGATATAGACGGTTATCCGGTGCTGGATCTGACAGAAGAGAAGGACTTGAATCCGGAGTTGAAGCAAGTATTCCTGAACGTAGTGGTAGAAAGCTGAATGTCCGATACGGGCTGTCAAATAAACGGGAGGTTACTTACCATGATAGAGTTGAAGGGGAAGCAAGTCGTCATCCGGGATCGGGAATTGAAGCGGAGGGAAGAGGCCAACCGGGCGTATTTGCTCAAGCTGGATTCCGATCATTTGTTATTCAATTACAGACTTGAAGCCGGCAGATTTTCGGGTCGAGACATTCCCGAGGGGGCGCATGGAGGCTGGGAAACGCCGGTCTGTCAAATCCGGGGTCATTTCCTGGGCCACTGGCTGTCTGCTGCCGCCATTCATTATGGTGAGACAGGGGACAACGAGCTGAAGGTCAAGGCGGAGGGCATCATCGATGAATTGGCAGAATGCCAGAAGGACAACGGCGGGCAATGGGTAGGCCCGATCCCTGAGAAATATTTGCACTGGATTGCCAACGGCAAGCAAATATGGGCACCGCAATACAATCTACACAAAATATTGATGGGACTTGTCGATTCATACAGGTATCTGGGCAGTCAAAAAGCACTGGCGGTGGCCGATCAATTCGCGGACTGGTTTGTCGAATGGAGCGGCCAATTTACGAGGGAGAAATTCGACGATATTCTGGATGTGGAGACCGGTGGGATGCTGGAGGTGTGGGCCGACCTGCTGGAAATGACCGGGAAGGACAAATACAAGACGCTGCTGGAGCGTTACTATAGAAGCAGGCTGTTCCAGCCGCTCTTGGAAGGCAAGGATCCGCTTACGAACATGCATGCCAATACGTCGATTCCGGAGGTGCTTGGCTGCGCCAGAGCTTATGAGATCACCGGCGAAGAGCGATGGCTCGACATTGTGCGCGCCTATTGGAAATGCGCAGTGATCGAGAGAGGCTGCCTTGTGACAGGCGGACAGACAGCGGGCGAAGTTTGGATGCCCAAGATGAAGATGAAGGCTCGTCTGGGAGATAAGAATCAGGAGCATTGTACGGTCTATAACATGATACGGCTTGCGGAGTTTCTGTTCCGGCAAACGGGCGATCCTGCATATGCCCAATATATTGAATACAATTTGTATAATGGAATTATGGCTCAGGCTTATTACCGGGAGTATTCTCTGACGGGTAACAAGCATAACCATCCTTACCACGGCCTGCTCACCTATTTCCTTCCTATGAAAGCCGGTCTGCGCAAGGATTGGAGCTCGGAGACGAATAGTTTCTTCTGTTGTCATGGAACCATGGTGCAAGCCAACGCCGCTTGGAATCAGGGCTTGTACTACCAGGATGGCGATGCCGTCTACGTATGTCAATATTTCGACTCCGAAGTTACGATGCAGGTCAATGACGCGGAGGTTCGGATATTCCAGACTCAGGACCATATGAACGGAAGCATGCTCACCTCCTCCAATACGGCGGGATATCAGGCAATTAATGATGTGACCAACCAGTATGAAAATATGCCTTCCTATCGAAAACACGATTTCGTAGTGTGTTTATCATCACCGACGGAATTTTCCTTCTCTTTCCGCATTCCGGAGTGGACGATGTCGGATGCGGTCATCTATGTCAACGGTGAATGCCAGGGCAGGACGTCGGATAGCAGTAGCTTCCACAACATTCGCCGAACCTGGCGAGATGGGGACAGGATTAGCATTGTTTTGCCTGTCGGCGTGCGTTTCATCCCACTTCCAGATGATGAAAGCATCGGGGCCTTCCGATATGGCCCAGAAGTGCTCGCGGGACTGTGCGAAGAAGAAAGATTGCTGCATGCGGAGACGGAGGATATCGCTTCCGAAATCGAGATGGAGAATGAGCGAGAGTGGGGAAGCTGGAGATTTTTCTTCAGAACGGTGAACCAGGACCCGGTCATTCAGTTGAGGCGAATCCGAGACATTGGATATGAGCCCTATCAGATATATTTCAAGGTTAGAAGGCGAAATCGTTAACCATTCAGCGGACTTGCGAGTCCGCTGTTTTTTTGTATTTAGCCTCACGACGTTCTCGAAGGTATAGAGAATCAACCCTCCGTTCACATGCAGGACCTGATCGGTTATGTAATAGGAATCATTCGATGCCAAATACACGAATGCTGACGCGATTTCGAATGGTTGCGCTGCCTGACCCATGGGAATATTGGTGCCCAGGGTAGCTACATGTTCAGCGGGGTAGGCGCTCACAGTCAGAGAGTTATTACAAACAATTGGGGTAACTCAATAGTGATGACCGTTTGATTACAAATCAATAACAGACGGATATCAGTCAATATTGTTCATTCTCTTTTGATTATCTTTGGTGGTATCGTAGCAGGTAAGGGGCCCTATAACCATCTGAAAGCACATTACTAGCTAGTGAAAGCATAATTACGAGGAGGATAAGTATGAGGAAGCCATTTTTGTTGGTGTTGGCCGTTACTCTTGTATTCGCCATAGCAGCCGGCTGTTCTTCTGGCAACAATAATTCGTCAACCGATTCATCGTCATCACCGAACGACGGGGGCAAAGGAAACAAAGTAGTTGCTGTTGATTTCCTGTTCGGAGATCCGAATCGGACTGAACTATTTGGTAGAGTTTCACAGGCTTTTAACAACAGCAATTCAAATTTCAAAGTATCCTTCAAACCATCCGGTCTTCAACACCTTGAACAGTTAAGAACGAGACTGGCTACGAATGATCCGCCTGATATGACATCGCAATTGCAGGGATTCGAGCTCGCTTCCTATGTAAGCCAAGGTTATATAAGGGATTTAAGCAATGAGGAGTTTATCCAGAAGATCCAACCGTCGGAATTGGAGACCGTAACGATCGATGGTGGAATATATGGAATTCCGATGGACACTCAAGCTTACGGTGTATTCTACAACAAGAAATTGTTTGAGAAAGCGGGCATTACGGATACACCAAGAACGATAACTGAGTTGCGAGAAGTGATTGATAAACTGAAGGCAGCTGGCATAACTCCATTCGCAGCAGGGTATGCAACGCCTTGGACGATAGGTCAATTTTTTGGCTATGCGGTATCTCCCATTATTACTCCGGCAGTCCGTGAAAATATGGAAGAGTATAAGAAAGGAAATTGGACGTTCGACTTGCCTGGGATGGATGACGCGTTAAGTGTACTGGATTTGATAGTAGAGAACACACAACCGCGCCCGTTCGATACGGACGTCTCCGGACAATATGCTATATTCGCCAAAGAAGAAGCAGCCATGATGATGCAAGGCAACTGGTCTATTGTTCAATTGCGCGAGCTGAATAAGGATCTTGATATGGGGATGTTCCCGTTGCCTATATCGGAGAATCCTGACTTGCTGTTATTCCCCAAACAGTATGGTTTCGTAATTAACATATTGGAAGAGACTGATAACATCGATGCTATCCGAGAAAATGTGAATTACTTTCTTGATGCGCAAGGAGAGGCTTCTTTCTATTACGACGAGATTGGGATTCCAACATCTAATATGACAGCAGATCCCAAGCTGGATTCGGCTTCGGAACTGTTACAAGATTTTATGAAGAAGGATAAGACTGTTTTCACCTACTATTCTTATGAGCCAGCCGGTTTTGATGCGGAATCGTGGAAGATTACCGTGGAATATATTCAGAAGGGGGACCGAGACCATAAAGCCCTAATTCAGTCTTTGATGAAGCGTTCAAGAGATTCGCTGGTTCGCTCAATCCATAAAAAAGCTAAGTAGGGCTTGCTGAACAGTCCTTAACCGGCCACCATTGCCCTTCCAAAAGCCATTTGTAACATGTAACGAAAATAGTGAAAAAGAAAGCGCAGCTTGCGCTCCAGGTTCATCACCAAGAATTGAAGTGCAATCACGGTGAAACTCGTATTGGAAAGACGAGCCCGGATTCTCTCGAGTCCGTACTTGCGCTTTCCTTCACCGAATTTGCCTTCAATTGCATTGCGCTCAGTTGAATCCTGGTAAGCGATTCGTTTCTGTTCTTTCGCATCATCGCCCAGCGACGGTCGTCCTAGTTTCGGTCCACTTAACCGGATGCCACGTTCTTTGCAGTAAGCTAGGTTCTCTCGGTTACGGTACAACTGATCCGCTAGCACGGCTTTAGGGTAATGGCCAAATCGTGTCTTGTATGCTTCGACCGATTCGATCAAGGTCACACCTTCGTGGAAGCTGTCCCATTGCATTCGTTCGATCAGCGCATATCCGTTCACCATGCTCAAGTGCACTTTCGCACCAAACTCTACTTTGGCTTTGGATTTGCCCCGTACCATCGGGCGCACATGCGGCTGGTGAATGCTTACGATTCGATCACCAACTTGATGTGTTCGGTTCATGTGCATTTCCTTTTGCTGACGATATAGCTCTTGCACGACAAGCAAATTCTTGTACTGACGCTTATTCAATACCGTGAGGGGCGTGATGCCAGACAGTTGTTCGATGATTCGAAGATCCCGTGCAACGAATCGGAGTTGCTTCCCGATCGCTTTGCGAAGTTTATGACGTCCAATGCGACGTTGCTTTGCGACTTCAAGATAAGCCTTTCGTGCATTCTTTCGATACGTACGCGGTTTCGTAAGCTTGCCACGATGCGGTTCATGTAGCGCATCCACGATTTCCTCAAGTTTCTCGCGGGCATCGTTGAGCAATGTAATATCTGTAGGATAAGCAATATCCGCTGGCGCGCAGGTTGCATCAAGTAACAGCGTTCCTTGGTTTGGATCTTCCTTGGAGTTGTCCGACTGCGTTCGTTTTGCTGATTTACCGGAGCCTGCTGCGCTGTCGTCGTTATCATGATTGTGATCATGCTTCGTTGATTCGACCGCGATCCACTCATTAATCTCTTGAAGCACTTCCGCGGTTAGGCGTTTCCGAAAGTGAGTCATCAAGGAGTGATGAAACGGCGGCCGACGATCTTGGAATCCAGCAAGACCAATGAAGTATTGCAGATATGGATTCTCTGTCAATTGATCCAGCGTTTCGCGATCGGAAAGTTGTAGACGCTCCTGTATGATCAGAGCTCCAAGCGCCATACGAATGGAGACTGCGTGTTGGCCGCGAATCGACTTCTTGAACGACTTGGCATATTTATGATCGACCTTCGCCCAGGGGATCAATTGGGCTAACTTGCACCAGCGATTGTCGGGATTTAGTTTCCCGCCAAAGGGAAGAAAGAAGTCGCCTGGCATCAATATTTGATTCACTTCTACATCGTATGGTTTATACAATTTGGCTGTTGTAAATGAAGAGTCTGGTTATCAGCTTAATTTTCCAAGTGATTCAGCAAAAGTCCAAAAAGCAAGTGGAACCGATGAGGAAATTGGAGAGTTTGAAGTGTATGCAGTCGCCTTTTCAGACTCCCCTAAATTAGTAGAAGACAGTTATGTATTCTTGTTTGATTTGGTAACCACAAATCCTGATGCATATAAAGTTGATCTAGGCATCAATACTTATTTTGGAGGACAGCTGGAATACCTAGCACAAGCAGAGTTCAAGGATGGTAAGGTATCCGTTTATATGTATAATGGACCGTACCAATACAATTCACTTGCCAATATTATTGAAAATCATGTTTTAAATGTAGATTTCGTTGTGTATGATGCTGAAGACAATGTAATCGAATATTATGAGAATATTAATTTCATGTACAAGGAGTTCAACCGTTATGATGTGGCTGATATAGCTTCTAGTTGCTGGATATTGTAGTGTGGAGGGAGATCCTAGAGGAGTATATTTCTCTGTAAAAGGGGTTAACTCTTTTGAAATGGATGACCAAGAAGGCGTAGTCCTAAAAGAAGTTAAAGGTCAGGAAGGTTATTATATATTCCCTACGCCTTTTCTTAACTTTAAACCTCGTTATGGAGCAGTGAAAGATCAATTGAGTTATGTTGATGAGATAACGCCAGACGAGAAATGGACGATAAAAGTTGGGTATGAGCGATTTAAGCGTTTTATTCCCAAAAGTAAAATAGATCAGAACGTAGTTAGAAACCGCCATTTCATATTTAGTAAGAATTCAAAGATAGCTAGTATACTTCAACGTGATTTAGGGCTGACTACTGGAAAAATCCATAAACCAACTTCAAGGTCAGAGAGAACATATATTAAGACTGCCCAAGATTACATTAATAAAGTTGATTCTGTAAGATTTGAAAGTTTAGGCGAAAAGTCAACGACACTATTTGTAGTTCATCAGCTAAGGATGTTCGCAAAACGATCTTTAGGCTATGTTGAGACCGAGCTAGTAGGTGTAACCATAATTTCTGATATAGATATAAAAGTGCCAGTTCTCCCACAAGCATTCGATAATACAGTTGGGGTTGACCCAGAGCAAATTAAGTACATAGATGTGAGGGCAAAAGAAGAAGTTCATCTTACTTTATTTGAATTCATGTATTTATTATTGCAGGATGAGTATGTTGGATTATGTCGAATAAAAGGCAGTAAGGATAATGTCGAGTTAGGTTTCGTTGGTTTGAGAGAATATCTAATTGGTAGAATTGCAATCCCTACTCCAGAGTTAATAACCAAAGATTACAATCATCTTGGTGTCAAGGAGATATACCGTGAAACTGAAAATGGAATTGAAATTCTGCCTGAGTTCATAAAAAAGTTCGGACACTTGAATGGGAGCCATTCAGTTTAGTACTATTTATTTTCCAAGAGGATGATCAAAAAGATGTCACCTCTCGTCCATTTCATCGATACAGGTCATAAATGGGTGTTTTCCCTTTGAAATAAGTCTCAAGAAATTTTGATCTGTTATATCTAATGTTTCTGTCCTCAAAAACTGCGTATATTGTTTCAAGAGAATTAAGCCAAACTCGTTCTACCTGACCGTCTTTTTTTAAGAACTGATAAGTGCCGTCATGTTCAAGAGGAAGAAGAAGAAAGTCTGTTTCTCCGAAAGTAGTGTCACCTATACCTATTTCAGTGAGTTCGAAAGACTTGCGTGACATTCTATTATTAATCAATGCGCTCTCGTAATTACTGATTTTATCGTTTGATTGGTTTATCATAAATGCAAAGGTTTCTCGAGTACTGACGTTATAGCAACACTCAATCGAAATTGAGTCTTTAGTGTATTCTTTTACGACAGCGGGATAACATGAATTTATCTTAGTTATTTTATCTTTTCGTTTCAAGCGTTTATTTCTTTTTGCGTGATAGTATAAAACTACGTCACCGACATTAAGGTTATTGACCAAATAGTTGTATTTTTCTTGGTTATTGTATTCTTTGTTCATTAGACCTTGCCTACGGTGATGTGTGACATAAGCCACCCACTCAGGTTGGGGTAAATCCGAGTCCTTGTAATGGATTTTGAAAAGAAGGTCTGAAAGCAGCTTGTTTCCGTAATTCTGAAGAATATACAAGTCGTTATATTCATCTTCTTGGTGAGAGTAGTTACTATGATCGATTATTAGCTTGCATGGATTCTTCCTTTGAGTATTCTCGATCATAATTCTAGCAACCAGACTGATATAAACCATTGATCGAACATTTCTCCCCAAGCTGAGATACTTATTTAAGTGGTGCTCAAAGTTAATATGAATTTCGTTGTTTTGTGTAATTTGGAGATCTATTTCTAAAAGGTCGAGATTTGGGTTTAAATAATGATTGTTCTTAACCTTACTGTTATTTGAACCTTCAGCTAGGTCTTGGTTTCTGCCAAGATTCAAATTGTTTGAAATCACAAAATCAAATTGTGGAGTCTTTTTCAGTCTATCTGATATACTTATTCCATTGAGACTTATTTCTTTTCCTAGTAAGAGTTTGGCGTATTTACTTAGCTCGAAAACAAGTAGTAGTTCTGATTCTGTTAGTATATCAGTTATCTTTTTATCATGTTGCAAAAGTTCGTTTAAGTTTATTGCCAACTAATTTCACCTCATATACATTCCTTATGAGAATTATACCAGTAGGTAAAGAGATATTCCAAAGATTATAGTAATAAGACAAAAAGAATTCGATGAGATTAAATGAGGTGACGCTTTGATAACTTTTTCATCAAATCCACAGTCCATACCAGTATATAAAAAAGTAAGTAGATACTTAGATGGGGTATCAAGGGAGAAATTAGAGGAATCTACTGAGTATATTGCAGAGTACATTGAAGATGCATTGCATGGAAAGATTGCTGAGAGTACTGATATAAGTGCGTATTTAAGTCGGAAAAAGCGTAATGCTGAGTTAAATAAGCAATACAGCAAGGACAAATCCATCTCGAATCAAGCAGAAATGGATAGTGACAATAAAGTGGTACTAGAAGATAGACTTGCAGCACCTGTTTCTCAGAACGATTATCATAAGGTTGACCAGTATGTAGACTCTGTTACTTATGATGATGTAGACAGTTTTTTCTTGATGTTAGTAAAATTTATTGAAGAGGACTTTGGCTATAATCTAGTTGAACTATTAAATCAGATAAGCGAAGCGCAAGCTAATAATAAACTTGATGAGTACAATAAAGCTAAAAGCATTTTAGCTAAGCTAATTGTGGGTTATAACAACCTATTTGACCTAGACCTAGAAAAGTTCCTGACAGATATTTCGTTACCAGACAAAGTGGCAGATATCCTAGAAGAGTCTGGTTTAAGTTTCTCCTTAGAAGGCTTAATTACTCACGTAATCAGTAAGAATGACAAGGAGAAACTTGGTTTTAATATTGATATTTAGAAGTTGCTTGCAAGCGGAGCTACATACCTTTTTAGAAGGAGCGGTTAGCTCCGTTTCTTTTTATCTAAAGACACAATATTTCTACAGAAGTGGATACTTTTCCAACTTATAAATACTTCTATGGATATATTTCCGAATTCTTATTAGTAATGATTGAAAATCAGAGTTAAAACCAGAGCTAATTTACATACAGTAAGCAACCATTCCCCTACTTGGCTATTTCAAGCCTACAAGGAAGTACGGTTGAAAACTATGTAAAGGAGCTTTTTATTATGGCAAAAGATAACGGGATTGTAAATCAAGGTGATACTTCCAAGAACGTATTACCTTTTATCACTCGAAGCCAGAGATTGGCTGAGGAGTTGATGAAAGTTTACAGTATGAGCGATGGTATCATTGAGTCCTTCAAACGGGGTATTGTTCGGCGGACAGTCTATGTTCACTACAACAAGATACTCCAGACAGATGCAACAGATCAAGATAAGTCCGTTATTGCTGATCTGTTTAAACAAGGTCATATTGTTTTTCACATCTTGCTTGCCCTTGATATGCAAGATAAGCAGTTGGAGCTTGACAGTGAATTCCCCACTTATGTCTTTGATAAGTTAATCACGAAGATTTGCTACCTCTGTGTGCCGCTCGATCTTTATGAAGAAGCACTTCAGGAAGATGGGCTTGAAGGTGACACTCGCCAAGAAACTATTCAAAACTATATCGATGACATGGTCTTAGAAGCGCAACAAGGTATCCTTAAAGCCTATGTGACTGACGATTCCCAAGAAACTTATACGTTCAGTCGTGTCGAAGTTACCGTAATCAGGGGTAACTTGGTCTTAGTGACCTGACAAATAATATGTTTATCGCAGAAAAGCCCGATTCTTTATCACTTTTGATTGAGAGTCAGGCTTTTTGTTGTGCTTGTCGGTGATATTTGTAACGTAATTTGGTGTTGAAAAACCCGAATAGGGAGTTTGTTTTTGCAATTAAGAGGTGTCCGCGAAAAGGCAAGGAGTTATTCACTCCAATTTGCCTTAAGGGGTCGTGATAAGAATGTCAAAATCTAAAATCCAAAATGAATTGGTTGTAGGACGAAATGATGCCAACATAGGAATGAGTGACGGGAGTGTGGTCACCATGAGTAAGCGTGGCAGAAAGCCAACGACAAAGAAGGAACTAACCTTTTGTTACGTACCGAGTGGATATGAATACACACCACAACAAGTTGAAAAGTTCAAAGAAAAAGAAGTGCAATTAATAAATTATATAATGGATCAGTTCTCGCATAAAGTAGCTCCTTCAAATTGAGGGAGCTGCTTTATTTTATAAGGAGTTTAACAACTTTACTACAGACTTTACTTTGTTTATAATGGAGAAAATTCATTGTGGACTAAGGTGATAAGATGGCGGTTGGAATTTATCCTCGGGTATCGACAGCTGGGCAGGTAGATAACACGAGCTTGGATGAACAAATTAGATTGTGTAAAGAGAAAGCAAAGAAATTAGGTTATTACGATTCAAATATTAAGATATACCCTGAAAGTAGTAGTGGAGAAGATATAGACACTAGAAGCGAGTTAACTAAGTTAAGAGAGGATGTTGCGAGTGGGCTTATATCGGTGGTTATATGCACACATCCTGATAGATTCAGTCGTGATCTCACGGACAAGCTAATTGTGTGTCGTGAGTTTGAAAAGAACGGAGCAAAGTTGCATTTCACTGATACTGAGTTTGAAGACTCTCCCGAAGGGGTATTATTTTTTAATATCATGTCAGCAATAGCTAACTATGAGTTACAACTGATAAGAAAGAGAACGATTCGAGGAAGGCTTGCAAAGGTTAAAAATGAGAAAAAGATTATGCCTATGCGTGTTGCCCCATTTGGATACGACAAAGATGAAAATGGCCAACTTGTAATAAATGAAACTGAGCGTCAATATGTTCAGATGATCTATGAATGGTATGTGTTTGAGAAACTTACGCTTCGTGAAATTGGACTACGACTCTACGGTAAAGTAAAACCCAAACGTGCTGAGAGTCCTAATTGGGGTGCTTCCAGCATCAGTAAGATACTGACGTCCGAGATTTATATAGGGAAGTACTATTATAACCGCAGAGAAACAAAAAAAGTGCGTGGTGAAGTCACTGCAAGTGGAAAGCCCAAAAAGACGTATACCATTAGAGATCGTGAAGATTGGTTAACCATTGATGTTCCCCCTCTTGTAAGTAACGAGATGTGGGAGTTAGCGCAATCACAGCGAGTACAAAATAATACTAATAAACATGTTGGCAACAAGAAGTATGAGTACCTATTGAAGTCATTATTGAAATGTGGGCATTGTGGTAGAACATTCGATGCAGTTACAGTTAAAGGTGCAAAAGATAAGGAAACTGGGGAGATCTTAAGAAGTCGAAGATATCGTTGCCCTAATACTGTTCCTAAAAAATATGGACCAGAAGTAGAAAAGTGTGTCATGCCTTCTTTTAACGCTGAGCAGGTTGAGGGATATATTTGGGGGCAGGTAACACGTATCATAACCGATCCAGTTAAATTTATTAATCAGATTAGGGGCAAAGGTGAAGATTCTCTTGTTGGTGTTCGAGAAATGCTCGCACAATTGGAGAAGGACTTAAAAAGGAAAGAAAATGCTCTTGAGAATGTTGAGCGGCAGTTTTTTGAGGCAGAGACAGACGCTGAGCAAAAACGCCTCGAGAAACATCGCAAAAATTATATTAATGAGATAGCTTCTTTGGAAGAAGAAGTTGAAAATTATCATGCAAAGATTAAAGCTCAACGCTTGGAGGAGTTATCAACTGAGCAGATCATTGTCATGGTTGAAAAAATCCGGACACTATTATCGACTGGAGAAGATGTTCCTTTTGAGATCAAGCGTAACATTGTTGAAATGCTTTTCGATGAGATAATAGCCACTGTTCATAAGACTGGCGATGACGAAGGAAGTGGTCGTGTTGGTTCTTCAACTGGAGCGGAAATAAACATCACTTCGGTAGGTCTTTTTGATAATCTTTATGGGGATACAAATAAAGACGGACTTTGTTCACAACCTCAAGAAATTCGATAATACAGGTGAGGACATCGAGGACTTGATCTCGATCGGTACGATCGGATTGATCAAGGCGATCGAGAGCTTCCAACCAGATAAGGGAACGAAGCTGGCGACATTTGCTGCTCGTTGTATAGAGAATGAGATTCTCATGCACCTTCGCTCCCTCAAGAAGACTCGTAAGGATGTATCGCTGCATGACCCTATAGGTACGGACAAAGAAGGCAATGAAATCACGCTAATAGACATCTTGGGTACTGAATCGGACGATGTTGTGGATAAGGTTCAGCTCAAGATCGAGAAGAAGAAGATATATGGACACCTACACATACTGGATGCGCGTGAACAGGAGGTCATCCGCGGCCGGTTTGGTCTGGAGGATGGTGGCGAGGAGCGAACACAGCGTGAGATCGCCAAGGAGCTCGGCATTAGCCGAAGCTACGTGTCGCGTATCGAGAAGCGTGCGCTTATGAAGCTGTATCATGAGTTTTATCGCGTGAGGAAGTAAGTGCATGATTGGTTTAAGGAGCTTACAAAACGGGAGAAGGCCAAGAGTCTTCTCCCGTCTTCGCGTTCATCTATTGTTACTCGTTTGAGATCACGTTAATCGATATCCTAGGGACAGAATCGGACGACGTGTAGATAAAGTGCATTAGTCTTAGGATTATATCAGTCGGCATATTTGATAAGTTATCGCAAGATGCAATAAATAGTGGGGTTCGAACCCGTTCGATTGGCTAGAGTGGGGCATTATCGCGAAAAGAAAATTGTTGATGTTGGGTAACTTAACCTGCACAGTTGAGCTTCCTTCCAGAGGCTCAGCTTTTTTTGATTTATAAATTCATACTGCTTACACGTCTAACTGCATACCATTTTGTAAATAATGAAGAAGGAATGGAAGGACATCATCACGAATATTTATAATCACTCGGTAGGCGTTAGTAGGTAACTGCATACCATTTGGTAAAGGGTGAAAGGAATAAATGGAACATGTAAGTGAAATGGTGTGGGAGCTATTTAAACAACAGAGAGGGTTTGCCAAGACGAAGGATATCGTCAAACTGGGCGTAACCAACTACTATATCCGGAAGCTGGAAGAAGAAGGTAAGATTGTTCGGATCAAGCAAGGACTATACCGCCATGCCAACTACGAGCCTGAGCAATTCAATGAGTGGATTGAAATATCAAAGATCATTCCGAATGGGGTGGTTTGTCTTCTGTCTGCCATGTCCTACTACGAACTAACCACATATAACCCATGGGAATATCAAGTAGCCATCTTCAGATATGCCAAGAAACCAAGCCTGCCGGAATACCCTCCGATTAAAGTCATGTATTTTTCAGATAACCGGTTTCATCTTGGGGTCGATGAAGTCGTAATGGATGGAAACCGAATCCAGATCTACGACCGGGAGAAGACGATCTGTGATATGATTTTTTACAGAGAGAAGGTCGGGATAGACCTTATGAAGGAAGGTCTCCGCAATTACTTGAAGCAGCCGGGGAAGAACATTACGAAGCTGATGAAGTATGCGCAAGCCTTGCGTGTGAAGACGATTCTGCAAAAATACCTTGAGGTGCTGTTGTAATGAGTGAAATCAAAAATATTCCGGCTTCTGTAGCTGCTAGACTGCAGAATATCTCAAAGGAAAGCGGCAAGGCTTTCGATTTGGTACTGTTGCTGTATCTCCAAGAACGCTTGTTGTATCGGCTATCCATATCGGAGTTCAATGATAAGTTTGTCCTGAAAGGCGGACTTTTCCTATTCTCATTAACGCAGTTTAAGGCAAGACCAACGAAGGATATTGATTTTCTAGCAAAGCAGATTACTAACGATACCAAGTATATTAAATCAGCTTTTGAACAAATATGCTCCTTACCATATGAGCAGGATGGCGTACGATTCGAGGCAGAACAGGTTACAGTCGAACGCATTAAGGAGGATGCCGATTACGAGGGCATCCGGATCAAGGTGCCAGCATTTCTAGGAAACATGAGAAAGCTTCTACAGTTGGATATCGGATTTGGCGATGTCGTCATTCCTAAGCCGCAGATCATTGATTACCCCGTGTTGCTGGATATGGAGAATCCCCATATCCAGGCATACTCTAGAGAATCGGTCATAGCGGAGAAGTTCGAAGCGATGATCACCTTGTCCGTTGCAAATAGCAGAATGAAGGATTTTTATGATATCTATACATTGCTTACCATGGAGTCGTTCGACGGTCGAATCTTAATGGAGGCTATTCATGAGACTTTAAACCACAGGGGAACCATATTGGAAAGAGAGCACCCTATCTTTTCGGCTTCTTTCGCTTCGGAGGAAGCTAGGGTCAAACAGTGGAATACCTTTTTGAAACGAATCGGTGCTGAAGGATTACTTCCTTATGATGAGGTGATGAGCAAGCTTTGAGCATTCTTAGAGCCGATTTATCAGCGTATATTGAAGGAAGAAGAGTTTTTCGGGGAATGGGATTGTAACGCTTTATGCTGGAAAGTGGTTGTTCACTGATGCTAAGCATCAACAGAACTGCACTTTACCGGCTGTTAAGCGAGTAAAGCTTGTCTCATGACGCAAGTCCTTGAGCAATTTAAGCGACTTTGCGCATAATAATCGAATTTAGCTTGCTGTCAACTATTTTTTAGAGGGTGGTCTACACACCCCCTGTGATTGTTATTACATCGAGTAGCTTCCCCGCGGATACTTTTGGACAGAATATGACAACCGCCTTGGAAGTGGAGCGGAGTTATCCCGATCGGGACGGATAAGGAAGGCAATGAGATCACGTTAATCGATATCCTAGGGACAGAATCGGACGACGTGGTAGATAAAGTACAGCTTAAGATTGAGAAGAAGAAGATATATGGACACCTGCACATCCTAGATGAGCGAGAACAGGAGGTCATCCGCGGCCGCTTCGGTCTGGAGGATGGTGGCGAGGAGCGGACGCAGCGTGAGATCGCCAAGGAGCTTGGCATTAGTCGAAGCTACGTGTCGCGTATCGAGAAGCGCGCGCTTATGAAGCTGTATCATGAGTTTTATCGTGTGAGGAAATAAGTGCATGATTGGTTCAAGGAGCTTACAAAACGGGAGAAGGCCAAGAGTCTTCTCCCGTCTTCGCGTTCATCTATTGTTACTCGTTTGGAGGGAATCATCACTGTTTTCGCTTAACAAAATTTTATTGAGATGATAGGATTCTGGAATGATATGTGGAATATTATGTTTCTTAACGTACATAATCCGAGGAGGAAATGATATCAAATGAATGATATGACGGAACAAGTAGAAGAGAAGATCACAGCGACTAGAAGAGGGAAATTTGAATTAACGTTCCCGGTACGTCTAGTATCTGATGTGAAAAAGTCTCAGGAATGGTTTCGCAAAGTGTTGAAATGTGACGATATTAGCGGATGGGGACATGCAGCTAGGGAAGGCATGGGACTGATATTATTGCAGGCAGCTTCGGCGGAAGATATTCGTCCGAACGCTGTGCCGAAGAAGCGCGCAGACTACCCGACGGAGTGTGAAGGCCCGGACTATGGTTGGGATTCTTTGATTTACGTCGAATGGGATAACCTAGATTACATCATAGAGGAAGCACGCAGTAACGGTGGTAACATTGCGGTCGAACCATTTGAATACTCACATGGAGGCCATTCTTACAAAAAAGCTCATATTTCTGACCTAGACGGATACAACCTCGTTTTAAGCGCAAGGCGTTTACAGACAGACGAACTTATTATGCACGATCCAGAATTTCATATTAAAAAGACGTTTCAAGTACGCCTTGTCTCCGATTTGAAGAAGTCGCTGGAATGGTACAGCAATGTATTAGGATGCGATGAGGTGAACAACTGGGGATATGCAAGGCGCGGCGATATGGAAGTGATATTACAGCAGGCAGCATCACCGCAAGATGTACGACCAAATGCTCAATCTTCTAAAATATTCGGTATCCCGAATACGTGGGAGGGCCCTGATGAACCCTGGGATACCTTCGTTCATACGCCATGGGAAGATGTAGCTCTTATCGTTGATGAGATACGAGCAAAAGGCGGTATGATCGGAATGGAACCAACTGAGAGTTCAGAAGACGGCTGGGACTTTGTGAATGCACAAATTTTGGATCCAGATGGGTATAGTATTGTTGTAGGAGGTATGAGAAGAAGCAGTAACTCCTAAGTAAATACTCGCAATTAATCGCGATTATGGATGCATTCTGGTTCGATCAAGACTCAGGAGTCTCCATAAGCTCTGGGGTGGGAGGGGCTTCGGCCTCAATTTTTGTTTTGTCGTGTGGGGGTAGGGATCTTCGCAGTAAGGCGAAGTCGGTCGGTGAGCTAACGGAACTCCAGTACCTTATTATGTGTAAATCAACCGTTTTTCGTACCCTAACGGAACTCCAGTACCTTATTTAGGTCATATGGGGGATTTTATAGCTTATAATGATGCAATAGCGCACTAAGTTTGCAAACAAAATCCTTTGTGAGTAACTTACTCCATATTATGTAAATCCTTTTGGTATGTATGTTACAAAGGAGACGTACTAGTCGTTCAAACTTCCTCCGCGTGACAAGTTCGT